>Ga0209118_1000324_pt1 | contig 27952 bp, 30 predicted proteins | sample BlaSpr_A8_Ref_M1_FD_187988 | JGI IMG/M metagenome (GOLD analysis project Ga0209118, IMG submission 187988) | Forest soil microbial communities from Thunder Bay, Ontario, Canada - Black Spruce, Ontario site 2_A8_Ref_M1 (SPAdes) (version 2) | ecosystem: Environmental > Terrestrial > Soil > Boreal... | reverse complement strand
AGCGTGAGCGCGAGGAAATGGCGGCGAAAAGCGCGAAACAAATTGCGGACTCGAAAGAGCGCGGCGGCGCGCAGCAGCCGATCGTCATCACGATCGCGAACCGGCTTTTCGCCCAGAAGGGATATGATTTCCGGGAGAAATTCCTCGCACTCGTGAAGGAACGCTACGGCGCGCCGCTCGAGCCGCTTGATTTCGCGAAGGACGCAGCCGGCGCTACGCAGCGAATCAACTCATGGGTGGAGGAACAGACGCGCAAGCGCATTCGCGATCTCATTCCGCCCGGTGCGCTTGACGCCAGCACGCGCCTCGCCCTCGTGAACGCGATCTACCTCAAAGCGCCATGGGCAAAGCCGTTCTCAAAGGGCTCGACCACGGCACAGCCGTTCCGCGTCCGCGGCGGCGAAGGCGTGAATGTGCCGACGATGAACGGCCTGAGCTATTGCGGCTACGCGAAGCGCGACGGCTTCGCCGCCGTGACTTTGCCTTACAACGATCGGGAGCTTCAGTTCGTCATCCTGCTTCCGGACGATGCAAAGGGCCTCCCCGCCCTCGAGAAAAAACTCACCGCTCCCATGCTGGCCGAGTGCGCGAAAGTCCCGGCGCAGGATGTGAATCTTCATCTGCCGAAATTCAAATTCGAACCGCCCACCATGAATCTGGGCGCGACCTTGCAGGAACTTGGAATGCAAACCGCCTTCGACCATCCGCACGGCAGCGCCAACTTCGACCGGATCGCCCCGCGGAAACCAGACGATTATCTTTATATCTCAGCGGTCTTTCACAAGACCTTCATCGCGGTTGATGAAGAAGGCACCGAAGCCGCCGCCGCGACCGCGGTCGCAATGGCGGTGGGCGCATCCGCGGGCCAGAAACCGGAACCGCTCGAAGTGAAAATCGACCGCCCTTTTCTCTACGCGATCCAACACGTACCAAGCGGCGCTTGCCTTTTCATCGGTCGCGTGACCGATCCTCGTTAGGTTAAATTATTTTGGAGGCTTACTGGCTTGAACCGCACGCTTCTCGCATACCGGGCTAGTCTCGGCTTCTTCATCGCGGGGCTTGTCCTGAGCGGCCTGACGGCGTTTCCGTTGCTGAGCGAGCTCACACTTCTTTGCCGCTGGCTCGGCATCAGCGATCCGGCCGCTTATGAGAGCCTTTCCGGGCTACGGGCCTGGCTCGCCTTCGTATTTTTCGGACTACAGAAAACCTACGCTGCTTTTCCCTTTATCGGATACGGCACCGACTGGATGGCGTTTGGCCATTTCATCATCGCGCTCTTTTTCATCGGGCCGTTTCGAGATCCGATCCGCAATGCCTGGGTCCTCCGCTGCGGACTGATTGCCTGCGGCGCCGTCATTCCTGTCGCGCTCACTTGCGGACATATCCGACACATCCCGCTTACGTGGCGCCTGGCCGACTGCTCGGTCGGGATCGTCGCTGCGATTCCACTTCTTTACTGCCTCCATTTGACGAAGAAGCTCTCCCGCGAGGCGTGAAACGCGCAGAACGGAGACGATCACGCCGTTTGCGCGGCGCACTTGTGATTGCGGTTTTGTATTTTGCAGTGATTGCCCTCGCGCCTCTTCCAGACCGGTTGGTTTTGTTCCCGACAACGGATCGCATCGATGCCGGCGCAGCCGCTCGAAAGCCGATACCATTCGAGGGCGGCGAGCTGGAAATTTGGACGGCCGCTTCAAGATTGGCTCAGTCGCGCGGACAACCGCAGTTCTACGTGTTGCGATTTTATGGCAACGCCGACCGCGCAGATCGCTGGGTCGCGGCGGAAGCGGAAATGTGGAACAACCGGGCGGTGGAAGTTTGGGGAATGAACTACCCGGGCTTTGGCGGCAGCACGGGCCCCGCGCGACTCACGCGTTTGGGCCCGGCCGCACTCGCCGCATTCGATGCCCTGAAACGCACGGCCGGAGATCACCCCATCATTGTTTTTGGCGCGAGTCTGGGCAGCACGACTGCGCTGCATATTGCCGCGCACAGAAAAGTCGCGGGCCTGATCCTGCACAATCCGCCGGCTATGCGGCAAATTCTCCTGCGCCAGTTCGGTTGGTGGAACCTGTGGTTGCTCGCCGGCCCACTCGCACAAAAACTTCCCACCGATCTCGACAGCGTCGCCAACGCCCGCGCCGTTCACGTGCCCGCAATTTTTCTCCTCGCGGAAAACGACGAAGTCGTTGCGCCGAAATTCCAACGTCTCGTCGTCGATGCATACGCCGGAGAGAAGCGCGTCATCCGACTCGCCGGAGCTGGTCACAATTCGCCCATCGAAGGCGCTGGCCTGGCAGATTTTTACCAAGCCCTCGACTGGCTCGCGCCTCGCCATTCCACCGAACCGTAGTTCAACCCGCCCCTCCTCTATCTGGCCAGCTCCGCGATCGTCTTCTCCAGCGCGCTGACCACGAGCGCAAAGCGATCGTATTCGAGCTTGTCGGGAGTGTCCGTGCTTTCGTGATAATGCGGATAACGGAACGGAGCGGTGTCGGTGATCATGATCGCGGGATAACCGAATTGCCAGAATGACCATTGGTCCGACCAGGCTACGCCCGGGATGAATGATGGCAGTGCAGCGCCTTCGGACGGAACTTTTCCTTGTTCGCGAAAGGAAGCGACGACGCGGCGCACGAGCGCGCGCGAACGAAAATTTCCCACGAACCCGATGAAGTTCCCAATGCTGGGATAAAACGCGCTGATTCCTGGTGGATACTTCTGGGAATGCGGAGCGTCCGAAAAATACCCGATGGTTTCCAAACTCAGCATGGCGGAAATCTGGTCGCCACGCACTTTACACCCGCGCGCATAAACGAAACTCCCCATCTGCTCAGTCTGGAAATGCGGCGGTTCTTCATTCACGAAAGCGACGAAGCGCAAAGTTTGCCCTGCCGGTTTTCCCGCGAATCGGCGGGCGAGCGCGAGCAACGCGGCGACCCCGCTGCCGTTGTCGTTCGCGCCCGGCGAGCCGAAGACCGAATCGTAATGCGCGCCGACAACAATGATTTCCGGGCGCGCGCCGCGAATTTCCGTCTCGATGTTGTGACAGGCGAATCCTTGCAATTCATAAGTGTCTCGTTTGGGTTGCAAGCCGGCGCGAGAAAAAGCGCCTTCGATGAAATCGGCCGCGGCATTGAGTTGCCCATAACGGCGCAGGTTCCGCTCGCCGATGTCGCCGGCAAGTGTTTGCACGTCGGCGGCCAGTTCCGTGCGCAATGCAATCTCCGCCGCGGAGAGCGGCGCGGCCGTCGAGATGTTTCTTCCAGGCATTCTCATCCCAAACCACCAAAGTAAGAAAAAGAACGCGATGACTGCGAGCGCGATGCGAAGACCGCTAAGACCGAAACGCCGAAACAGGCCGAAATTATTTCGCCTCAGTTTGCTGGATTTTGAATGGAGTTTCAAGAGTCGCCGGATAAAACTAGTAACTTATCGCCCCATCTCGCTATGAATCCTAACCCCCCGCCGCCCGACGAAGAAGCCGAGATTGATCGCGAGATTCGCATCGAGAAAATGAAGCGAGAGCTGGACGAAATTGCTGGCGGGAAAATGCGCAGTGGAAGCTTTGGGCCAGTGCCTTTGAAGATGGAGGAGGCGTTTCTCGAGCAGGCATTAGCTTATGAGCAGGCCGAGTTCGATACGAATTTCAACCGGCTCTTGCAACGCGACGTCGCGATGGTGCCGGCAGCCGAACTCGACGAGGCGGCGTTGAGCGCGAAGCTCTGGGAAGTCGTTCGCGCGCTCGGCGAAATGCGCTGCTTTCTTCACGACACCGATCATCTCAGCGATCGCGAGCTTTACGATTGGCTCTGGTGCAACGGCCTGCGTGACGAATCGCCCGACCTGTCCGAAATGCCGGACGCCGTCTGGCACACGAGTCCCATCGGCGAATGCAACGATGAGGACACGGCGATTTGGCTCAGATATTACGCCAACGACGCGGAGCGGCAGCGATGGCATCTGGATTCTCCCGATGATCCCATGCCGCCGCACGAGGCGCTGCCGTTCGATCGCGATTGCCACCTACCGAAACGGTCGAATTTTTAGGACGCATGGCCTGGCATTTTCATGAGCACGTTCTCCGCGGGGAGATCGAATCCGGCAACGCGTTCGCCATCGAGATCCGCGGACGGCACCGAGGAGGAGTGGGACGAGTTTCGGTGCGGGGAATTGCTGCGGGAGAGCGACGCGCGCGGCAATAAATACCGCGACCTGCTCGAGAAATATCTCGATCATCCCGACCGCGATCGGATCATTGCGCGCGAGATGGGTTGGACTTGGCTCGAAGACGCGCTCGATGAGAAGGATTCCAGCGAACCAGACAAGACCTTCATCAAGCGTTTGCCGCTGCCGGTGCGCTTGGCCCCGATACGCCTTTCGCCGCGGCGCGCCTCGCCCATTTCCGAGCCGAGCTCTTCGCAATTCGCGAGGAAATCCTCGCCCTCATGGCGACGCTACGGAAGCGCTGGCCCAAATTCCGCTGAGATGCCGACATAATGACCGTGGCATCAACCATCTGCTTACTCTGCCGCAGAATTCCACACGAGGGCACTCCAGGAACGCAATGAAACAACGAACCAATCCCGCGTTTGAAACTCGACGGCTTTAAGCCGTCAAGTTTGGAGGTGCTGAACAAAGATATACGCCACGCCAAAACTTGGCTGCTCAGCCGATTTTCTTCCGGAAGCGCAGCGCGCAGACGCAGAACAGGAGCACCGCCATCACCGACATGGTGGCGAGCGCGGGCCAGTATTCGAGGAAGTTCGCGCCAGTGACGCAACGAATCGCGCGTTGAAACTCGACGGCTTTAAGCCGTCAAGTTTAAGGTGCCGATCAAAGATATGCACTACGCCCAAACTCGGCTGCTTATCCGATCTTCTTCCGGAAGCGCAGCGCGCAGACGCAGAAGAGGAACACGGCCATCACCCACACGATGGCGAGCGCCGCCCAGTATTCGAGGAAGCTCGCGCCAGGAGGCAACGAATCGCGCGTTTGAAACTCGACGGCTTTAAGCCGTCAAGTTTGGAGGTGCTGAACAAAGATATACGCCACGCCAAAACTTGGCTGCTTAGCCGATTTTCTTCCGGAAGCGCAGCGCGCAGACGCAAAACAGGAGCACCGCCATCACCGACATGGTGGCGAGCGCGGGCCAGTATTCGAAAAAACTCGCGCCGCGCAGGATGATAGCGCGGATGAGGGAGATGAAGTAAGTGGTCGGCAGGATCGAGCCGAGCGCGTAGAAGATCCAAGGCATGGTTTCGCGCGGAAATATGAAGCCGGAGAAGAACACACTCGGCAGGACGAACATCATCGACATCTGCAACGCCTGCATCTGGTTCTCGGCTTTGGTTCCGACGAACAAACCAATGCTCAGGAGCGCGAAGCAATAAACCAGGGTCGCGAACAACAGGGCGATCACGCTTCCGGCGATCGGCACCGCGAAAAGAAAACGCATGATCGAGAAAAGCAGCATCGCCATGACCATTCCGATGCAAAGATAGGGGATCAGTTTGCCCAGCATGAGTCCCCACCGGCTGAGCGGACTGACGAGCAATTGTTCGAGCGTCCCGCGTTCGCGCTCGCGCACAACGGCCATGGCGGTGGCGAAGGTCGTGCCGATTTGCAGGACAACTCCAATCACGCCCGGCACGAAAAAGTTCGGGCTCCGCATCGTGGGGTTGTAGAGCATTTGCGGCCGGATCTCGATCGGCACGGTGTGCCGGCCGCTCTCGCGCATGAGCGCTTCCACGGATTGGGTGAGGGCGACGCCGAGCGCGGTGTTGAGCGCCTGAAGCGCGGTGGTGGAATTTGAGCCGTCGATCAATATTTGGACCTGCGCTGGATGTCCGGCGCGCAGATCGCGCGTGAAGTGCGGCGGAATTTGCATCCCGACATAGGCGCGCCCTTTCCGGATTTCGCTCGCCAATTCTTCGACGTTCTGGACTTCGCCCACCATCCGAAACGTTTCGGTGTTCACGAAGCGATCGAGGAACTGCCGGCTCTCGACGGTGCGGTCCTCATTCAGAAGCACCATCGGCATATGCTTCACGTCGTTATCGAGCGCGTAACCGAACGCGATCATTTCGATGAGCGGCGGAAAGAGCATGAAGAAGAGCGTCATCGGATCGCGCAGGACCGAGATGAATTCCTTGAAGAGGATCGCGCCCAAGCCGCGGAAAGGTGCGCGCTTCATTGGATCACGGAAAAATTTGCCACAGATGTACACAGATTTTCACAGATGGAAGAAAGGGAAGAACCGTCACCGCCATCTTTCCCATCTGTGTTTCATCCGTGTTCATCTGTGGCTCAATGCAGTCAGGCGGCCCGCTCGCGTTGATTTTCGCCGGCGTGTTTCGCGGTGAGCGAAACGAAAACATCCTCAAGCGACGGTCCGATCTCATGGATTTCCGCGCTCGCGATTCCAACTTCGTGTAGCTTCGCGTCGATCTCCGCGCGCCGCACCGATTCGTCGACGAGGAGATGCATCGATTGTCCGAAGACGGTCGCGCTTTGCACGCCGTCCAGTTCGCGGATCGCGCGCAAAGCGATCGTCAGGTGATCGCAGGTCACATCGAGGCGGCGCGTTCGCGGCGGATTCACTTCCGGCATTTGCTTCAACTCGTCCGGCTCGCCGCACACGATCAACTTCGCCATGTAGATGTAGCCGACGTGCGAACAACGCTCCGCTTCGTCCATGTAATGCGTGGTGACGAAAAGCGTCATCCCCTGGCCGGCGAATTCGAAGAGCAGGTCCCACAGCTCACGGCGCGCGACCGGATCGATGCCCGCGGTCGGTTCGTCGAGAAAAAGAACCGTCGGTTTGTGCATGAGGGCGCAAGCCATGGCGAGCCGTTGCCGCCAGCCGCCGGAAAGCAGCCCGGCGCGCCGGTCAAGATACGGCTCGAGATGCGTAATCGCGATCAGTTCGTCGCGGCGCTGTTTCAATTCTTTCTCGCGCAGACTGTAGAGCTTGCCGGAAAAAATGAGGTTCTCGTTCACGGTCAGCTCATCGTAGAGCGAAAATTTCTGCGACATGTAGCCGATCATTTCCTTGATGGCTTCGCTTTCGCGCGCGATGTCGTGACCGCCGATTCGGGCCGTGCCTTCCGTGGCTTCGAGAATGCCGCACAGCATTCTAATCACGGTGGATTTGCCGGAGCCGTTCGGGCCGAGAAATCCGAAGATCGATCCGCGCGCGACTGAAAAACTGACGTGGTCGACGGCCGTGAAATTGCCGAAGCGCTTGGTCAGGCCGTCGCACTCGATCATTAAGTCAGGCATGAGAGAGATGAATCAGGAAAGTCCAAGGAGGGGCGATTTCCAAATCGCCCGCTTTTTTCCTGACGGCGATTTGGAAATCGCCGCTCCTTGAGGCTTTCATTTTCCAACGTTGGGAAAGAAAACATCGGCGGACATGCCGGCGCGCAGTTTTTCTTCGCTGTTGTCGAGCCGGATCTTGATTCCGAAAACCTGCTTGATCCGGTCTTCCACGGTCTGAACGTTACGCGGAGTAAATTCCGCCTTGCGATTGATCTGCTCGACGACCCCGGGGAAATCTTTTCCGGGAAATGAATCCACCCGCACGCGCACGGCGTCGTGGAGCTGAATCAAGCCGAGCCACGGCTCGGGCACGTAGACGCGCACCCAGAGATGCTGGGGCAGGATGAGCGTGGCGACTTCGCGATTGGCCGCGAGGACGTCGCCCACTTTCACGCTCAGCACTTCCAGGATCGAATCGGTCGGCGCCACAATCTGCATCTCCTTGATCTGCGCATCAATGTCGGCCAACTGCGCGCGCGCCTGTTCGACGCGGGCCCGCGCGGCGGCGATGTTTTTCTCCTGCGCTTTTGCGGCACTCATCGCTCGCTCGGCATCATTCGATGACACGGCGTTGCTCTTCAGCAGCTCCTGCTGGCGCTGGGCGTCGGCGCGCAGAAATTCGAGCTGCGCGCTTTGCGCTTCGACATCGTGCTCGGCCGTGTTGATCTGCGCCGCGGCCAGGTCGCGTCGCGCCTTTAGTTCGGATGCTTCCAGTTGAACAATGACGACGCCTGCCTTGAGCGTGTCGCCTTCCTGCGCGAAAATTTTCTCGACCCGTCCACCTGAGCGCGGCGCCACATGCACTTCATCGACTTCGATCGTGCCGGAGACGGCGTTGTTCTTTTTCTGGCAGCCGGTAAAAAGAATGAGCGCGAGACAGGCGGCAATGTGAAACCGCAAGGGAGTCGCAAACGAGAGGCGCATCGATCGAATCAGAAGTTGCGCATTATGCGCCGGAAACGCTAGGAAAGGAAATGGCTGGTTACTCCGGCACTCCGCTGCCGCAAAAACTCGGAATCAAGGCGGGGCAGAAAGTTGTCGCGCTGGGTGCGCCGGCCGGCTATCGAAAATTACTCGTGCCGCTGCCGGAAAAAGTGTCGTTTGCGAGCAAGGTCAAAGCGGACGCGGGCTTTATTCACTTCTTCGTTTCGCAGCGGAAGGTGTTGGAAAGAGAGCTGAAGCGGTTCCGAAAATTGATCGCCGACACCGGAACGCTTTGGGTTTCGTGGCCGAAAAAATCTTCCGGCGTCGCGACCGATATTACAGAGGACACCATCCGCGAAGTGGCGTTGCCGCTTGGATTCGTGGACGTGAAAGTTTGCGCGGTGGATGAAACGTGGTCGGGATTGAAGCTGATGGTCCGGCGCGCGAACCGGTTGTAGCCAAGTCATCCCGAGCGAAGTCGAGGGACCTCGTCGCGGAACCGAACGCATCGCCACGGGGTCCCTCGACTTCGCTCGGGATGACGGCGAGTTGTGCCGCTGCCTCGCAAGTAGACAACTCCCGCCGCGCGCTGAACAATGATTATCATGAGCAAACGTCTTTTCGACCACATCGATCTCCGGGTGAGAAATCGTAAAGCGGCGCAGGAATTCTACGCGCAAATCCTGCCTGCGCTCGGGTTCGCCGTCGACAAGAGCGGCGAACGATGGGGCGTATTTGAGGCCGAGGGCGGCAAGGGCGTGGATTTTTTTGGATTCACAGAGGAGGCCGATCATCGACCAAACGGAAATCGCATCGCGTTCTGGGCGGAGAGCCGCGCCGCCGTGGATAAAGTGGCCGAAATCATCCGTAAAGCTGGCGGGAAGAACATCGAAGGCCCTGAGCTTTGTCTGGAATACAGCGCAGGCTACTACGCCGTCTTCTTTGAAGATCCCGACGGGAACAAACTAGAAGTCTGCTGCCGCGACAGCGCGACCATCGCGGAGTAATTAGCGCCGCAGAGAGCGTTGAGGCGCGATACCAAAGGCGCGGAGCACGCGCGCCGTGGTTTCCATCGGCAAGCCAACGACGTTGCTGTAGGAGCCGTCGATGCGCTGGATGATTTCTTTTCCGTGTCCCTGCGCGGCGTAGGCGCCCGCCTTGTCGAGCGGATTTATTTTCGCGAAATAATTCTTGATGGCGCGCTCCGTCAGCACGCGAAATTCCACGTGGGAGATTTCGTGAAAGCTTTGCGATTTCGCCAGGGCCGCGTGGCAAATGCTGACGGCGGTCCAGACTTCGTGCGAACGTCCGCTCAAACGCCGCAGCATGGCCAGGGCAGCCGGCATGTCCGCCGGTTTTCCGAGCACCTCGCCGTCGATCGTGACGAGAGTGTCTGCCGCCAGGACGACCGCGTCCGGAGACGCGCGCGCGACCGGCAACGCTTTCCGCGTAGCGTTGTGGATTGTCAGTTCACGGATGGTGAGCCAGTCGTGCGAAACTTCTTCGATCGGCGGCGAGACGGACTCAAACTCGTAGCCGGCTTCCGTGAGTAATTGACGGCGGCGCGGCGAGCCAGAAGCGAGAATGAAACGTGGAGCCACGCGAGGGACGGAGGTTCGGCTTACGGTTTCACGGGAGACGCCGGCGCCGGTTTGTCGCCCGACATGTCCGGGACGTTCGGGATTTTCAACTCCTGGAAATCTGCCGGCACCGAAAACTCCGCATCGCTCAGCGGATCCTGTTTGATCGAAGTGATCGTGCTCGTGATGTCTTTGTTCCCCAATTTTATTTTTGTGCGCAGGGCGATGCCGGGAAGATCGTGGTAATCGAGCATTCCCTTGGCGATGTCGTTCCACAGCGTCGGAGTCGCCGCTTGCAGTTGCTTGATAATCGCAACGCCGTCCGGGTACTTCGGCGCGATCCAATAACTCGCCTTCAACTTCGGCGTTTCCCAGACATACTCCTCCGTTTCGTAACCGTTGATTGTTTCCTTCCGGCCCGTGGCAATGAGCTTCGGTTTCTCCGCGGTCGTGCCGGAATATTTACTGGCCATCTCCGCGATGGCTTTCGCTTTCTCACCGGAGATGCGGACGAATTTTTTCTGAGCGTCCATCAAAGTGAGCACGTCGCCGGTCTTGCCGTCCATGATGGTCGTCATATTGGCGGCTTCCATTCGCGCCTTGTCGCCTTTGAGCTTCATCGTGATCACGCTGACGGGCCCGCCGCCTTCGACTTGTTGCACGATGGTGAGATCGGCGCGGGCCATGAGCGGCAAACCGGCAATGAGGATCAGCGTGAGAACGGCGGCTTTCATGAACCAACTTAGGTCCCGCTCAGACAGGAACGCAACAGCCAGCAGGCGCGATAGAAATCAAGGAGCGGCGATTTCCAAATCGCCGTTTTCTAACGTGGGCGGTTTGGAAACCGCCCCTCCTTGATTTGCGGCGGACGGCGCAGGGGAGAAAAGAACTTGGCAGGCACGAGGAGCCGCGTCAGCTTAACCGGCGCGCGGGTGTAGCTTAATGGTAAAGCTGTAGCCTTCCAAGCTACTGACGAGGGTTCGATTCCCTTCACCCGCTGATTCGATCGCTTTCGGGGTCGCCTTTTTTTCTGCGCCTCAAAGGAATGGCGGATGGGCGGGGATTCGAACCCCGGGTGCCTTTCGGCACACACGCTTTCCAGGCGTGCACAATAGACCGCTCTGTCACCCATCCCTTTGTAGCGGCGGTCTCTGACCGCCGAACGTTTCACGGAAAGGAATAATGCGACGGTCAGAGACCGCCGCTACAGAAAAAGCAACTAAAGCTGCAACCGGCGGAACAGTTCGTCGAGCGGGAGTTGCAGGCCGATGTAAAATTCACCGAAGTCGCCATAGACCGCGCTCACTTCGTCGAAACGCATCTCGTAAACGATCGCCTTGATCTGAAAGGTATCGCGCGCAAACAACGTCACGCCCCACTCCGCATCGTCGAGTCCGCTCGAACCGGTGATGAGCTGCTTGATCTTGCCGGCGTACTCGCGGCCGACTTTCGCGTGGCCGCCCATGAGACGGCGGCGTTCGTCGTAAGGAAGCGTGTACCAATTGCGTGTCTCGCCGCGGCGCTTGCTCATATTGTAAAAACAAACGACCGCCCAATCGGGCAACGTGGGATAAACACGCTCGTGCCGGTACTTCGCCATGCGCTCGCGAAAGGCGGCCATGGCTTGCGCGAATTCCGGCGAATCAGGCTTGAGCTTTTGTTCGGTCTCGAGGGTGCGGCCGTATTCCTCGTCGGTCGTGACGTATTCGCTCTCTTCCGTGAGCGAGAGATAGCTGTAAACGGGAACCAGCACGTCGGGGCCGAGCGCGAGGGTCAGTTGCTTCTCGATCCGGTTAGCGGCGTGCAGATCGGGCGTGATCAACATGAAGCCGAGATCGGCTTTCGGCGTCACGATGCTGAGCGTGAGCAACTGCGTCGATTCGAGCGCGCGGATTTCCTGCACGCGTGTCGAGAGCGCCACCTTCGCAGCGCGTTGCTCGTCGGCGCTGAGCAATTGCCATTGGCCGTACTCAATCCGGTAATAGAGATGGAGACAATGCCAGCCCTGTTCGGGAACGAGCGCAGCGTTGTTTTCACTCATCGCGCCAGTGTCAGCGGCGAGCGGAACGGGGTCAAGGGCACGCCATCAAACCGGAGCGTTCGCTGGCCGGGGAAGATGCGCGATGCAGTATTCTTCGCCGTCGCGCGCTACGCGAAATTCAAGACTGGGATCTGATAGTTCAGTGGCGCCGCAGGTTGCGCATTTGTGCAACGGCTCTTCCGCGCTGCGCGATTGAATTTCAAAACGCTGGCGCCGGACGCTCACTTCCTTCCGCTGCCGCAGGTGCTGGATCACGCCTGGCCCGAAGAAAATGAGATAATTGCTGAGCGCGGCGACCAGCGCCAACCGATACGAGTTCGATTGGGTCGCGAACCCGAGAAGAAGGAAGCCGGCGTAAACCCAGGCGATCCATTTGATCTTCAGCGGCAGAATGAAGAAGACGTAGATGATTTCGTCCGGATAAAAATGGGCGAAGGCGAAAAAGAGCGTCGTGAAAAGCATCTGATTCGAAAACTGACTGTTGGAGAGAAGCGCGGCGATCGTGGTGCCAACCATCCCGACCAGGAAATAAAGCGTGAGCCGAAACGGGCCCCAGGCGCGTTCGAGGCCGTCGCCGATGAACCAGAGAAACCAGAGCGCGACCAAAACCAAGAGTGGATGCCCCATCTGGGGAACGAAGATGTAGGTGACAAGCCGCCAGACTTCCCCGGCACGGATCCGTGCGATATCGAGCGCGAGATAGGAGTCGAAGCCCTTGTTCAAATACACGAGAACGAAAACGAGCGCGTTGAGAGTGACAACCGCGCGGATCAACCCGGGTATGGCAATGAAGCCAATGCGCCGTTCGAGTTTGTCCAGTAGCCTCACGTTGCGAGCACGGTAGAGAAAGCGCGGCGCGCTTCAACTAGACGCGCGAGATTCGCCCTTGCGTTGACACGAAAGTCGCGGCGTCTAGGATGACGCTCATGAGCGACGCCGCACAGAAAACCACGCCGCTCTACGACGAACATGTGCGGCTCGGCGCGAAGATGATCGCTTTCGGCGATTGGATCATGCCGGTGCAATACAGCGGCATAATGGACGAGCACCAGGCGGTGCGAAAAAGCGTCGGTGTCTTCGACATTTCGCACATGGGCCAGCTCATCGCGACGGGTCCGGTTGCGGGCGCGTGCCTCAACGAGATGCTCACCAACAACATTGGCAAGCTCGAAGTCGGCGCCGGGCAATACACCTTTTTGCTGAACGAACGCGGCGGAATCATCGACGACCTCATCGTCTATCGAACCGCGCCGGAGGAATTTTTCCTGGTGGTGAATGCGTCGCGGCGTGACGAGGATTTTGCCTGGCTCCAGAAGCACATTGCGGCTGGAGTCGATTTAGAAAATCGCAGCGCGGATTTCGGCGGCATCGCGATCCAGGGGCCGCGCGTGGTCGAGCTTCTCCAATCTTTTTTCGGGCCGGATGCCGCGCTCCCGGCGCGCAATCAAATTAAGAAGTTCGAATACCAGGGCATTCCGCTCGAGATCGGCCGCACTGGTTACACGGGCGAAGACGGCGTGGAAGTTTTCTTCCCGGCACGCGATGCGGCGCTGATCTGGAATGAAGTGCTGGCAAAAGGCAAAGCGCTTGGGATTCGGCCCTGCGGTCTCGGCGCGCGGGATACGTTGCGCCTCGAGATGTGTTATCCGCTGAACGGCTCGGACCTTTCGCCGGAGCGCAATCCGATCGAAGCAGGGCTGGGATTTTTTGTCGACCTAACGAAACCAAAGTTCACCGGACGCGACGTGCTTTTGAAGATGAAAGAGAGCGGCCCGGCCCAGAAACTGGCGGCTTTTCGCATGGAAGGGAAAGGGCCGCCGCCGCGTCCGCACTATGCCGTCTTCGAAAACGGCGAACGCATCGGCGAAGTCACCAGCGGAACGCTTTCGCCGAGCTTGAACTATGGGATCGGAATGGCTTACTTGGACGCGCCCCGCGCGAAGATCGGCTCGAAGATCGAGATCGAAATTCGCGAAAGGAAATTTCCGGCCATCATCGAAAAGAAACCGCTCTACAAAAAACCATGAACGTTCCCGACGATCTTTTTTACACCGAGTCCCACGAATGGATCCGGCGCGAAGGCGACAATGCGCGCGTCGGCATCACCGATCACGCCCAAGCGGAGTTGACCGATGTCGTCTACGTCGAGCTGCCAAAGGTGGATCGAAAGGTGAACGCTAAGGAAGCGACCGCGGTCGTCGAGTCCGTGAAAGCCGCGAGCGACATTTACGCGCCGGTCAAAGGCACCGTGGTGGAAGTGAACAAAGCGCTGGAAGGAAATCCGGCTTTGATCAACACCGATCCATTCGGAGAAGGCTGGATCTTCGTCCTGAAGATGGATTCACCGGACGACCTCAAGCAGTTGAAGGATGCGGCCGCTTACAAGCAACATATTGGCTGATAATTGCGTCAACCATTCTCATTTAGGCGTACGGCTGCTGGATGATTTGGATCTTTCTTTCCGTTTCAATTGTGGCCAGCGCTGTGACGGGTTTCGCGGTTCATAGTGAGGGATCCTTCTTCTCGCGTATTCCCGGACAAATAGTTCAAGGATTCTTGTGCCTCGTTTCGTTGGCGATGATCATTGCGGCATTCTGGATCTATAATTGGAAGATCGGGATTTTGGAAATCGTTGTGATCTTTGCGGGTTCAAATTCAGGCCTTTTGCTATATCGTTATTTGAGGAAAAGATTGGAACTGTGAAAGAAGTCGGTCTATTTCGGCAAACGAGTACAGTCTGTTAATTGCACGATCATGATCGAACAGTTCGTTACCGCACTTTCACTCATAAAGAATGCGCTAGGGCTCGTTAAGGATGCAAAAGAGATTCTTCCGGAGTCGAAGAAGCCAGCGGTAGAGGCGGCATTAGCTCAAGCGGAGCAGTCGGTCAAAATTGCTGAGGCGCAAATGGCCGAAGGTCTCGGATATTTTCTATGCAAATGCACATGGCCTCCGCAGATTGCTTTACAACAATCCAGCGGAGCTCAGCAGTGTCCGAAATGCGGCCGCGATGTGCTCGAGGACTTCAAGCCTTACGTCCATCCTCATTTTAGACAATGATTCGATGCGCCCCCGCTGGATTGATGACGACGCTTGCCCGAATCCACCAGGAGTTCGGTGGACGATGATAGCAAAGTGGCGACCCTGGGTTCACTATCTCGTCTCTACTGTCCGCATTGAGGGCTCGTCGCAGATGGAGCGTATGATTGCGAGTTTAGAAACGGGAGTTTCCTCGCATCGGACGCACGGACGAGCAGACTACTTTCTCACGCAGGTTGTTCGTTGCAGCCGCTTTGGTGGTGTGAAGTCATGGAATCAACCTCTGTTTGAGAGGCAATATGAAAGTGAAAAAGAGGCTAAGATAGGCCATCAGACCGCTGTCGCTCGCTTCTCGGGCGGCACGATCCCCTCTCCCAAAACAGAGCCGTAATAATTTCGACTTAGTCTTTGCCAATGAGATCTTCACCCGCGCGCGGTCTTTCTTCGATCTTGATGGGCGCGGCGCAGAAGCTGTAACCGGTGAAAAATTCCTCAGGAGCAACCGCGGCTTGTGTTTTGCTTCTGTTTAAGGCAATACTCTTAGCGTGAAGTTTACGGTCGAGATTGAACAGGAAACGGACGGGCGCTGGATCGCGGAAATTCCGCAGATTCCCGGCGCCATGTCTTATGGCGCGTCGCGCGAGGAAGCCGTCGCGCGCGTCGAGGCGCTCGGTTTGCGCGTGCTCGCGGAGCGGATCGAGCAAGGTGAGATCTCACCGGAGATCGAGCAGGTCTTCTCGGTAGCGACGGCATGAGCCAGTGGAGCGCCGCGAAAGCGCGCCGCGTTCTGGCTGCGCTCTTGCGGATCGGATGGAGAATCAAGCGCGAGTCTGGCGGCTCGCATCGAATTCTGTCGCGCTCCGGCAGGCGTGATGTCGTGTTCGCCTTTCACGATAACGAAGAGATCGGCCCGCGCATGCTCGCTCGCATGGCAAAGAAGACAGGATTAACGCCGCAAGACCTATAGGGTCGGAGAGGCCCAACAGCTCTCAGTCGTTGCCGAAGAGGAGCTGTTCGACGACACGCAGAAATTCTTCGAGGCAAATGGGCGCGGCGAGAAAGCTGTAGCCGCTGATAAATCCTCCAGTCACCACTTTCTTCTCCGGCGCCGCATCGCCGCTCAGAAAAAGAAACGGCGTGTCTTTCAAGGACGGATCGGATTTCAACTGGCGATTGACATCTTCGCCCTTCGCCGCGTCGAGCAGGACCAGGTCGGGCACGAACCAAGGCGCGGCGTGCAAAGCGAGCCGGCTATCCTGTTCCACCTTCACGAGATAATTGCCGGTGCTTTCCAGCGCGCGCCGGACAAGCGCCGTCACTTTCGGCTCGTGATCGACAAGGAGGATTTTTTTTAGAAACTTCATCGCCTGGTCTTTGCTCTGAGCATTGACCAAGCATCGGTTGTGCCAGCGCGCGCTGCGGGAAAATACCTAGAGCAACGCCGAGACGGTGTTGATCGTCATGGCAAGAATCACGGTGTTAAAACCAAAGGAGAGCATGCCGTGGAGCAGCACGAGCTGGCGAATTTCGCGCGAGGTGATTTGCACGTCCGAGACCTGGAAGGTCATGCCGATCACGAAAGAGAAGTAGGCAAAATCCAGGTAGTTTGGCGACCGGCAGCCGGGAAATTCGAGGCCGCCCGCGTGCTGCTGCGCTCCGGTGGGACCGTCGGGGTCGCCGTAAAAAGTGTGGGCGTAACGCAAACCGAAAACTGTGTGGACCAGCATCCAGGAAGAAACGACCGCCACCAGACTCATGAGAAGATGAAGGATGAAGTGGGGCCGTTGCACACCCTTGTTCGCAAAAAAAAGGAAGCCGACTGCGAACAATCCGGCGCAGGCCGCGAGGACGACAAAGATGAAAATGACCGTCCGGCTGACGTCCTGCATCTGGGCGCGTGTTCGAAGCTTTTCCAGCGGCGTGGTGATGATGGTGAGCCAGGCGAGAGAGAGAACGGAGAGCGCGAAGACGTCCCAGGTGAGGATGGATTGCGTGGAGGGCGCGACCCGGCCGCGCAAGCCGAACCAGACAAGAGCGGCGGCAAGGAGAGAGAAAACCAGCCGATGCCGGGCGTCTTGTTTTGCGATCCAGTTCATCGTCGTCGCCATGAAATTTCGAAGTCAGTAATCGCTTATCACGTGAATCGCGCAAGGAGCAACAGAACGAACGGGATTAAATGCGATGTCATCCCGAGCCCGCGCAGACGGCGAGGAACCCCACAATATCTCATACGCGCGCTTCCGCGAAGCATCTCACCGCTACCTTGTGGCGCGCAGAAGGCGCAAGCAAATCGGTATTACAACCGCGAGGTCCCTCGCCGTCTGCGCGGCTCGGGATGACAACGGTGTCGGGTTCAATCCGCGCTGCTACCCGAAGATGCCGATGTTGGGATGCGCGAAGCGGCCGATGTTTGGCAGCACGGTCGACAACTCCGAGGCGCTCACGCCAAACCAGGTGGCGAGCGTCGCGGAAAATTCGTCGACTGAGGTCGTCGGAATCCAACGACCCTGTCCGGTGTCGTCGGGTCCGTTCACGGCCAGCGTTGGGAACGTTCCGAATAATCGGCCGCCCTGGACCGCGCCGCCCAGGACGAATTGGTGGCTGCCCCAACCATGATCGGAACCGGAACCATTCGTCGGATAGGTGCGGCCGAAATCGGACGCGGTAAAAGTCGTGACCTGTTGTGCGACGCCGAGTTCGTTGGTTGCGGAATAAAATGCGTTCAGAGCCTGGCTCAATTCCGTAAACAGATTTCCCTGCCCGGTGAGTTGATCGCCATGCGTGTCGTAACCGCCGACCGAGCAGAAAAAGATCTGCCGCTGCATGCTGAGATTGGTCCGGGCGGCGATGAGTTTCGCCACCATGCTGAGCTGCTGGGCGAGCGCGGTTGCAGGAAAAACGGTCTGGAGCGGGGTGAGGCCGGCGAGCGCGGAAGTCAGCAACTCGTTCGCCGCGATGGAGCGGCTCACGGTATCTGAATACGCCTGCTCCAATAAATTGTGATGCGGCAACGCGAGCAAATCCTTGAAGGCCTGCAAACGCACATTTGCATTCGCGCTGTTATCGAAGCCGGCGAGACCGACGCTTCCATTGGAGGAAATATTGTAGGGGAGGACAGTGTTGCCGACTTCGAAGGTGTTCGTGCCCGCGATGGAAATGTTGAGCGAAATCTTGGAATTGGCGTTGAGCGATTGGAGCACGTCGGCCATGCGTCCACCCCAACCCGTCTTTGAAATCTGATCCGGCACCGAGGTCTGCCATTGGACTGATTGGTCGGCATGCGAGAATAACTGCGTAGGCACGGCGGCCCCGCCCGCCAGATATTGCGCGCGGGTGACCGGCGCTACGAGGGTGCCAACATTCGAGACGATGCCGAGGTGCCCCTGATTAAAGAGTGCCTGCAATTCCGCCAGGTTCGGATGGAAGGCAAAATCGCGGCCATCGCCATTCGGCAACGTAAGTGGAAGAAGCGACGCCTGCGGAATGGCGAGAACGCCGCGCGCCGCCGCGTAGGAATTATAGCCGGCGTTGTCGTGGGGGATGACGACGTTGTTCGCGTCGTTGCCGCCGAAGAGAAAAAGGCAGACGAGCGCCTTATAATCGGTGGTGTCGGCGTAGGTGGCGGCGCTGAGCCGGCGTAGATCGAAAATGGTGTTGAGCAGCCCGGTGGTGGTGAGCGCGGCGCAGGCCGCCTGGCGAATGAAAGTGCGGCGAGTGGGTGCGTACATACTATTTGTCGATGGTGAACTCGGGCGAGTTGATCACGAGATAGATGGCGGTGCGGGCGCGCTCGGTCGGATTGTTGGCCGGGATCTTCGTGATGGCATTGATCAAAATGGTGCGCATATCGGACGACATGCCGCCGGCCATGAGAACGGTATTGAGATGATCGACGAGCTGGCTCGGGTTCGCGGCGAGCGCGATGTCGTTGGAAAGATTGAGCGTGATCCGGTCCGTGGCAGGACCGAGCGTGCCGTAGATCGCGGTCCGAAGATAATTCGTGAAAGTCACGACGGTTGTCTCGGTGGTGATTTCGAACTCTGGACTTTGCAAGCCCGCGGCCGCGATGGCGCCGGGCGATGCGTACTCGGGCGAAAAGAAATTGAAGACGGTGGGCGCATGCATCGCCTCTTCGAAGAGATTCGAATACGCGTTTCGAACCGAGAATTTCCCGCTGGGCGATGCGGCGTTGAAAGCACGCAACAAATTCGTGAGCCGAACAACGGGTTCCCGTTCGTGGCCGATGCCTTGCGCCGACATGAGAGGCACACGCGCGTCGTAATCCATCAGGATGGCGCGGACGACTGCTTTCAAGTCCCCGCGAACGCCCTGGCCGTTGTTGTTAAAGACCGACGCAACGCGATAAACGTAGCCGGGACTCGGATTGCTCGTGACGAGTCGCTGAATCAATTGCCGGCTGATGAACGGTCCGACATTCGGGTGGTTGAAGATCGTGTCGAGCGTCACCTTCAAATCTTGCGCGGCGGTTTGGCCGGCTGGAATCGAGACGCCATTCAAGATTGTTTTCGCGTCGGGCGAATGGCGGTTTGCGATGTTGATCATCGGAAGGCGCCAGCTTTGAGTGGCGACCCCGGGGAAGAAAACAGGATTCGCGACGCCGGGCTGCGCATAGGTCCAGCCGGTGAAAACCGCGGACGTCCCCAAAATGGCATCCTGGCCATAAGTCGCGATCGGGAATCCGCTCGCGCTCAGGGTGAGGCCGCTGTCGAGATTGAGGTCGTACAGGCCGATCGAAAAGAGCTGCATGATTTCGCGCGCGTAGTTCTCGTTAGGCAACGTTTTTCTCGCGGGATTCGCCTTGTCGTTCTGAAGCATGTTCAGATACGCGCCCATCGCGGGATTGAGGGTGATATCCTCGAGGAGCTGCCGGTAATTTCCGAACGCATCGCTTACCAGCACATCATAGTAGGCCGGCAGCGCATAGGGTCTGTTCCCAAGGCCCGCGCTATTGAGCGAGACGACCAGGGTTTCGCTCAAGGCAAACGCGACGCGCTGCCGCAATTGGTCGGGCGCGGAAATCGCGTGGGTCCACCAGGCGTCGTTCGTCTGGGTAAGGGTCGGCTGGTTCGGCGTCGCGCTCGGCGACGGGCTCGGCAGGGCCGCGACCGCGGCGTCGACGAAGGCGAGATGCGAAGAGATCGGCGCCGCGAACTGTTCGTTCAGGAACGCGTCGTAACCCTGTGTCTGCACTTTGGTAATCAACGCGTCGGTCGCTCCAAAAGTCGCTTGCGAAAGGAATCGGCCCGCGTCAGCCGCGGTCGGCGGGCCTCCAGGGAGCGGAGGTGGCGGAGTCGGAACCGGCGCTGTTTGAGCGCCGGTCGAGATACTAAAGAAGCCCTTTATCTCCCCATTCGGGTTTTGCGCCGTGTGGATGTTAAAATAAGTGCCGCCCGTTTTGATCGCGTTAAGGATGTCGGCCACCGTGGAGTTGCCCACTGGAGTGAAGACCCAGATGAGGGTTCCATCTGGTTGCGGCGTGGCCGAGTCGACATCGAACAAGATTCCTGAATCCGGGCCATGGATATGCATTCCGGTGATCGGACCGGAGAGATTCGAATAATCGAAAGCGATGATGGCTGATTTTCCATCTGCGGCGAGGCGCAGCGTGGCCGTGCCGGAGCCCTGAGAATTGGCGGTCCCTTGCGGGCGCAACTGTGCAACGTAAAGCGTGGACCCATCCGCGGACGGCGGCTGATCGAGATCGTACATCTCGACGAGAGCGATGCCGGTCGTGTTGTTGGCGCCGCGCACGATGGCGGTGTAATTGCCGGGCGCAAGCGTCGCCACGATCGCCGCTTCCTTGTCGTCTGTCGGCGCGATCGAGCTGGCCGCGATCTCCGCTTCCTGAGCGCTGCGCCAGTTGTCATTTTGCGACATGAGTGCGCCGTTCCCATCGTGCAGCTCGATCATTGGATCCTGCATCCGGCCGGCGAGCGGAACGCCATTGAGGCTGAGCGACGGACCTCTCACCCGAACGATCGTGCGCTTCGCCAAATCGCCGCGGATAATGAAACCACCGATCATGACATTGTCCCCGGTCAGGACATGGCCGCGCGTCGAGATATTGCCGAGGCGTGCGGTCGGCATGCCGGCATCGAGATCATAAACTTCCACGAGCGCGACCCCCGTCGCGTTATTCACTCCGCGCACGACGACGGTGTAACTTCCGGTTTGCAGCGTCGCGATCAATGCGGCATCAAGATCGTTCGACGGCGCGAGGCCAGCCGTGATGAGAGCGGCCTGCTGGGAGCTGCGCCAGTTGTCATTCGAGGCGACAATCGCTCCGGTGGCGTCGTGCAATTCAAGAATGGGATCACTCAATGCGCCGGGAACCGGCAGCGACGGCCCAATCGCCCGCACCGCGATGCTTTTCTGGCCGGTGCCGTAAACGATGAAGCCGCCGATCAAAACGTTGTCGCCCGTCTCGACGACCATGCGGGTGGAAATATTGACCGCGCTGGAAATGCCGTGTGCCGACGCGGCGAACAAAGTCACCGCCATGGCGGCCGCAGCCGAAACTCCCGCATGTTTAAGCAAACCTTTCATCTCTCAGAATCTCTGCCGCAGGAGAAACTCGGCCGGGCCGAGGAGACAATGGATTCTACTACAAACATGAGCAGGAATTGAACCAGACTATCCGGGTCTTTTGCGAGACTTTTCTGCCCGTTTTTTGACATGACCGCGGATGAAACCCGGTTTCTGCGGATAAGTCGCGCTTTTTATAGAAGCGCCCCTATGCTTAATTGCTCCTCTCCAAATGGCCGCTACCGCAAAAAAACTCGAGCCCGAGCTTAACTTCGAAGGGGCGATGGACCGCCTCGAGGAGATCGTGGAACAGATGGAGTCCGGCAAAATGATGTTGGAAGAACTCATCGTCCGCTATGAAGAGGGTATGAAGCTGGTGAAAATTTGCCAGGAACGCCTCACCAGTGCAGAGCAAAGAATCGAAATCATCACCCGGAACAATGCCGGTAAGGCGAGCGTAAAAGATTTCGCACCAGCCCTCGAGAAGGAAAGTGCGGCGAAGCCGGAGGAAAAGGGAGAAACAAAAAATGACGAAGTCAGACTCTTCTGAGGCAACGACCGCTCCGCGGCTGCTCGACGGCATTGGTTCTCCGGCGGACATCAAAGCACTCCGGGAGCACGACCTGCCGCAGCTCGCGCAGGAAGTGCGCGATGAGCTGATCAAAGTTTTGTCGCAAACCGGCGGACACCTTGGTCCCAATCTTGGCGTCGTCGAGCTGACGATCGCCTTGCACCGCGTCTTCGAAACTCCCAGGGACAGGTTTGTTTTCGACGTGAGCCACCAGGGCTACGTCCACAAAATGTTTACGGGCCGCCTCGATCGCATCGGCACGATGCGCCAGTACCAAGGATTGAACGGATTTCTCCTCCGAACCGAGAGCGAACATGATTGCTACGGCGCGGGGCACGCAGGCACGGCTTTGTCCGCCGGCCTCGGCATGGCGGTCGGCCGCGATTTGCGGGGCGGCAACGAGAACGTCGTGGTGGTAGCCGGTGATGCCGCCTTTACCTGCGGGATTAGTTATGAAGCGCTCAACAACGCACGCTCGCAAACGCGCCGCTTCATCGTGGTGCTCAACGACAACGAATGGTCCATCGCGAAAAACGTCGGCGCGATCGCGAATTATTTGAACAACATTGTCGCGAACCCGACCTATGCCGGTCTGCATGACAAGGCGCGCCGCTTCGTCGAAGCGATCGCGGGCCGGATTGCGGTCGAGTTCGCGCACAAAGTGGAAGAGGGCGTCAAGAATTTGCTCGTGCCGAGCGTGATCTTCGAGGAGCTGGGGCTCCGTTATTACGGGCCGATCGACGGCCACGACATCCCGCTGCTCATCAAAACTTTCGAATTCCTCAAGAGCCAGGACGAGCCGGTCCTGCTCCACATTTTGACCAAGAAAGGAAAAGGGTACGAGCCCGCGATCGCGAAGCCGGACAAATTCCACGGCCTCGGAAAGTACAAGATCGAGAGCGGCGAGACCGCGCCCGCGCCGACACCGACCTATTCGGAACTGATGGGTAAAACGCTGGCGAAGTTTGCCGATTCAAATCAAAAGATCGTCGCGATCACCGCGGCGATGCCGAGCGGAACCGGACTAGGATTTTTCCAGGCGCAACATCCCACGCGTTATTTCGATGTCGGCATCGCAGAGGAACACGCCGCGCTCTTCGCCTGCGGTCTCGCGACCCAGGGGCTCAAGCCGTTCCTGACGATCTACTCGACTTTCATGCAGCGCGCTTACGACATGATCATTCACGACATCGCGCTCCAGAATTTGAATGTCGCGCTCTGCATGGATCGCGCCGGCTTGAGTGGCGATGACGGCCCGACGCATCACGGCCTTTTCGATATCGGTTATCTCCGGCACATCCCGAACTTCGTGCATATGCAGCCGAAGAATGAAGATGAATTCGTCGACATGCTCTGGACGATCGCGAATTACAATTCCGGCCCGATTGCGATCCGTTATCCCCGCGGCGCCGGGACGGGCGCGGTGCCGAAAGCTGCGCCGAAACTGCTCGAGATCGGCAAAGCCGAAGTGGTGCAACATGGCCGCGACGTGGCGATTTTCGGATTGGGCAACATGTTCGAAGTGGCGGAAGAGGCCGCCCGCAAGCTCGAAGAAAAAGGCATCTCGGTCGCGCTTATCAATCCGCGCTGGATTAAGCCGCTTGATACGGGCACGCTCGAATTTTTCGGGCGCGGCGTGGAGGTGGTCTGCACCATCGAGGATCACGTTTTGCACAACGGTTTCGGCTGCGCGGTCATGGAGCATCTCCACAGTCAGATGATTCACACCCCCGTTGTGCGCATCGGCTGGCCGGACCAGTTCGTCGAGCACGGAACGATCCCGATCCTGCGCAAGAAACACGGCATCACCGCGGATGCGCTCGTGGAGAAGGTTCTGCCGCTTCTGAAAAAGAAGGGCGCTAAGGTACAACCGAGCGCGGCGTAAAGGAAGGTTGAAGGATGAGGGATGAAGGATGAAAAGGATTTGCGAAGCCGGACAAAAGCATTCGCGCTTCGAATCATTGCGCTTTACGAGACCCTTCCTCGATCAGGCTCAGCTCAGGTTTTAGGTCATCAGGTTCTAAGATCCGGAACATCCGCCGGCGCAAATTACCGTGAAGCCTGCCGAGCGCGCTCCAATGCAGAATTTGTTTCGAAGGTTGGCGACTCTCTGAAGGAGCTCGATGAAACGAGTTATTGGCTCGAACTGGCCGATTCAGGCGCGGTCAGCGCAAAGAAACTCGCTCTATTGCTCGATGAGACTTCTCAATTGACCGCCATCCTTACGTCGATCGCCAAGAAAGTTCGCGCCCGGCGATAAGAACTTCATCCCTCAACCTTCATCCTTTCCATGCCTGTTATCGAAACGCGCGGGCTGACGAAGATCTATCGGACCTATCGCAAGGAAGGTGGTCTCCGCGGATCGATTAAGGGACTCGTTAGGCGGAGGTACGACGAAACCCGCGCGGCGGACGACGTCACCTTCAAAATAGAAGAAGGCGAACTGGTCGGATTCCTGGGGCCCAACGGCGCGGGAAAAACCACAGTGCTGAAGATGCTTTCCGGTCTTTTGAATCCCAGCGCCGGCGAGGCGCGCGTGCTCGGTTTTGTTCCATGGGAACGGAGCAATGAACTGAAACGGCAATTCAGCCTGGTGATGGGACAGAAAAATGCGCTTTGGTGGGATTTGCCCGCGCAGGAATCGCTTGAGCTGAATCGCGCGATCTATGGAATCGAACGCGAGCGCTTCAAGAAAGTAGTCGGTGGCCTGAGCGAGCTTCTGGACGTGCGGGACAAGATGAATGTGATGGTGCGCGAGCTCTCGTTAGGCGAACGCATGAAAATGGAGCTGATCTCGGCGCTCATCCACGAGCCGCGCGTTCTCTTTCTCGACGAGCCCACCATCGGCCTCGATGTCGTAAGTCAAAAGCGGGTCCGTGAATTTCTTCGGCTCTACAACTCGGAGCATAAGATCGTCACCATGCTGACGAGCCATTACATGCAGGACATCGAGGAGCTGTGCGACCGGGTCATTATCATCGACCACGGCAAAATCTTTTTCGATGGTCCGCTCAATTCCATCATCGACCGCTTCTCGGGCTACAAAATTATCAGCCTCACTTTTGCGCAGCCGGCCGAACGTGATTTCTCCGCGCTCGGCGAGGTGCTTCAACAGACGCCGGTATCGGTGCAGATAAAGGTGCCGCGCGCGAAAGTCACCGAGACCTGCCGTGAGGTGCTCGAAGAATGCGCCGTGATGGACATCAACGTGCAGGAATTGCCGGTGGAAGAAGTGATCCGGCAACTTTTCGGCCAGCGCCAGGCATCGCAGCAGAACGCCGCGGCAGTCGCGGCCGATGGCGTCACGCCCTGATCTCAGCGGCGATAAAGCGCCTGCTTCAATTCCCCTACGTACGCGGGATTTATTTCAAATGCCGTCACCGGCATTTCGGCGATCTGCACTTCTTCGCAAAATGGAATGCTTTCCACGTAACCGGCCGACATTAAGGCATTGAGCGTGTCGGTCACGTCGTCGACGGCCATGTGCGTGCAATCCTGGATCTCAGCGCCCATCATCGCTTCAGTGAAGCCAATCGAACGTACGACGGTCGCTTCACGGCCGCTCAGTTTGATGTGACGCATGATCTTTTTTTAGCAGCTTCCATACCGGCATCGGACTGGCCAATTCAGCGCTTGAGGCCGAAACTCGGCAGCACGCTTTCCGTCATCGCGACGCGAAAATTCGGATAATGCGGCTCCCATCCCAGAGCGCGAAGCTTCTGGTTGCTCACCCTCTTGTTACTTTCGCCGCGCTTTCGTTTTGCGGAGAGTTTTCCTTGCTGCGGCCGAGGCTGTTTCAACCCCTGACTCAGCCATTCATAAACTGTGGGCGCTGTAGTCGGCTCGTCGTCGACGACATTGTATATTTGGCCCCCTAACTCCGCGCGGCGCTCCGCCAGGAGGAATAAGGCCGCGACGATATCGTCCCGATGCACCTGGTTGATGAAACGGGCGCCAGCGCGATCGATCATGGCCTTTCCGGCAAGAAATTTGCGGAGGAAAAACGAACGTTCCGGTCCGTAGATCCCGCCGAGCCGCGCCACGATTCCGTTGTTGGCCAGAACCAGCTCCTCGGCTTCGCGCAAGAGGGATCCCGTCTCGTAAGCCGGTTGCGCCGGACTGGTTTCGTCGACCATTTCGCCGTCTTTTTGCGCGTAAACACTCGTGCTGCTCGTGAAAAGGAGGGCGGCGTCCGGAAAAGCGTGAATCAGATTGCGCGCCCCCGCCAAATAGACGCGCCGATATTCCTCCGGGCCGCCGCCGCCCGAGCTGGCGCACTGTAGAATGACGTCGAATTGCCCGCGCACCCCCGAAACCGCCACGGCATCGCTGATATCGAGCGCGCGCACGGCATACGGCTTGGTCGAAAGTTTTGCAGCCGATTCCGCGGAGGCTGTCCATCCTTCGATCTCCCATCCGCGTGCGTGAAAAAAATCCGCCGCGGCTTCTCCCACGTATCCGCAACCGGCGATCAGGATTCGCGGCATGGCCGGAAGCGCGTTTGTCTAGCTCGCGGCGGACGCGATCTCGATTTCGTCGAAAGGATTCGTCTGCGTCGCGCGCACCTGCTTGAGCCGGATCAATTCGAGCAGCGCGAGAAATGTCACCACGATTTCGACCCGGGATGCCATCTCCGCGAACAGCTCGGAGAATTTCAAGGCCACCCCACTGGCCACGCGCTGCAAGATCGAATCGATCTTGTCCGAGACCGTAAAATGTTCGCCGAAGATTTCGCGCAAATCCTCCCGCGCCTCGACCCGTTTGATCACGGTCTGGAGCGCGTTGATCAATTGGAAAATGCCCACTTCCCCCAGCGGAAGCGGCGCGAGCATGTTCATTCCGGAGAGAGTTCCGGCGCGCGCGAAAATCCTTTCCTGCTCCAGCTCCCTGCCATGCAGTTGGGCGGCCGCTTCCTTGAATTTTTTGTATTCGATCAACTGCCGGATCAAATCCCAGCGCGGATCATCCTCGGCTGCTTCTTCGTCGGGCGGCTGCTGATCCGCGGGCAGGAGGCTGCGGCTTTTCAGGTAAATCAAGTTCGCCGCCATGACGATGAACTCGCCGGCGATGTCGATATTCAATTCCTTGAAAGCCTGGAGATATTCGAGGTACTGGCTCGTGATTCGCTCGAGCGAAATCTCGTAGATGTCGATCTCGTCCCGCTTGATCAAATAAAGCAGCAGATCGAGCGGACCCTCGAAAATCTCGAGGCGGACCTTGTAATCGGTTTCCATGCAGTGCCGCGGATTTTACGGGCCGACGGCGCGAAAGTAAACCGCACGAGGCGACGTTTTTTGAGAGACAAAAATACCATGCTTTACGATACGCCATGCCTTGCCTGCGGTCCGTATTCGCCAATGCATCGCACTACCGCGGATATGGCTGGCGAGATCAAGAAGGCGCAAACGGCCAACGCGCTTTGGCAAAAACATAAGGGCAAGCGAAGTTTCCCGAAACTTCCGCTAAACCAAATCCGTAGAACACTGTGTCCGCAACCCTAACAACAGTAACCCATATGGATCTAAATAACGTATCATCTATTGTCGCTCTCCTGGCGGCCCTAAGCGTCGCCTCAGAGCGTCTCGTCGAAATCATCAAGGGCTTTTTTCCGTCCCTCAACAAAGAGAATCCCGATGCAAAAAAAGAAGACCGCCGGAAATCCACTCTTCAGATCCTTGCCGTCATTGCCGGTATCACTACGGCGTGCCTCGCGAGTCCGGCCTTTCCATCCACAATTCCTCACGATTGGATGACCACCTTAGCGCTCGGTCTTCTCGCCAGCGGCGGCTCCGGCTTCTGGAATTCTATTCAGACCTACGTCAACAAGGCTAAAACAATCAAGACAGCCGAGGCAGAAGTAAAGAAAGCCGAAGCACTACCAGCGAAGGCGGCAGTGAAGGCGGCATTGTCAGCACCAGCATAAATCGG
>Ga0209118_1000323_pt1 | contig 27969 bp, 25 predicted proteins | sample BlaSpr_A8_Ref_M1_FD_187988 | JGI IMG/M metagenome (GOLD analysis project Ga0209118, IMG submission 187988) | Forest soil microbial communities from Thunder Bay, Ontario, Canada - Black Spruce, Ontario site 2_A8_Ref_M1 (SPAdes) (version 2) | ecosystem: Environmental > Terrestrial > Soil > Boreal... | reverse complement strand
ACCCCACTGTCCCTCGAACGTTGGGTTGGCCTCGGGGATGATGCCCTGGTCCACGCAGACGTGACATAGGCGGCACGCGGCCTGGATCTCCAAGAGCGCCTCGCGACCCTTCATGAATGGAAACTAACGGGAATTGCGCACGTCTGGCGCCTCCGGCGCGTTTGAGGCGCGACGATTCCGCACGTCTGGCGCCACGGGTGCGATCGGGGCCGCGCTCCCGAGTACCGGTAACATGCGGTGACGATGGCCGTCCCTACATCGCAACAGGTCCTCGAGGTGCTGGCTCACATCCAGGACCCCGACCTGGGCCGCGACGTGGTCAGCCTTGGCATGATCAAGGAGCTCGAGGTCAGCCCGCAAGGCAAAGTCAGCTTCACCTTCGAGCTCACCACTCCCGCCTGCCCGGTCCGCGATCGCTTCAAGTCCCAAGCGCAGGACCTCGTCGGCGAGATCCCGGGGGTGACCGGCGTCGAAGTTCGCATGACGGCCAACGTCCGGCCGGCATTCATGCGACCCAAGCCCTCGGAGATCCTACCCGGCGTCAAGCAGACCATCGCCGTCGCGTCGGGCAAGGGCGGCGTGGGCAAGTCCACGGTCGCGGTCAACCTCGCGGCCGCGCTGCGCAAAAGCGGTGCCGAGGTCGGCCTTCTCGACGCCGACATCTACGGACCCTCGGTGCCGGCCATGACCGGCTCGAAAGTGACGCCCGAGCAGGTCAACGGGAAGCTCAGGCCCATCGAGGCGCACGGGCTGAAGCTCATGTCGTTCGGACACATCTATCCCGGGGAGCAGCCCACGATCTATCGCGGCCCGATGGTCGGCAAGGCGATCGAGGCGATGATGGTGCAGGTCGACTGGGGCGTTCTCGACTACCTCGTGATCGACCTGCCGCCTGGTACCGGAGACGCCTCCCTTACCCTCGCGCAGGCCGTGCCGCTAACCGGGGTCGCGATCGTTTGCACTCCGCAGGATGTCGCCACCGACATTGCAGTCAAGGCGCTCCAGATGTTCAGGAAGCTAAACGTGACACCGCTCGGACTGATCGAGAACATGAGCTGGTACATCTGCCCGAGCTGCGGTCATCGGCACGAGATCTTCAGCCACGGTGGAGCGGAATCGGCCGCCAAGCGACTCGGCGTTCCGTTTCTCGGCGCGGTCCCGCTCGAAGAAGGCATCCGCGAGGACGCAGACTCCGGGGTACCAGTCGTTATCTCTCGGCCCGACTCGGCGGGCGCGAAGGCGTTCGAGCACATCGCCTCACAGGTCGCCGCGCGGACATCGATCCAGTCGTTTCGACAGCTGCCGGTCATCAACGTCCACTAGCGACTGACCGCTGCAAGACCCCGATCCGTTTCCGGTCAACGTCGATGTCGACCGCGAGCGCCAGGTGATGGAGATCACGTGGGAAGGCGGAATGCGCACCACTTACTCCGGGGAGCAACTTCGCTGGGCTTGTCCGTGCGCCGAATGTCGCGGTGAGGCTGGCGCACCGGGGCGCCTTTCAAGGATCGGCGCGCTCAGCCCCGAGGAGCTGCGCATCAAGGACGTGACGCTCGTCGGCCAGTACGCATTTCAGATCGCATTCGAGAGCGGGCACGCCACCGGTATCTACACGTTCACATATCTGCGCGGGCTCAAGGCCACGAACTTCTGAGATAATCCCGGGCGGCCCGTTGTCGATATCCACGTCGCTCCCACAGCTCGAGCCTACGTCTCCGCCGGTGCCGCCTTACAGGCGAAGCTCACGCCGCGGGTTGCGCTTTTCCCGCCGCGGTCTGATCGCCGTTGGCCTGGTGGTCGTCGTCGTGCTGACGGGGATCGGCGCCTATCTCGCTTACGAGAACACGCTGCCGACGACTCTCGCCACGAATTTCAAAAACGGACAGAAGGACGTGCCCACCGACGGTCGCGTCCTCCTCACCTTCAGCCGACCGGTATCTCTCGAGGCCGTACAGGCCGCGTTTTCGATCAGCCCGACCACCGACGGCACGATCTCCTCACTCTCCGGCCAGAACCAGTACGTCTGGTCGCCGGGCAAGCCGCTCGATGAACTGACGACCTACACCGTGACGATGAAGGCAATCGTTGATGTGGGCCATCATCGGGTCCAGGGCAACAGCTGGACCTTCACGACCATCATCGTGCCGCACGTGACCTCGATCACCGGCGCGGCAGGCAGCCCGCTCACCGATGGGATGGAGCTCGATCCCGGAGCCGCGCTGAAGCTCAATTTCAACGACGCGATGGAGCCGACGTCGATCAAGGTGACCGTCGGGACCCAGGTCGCCGACCTCAAGTGGGCGGCCGACGACAAGAGCGCCACCTTCTCCACCGCGGGCCTCCCATCGGGACCGCTTCAAGTCCAATTGAGCGGAGGCGGGCGTGACCAGACCGGCCATCTGGTGCCGGGCATGTTCACCTTCAAGACCGGCATCTACTACCACGACACCGAGCACACGACCGCGCTGAGATACCCCGCCTTGATCCAGATCCCGAACGATGAGTTCGCGCGCGACCAGAACGGACTGCAAGCCGCGGACGTGATTTTCGAGTACCTCGCCGAAGGAGGCATCACGCGCCTGACCGCGATCTACGACAACGCGCCGGATCTCATCGGCCCGATGCGCTCTGCGCGATTCATATCCTTGAAGATCGGACGTCACTACCGTGGCCTTCTCTTTCAGTCCGGAGAATCGCAGGCCACGCGCGCGCGCGCGGCCCAGGACCCGACCCCGCAGTTCTTCGACACGATCGGTTACCAGTTCCGGGCCGGCCCACCGCGCTATGCGCCCGACAACCTGATGATCCGTGGCCCGCAGGTCAAGGCGGCGGAGGACAACTACTTCGGAGGAATCCCGGCCTTCACGCTGCCCAAGGCTCGGCCCACGCTCCCGGCCGGTGGCTCGGTGAGCACGATCAACGTCGACGAGCACTACTCGGTCTACAAGTACGACGCTGTCACGGGCACCTATACGAAGTCCGAAGAGGCGCACCCTTATTCAGATGCGAGCCTCGGCAAACCGCTGCGGATCGAGATGCTGATCACGCTGCACACTCAGGAGACGCTGCTGGACGTCGGAGACGGTCACGGAGCACACATCCACGACTACAACCTCGACACCAGCGGGCGGATCGACGTCTTCTACAAAGGAATGGGGTATGCAGGGACCTGGAGCTCGACCGACAGCCACGGACCGCTCACGTTCACCCTGGACGGCGGCCAGGTGCTGACGCTGCCTCCCGGCCTGGTCTGGATCGACGTCACGCGCTAGAGGCGCGGACAGGTCAGGCGCGCGCGGCGTCCTTGAGTGAGGTGACATACATCGACGCCGCTACCGCCGCGGTCGTGCCGTCGCCCACCGCGGTAGCGATCTGCTTGGTCAACTGCGAGCGCACATCGCCGACGGCCCAGACCCCGTCCACCGACGTCTCCATGTTGCGGTCGGTGACGATGTAGCCCGCGTCATCGTGGTTGACGTGAACCTTGAACAGCCCCGAGTTCGGCACGAATCCGATGAAGACGAAGACCCCGCCAACAGCAAGCTCCTTGTCTTGACCGTGCTGCTCGTAGCGCACCACGTGCACCTTGCTGTCTCCGCCGATCTCCTTGACCTGCGCGTCGAAGATGAACTCGATCTTCGGGTTGGCCGTCGCCCGGTCGACCAGGATCGGCTGCGCGCGAAACGCGTTGCGCCGGTGGATGATGTAGACCTTCGACGCGTAGCGCGTGAGGAACTCGCCCTCCTCCACCGCAGCGTCGCCGCCGCCGATGACCGCGAGCTCCTGGCCCTTGAAGAAGGCGCCGTCGCACACCGCGCAGTAGCTGACGCCCCGGCCCCAGAACTCCTTCTCGCCAGGTACCTCCAGGTATCGCGGTAGGCCCCCCGCGGCCATGATCAGCGCCGGGGCTCGGAGCTCCTCGCCCGACTCCAGGCGGACCACCTTGGTCTTGCCCTCGACGTCGATCTCCTTGACAGGCTCGAAATCCCGGACCTCGACCCCGAACTTGCGAGCGTGCTCGCCCATCTTGGTCGCCAGCTCCGACCCCAGGATCGATTCGAAGCCCGGGTAGTCCTCGATCAGCTCGGTGTTCAAGAGCTGGCCGCCAAGCGGGCCACGGTCGATTACCACCGTTTTCAGGTCCATCCTGGCGGTGTAAAGGGCGGCCGACAGCCCGGCGGGCCCCCCTCCGACGATCACGACGTCGTAATCACTCACTGCACTAATTGGAATTGCGCCGGCACGAGTTCGTATTCCGTCGCGCTACCCGTGCTTGTACTGGGCGCCGTACCCGCCCCGGGGGGTATGGCAGGAGATGTTGTCGAACGGGCACCCGATCGAGCAGGCGCCGCACTCGATGCAGTTGCCGAAGCTGACCAGGTTCTTCTTCTGCTCCTCGTTCCACTCGTAGACGCCCGCCGGGCAGAAATGGTTGCAGTACTTGCCGGTGCACTTGGTCGCGCAAACTGTCTGATCGACGACCTCGATGTGCGGGTGCCCGCTGTCCTCTTTGAACTTGACCGTGAACAGCTTGTCGGTGAGCTTCTCCACCTAGTGTCGCCTCCGGGAAAGAGCTGGCCAATCCATCGGCCCAGTCGGCCGGGCTTCGCCGATGCCGGCGTCCGGGGCCGCGTCCTGTCCAGCTGTTCCCAAATGCGCCACTAGCCGGCTCCGAAGCGTTCCCAGACCCGGCACATCAGGCGAACCGCGTCGATGTAGTCGGCGACGCGGATGTTCTCGTTGGGCGCGTGGATGCGGTTGTCCGGGCGGCCGACCCCGACCGGCAGCACGGTCGGGATGCCGAGGTCGGAAACGACCGGGTGCATGGGGCCTGTCGCCGGCATGAAGGGCCACAGTATCGGCTCGCCGTGAAGCTCGCGCACGCATTCGATCATGGTCTTGCCGATCGCCGAATCGGGGTCTGAGCGCGCGGGCTTTTCGCCGTCGCTCCACAAGATCTCCACTTTTTCGAAGCCGTGGGTGTCCAGGTGTTTGCGCAGCTGCGACAGAACGTCCGCCGGGTCCTGGTTGGGGATGAGCCGGAAATCCAGCTTCGCGGTGGCCTCGGCCGGCAGCACCGTCTTCGAACCTGGCCCCTGGTAACCCGTGGTCAATCCCGCGATGTTGCAGGTCGGCGTAAAGAGCATCTGCTCAATCACCTGGTCAGGCTTGGGCTCGCGGACCAGCCTTTCGAAGCCGACCAGCTGCTTGCGCTGGTTGACCTCCGGGTCGATCTTGGCCATCATCCTTCGGTCGGCCTCGGTCGGCTTGACGACCTTGTCGTAGAAGCCGTCGAGCTTGATGTTCATCTCCTGGTCGCGCAGGCTCGCCAGCGCTCCGATCATGTACATCGCGGCCGATGGATAGATGGACGCGAAGCCCGAGTGCTGGTCGAAGCTCAACATCTTGACGCGGAGCTGCACATAGAGCAGCCCCCGGCATCCGAACTGCAGCGTGGGCCGGCCGGCGTCGTCGAACGAGGCGCCCGATTCCCACAGGCAGCCATCCGCGGAGAGCTTGCTCGCGTGCTCATGCGCGATCTTCTCGAACGTCTTGGATCCGATCTCCTCCTCGCCTTCAACCAAAAAGCGCAATGTGACCGGCACCTCGCCGAGCCCTTTCAGCGTCTCGAGGGCGTGGATGCGGGCCATCACGTCGGCTTTGTCGTCGGCGATGCCGCGAGCGACGATCCGGCCGTCCTTCTCAATCGGTTCGAACGGCGGAGAGTCCCACAGGTCGATCGGGTCCACCGGCTGAACGTCGTAATGCTGGTAGAGCAGCAGCTTGCGCCGGCCGGTACCCGGGACCTCCGCGTACAGCGCCGGCATCCCGCCGGCGTCCAGCGTTTCCACGCGGTCGGTGAACCGCGAGAGGCGGTCCGCAAGCCAGTCGCGGGCAGGCTCGACCGCTTCCTTTCCGTGGTTGGAGATGCTCGGGAAGGAGCACAGCTCCTTCAGCTCCTCGACGAAGCGCCGCGAGTTCTTATCGATGTACGCGTCGACCGCGCTGGTCGAGATCACAGTGCCATTGTTTCACCCGCGTAACCTTGTCGTGTGGCCGAAGGAATTCCCCACGAACGCGGAGGCTTCGCCGTGCGTTCGCGGGGGCCCCTGTAGTGGCGGGGGAATTCCACTTTTCGCCGCGTCCCAACCGCGCGGCTGAGATCAACTGGCATCCCTGGTCGGCGAGTGCGTTCGAGGAGGCCAGGCAGACCGGCCGGCCCATCCTTCTCTCGATCTCGGCCGTGTGGTGCCACTGGTGTCACGTGATGGACGAGACGACGTATTCGCATCCCGGCGTCATCGACCTCATCAACCGGGACTACGTCCCGATCCGGGTCGACAACGACGTTCGGCCTGACATCAACCAGCGCTACAACATGGGCGGCTGGCCCTCAACAGCCTTCTTGACATCCTCCGGCGACATCCTCACCGGCGCCACGTATCTGCCGCCGGACCAGATGGCCGACGCATTGACCCGCATCGCCGGCTACTACCTGACCAACCAGCCCGAGATCGCGAGCCGAGTCCTCGAAGCGCGCAAGCGCGCAGCATCGGGCGTCGCGCGCAGCGCCGCATCGCTGGACGACGCACTGGTCGACTCGGTCCTCGAGGCCGTGACGACGGCTTACGATCCCGAGTACGGCGGATTCGGCAACGCGCCAAAGTTTCCGCAAACCGACGCCATCCTCCTGCTCCTCGAACAGTCGCAGCTGCGCGCCGACCCGGCTTTGCGTCAGATGGCCGTCCACACGCTCGAGAAGATGGCCGGCGGCGGCACGTACGACCACGTCGAAGGTGGTTTCTTCCGCTACTCGACGACGCAGGACTGGAGCGTCCCACATTTCGAGAAGATGCTCGAGGACCACGCCGGCCTGGTCAGCTCAGTCGCCCTCGCGGGGCTCGATTCGGTGCTCGACTCGACGACCGGCTACCTCGACCGCGTGCTTCGCGACCCGAAGACGGGGGCCTACGGCGGCAGCCAGGACGCCGACGAGCACTACTACTCGATGGACTCAGACGAGCGCGCGCAGCGGCCGGCGCCGTACGTCGACCGGCGCGTCTACACCTCGTGGAACGCAGCGCTCGCCATCGCGTATCTCGACGCTTGGCGCCGCTTCGACCGGCCCGAGCTGTGCGAGCACGCGGCGAAGCTGCTCGAGCGGCTCTTCAAGGATGCCTACAGGCGCGGCGAAGGGATGGATCATGCCGAGGGCACGGGCGGCCAGCTGGCCGACCAGGTGTGGAGCCTCTGGGCGCTCACTCGTGCCCACCAGGCCGGCCTCGGCGACCAGTGGCTGCCGGCCGCAATGGACCTGGCCGCAAACCTCGATGAGCGCTACGGCGACTCCAACCTCGGCGGGTATTTCGACCACGCTGCCGGCGACGAGCTCGGCCGCCTGGCCGAACCGATCAAGCCCCTGGTGGAAAACTCAATCGCCGCGATGGCGCTGGTGGAGCTGAACATCCTGGCGGGCGATCCGAACGCCCCATATCTCGACCGGGCTCGCCGCGCCCTCGAGTCGGTCGCCGCGCTCCCGCTGCAGTACGGACTGATGGCGGCGGTCTTTGCGCGCGCGCTCGACCGCACCCATCATCAGATCAAGGTGTCGACCCGCAACCCGGAGCTCGCGCGCGCGGCTGTGGTCGCTCACCCGTACGCCGTGATCGATCCAGGCGGTGACCAGCGCGCCGTCGTGTGCTCCGGGACCATATGCTTGGCGCCGGTGTCGACACCAGACGCAGTCGCCGCGGCCATCAAGGAAGCCATTACGACTCGTGCCTGAATCTCGGCGGCATTTCTCGCATCGGGTCAACAAGGCCCTCGACAACCCGAAGCTGCAGCGCGCGCTGACCGACGCCATGACGGGGCTGCGCGCCCGGCGCAACAAAGCTTTCGAGAGCCTCGACTTCGAAAAGGGACGCGCCGATTTGAAGCAGCGCCGCAGGGCCAACCTGGACCGGCTGCCTGAGCTCATCGAGCAGTTCAAGACCCGGCTCGAGGCAGTGGGCGGCAAGGTCCACTTCGCCAAGGATGCGGCCGAGGCGCGCGACATCATCGCCCAGATCTGCTGGAACGCCGGAACCCTGCAGCCCAAAAGCGGACGCATGGTGGTCACCAAGGTCAAGTCGATGGCCACCGAGGAGATCGAGCTCAACCCATTTCTCGAAGCGCTCGGCATGGAGGTCGTCGAGACCGACCTCGGCGAGCGAATGGTGCAGCTCACGCACACGCGCCCGTCGCACCTCATCGCACCCGCCATCCATCTGACGAAAGAGGACGCGGCCAACGTCTTCGGGACCGAACCTACCGTGGAGGCGATCCAGCATCACGCGCGAACATCGCTGCGCCAGAAGTTCATCGACGCCACCGTCGGCATCAGCGGCGCCAACATGGCGATCGCGGAGACAGGAACCATCGTGCTGGTCACCAATGAAGGCAACGCCGACCTGACCACCACGCTTCCACCCGTGCACATCGCCCTCTTCGGCGTGGACAAGGTGGTGGCCTCGCTGGACGACGCGGTGGCGATGCTTCGCATGCTCCCGCGCAGCGGCACCGGCCAGATCATGACGAGCTACGTGAACTGGATCACCGGTCCGTCGCGGTCAGCGGACATCGAGCAGTCGTTGACGATCGGGGTCCACGGACCGCGCGAGATGCACTGCGTGATCATGGACAACGGGCGCGAGGCGATGCGCGCCGACCCGATGTTCCGCGACGCGCTGACCTGCATCCGCTGCGGCGCGTGCTCCAACGCATGTCCGCCGTTCATGGCGGTCGGCGGCCACCAGTTCGGCCACATCTACACGGGCCCCGTCGGGCTGGTTGTCACCCCGTTCCACCATGGCCTCGAGGAGGCCGACCTCCCGAACGCGCTGTGCACACAGTGCAACGCCTGCCAGGAGATCTGCCCGGTCGACATCCCGCTGCCGCGGCAGATCCTCGAGCACCGCAAGGTGGGCCGAAAGTCGCTGCGCAAAAAGGCGCTGCTTGGTCTGTGGAAGCGGCCCGAGCTGGCCGACCGCGTGCTGAGGGCCGGCGCCCCGTTCAGCGGCCTGGTGCCAGGGACTCCCAGGCTGGCGCGCATCCCCTACCGCGACAGCGTCCTGCCGAGCGACGTCGACGGAGAGCCGCTCACGATCTTCGCCTCCTGCATGGTCGACCGTGTCCAGCCGCAGGCCGCGGTGGCGCTCGAGCGGATCGCGACCGCGGCGGGTTTCAACGTTGGTTTTCCCAAGGGTCAATGGTGCTGCGGTCTGATCACAGCCAACGCCGGCGACTTCAAAGGCGGCGCCGCCCTGCACGCGAGCCTGGCCAAGAGCCTTGAGAATTCCAAGGGGTTGATCGTCACGCCGTCAGCCTCCTGCTTCGGCGCCTTCACGCTCGACGCGCCCGACTGGGGCGCCGACGTCTCCGAAGATCTGCGCTCACGGATGCGAGACTCGACCCGATTCGTCCTCGAGCTCCTGGCACGCAACCCTGATCTCGTCGACGCCAACTCGATGAGCTTGAAGATCGCCTATCACGACTCCTGCCAGAGCCTCCGCCAGCTGGGACTCAAGAGTGAGCCCCGCCACCTTCTCGAGCTCGCCGGGTACGAAGTCGTCGACATTCCGGACATCGCCAACTGCTGCGGTTTCGGCGGCACCTTCAGCCTCGAGTGGCCGCGAGTCGCGGCCCGCCTCGCGCAGTGGAAGCTCGACGCCATCGGCAAGACCGGGTGCACGGTGGTCGCTTCGGACAACCCAGGGTGCCTCATGCACATCGAGGCGGCGGCGCGCAAGCGCGGGATGGAGCTGCGCGTGGCCCACGTCCTGGAGCTCGTCGCCGAACGCCTGTCCTGATCAACCCGCGGTCGAGTAGATGCGAATCCCCAGGATGTTCAGTACGCCGCCTCGCCCGTAGCAGCCGAACGCTGGAACGCTGAGCGGCGACCCGCGCGGGTCAGTGACATCGAAGACTCTGGCCCGATCGAGGTAGACGACGTAGTGCGGCGGCTGGACGAGCGCAGCGAGGGTGAAGCTTCGGCCAGTTTGCAGTCCAGTGAGGGGGTACTCGGCGCTGAGCAGGATCGACGGTTTCGGTGTTGGATTCGAGCCCGGCACCGATTCGAAGTAGGCGACGTGCATGCTCGAGCGACCCGCATCGACCTCGACCTGCATGTTGCCGTGGCTTGGGTCTCCTGAACTGATCACCCAGACCAGAGTCAGGTTGGATCCCGGCTTCACCGCGAAGTCAAGCTCGGTGACGTATTGAGCGAGGTTCGTGTACTTCATTCCGCCGCCGATGCTCCCGTTCCCCCCGAAGACCTCGACCTGGATCTCGTTCGACAGAAACGTCATCTTCTCCGCAGCAGGATCACCGACCTGAAAGCGGTCGATGTCGCTTCCGTCGAGCTTGGACGTGTACAGCAGCTGGCCTTTCGCGAGCGGGGACGGGCTGGCCGCCAACGGCGTCGGGGTTGACGCGGATTGCGAGCGATTTGCGACCGGACCGTAAAGACCCTGGTAGAGGAGAAATGTCCCCCCACCCGCGACGAGCAGCACGACGATCGCCATCACGATCGTGACCAGCCTACTGCCGAGAAAACCGAGCGCCGCCGGCGCAGTCACCGATCGGCGGCGTGAAGCGGCCACCGGCGGTGGAGCAGTCCGGATCGGTGCGATCGACTCCTCAGCGGTCAGCGCGTGAACGAAATCGCCGGCGTTGCGAACCGCTCAGACGGGTCTTTCGCGAGAGCCTTGAGCAAGGCGCCCTCGACGGCAGCCGAGAGATTCGGGTTCGACTTGCGCGGAGGGGGAAGCTCGTTTTTGATCTGGGCGATGAGCACGGCAGCGGGAGTCGCAGCCGAGAACGGAACTCGGCCGGTGAGCATTTCGTATGCAACCACGCCCAGGGAGTAGATGTCCGCCGCCGGCGTCATCGTGGCGCCTTCGCACTGCTCGGGCGACATGTACTCCGGCGTGCCGAGGATCATCCCGCTCTGGGTTAGCCGCTTATTCGAGGTGGTCATCATCAGAGCAAGACCAAAATCGCTGAGGATTGGTGTTCCGTCACTTGCCATCAGCACATTCGAAGGCTTGAGATCCCGATGCAGCACTCCGCGTGAGTGCGCGTAGTCGAGCGCCGACGCGATCGGACCGAGGATCTTTGCGGTGTAGTCGACCGGAAGAGGCTTGCCGAGTTGATCGGCGAGAGTTCCACCATCGACGAACTCGGTGACGATGTAAGCGACACCATCCAGCTCGCCGTGGTCGTAGACGGTGAGGATGTTCGGGTGCCGGAGCCTGGCAACAGCGACCGCCTCCTGCTCGAAGCGAGACCTGAACTCCTGGTCGTCGGCGAGGAACTCGGGAAGAACCTTGATCGCGACGAACCGTTGGAGCGAGGGGTGGTAGGCCTTGTAGACCGTGGCCATCCCGCCTCGTCCGACCTGTTCGACGATGCGATAAGGACCCAGACTCGACCCGGCCGCCAGGGTCATTCGAATGTCTCTCCCGGGGCGGAGTTTAGTCCCTGCTCGCTAACCTTAAGGCTGCCGTGAAGGTCAGCCTCGTCTCCACGCCGCCCGCTGAGCTGCCTGTCGACGCCCTCGCCGTCGCGGTTTCGACCGGACAGCGCCTGGCCGGGAGCGCGCTCGAGCTCGACCGAGCCCTGGGCGGAGTGCTGTCCGAGATGATCGCCAGCGCCGAGTTTCGCGGCCGCATCCACGAAGTGCTGCCGGTGCCGATCCGCGTCAAGGGAGGACCGCGCCGTGTGGTGCTCTACGGCGTCGGCGCCCTCCCGGACCTGGACGGCCAGCGGCTGCGGTCAGCGCACCACGAGCTGATCCGTGCGTCGCGCACCTACGGCTACAAGCGCATCGGCCTGGTGCGCGCGGACCCGCCATTGCGCATGGACTCGTTGAAGGGTGTGGTCGAGGGCTGCGTCATGGGCACCTTCGAGCGGCGCTCGCGACAGACCGGGGCACAGCCCGAGCGCCGGGAGATCGAAGAGCTCGTGCTGACCGGCTTTGGGATTGGCCGCGAGCATGAGGTGGTCGCCGCGCAGGAGAACGGCGAGGCGACCAACCGCACCCGTGAATGGCAGAACGCGCCGCCCAACGAGCTGACCCCAGACGCGCTGGCGCAGGAGGCGATGCGTATAGCGCAGCGCCATGGTCTCGAGGTTGAGGTGCTCGGCCCGGCCGAGCTGCGAGCAGGGGGCTACAACTTGCTCCTCGGCGTCGCGTCCGGCTCAGCCAACCCCCCACGGCTGGTCCGCGTGCGCTATCGCGGAGGACAGCGTCCCGGGCTCCCGGCCCAGCCCGGCGCGCCGGTGCTTGCACTCGTCGGTAAGGGAGTCACGTTCGACTCCGGCGGTATCTCGATCAAGCCTGCCGAGCACATGAGCCAGATGAAAGGGGACATGGCGGGCGCGGCGGCAGTGCTGTCGGCCATCGACGTGATCGCATCGCGAAAGGTGCCGATCGACGTGATGGCGATCATCGCGGCGACCGAGAACATGCCAGGTCCCTCCGCCCAGCGACCCGGCGACGTTGTGGTGAGCGCCGACGGCAAGACGGTCGAGATCGTCAACACCGACGCCGAGGGAAGGCTCGTCCTTGCCGACGCCCTGACACACGCGCTGCGCAACGGCGCGACTCACATCATCGACCTGGCCACGCTCACCGGCGCAGCGAAGATCGCGATCGGGCACGCAGCGACAGCAGCGGTAAGCAACGACGACGTCTTCTGGGGCCTGGTCGATCGGGCCGCGGCCGATGCTGGGGATCGCGTCTGGCGCCTGCCGATCCTCGCCGACTACCGGATCCTGCTCCGCAGCCAGATCGCAGACCTGCGCAACGGAGAGTACGGGGAGGCCGGCTCCATCCTGGGAGGCATGTTCATCGGCGAGTTCGCCGGCGGAAAGCCCTGGGCGCACCTCGACATCGCCAGCTCGAGCTGGAATACGAACACCGAGCTCACCACGGTGCTGCGCGGTCCGAGCGGGGCCGGGACCCGCCTGTGCATCTCACTCGCGGAACTCATGTCGGGCGCCGAGCGTTAACCAACCTATGGGCATCCTGGAAACCATCAACTCCCCCTCCGACCTGCGCGCGCTCGACCAGCCGCGCCTGACACAGCTCGCCGACGAGGTTCGCAGCTTCCTGGTCGAGCAGACGTCGAAGACTGGGGGCCACCTGTCACCAAACCTTGGCGTGGTCGAGCTCACGTTCGCGCTCCACAGGGTCTTCGACAGCCCTAAGGACGCGATCGTTTGGGACACCGGACACCAGGCGTACGTCCACAAGATCGTTACCGGCAGGGCCAAGGACTTTCCAGGTCTGCGGCAGGGCGGCGGCCTGTCCGGGTACCCATCCCGCAAGGAGTCGGAACACGACCTGGTCGAGAACAGCCATGCGTCCACCTCCTTGAGCTACGCGCTGGGCATCGCCGAGGCAAGACTCCGAAAGCGCGTCGGTGGCCACGTGGTCGCGGTCATCGGAGACGGCGCTCTGACCGGCGGCATGGCGTACGAAGCGCTGAACCAGATCGCACACCTTCAACCGCCAAACCTCGTCATCGTGATCAACGACAACGGCCGGTCGTATGCGCCGACTGTCGGCGGCCTTGCCCGCCACCTCTCGCAGCTGCGAGTCGACCCGCGCTATGAGCGCATCAAGGACGAAATCTCCCGCTTGCTGCGCGACCTCCCGCTGGTCGGATCGACAGCGGACCAGGCCGCGTATCGCGTCAAGGAAGGTCTCAAGCAGCTGCTCCAGCCTTCAACGATCTTTGAGAGTCTGGGCATCAAGTACGCGGGTTTGGTCGACGGGCACGACGAGGCTGCTCTCGAGGAGGTGCTGTCGCGGGCCAAGAAGCTGCGCGAACCCGTCGTCGTCCACGTCGTGACCGAGAAGGGACATGGCTACAGCCCGGCCGTCGACGACGAGGTCGACAAGCTGCACGGCGTGTCGGCGTTCGACCCGCTGACCGGGCGCCCTCGCTCGACCGAGCTCACGTACACAGACGTCTTCGGCGAAGCGCTGATGACGGCGGCTGCCAGAAAGCCTGAGGTTTGCGCGATCACTGCCGCCATGGCCTCGTCGACGGGACTCTTGAACTTCGCGAAAGAATTTCCCGATCGTTTCTTCGACGTTGGCATCTGCGAGCAGCACGCTGTCACTTTCGCAGCGGGCCTCGCGATGGCCGGAATGCACCCGGTGGTTTGCATCTACTCGACCTTTCTCGCGCGCGCCTTCGACCAGACGATCATGGACGTCGCGCTGCACAAGCTCCCCGTGACATTCGTGATCGACCGCGCCGGCGTCACCGGCCCCGACGGCTCTTCACACCACGGAATCTTCGACCTCTCTTACCTGCGTCTCATTCCCAACTTGAAGATCGCCGCGCCCGCCGACGCGACCGAGCTCTGCGCGCTCCTGGAAACCGCGCTCGCCACCGACGGCCCGGTTGCGATCCGCTACCCGAGGGGGCCGGTGCCGGCCACCCCAGACCTCCCGGTCGAGCCCCTGCCCGTCGGCCGCTGGGAGGAGGTGCGCAAGGGCTCCGACGCGGTCATCTTCGCGGTCGGCCGCATGGTCGAGGTGGCGAAGGAGGCGGCCGAGCGCCTCGAGATGCAGAACATGTCGTGCGCGGTCGTCAACGCCAGGTGGGTGAAGCCGGTCGATCCGCGCATCACCGACTGGGCCCGGACCCACCCCGTCGTGGTGACCGTCGAGGACAACGTCGGCACCGGCGGTTTTGGCGGCGCGGTGCTCGAGGCGCTTGCGCCGCATGGGCTGGCCGGGCGGGTCCGGATGCTGGCGCTGCCGGATGAGTTCCTGCCGCAAGGGAAGGGGTCCGACATCCTCAGAGATAAAGGGCTCGACGCCGCCGGCATCGCAAGGACGGTGTTCGATGCGGTGAAGGGACGCGTCGCGACCGAAAGGACCGAGTCTTAGAGTTTTTTCCTACCGGCGAAGCCTTCGCCGATTCGGTGCCAGTGTTCGACCCGCTCCTCCCCGAGCTTCCAGCACAGCTCGATCTGCTCGCCGTTGCGATACGAAGGAAAGTCGATCAATCCCTCCAGCGGACCTTTGAGCTGGATGCCCAAGCTGTTCAGGCTGGCCACAGCCTTGAGCAGTTCGAGCTCCGCACCGCTGACCGCGTCACGTGCTTGCTGGTGGCGGTCACGGTCGTCCGCGCTTCCGGAGGGTCGCTTGGATTCGTACTCCGCGATGCGCGCCTGGTCCTCGAGCTCTGGCAGCAAGGCCGAGAGCTCCGCGATCTGCGCGACGATCCTGCGTACGCGAGACAATTCCTTGTTCGCCTCATCGACCGTGTACGTGCGGAGCCTCTGCACGGGTCAAAGATAGCCCCAATGCAGTCCACACTTCATCTCATGGAATCGGATATAGCAAGGCGACGGCTGGCCGAGGCCAACGTTGCACGCCTCGCGACCGCCGGCAATGACCGACGTCCTCATATCGTGCCGATTGTTTTTGCGATCGACGTCGACACGCTGTACTTCGCTGTCGACGCAAAACCGAAGCAGACGAAAAACCTCAAGCGGCTCAAGAACATCGCGGCCAATCCCGCGGTCTCTGTGCTCGTCGACCATTACGAAGGCGACTGGACCAGGCTCTGGTGGGTGCGCGTCGACGGCAAGGCGCACGTGGTCAGCGATGATGCACAGGCTCGGCGCGCCATCGACCTACTGGTCGAGAAGTACGCGCAGTATCGGAATGCGAGACCTGAAGGCCCGGTGGTTGGAATCGGTATTGATCGCATCACCGGATGGTCCTTCAATGACGCAGACACCGAAAACCTAGCCTGTTAAGGCACGTGCAGCACTCGCTCGAACCCGCCGCTGCCCACGCTTCCATCTACCCTCCACTACTGGCTCTGGCCCCGAAACCGGACAGTCGGGCGCTCGAATCTAGAATCGGACGATGCGCGAGCAGCGAAAGGTCGTAACGATCCTGTTCGCCGACGTCGTGGGCTCCACGGCGCTGGCAGCCCAGAGCGACCCTGAGGTCGTACGAGCGACCATGGCGCGCTACTTCCAGCGGATCGCCGAGGTTGCAGAGGCTTACGGCGGCACGGTCGAAAAGTTCGCCGGCGATGCGGCCATGGTCATCTTCGGCGTGCCCGCCGTGCATGACGACGACGCCGAGCGAGCAGTTCGGGCGGCACTCGAGATCCGAGATGGAGCTGCGGAGCTGGCAGTTCGCGTAGGGGTCAACACGGGTGAGGCGGTGACCGCGGCCCGTGAAGATCGCCAGTTCATGGTCAGCGGCGATGCGGTCAACGTGGCGGCGCGGCTTCAGCAGGGCGCAGAGCCGGGGGAGGTGGTGGTCGGGCCGTTGACCGAACAGCTCACGCGCAACGTGATCGATTACGAGTCACACGACGCAGTAGCGGCCAAGGGCAAGTCGATTCCGCTCGTTGCGTTTCGGGCAGTCAGGGCCCGCTCGATCGTGCCGGAACAAGCGCGTGGCGTACCTGGTCTCCATGCCTCTCTGGTCGGGCGCGATCGGGAGCTGCGTCTCATGCTCGACACGTACGCGCGCACGGCGCAGGACCGAAGGTCTTATCTCTTCACGCTGGTAGGAGCGGCGGGAGTTGGAAAGTCACGCCTGGTAGCTGAGGTGTTGTCGGGACTCGCGAGCTCCGGCGCCAGGGTGCTCCGCGGCCGGTGCCTTCCCTACGGCCGAGGCATCACGTACTGGCCTCTGATCGAAATGCTTCGCCAGGACACCGGTATCTCGCTCACTGATGAACGCGACCTGGCGCTCTTGAAATTGGATCGGTGGCTCGGCGAGCTGCTGCACGACGACCCACAGCGTCCGGCCATCCGGGCGAGGTTGTCGGTGATGCTCGGATTCGAGGCCCCGGAATCGGTGATGCCCGACACGCCTGCGGAGCGCGTCGAGCGAGAGCTTGGTTGGGCAATGAGACATTACTTCGAGGCGCTCGCCACGGCCGCACCGCTCATCGTGGTGATGGATGACATGCAGTGGGCGGAAGCCCCTGTAGCGACCATGATCGATCAGCTCGTCGAGCGCGTGACAGACGCGCCCATGCTCGTCGTGTGCATCGCCCGCCCGGAATTTCTAGAGCAGCGTCGCGACTGGAGCTCAGGCAAGCCGAATTCCACGACGATCACGCTCGACCCACTGAACCCCACCGACACAGGAACTCTCATCTCGAGGCTGCTCGAGATCGAGGCGCTTCCGCCAGACCTGCGTGCCCAGATCATCGAGCGGTCCGCCGGCACACCACTCTTCTGCGAGGAGTTCATCCATATGCTCATCGACGATGGGAGTCTCGTCCGCGACGGGACGAGTTGGCGGACGACCAGTGCGGTCGCTCAAATCCAGGTACCGCAGAGCATCAACGCTGTCCTGGCAGCGCGGCTCGACGGACTGCCGGAGCGCGAAAGGCACGTGCTTCAAGCGGCCAGCGTGGTGGGCCAACGGTTCGAGATGCGTCAGCTCAAGGAGCTGGCTGGCGGGAGCGACCTGGAAGAGATCGTCGAATCGTTACAGCGCAAGGGACTGGTTGCCGGTGGGGACGGCGCCGCGGATGACCTCCGTTTCCGTCACCTTCTCATTCGCGACGCCGCCTACGGTTCAATGCCGAAATCAGAGCGGGCAACGCTTCATGATCGGTTCGGCACCAAGCTCGAGGAACAGGCCGGCGATCCCCAGCAGCTGACCGAGATCCTTGCTTATCACGCTGAACGTGCCTTCACGCTGTCGAGCGAGCTCGGGGTGGAAGGCGATGCGCTGCACGATCGAGCGCGTCGAGCTCTTCACTGGTCGCTCGCGATGGCCGACCGAGCCCGCACGAGAAATGACAACCAGATCCTCGAAGAGACTCTGAGGAGCCTGAGGGCAGCTGCGGAAGCGTTGCCAGACGGCGGCGGAGACGCCGTGCGCGCCCAACTGCGCCTCCTCGACGCCCAGCTGATGGTGATGAAGGCGGACTACCGCGGCGCGCAACAGGCCGCCGCCGAGGCTGCGGCTCTGGCTGAGCAAGCGAATCTACCGGCGGTGGTCGTCACGGCCCGCCTGACAGAGGCCTGGATCTGGAACTGGAGCGGTGGCGAGGATCTGCACGGGCACTTCCAGCAGCTGGTGAACCGCGCGATCGAAGCATCTCAGCAAGCCGGTGATGTTTCGGGCGAGATCGAGGCGCGCCACATCGCCAGCAATATTCAGTTTGGGCTAGGCCGCCTCGACGAATTCGTTGAGATCAACCAGCGACTGCTCGCGCAGGCGCGCTCAATCGGCGATGACGCCCACGCCGCTTCGATATTGGATAGGTTGACCGCAGTCGAGCAGCTCCGCGGCAACAAGGAAATCGCGGCGCGCTATCTGATCGAAGTCGATGAGCTGGCGAACAGGCTCGGCCTGCGACGCATCGCCTTGAACGTAATGCGGACGCGAGGCATCATCGCGCTACACGGAGGTGACGCAGAGCGTGCGGAGTCCTTGTTCCGCCAATTTGTCGCCGCCGCCGCCGATGCCGGATCGGTCCAGGCGCAAATCAGCGCTCTTCGCTTTCTGGGTTATGCATTGCGACAACTACATCGGTTTTCAGAGATGGCGCAGGCGTTGGACCGCGCGATCGAGCTCAGTGAATCAAGCGGTGAGCGATGGAACCGCGCCGAGGTGCTTGCCGTCCGAGCGCGCGCGGCTCTAGAGCTGGGAGAAGTGGAGTCCGCCGATCGATTTATCCATCGGGCGCTCGAAGCAGTTCGCGAGGACGACGTTACCGGGATCTCGGAAGTCCACGACCATCTGGGGATGATCCTCGCCGCGAAGGGCGATTTCGCTGGTGCCGAAACCGCGTTGCGGCGCAGCTTGGAAGTCGTAGGCGCCACCGAATTCCTATGGCCCAAGGGTTACGCCGCCATAGACCTGGCCAAATTCCTGGCCCAGCGGGGCCGCCCCGCCGAGGCGGTGGCCGTGCTCGACCAATTCGCACAATCGAACGCCTGGGGCATGTGGGACAGCGAGATCGAAGCCATCCACGCTCTGGTCAAAGCAGCCAGCGGCACAGACTGAGACTTGACAAGACGGGACGTCCCATTTAGTCTCGTCCCAGGTGGCCGCGACCAGGGAAAGGATCCTCGGCGAAGCCCGAGGCCTGCTGGCCAGAGGAGGTAGCCCGACGGTGGCCGAGTTTGTGGCGGCGGCGGGTGTCTCCCGGGCCAGCTTCTATCGGGCATTTGGATCGCGCGAGGCGCTGCTCGAGGCCCTGGACGTCCAGCCCGAGCCCGTGGCACGCGAGCGCATCCTCGACGCCGCGCTGACGCTGATCGGCGCACACGGCCTGGCCGCCCTGTCGATGGACGACCTGGCCGTCCAGGCCGAGGTTTCTCGAGCCACTCTGTACCGCCTCTTCCCCGGCAAGTCGGCGCTCTTCACAAGCCTCGTCCACGCCTACTCACCGCTGGACCCGGTCAGCCGGCTGCTCAGCTCCCGGCGCGCCGAGCCCCCCGAGGTCCTGATGCCCGAGATCGCCCGCACCGTCTATCGCGTCTTCTACGGCGCGGGTGAGAACCGGCTGGGGTTGCTGCGGGCGCTGTTCTTCGAGATGACCGCCCTGGCGCCCGACACGGCCGAGGCCGCCCAGGACGCGATCCGGACGATGGTCGGCTCGCTCGCCATCTATGTCATGGAGCACATGCAGTCGGGCCGGCTGCGCGCGATGCATCCGGTGCTCGCGCTGCAAGCTCTCGTCGGTCCGATCCTCTTCCACCTCCTGACTCGGCCTCTGGCCGAGCAAATGCTGGGCCTTGACATAGAAGGAGAGCAGGCCGTGACGATGCTGGCCGAGCTGTGGCTGCGTGCGATGACGCCTGAGGAGAGAGCCCATGAGTGAATCTTTCGCAGTCGACGTGCAGAACGTCTCGAAGTCTTTCGGCACCGTGAAGGCGCTCGACGGTGTGACAATGCGGATCAGGCAAGGCGAGATTTACGGGTTGCTGGGACCGAACGGCGCCGGCAAGACCACGCTCATCCGCATGATCGTCGGCATCGTAGAGGCGCATGCCGGGACCGTGACCGTGCTCAGCCAGCGCATGCCCAACGTGGCCGTGCTGCGACACGTGGGCTACATGACGCAGGCGGCCGCCCTGTACCCAGGCCTGTCGGTGGAGGAGAACGTCCGCTTCTTCGCCGCGATCAATGGCGCAGAGAAAGGCGTGAAGGAGGCCCTGGAGCTCGTCGAGCTGTACGAGCGCCGCGGCTCGGTCGTCTCGACCTTGAGCGGAGGTATGCGGCAGCGCTGCTCGCTAGCGTGCGCGCTGGTGCACAAGCCGGAGCTGCTGCTGCTGGATGAGCCGACTGTTGGCGTCGACCCTCAGCTGCGCGTCCAGTTCTGGGAGAGCTTTCGCCGCATGGCCGAAGCGGGCACGACGATCATCGTTTCGAGCCACGTCATGGACGAGGCGGAGCGCTGCCAGCGCCTGGGGCTCATCCAGTACGGCAGGCTGCTCGCGGAAGGCTCGCCCAACGAGATCCGGGCGATGGCAGGCACGCAGAACCTGGAAGAAGCGTTCCTCACCCTCGCCGGGCAGAAGGCGTCATGAGCGGACACCGCATCGCTGCCATCACCCGACGACTGCTCCAGGGGTTTAGGCGCGACCGCCGCACGCTGGCCCTTCTGTTCGTGGCGCCGATCGTGATCCTCGGCCTTCTCGGCTACTTGATTCGCGGATCGGCGTCCGCGCCGGCGGTGGGCATCGCCAACGAAGATCAGGGCCCCTTGGGGCCAATCGTGGCGAGCGCGCTCGGAGACTCCACCATGATTAAAGCCAGCGCGATCCAGGCCGCGGACGGCGACTCCCGTCTGAAGGACGGCTCGCTCGTCGCCTACATCTTCTTTCCCGCCGATTTCAGCGCGCGAGCACAGCAGGGAACCATCGCTCCCGAAGTCCATCTCGAAGGCTCACAACCAGGAACGGCGGGACCCGTGCTGCAGGCGCTGCAGCAGGCTCTGGCAACGATCGCGGCGCAGCGCACGGGCAGCTCTCTGAAAGTGGAGCCGAAGGTCATCTACCTATACGGGGGCCCTTCCCTCGATCGCCTCGACTACTTTGGCGCGGCGTTTATTGGCCTGATCGTCTTCTTCCTGGTCTTCGTCATTACGACCGTCGCGTTTCTCAACGAGCGGTCACAGGGAACGCTCGAGCGCCTCATGGCCAGTCCACTGCGGCGCGGCGAGATCGTTGTCGGCTACATGCTGGGCTTCACGGTGTTGGCGCTGATCCAGGCCGCCGAGGTCCTCACCTTCTGCCTGGCGGTGCTCAAGGTGCACAACCAGGGCAACGTGCTGCTGATCTTTGGGGTCGAGGCGCTCATGGCCATCACCGCGGTGAACCTCGGCATCTTTCTGAGCATGTTCGCTCGCACCGAGTTCCAGGCGGTGCAGTTCATCCCGCTGGTGATCGTCCCGCAGTTCATCCTGTCCGGCATCCTCTTCCCCATCTCTACAGAGCCCAAGCCGCTGCAATTGGTCTCCGATGTGCTCCCCCTGACGTACGCCGTCAGCGGGCTGCGCGACATCATGATCAAAGGCGCCGACCTGACGTGGACCTCGCTCCAGATTGATGCGGGTGTGGTGGCCGGGTTCTGCGTGGTCCTGATCGTCGCCGGCATCGCGACTCTGCGCAGGCGAATCGCCTGAACGCCGTAACCTGACGTCCGTGCTTCTTGTCTGTTCGCGCCGGTGTGGAAGCAAGCTGTTCCGCGCGCTGTTTGCGGAGGTCGACATCGACTCCGGCGGCGACTACCAGGACTACCGCTTGACCCAGCCCGGCTATGTCTGCCTCAACTGTGGCGCGCCCGCCGTCGACCTCAGCGAGGTGCAGGCCGACATCGCGGCCGAAGCCGAGGCCGATGCCCCTCCCACCACGACAGACATCCTCTGCCCCGTGTGCGAGACGCTCGTCCAGGTCGGCGACGACATGGAATGTCCAAACTGCGGCGCGCCGCTCGAAGTATAAGAGGGAACCCGGATGGTTCCCTCTCATCGCCCGGTCGGCTTCGCCGACGGGGCTGCTCTCCCTCCGGTATATCGATGGGACTCAATCAAGAGGATGAAACCTGGCCACGATTGGGTGGGTTCAGGACAAAGTTGCGGCTGGGTTAAACCCAGCCGCCCCTGGCCGCACTAGCCACCATTATTAGCTAGACCTCAGGTCAGCGACGCCGTTCCGACCAGGATCCCCAGCATCAGTCGCACCGCGGCTGCATCGCGTCGCTGGATCGCTGCGCGCAGCGCTCGCACCGCGCGAGGAGTATCGAGGTCATCTGACAGCGCTGCGTCGAACTCTTTCATCAGCGTCCGCGAAGCCTGTCGACCTGGTTGCTTGAGCACTGACCGGGCGCGCTCGACGAGTCGCGCCGCGCGCATGAGCCCTGTCCAGCTGAAATCCCAGTCGTTTCCGTACCTATGTGAGACCAGGTACAGCCGCACGGCAGCCGCGGGTGCGCGCTGCAGGGCCTGGCTCACCTTCACCAGGTTCCCGAGCGATTTGCTCATCTTCCGGCCCTCGTAACGGACCATCCCGGTGTGCATCCATGCTCTCGCGAACGGGCGTTTTCCCGTCAGCGATTCGGACTGCGCCCTCTCCGACTCGTGGTGGCTGAACGTGAGGTCGCGACCGCCACCGTGAATGTCGATCTGCTCGCCGAGGTATCGCATCGCCATCGCCGAACACTCGATGTGCCAACCCGGGCGGCCGGGCCCGAACCTCGACGGCCACGTCGGCTCGCCCTCGGCCGAGCTGCGCCATAGCGGGAAGTCGAGCGCGTCGCGCTTTGAGTTTGGGCCGACCGTCCCGAGCAGTCCTTCGGCGCGCAGCTTGCGGAGCATGGCTCGCCGCGTTAGATGCGACAGGCCGCCGTAGCGGCGGTAGCGGCTCACATCGAAGTAGAGCGCGTCCGTGCGATAGGCATATCCCGACGCGTGCAGCTTCGTAGCGGCGGCGAGGATGCGTTTGATCTCCTCAGACACGCGAGGCATGACGTTGGGCGGGCGCCAGCCGAGCGCGGTCATGTCGCGGATGTGAACCTTTGTTTCGCGGTCGGCCAGGATCTGCCAGTCAACCTGGTCGCGCCGCGCCCGCTCGAACAACGGGTCGTCCACGTCCGTGACGTTCTGCACGTATCGCACACGCGTGCCTCCGGACTCCAGGAACCGAACGAGCACGTCGAACATCGAGAACGTGAAGGCGTGTCCCATGTGTCCTGAGTCGTACGGCGTGACGCCACAGACATAGAGCGTCAATGCCTTGCGACCGCCTTTGGCCCGCGGCGCGAGGCGGACCTTCCGCTGGGTCAGCGTGTCGTGAACGCGCAGAGGGATCGCTAGTTCCGTGCCCGTGTCGCGACGGAGGCGTCGGCGCGCAGAGCCTCGACCCGGTCGGTGAGCTCCCACGGCACGCCAAGGTCATCGCGCCCGAAGTGTCCGTATGCGGCGGTTGGCCGGTAGATGGGCCGCATCAGGTTCATGTTCGCGATGATCGCGCCGGGCCGGAGGTCGAAATGGCGCCGGATCAGCTCGAGAAGCTCCGCCTCTGACACCGTGCTGGTGCCGAAGGTCTCGACTGCGATGGACGTCGGGTGCGCGCGGCCGATCGCGTACGAGACCTGCACCTCGCAGCGGTCGGCGAGTCCTGCCGCGACCAGGTTCTTGGCCACATGCCGAGCAGCGTATGCCGCCGAGCGATCGACCTTGCTCGGATCCTTTCCACTGAAGGCGCCACCACCGTGCCGGGCGATGCCGCCGTATGTGTCGACGATGATCTTGCGGCCGGTGAGTCCCGCGTCCGCCGCCGGACCACCGAGGACGAAATGGCCGCTCGGGTTGACCATGATCTTGGTCTGGTTGTCGACCACGAGGCCCTCGAGGATCGGGTTGATCACGAGCTCCCGCACCCCTTCGCGAATGTCCTTCTGTGTCGCTTCCGGCATGTGATGCGAGGACACGACGATGGCTTCGATTCGTTTCGGGCGACCGAACTCATATTCGACCGTGACCTGGGTCTTGCCGTCCGGCCGCAGAAAAGGAAGGGAACCGTCCTTGCGGGTCTGCGCGAGCCGGCGCGCGAGCCGGTGTGCCAGCGAGATGGTCAAGGGCATGAGCTCAGGTGTTTCGCGACACGCGAAGCCGATCATCATGCCCTGGTCCCCCGCACCCTGCAGCTCGAAGGGATCGTCCTCGTGAGTGCCCTCGCGCTCCTCCAGCGAGTGGTCGACGCCGGCCGCGATGTCGGGCGATTGCTCTTTAAGGTAAACCTGGATCAACGCATGGTCTGCGTCGAAGCCGATCTCTTCGTTGTTGTACCCGATGTCGCGGATCGTTTCGCGGATAGTCCGCTGTATGTCGAGCTCCGCATGGGTGGTGACCTCGCCGATGACTACGCACAGGCCTTTGGTAATCGCCGTCTCGCAGGCTACGCGAGCATTTGGATCCTGCCCGAGCATTCCGTCGAGCACGGAGTCCGAGACCTGGTCACACACTTTGTCCGGATGGCCTTCGGTGACCGATTCAGAGGTCAGGAGGAACGAAGGGGACTCGCTGAACGAAGTTGACACAACAGTCGAAGATCATATCGGTCTACGCCGAGCAGGCCGTCGAAGCTAGCGCGGCATGGGCGGCTGGGTTTATCCCAGCCGCGACTTTGTCCTTATCCCAACCAGGCGTGGCCGGGCTTCAGCCTCTTAGATAAATCCCTTCGATATACCGGAGGGAGAGCAGACCCTGCGGCGCTAGCCGCACGGTCGATGAGGGGAACCATCCGGGTTCCCTCTCATCAATTTCCGTTGCGCTGGCGGCTGTCCTCGGGCGACTGCCCGAGCAGCTGTGCCTGCAGCGCGAAGATGTCGTCCAGCACGCGATCGATGCGCCTTCCCTCGAGCCGGTGGTCCGCGATCACACCGGCATGCTCGAGGTGGCGGCGCAATGAAACCCCGAGTGGCCCGTCGATGCGCGCCTGTCCCCTCACCTGGGCCTCCTCGAGCAGCTGCAGGCAACGGTCGAGCGCCCGCTGCCGGGACCTGTGAATCCTGAGCTTCATGTCAGGCCGTTCCGAGCACCTCGACCCGGCCCGCGGCCGTGACCCTTACGTGGACGGAGTTCAACGTCGGAAGCGGATACGTCGGGTCGGTCGACTTTCCGTCCGGCGTGAATGAAGCGGGGTGGCAGGTGCAGTCGAGCGATCCAGCCCCGCCGTTCCACCACAGCTCGCACGGCAGGTGAGTGCAGATGGAGGTGACCGCGGTCACAGTATCGCCGCGTCGGAACAGAAACGCGCCTACGCCGCCGGCGGTGACGCGTTTGCCACGACCCTCAACGAGATCCGACAATGCGGCGACGTCGACCCACTTGCCCCCGATCGGGTCGATCGGACCTCCTGCGACCCGGGCCTGCCCGATCGCGGCCGGTTCGAGCGCCCTACCCACCAGCCCTCCCGCAACCGCGGTGGCCGCCAGGCCGAAGCCCGCGACCAGCGCCGCACGTCGCGTCATCCAGGGCTCCTTCGGCGCCGATTCGAGAGCCTGTTCGAGACGCTTGCGGAAGGCCGGGTTCATCCGCTGCGGACCCTGCCTTGCGGCGGCCAGCTGGGCCGCGGCCGTGATCGCCGCCTTCTCCTCGGCGTCGCCACCGCGCAGCCGCAGCCGGCGGCCGTGCAAGAGGTCCGAGACGATCTTGTCGATGCGGTTTTCTGGCTTGTTCACGGGTACACCTTGACCTTGGCGGCAGCCCGCAGGGCGCGAAGCTGCATGACCTTCACAGCCCCCACTGTTGAGTTCATCTCCGCAGCCACTTCCTTGAGTGAATACCCGTGAAGGAAACGCAGCTCGAGGACGCGGCGGTAGTTGTCTGAAAGCTCAGCCAGGATCCCCTGCACCGTATCAGCCCGCTCCTGGGATGGCGGCGGTTGGGGAACAGCCAGCGCCAGGTCCTCGTGCAGCTCTGCCTCGGAAAGCCCGAGCCGCCTGGACCAGAAGCCGCCGAGGACCGAGCGTGCGGTAGCGAAAAGGTACCCCCGGATGGCGCTCGCGGGAGCCCCCTCCCGGAGCCTCGGAATGGCCTTCAGCGCGACCTGCTGGGTGAGATCCTCGGCGTCGGCGCGGTTGCCGACACGCGCGTAGATGAAGGCGTACACGAGCTCGAGCTCGTCGAGAGCGATGTCCGTGGCGCGCGGCGCCATCGGGAGCTGGAGGACGTCCCCCGCCTCGGCCGATCCAGCTGCCGGCTCCTCGGATGGGCGGTCCGCGGTCATATCGCCCCTACGCGAAGAGATTTCCGCACAGAAGGTAGGAGGCGCTCGACCCCTGCATGTCGGGGCCGGAATGCACGACCACGTACCAAGTGCTGTTCGCGGGAGGGTAGGTCGCAGGAACCGTTGTCTTCACGTCCACGTTGCCCTGGGCGTCGGCAACGACCTGGTTCAGCGCGAGAGCGATGTTCCCCCGCTGCTGGCAGGTCCCGATGTGGATGTGCGAGATGTGGGACGAGTTCGCCTGGAGCCCGGTGATCTGGAGGCGAACCGTCATCTGATTCGGCTTCGCCGTCACGGTGATCGTGCCGGTGGCGCTGGTGCTGATCCCGTTGAGCTTGAAGTTGAGCCCTTGAGGGCTGGGCGAGGACGCATGGCTGGGCGAGGGCGATTGGCTCGGCGAGGGTGATTGCGCCGAGCTCGTGCCCAGTCCGCCGCAGGCGGTGCCAAGCGCTGCTGCGCAGGTGGCACAGAGCGCCGTCGCCGCCCAGGCGGCCAGCCGCTGCCTGGACGTCATCCGTGAACCTCACCGCTCGAGTGCACTACCGATGCAGGTTACTTGAGCCCACACGTATTTCAGCGTTTAGTGCTGTGCCAGCGTGATCGGGGCAAGCGGGCGATGCAATCAGTAAGTCCCATCCTGCCCGCGCCTGGCGCGCAGAGGGAACCATCCGGGTTCCCTCTCATAACTTTCTATGCCTTGCGCGGGAGCGGCGAGCCTCGCCGCCGCCACAGCAGGTAGCCAAGCCCCAGCAGGATGACGATCGGGCCGACGGCGCCGATACCGACGATGATGTAGTTGATCGTCGTCACGAAGTTGTGCGCGGCGTCGGTGAGCGCGGAGGCGAAGCCCCAGCTGTCGTTCGGGACCTGCTGAACCGGCGCCCCGGCTTCCGTGACGGACACGGAAACGGTGCTGTAGGTCGTGTTGTGCTCGATGTACGCGATCTGACCCTTCAGCTGCTCGATTTGCTGCGTGATCTGGCCGAGCTGGTTCTGCACGGCGATGATGTCGGAGACAGACTGAGCCCTGCCAAGCAGGGCCAGCATCGCGTTGCGCTGAGCCTCTTCGTTGGCCAGGCGCGCCTGCAGATCGACGTATTGCGCGCTGACGTCGTTGCCGCTGATGTGCTCGTTCTGGACCTTGCCCAGCTTGGAGAGCTGATCAATGGTGTCATCGAACTTCGCGGCGGGCACCATGAAGGAGATCACGCCGCTGCGGATCTGGTCGTTTGGGTTCGCCGGGCTCGCCTGGGCGTCTGTGCCGGAGATGAACCCCTGCTCGAGCTGGACGAGGGCACGGACGGCCGCCAGCTTCGAGTCGAACGTTCCCGAGCCGACACTGATCGTCAGCTGAGCCTGGCGTATGACCTGCGGGCCCTGGATCGCCGGAACCACGCTGCTGGGCGGGTTGACGGTGTCGGTGCTGCCGGGCTGGCCGCTGATCTTCGTCGGAGCGCCGACCGATCCGTCCGACTGGGTGGGCGCGTGGGACAGCGCAGTGCCCCCGTTGGAGGCGGTGCTCGCGGCGCCGCCGCATGCGGCCGCCGCCACGAGGATGGCGATGACGACGAGGATTTTCTTCATTCGACGGCCTCCCAATTGAATATCCGAGCTGCCTGACCAAACGCTGGATCTGGCGGCGGGTAACATCAGCCCCCGTGCTGCAGGTCAGGA
>Ga0209118_1000322_pt1 | contig 28150 bp, 26 predicted proteins | sample BlaSpr_A8_Ref_M1_FD_187988 | JGI IMG/M metagenome (GOLD analysis project Ga0209118, IMG submission 187988) | Forest soil microbial communities from Thunder Bay, Ontario, Canada - Black Spruce, Ontario site 2_A8_Ref_M1 (SPAdes) (version 2) | ecosystem: Environmental > Terrestrial > Soil > Boreal... | reverse complement strand
CCCGCCACTTCGAAATGGAGGATTTGATCCGCTCTGGCACCCTCGACCGCCCCCTTGCGAACCATCTCGAAGACTATGTGCTTGCACGCAAAAACATACTTATCAGCGGCGGCACGGGCACGGGAAAAACCACGCTTTTATCGATACTCGGAAAATTCATCCCCCAGGAGGAACGCGTGCTCGTCATTGAAGACACGGCCGAGATTCAACTGCCGCACGAAAACCTCATCCGGTTTGAAGTCCGCCGCGAACAGAACGGTCTTCCGGCCGTGGCCATTCGGGATCTCCTCAAGGCTGCCCTCCGCCATCGCCCGGACAGAATCGTTCTTGGCGAGATTCGGGGCGGGGAAGCCTTTGATCTTCTTCAACTGCTAAACACGGGTCACTCGGGCACCCTAAGCACGATTCATGCGAACTCCGCGCAACAAGGCCTCGCACGCTTCACAAGTTGTGTATTGCAAAGTGGCGTGGAACTCCCTTATCGGGCCATCAAGACCAACATTGCTGATTCGCTTAACGTCGTTGTCCATATCGAACGCAGGCCCGGACGCAGATACATTTCCGAAGTCCTGCTCATTAACAGATACGATCCGGATGCGGACCTGTTCGACTACGGCGCGGTGTTCTTGGCCAAGCAGGATCACTCATGAGCGTCGATACCACATTCACGCCTCGATCTCTATCCGCTACCGAATATCTCCAGGAGCTCTTCGAGCCCACTGATACTGTTGCGATTCTCGTGCGGAATCGCTCCACACACAAAACGGTCCAAACAATCGCCAAGGCCGAAATCATAGCGCGCCCGGATTTTCAAGAGCGGCTATCCTACCAGTCTGCCGCTGGCGCCGATGTGTTTGTGGGAATGAATCCGATACGCGACGGCGCATACAACCGTACCAAGGACAATATAAAGGACATCCGCCACGTCTATCTCGACCTTGACAAAAATGGCGACGCGTCTCTCCGGGCAATTCGCGAATCGTTCGAAACCCCAGCGGCCAATTTCGTCCTCGATACTTCTCCCGGCAAGCACCAAGTCGTGTGGAAAGTGAGCGGGTTAAGTCAGACCGACGCGGAGTCTCTGCTGCAGAGCCTCGCGGAGCAATTTGACGGCGATCCGGCGGCAACAGACTCGACCCGCGTGCTCCGCTTGCCTGGATTTGCCAACCACAAACTCGCCGATGAATTCATTGTCCAAGCGCGTCAGGAAACCAACGCCGTTTACACGCTCCGCGACTTCACGATTCACGAAGACTCACCCGAAACGCCTCGGCATTTTGGCCACGGTAAAGAACGCCAGCGGACAATGCCCAGTAGCCACAAAAGCCAGTCCGAACAGGACTGGGCCTATGCGAAACGCGCCCTCTCCCGAGGCGACGACCCCGAAGTCGTGATCCAGCGCATCGCCGACTACCGCTCCGCCGACAAGGACGACCCTGACTACTACGCTCGTCACACAGTGATGAAGGCTCTAGGTGAAATCGCTGGCGGTGCCAGCGCCCGGGAAACCCAAGACACAGAAATAACCCACGGCCCAATCGAGAGACCGTAGAGAGCGCACAGTCGGCGAGAGCAAATGTCCCTCGATTCTAACATCACGCAATTTGATACACTCTGTCCTAATAGGACAATTGGACCATCGGGAAAAGAGAACTCGGTGGCCCGAAAGCGTTATCAACATGGACGTGTGTTTTTGAAAGGAAAGAAGAAGGAGAAGTGGGTTGGAAGATACAGGGAAGATGTGGTGGAGATGGATGGAAATACACGACGTGTTCGGAGATCCGTCATTCTCGGCACCAAGCGCGAGTTGCCGACAAAACGTCTCGCCGAGCGTCGTTTGGATGCCATTCTTGCCCGTATCAACTGCCTCGACTATCGCCCTGGGCGTGCCGCCACCTTTGGGGAATTTATTGAGCGGTGGAAGACCGAAGTGCTGACAACACAAAAGCCATCCTCAGCGCGAGCGGTTCGCTCGCACCTGAAGTGCTACATCATTCCTGAGCTTGGCAAATTGAAGCTCGATCAATTTGGTGTCGAGAATCAACAAATGTTCATAACTCGTATGCCGGAGAGAGCCATAGAAAAGGCTGTCTCTCGGAAGACCATCCTGAATGTTCTAGGGACACTTTCCACGATCTTAACAACAGCCCGCGATTGGGGCTACAACTGCGAACAGATCAGCTTGACCAAACTCCGCCTTCCACCACGCGGGACAGCCTACGAGGCTCCCCATTTCACCGTTGAGCAGGTTCAGAAAATTCTGGCCATCGCTCAAGAACCTTGGCGCACCATGTTTTGCATTTTCATGATGGACGGACTGCGAGCGGGCGAAGCGCTTGGCTTGCAATGGCCTGACATTGATTTCGAACGCAACCTTTTGCACATCCGACGCTCAGCGTGGTACGGCAAATTGCAGACTGCCAAAAGTGAATCCAGCGAAACGGTCTTGCCGATTCCGAACCCCTTACTCAATGTTCTCAAGGCTTATCGGGCACAATGGAAACCTAACCCGCAAGGCTTTCTTTTTGTTACCCGAAATAACCGACCACCCTCCTCCAACAAAGTCGTGGAATATCACCTCTGGCCGATTCTTGACGCGCTCGAGATCCACCGATGTGGCGTCCACGCATTTCGTCACACCCATACCGCGCTCTTGCTCGACTCTGGAGCTACACCAAAAGTCGTACAACGTCAGCTTCGTCACTCCGATGCGCGGACGACGCTGGAGATTTACGGGCATGTCGTAGGGGATGCGCATCGCGCAGCGGTCGAGAAAGTAGCCTCGATTGTGGACCCTAATGGACCTCAATCGGGTAGAAGCGATAAATGGATTCAATAGGTTAGCCGTGTACGGCGATGGGTTCGATTCCCATCGCCCGCTCCAGAAAACTCCTTCCCTAGGCTGACCTGCTTACAGAATTGTCTATTGCTTTGCTATGTGGTGTAAAAGCTGCGTTAGCATCAGCGGGTATTTATCGCAGATTTGAGCAATAAGATTGGTTCCGGGACCTGGACTCGAACCAGGATACTCAGCTCCAAAGGCTGATGTCCTACCGATTAGACGATCCCGGAACCGTTTTTAGAATTGTAGCAGAGGCCTCAAAATGGCGCACAGGCCGCGCGCGGGGCGCGTGGTGCATGTGCGCGTCGAGACGCTTTCTGCTAAATTGGAAGAGCTGTATTTTGCGAGGAGAGGTGTCCGAGCGGTTTAAGGAGCACGCTTGGAAAGCGTGTGTAGGAGAAATCCTACCGTGGGTTCAAATCCCACCCTCTCCGCCACTACTTCCGTGGTCCCGACCCGGTCGGGATTTCACCTGCGGGCTCAAACGTCCGCATCCCGGCTCAAGTTCGAATCCCACCCTCTCCGCCAGAAACTTGATGAGTCTTGTTTAGAAGTGGCACGACGCCGCGCCGCGCTTCCCCAAATACCTCTGATGATATTCTTCCGCTCGATAAAAAGTCCCCGCAGGCGTAATTTCCGTGGCGATCGGCCGCCGAAACTTTCCGCTCGCCTCCAGCGCAGCCTTCGACTTCTTCGCGATCGCTTCCTGCTCCGGTGAATGAAAAAAAATCGCCGATCGGTACTGTTTGCCGAAGTCCGGCCCCTGCCGGTTCATCTGCGTCGGGTCGTGCATCATCCAGAATCCTTCCAGCAGCCTCTCATAGCTGACCTGGGCTGGATCGAATGTCACCTGCACCACTTCCGCGTGCCCCGTTTCATCCGTGCAAACGTCCTTGTATGTGGGATTCACAGTGTGGCCGTTTGAATAGCCTACGGCCGCGTCCACCACGCCGGGAATCATCCGAAATTTAGCCTCCACTCCCCAAAAACATCCCGCTCCAAAGGTTGCGATTTCACTCATCTTTGCCTGTTCCTCCGCACCTCTATTCTACAGCTTCCATCGGAAATAATTAGATGCTCCCTCCCTCCGACATGATTCTCTTCCGGGAAATCATTCCAAACCGGTTTGACGGCGCGCCCCATTCCAAGAGACCATTTACGTTTTGCGTAGGAGCAGAAATGGATCTGGGGCTAAGCGGCCGCGTTGCCATTGTTGCGGCTGCCAGCAAAGGACTTGGCCGCGCCGTCGCCGAACAACTTGCTCGCGAGGGCGCCAATGTCGCCATTTGCGCGCGCACGGCGCGCGACCTGGAACTCACCGCCGCGCAAATTCAAAAGGCGAGCGGCAGCGAAGTCTTCTGGCGGCCCGTCGACGTGGCCGACCAGGATTCGATCGAGCGTTTCGTTGGTGAAGTCGAAGCTCGTTTCTCGCGCATCGATATTTGCGTCACCAATACCGGTGGCCCGCCGACCAAACTCTTTGCCGATACCTCGACCGAAGACTGGCGCACCGCTATTGACGAGCTCCTCATGAGCGCCGTCTTCTTCGCCAAGGAAACTTTGCCTCGCATGGTGAAGCGCAAGTGGGGGCGCTTCCTTACCATCACTTCCTACTCCGTCAAGCAGCCCGTCGATGGCCTGCTGCTTTCCAATTCTCTCCGGGCTGCCGTTACCGGCCTCGTTCGTACCCTGGCGAATGAATACGCCGCTCACGGCATCACCGTGAACAACGTCTGCCCCGGCTATACTCGAACCGCCCGGCTGGACGATCTGGCGGGAAGCATTTCCGCCCGTACGGGCGTCAAACCAGAAGAGGTTTTCGCCAACTGGATCCGGCAGATTCCCGCCGGCCGCATCGGCTCGCCTGAAGAATTTGCCTCTGTGGTGGCTTTTCTCGCGTCTGAGCGCGCCAGTTACGTCAACGGCACTTCCATCGCTATCGATGGCGGCGCCGTCCGGAGCCTTCTCTAGTTCAATGACCATCGCTTCTCGCCATCTTGAACTCAGCCTCTTGCCGGAGCGTTTCGCCATTTCGCGGCTTGCCTCAAACGCTCCTCTCCCCGACTGGGTCGCGCAAGACGCCTTCTACTCCGTGACACGGACGTCTGACGAGCTTTCCATTGTTGCCAAAGAGTCGTCCGTCCCCGCTGGAACTTTGTCAGAGAACGGTTGGCGCGTTCTGAAAGTTCAAGGGCCATTCGTACTCTCTGAGGTCGGCGTGCTGGCATCGCTAGCTGCGCCTCTCGCCGCGGCACGAGTCAGCATGTTTGTTGTCTCAACGTTTGATACGGACTACCTGCTTGTGACCCAGGAGCAGCTGGCCTCTGCCATAACCGCGCTCGACCGGGCAGGACACTCCATTCACAGGAGCAATCAGGCATGATGAATGTAATCGTTGGCAAAGGCAGTCACGGCCGAACCGGGCGCGCATTTCTCGGTGTTGTTGCCCTGCTTGCCATTTTCTTCTCCGGTCTTCATACCCGTGCCGACGAGCCTTATGCCCGCAGCCGGGACTATGACTTGCAACACTCCAAGATCGCGCTGCGTTTCGATCTCGACCAGAAGAAAGTTCTCGGCGATGTCACTCACTCGCTCTCCATCCTGAAGGACGGCACCACGAAACTCGCCTTTGACTCTGTCGGACTTTCCATTCAGAGCGTCAGCGTCGGCAAGATCACCGGCAACCGAAAATCGGCCAGCGCTGCCGCAAAATTCGAGACCACTTCCGACAAACTGATTGTTGTTCTCCCGGGAGCCGCCAAAGAAGGGGAAAGATTCGACGTTCAAATCCGGTACGAAGGAAAGCCCAAGAAGGGGCTGTACTTCATCCTGCCGGACAAAGATTACCCGGATCGCCCAAGGCAAATCTGGACGCAGGGTGAATCCGAAGACACTCGCTACTACCTTCCCACTTACGACTATCCGAATGATCGCCTCACCACGGAGACGATCCTTACGGTTCCCGGGTCCTGGATTACTGTCGCGAACGGCAAGCTCCTCGGCATTTCCGACGCGGGTGGCGGTCTGAAAACCTGGACGTGGAGAGAATCGCTCCCCAGCTCCACCTACCTCATCACTGTCGTTGCCGGAGAATTCGAAGAGGTCAAGGATTCCTGGCGCGGCATTCCCGTCACGTATTACGCGCCCAAAGGCCGCGGCGATCGCCTCGCCATCAATTACGGCCGCACCCCAGCGATGATCGATCTCTTCAGCAAGAAGCTCGGAGTCGGCTATCCCTGGGAAAAATACGCGCAGTCCATGGTGGATGACTTTGTCGCCGGCGGCATGGAGAATTCCAGCGCCACCACCAACACGAGCAGCTCCCTGGAGCACCCCAAGCTCGCCTCTGAATTCACGACCGGCGAAGATCCGTTAATCTCGCATGAACTCGGCCACCAGTGGTTTGGAGACCTGGTCACTTGCAAAGATTGGGGCGACATCTGGCTGAACGAAGGATTCGCCACGTTCATGGAAACCGTGTGGGTCGAATCTCATTTCCCGAAGGACCAAAGCGAGTATGAACGCTGGAGCAATGCTCGCGAGTGGTTTCAACAATCCAATCTCTACTCCAAGCCCATTGTGCGCCACGATTTTGACGATTCCAGCGAATTCGACGGCAACGCTTATGGCAAGGCCGGCCGGGTTCTTGACATGCTCCGCCACCAAATCGGCGAAGATGCGTTCTACCGTGGCCTGAAGCATTATCTGGAAGTGAATCGCGGCAAAAATGTTGTGACCGCTGACCTCGCGAGGGCCATCGAAGAGTCCACCCACATCAACGTCGATCAATTCTTCACTCAGTGGATTTACGGCGCCGGCGCCCCGAAGTTTGAACTCAGCTATGCCTACGATGACTCAAAGCATCAAGTCGCTCTCACCGTGAAGCAAACGCAAAAGCGTGAAGGCCGCGTTGGCCTCTTCCAAGTTCCAACGGAAGTCGAAATCACCACGCCGTCGGGTCCCAAGCTCTATCCCATCTCCGTGTCCAAGCTAGAAGAGACTTTCCCCTTACCTGCGGATTCCGCTCCGCTCATGGTTCTCTTTGATAAGGGCGGCCACATCCTCAAGTCCGCTGAATTTCACAAGGAGAAGAAAGAGTGGCTCTATCAGTTGAAAAACGCAGCGGAGTTCTCCGATCGGGCTGATGCGGTCATCGCGCTGGGGAAAATCAAGAACGATGAAGAAGTTGTCACGGCCCTGGCCAACGCGCTTCGCAATGATAAGGCTTGGGGTATCCGCGCCACCGCCGCCGAGACTCTCGGCCAACTTGGCGGGGCTTCCGCTTCGAAGCAACTTCTTGATGGGCTCAACACGACGAACGAACCCTGGGTGCGCAATCGTGTCGTCACTGCACTTGCCAATTTCAAGGACGATCCTGCCGTGGCTGCGAAGTTGGAGTCCGTCGCTCGCGAGGACAGTTCTTACCGCGCCCGCGCCGCGGCCCTGCAAGCGCTCGCTCGTCTTAAAACTCTAAGCGCTTTAGCAACGCTCAATGGTGCAGTTGCCGCCGATTCGCCCGATGGCTTCCTGCGAAACGCGGCGTTGCGCGCGATGGGACCGCTTGGAGATGACAAGGCTGTGCCTCTCCTCCTCGAATGGTCCGCCCCTGGCAAGCCCATCGATTCGCGCCAGGCCGCCATCAGCAGCCTCGCGCGTCTTCAAAAAGACAACAAGGAAATCACCAAACAAATCGTTTCCTACATCAACGAACCACACTTTCCGATCCGCATGTCCTCCATTTTGGCGCTTGGCTCGCGCGGTGACGCTTCCGCCATTCCTGCGCTGGAAGATCTTCTGAAGAGTGGCGACCTCAGCATCGAAATGACTCCGATGATTAAGCAGCAGATCGCCCGTCTGAAGAAGCCTCAGGGCGGGAAAAACAATCCAGAGGCCGAGGAAGACGGAGAGGACGACGAGAAGGATGTTGGCGAAGCCGGGCAGAGCGGTGTCACGCAGCGTCTCGACAAGCTCGAACGCCTCATTCAGGAAATGAACGAGAAGCTCAAGTCCATTGAAACGCGCCTGCCGCCTCCGAAGCAATAAGACTCAGTGCATTCTGAAAAGAGGCCCCTCAGTGCTCGGGGCCTCTTCTTGCTCATGCCAAAATCGGTCGCCGGTGTTCACGGTTCCGCAATCAATATACGCAGGTCTCGCAAATTATTTCCCGTCGGCCCGGTGAGAATCGCATCACCCAGTCTTGCGAAAAATGTATGCGCATCACTCCGGCGTAACGCATCCGGAGGATCAAGGCCGGCCGCGCGAGCGCGCGCGAGTGTTTCTCCGTCCGCCACTGCTCCCGCCGCCGGACTGTTGCCGTCAATCCCGTCTGTGCCTGCGCTTAATACTGCGACATTTTCCCCCGCTATTTTTTCCACGCAAGTCAGCACGAATGCCGCGTTCCGCCCGCCGATTCCGTTTCCTGTTACCGGTGAGCTCACTTCTCCGTCGGCGATCAGTGCGACCCGTCGCCCGGGATGCGAGATACGCAAGTCCTCCAGCTGCCCGAGCAAGTTTTCCGCCGCCTTTTCCACCGGCCAATCATCCGTCGTGTTGTCGCAGGCAGTCACGCAGCCCTCGGCTTCCGCCGCATGATGCGCTGGATGAAACAGATCGTCCATCCCCAGTAGAAGAGAAAAATGCGCTTTCGCAAACGCCGGGTCGCCGGCTTTCGGCGTTTCCGGCATCTTTCCTCCGTCCAACCATCGGAGCTGTGCCACGCTGAATTTGTCGCGCAACGAATACTCTTTGATGATCCGCTCCATATCCGAAATCGTCGTTGGATCGGGAAGCGTCGGCCCACTGCCAAGCGCCGACTCTCGTCCAGCCGGAACGTCGGTCACACCGAGCGTCACTTTTGTGGCCCGCCCTGCAGCCTCCGCCAGCCTCCCGCCCTTCACCGCCGACAAATGTTTCCGTACGGCGTTGATCGCGTCGATCGTCGCCCCGCACGTCACCAGCGCCCGATGCAGTGCTTGAACATCTTCCAAAGTCTGCGCCGGATCCAGCGGCAGCTCCACCAGCGACGATCCGCCGCCCGACAGCAGAAAAAATACCAGCGATCGGTCGTCACACCGGCTCAGCAACGCAAGAATCGCTTCCGCCGCCTTCCAGCTTCCCGCATTGGGCACCGGATGTCCGGCAACAAAATAGCGCATTCCGCGCACTGCATTCTGCGGTTCGGTGGGAGCGGAGATCACCCCCTCTAGAGGAATCTCGGGCCTAAGCACCAGCGCGAGTCCTTCAACCATCGCGTGCGCGGCTTTGCCGAAAGCCACCACGTAAATCTTGGAAAAATCTTTCAGTTCCACCGGAGTGTTATTGCAATGCAGGAGCGTTCCGCTACACCGCAGCTTCCGCTGCATCGCCGCGGGAATATCAATCGCAGACAGCGTTTCATGAAAAATGCGGCGAGCAAGTTGCTTCAGATCCGCCATGGGTGAATCGCAGGTAAAACCTCAGCTGGCCTTCAGCACGTCGGGATTCAACATGTTCGGTGGCCGGTGTCCCGTGAACAGCGCCGCCACATTCTCGGCTGCGATGCACGCCATTTTCGTGCGCGTCTCCAACGATGCTGACGCGATATGCGGAGCAAGTACCACATTCGGCCGCTTTAATCCCGGATGAATGAACGGCTCGTTCTCGTACACATCCAGAGCCGCCCCGGCGATCTTGCCACTTTCCAGCGCATGCACCAGCGCGGCCTCATCCACCACCGGCCCCCGAGAAGTATTGATCAGGAACGCCGTTGGCTTCATCCGGTAGAACTTCGGCGCATCGAAAAGCCCGCGCGTGTCCTTCAGCAGCGGTACGTGCACGCTCACGAAATCCGCCTCCGCCAGCAGTGCGTTGAGCTCGCGATACTCCGCCTTCAGTTCTTTCTCCACTTCTTCCGGCGCGCGCACGGCATCGCTGTAGATTACTTTCATTTGAAATCCCGCCGCCCTTCGGGCCATCGCCCGGCCGATTCTTCCGAATCCCACAATTCCCAATGTTTTTCCGTAAACATCCGTGCCGACAAGCTGGTCCAGGTCCCATCCTTTCCAGTTTCCCGACCGGGTCAGCGCTTCGCCTTCGCCCAGACGCCGCGCCAGCGCCATCATCAGCGTCCAGGCGAAATCGGCTGTCGTTTCATCCAGCACTCCAGGGGTATTTGTGGCCACCACGCCCCGCTTCGTGCATGCCGGCACGTCAATATTGTCGAATCCCACGGCCACATTTGCCGCAATCCGCAGCTTTGGCGCAGACCGCAGCAGATCTTCATTCACCTGCTCGGTCAGCAGGCAAACCAACCCTTCCTTGTCCTTGATGCGGCGAAGTAATTCTTCTCTCGAAATACGTTCCGGCTGCGTCCAATACTCCATTTCGCAATTTGCACTCAGAATCTGCTGCGCGTCCGGAAACAGCGGCCGCGTCGCTAACACTCTGGGTTTCGGCATCTCGAGCCCCTTCGCAGCTTTCGGGAAAGTACACTAACACAGGTCACTTGCAAACAGCGTGAATGACCATCGCGCGCAACTCAAGTCTCACTATAACGCCGCCGGCTTCTCTAAACGGCGACGCCCCTCCCGCGGCGATGGGGTTGCCGCGGAAAGGGCGTGCCGTCTTCAGGAGAGAAGAGCGTTACGTCGTAATTTCAGTCGTTCGGTGACGGCGGTGCTGCTTTTTCAATTCCGTGTCGGTACATCACGTTCGGCCCTGGTCCGCCTTGTTTAACCGCATAGTCCGCCGGAAAAGTGAACAGGGAAGCATCCGGCTCCGTTTTTTGAATATTTGTGACCGTGTAGGTCGTTGTCCCGAACCGCGGATCGCTCCTCACGCTCTTCACCACGATCTGCAGTTCCGGCGAATACCACCGCTCGGAGACCACCTGGATCGCCCTGTCATTTCCGATCCCTCCCGCAGGGATTGTCCGCGTAATCCGCGTTCCTTCGGCGCTGACGCCATTGACCGTCTGCGTTCCCAGCGACTCCTTTTTCACCGCGCCGGAAGCTTCTTCCGCTTGCATCCGCGTCTTCATCTTCTGAGGGAAAGCTCCTGCAGCCATCCCTTCGCTCGCACTTCCGCCATGCGTCCGCAAGTTCATCTTGTGCACCAGTTTGTGTTCGTCATCCACCACGTAATGCACGCCAGCCACCGGGTCGGCAATCGTCACCAGCGTATGCGTCTTTCCCGACGCGGCCAGCGGCCCAAAACCGGATAGCGTCACTTCTCTTCTCGAGCGCCCCTGGCTGTCGCGATACAACGCGCTCTGCGTGGTCCGGTGAATCGTCGTGCCGTCCGCCAGCGCCTGCGTCGTCTCCGAAGTTGCCTTTGCCGAATACGGCGCACCCTTGACGTTGTGTCCGGCATGTCCGCCTTCAAAGCCCAGCAGTTCCATAGGTTCCCCGAAAGGCGGTGGAGAAGGCGCTACTTGTCCCCTCGCCATCCCGGCACTGCAAAAGTACATTCCGCTCAAGACTGCGCTCATCCAAAGTCTGCGATTCATCTTTCTTTCTCCTCTTCTCTCCCAAACCGCCGTGAGCTTCTCACCGCGGCAAAATCGTTTCGTGCTTGTTACCGCACAAGCCGTACTCCTTGCGGCAGTCCGTCGTCTCCGACCAGCAAATCCACCTGAATCCATTCACCAGCGCTATCTTCGTTTACTGGAAATCCCAGCCCGCTGAGCGCACCCCGTTGCATTCGCACGCGCCAAATGGCTGCATCCTCCGTGTCCGCGCCGACGCTCCCTGGCAGCAAGGTAAATTCGCCCTCGTCGTCCCCGCTGGCCTGCGCACTGTATACGTTGCCCTGCGCCTGGTTCTGTCCGGACGCCTCAACGTCACCGGAGGCCGCCTGCATCGGCGCACTTGGCACAGCAATCTGCTGTTTCACGGATTCTTCGTGACGTGTCCGCTGCCAATTCCTCCAACTCACTGCTCCGACCATCACTGCCGCGGCGGCCAGCGCCCAGGCCGCAATCACCGCCGCCCGCCTCGCCGGTATCGTCTGGTGCCGGGTTCGGAACTCCTGGCGCAGCCGCATCTCGACGCGTTCCGGAGTTTCCGCAACGCTCGTAGCTTCGCCCAGCGCGCTCAACTCTAACTTTGCCGCCAGCCACGCATCTTGCAGCGACGCGCACCGCGAACACGCGCTCGCATGCTCTCGCGCGGCCGCCCTCTCCGCCGCGCTGGCGCCACCGTCCCGATCAATGCTCAACCCTATCGCTTCAAATTCTTCGCAATTCATCTTGCGCTTCTCCCGCTCATCTTGCCGCGCTCGCTCGCCGCGGCACATCCCGCAACATCTCCAGTTTCGCCAGCAGCAGCGCTCGCCCGCGGTGCAATCTTGACCTGATCGTCCCCACCGGGCACCCGATCAATTGCGCCGCTTCCTCGTAGCTCAGTTCTTCCAGTTCGCAAAGCACAACTGTCTCTCGAAATTCCGCCGGCAATTCCAGCACTGCCGCTCTGACTTGCTCCAAACGCTCCTTTTGTTCTACCCATGTCGCTGGCGTGAATGCATCCTTCAAAACGATTCCCGCTCCCGAGCCGTCCTCGCGCTTCTCTTCCAGCGGAATTTCTCGCGGCGCGCGCTCGCCGTGCTTCATCACCCGGTTCCGCGCAATTCCATACAGGTACGCCCCCAGTGCCCCGCGTGACGCGTCAAATTTCTTTGGCTCACGCATCAGCGTCATGAACACGTCTTGAACAATCTCTTCCGCCGCCCACGCGCTGCCTGTCATTCGCAGCGCGAATCGGTATAGCGCCGCCTGGTGCCGCCGGTACAAATGCAGGAATGCGTCTTCGTCGCCCTTCGCGGCGCGCCGCAGCAAAACGTCTTCTCTCTCTTGTCCTTGGATCCTCATCTCTCCCGGCGCGACGTTCTGTTCGGCTTCCTTTACTAATTCCCCGCGGCCGCGCAAAAAGTTCCCCGCGCGTTCCGGTTCCCTGCCAAAGGAATTGCTAAGCCTTGTCTTCACACTAGGTTGGACGTGAGCGAGGTGAGCTGCGTGTCGCCGCAATTGCCTGCTTGCGGGTGCATTCCATTCGTTCTATTTCAACGGCCCTTTTTCGGCCGGAACATACCCGCAATGATCCGTGAAACCATCCGCCGTGGCGCCAGCCGTTGTGAATGTGCGCCCAGATAATTCCCCATTCCGGAAATCACGTAGCTTTTCCCCGCCGCCAGCGCGCGCAATCCCGTTCGCGCCACTTTTTCCGCCGTTTCCTGACTCCTCATGGACGCCGCGATGTCCGTCTGTCCCGCCACCTCGTGGAATTCCGAATCCGTCGAGCCTGGACACAGCGCGCACACCCGTATTCCGTGTGGCTTCATCTCTTCCGCCAGCCCTTCCGCAAACAGCAAATCGAACGCCTTCGTCGCCGCGTACGTCGAAAGATACGGCACACTCTGAAAAGACGCCGTTGACGCCAGTATCATCACGTCGCCCCGCCGCTTTACTACCATTTCCGGAAGGTACAGCCGCGTCAAATGCACGACCGCGTTGCAATTCACCTGCACCATTTCCAGCAGCCGCGCAGTTTCCGCCGTAGGGAACTCGCCGTATCGCCCGAATCCGGCGTTGTTGATCAACAGCTCGACTTCAATCCCCTTCGCTTTCGTAAATGCAAAAATCTTTTCTGGCGCGCTCCGCTCCGCCAAATCCGCCGCGAATGCTTCCGCTCGTATCCTGTATTTTTCCGTGAGCCGCTCCGCCAGCTCGTCGAGGCGCTCTTTCCGCCGCGCCGTCAACACCAGGTTCGCTCCGCCCGCCGCCAGCTCTTCCGCCAGCGCTCGTCCGATCCCCGCGCTCGCTCCTGTCACAAGCGCCCACTTCCCGCGCCATTCTCCCGCCATGTTTCCTCGTCCCCGCGTTACCTTGGCTTCTTCTTATCTCTCGCTCACCCTCTTGTCAGGCTCTACTGCGTCTCTTTCGGCTGTACTTTTCCCCAGAGGCCACACCGCACCCATCACCCGCCCGCTTTCGTGCTTGATACGTTTCATCAGCCGCTCCGCCCACACGAATTCCGCTGCCAGCAGTCCCAGCCCGAGAAAAATCACCAACCAACCTGGCCCCGGCGTCACCAGCATCACCGCGCCCACCAGCAGCAGTGTAAACCCCGCTATGATTCGAAATACTCTTCGGACTTGTTCAACCGTGCGCAGGATCATGTGGCAGTCAGGAAAAAACGATCTGGCGGAGAGGGTGGGATTCGAACCCACGGTACGGTTCCCCGTACGCTCGCTTTCGAGGCGAGTACTTTCAACCGCTCAGTCACCTCTCCGCGGTCATCAACACCAATAATCCTATCAGATTTTGCTTGACGCACCGACCGGCTTTGCCGCTCTAGTGCTTCTCCTCCGATCCGGATTTCTCATATTCGGCAACTCTCGCCTCCAGGCTGCTCTCGCATACCGCCAAATGCTACCTTCTTGCCTATCGGCGACCTGCGAAGAACGATTGGATTGCCGCCGCACAATCCTCAGCGAGCACGCCGGAAGTCACCTCAACCCGGTGGTTGAGGCGTTCATCAGAAAGTAGTTGGAAACACGTGCGAACCGCTCCGCCCTTGGGATCGTCGGCGCCGTAGACGAGTCGCTCAATGCGCGCCTGGATCATCGCCCCGGCGCACATGCTGCAAGGTTCGATCGTGACGTATAGCGTAGTGCCCGCGAGCCGGTAATTCCCCAGAGCGCGGGCCGCTTCACGCAGAACGACGATTTCCGCGTGCGCCGTGGGATCGCAATCGCGTATCGTGCGATTCCCCGAACGAGCAACAACGCTGCCGCCATGCACCAGCACCGCGCCGATCGGAACCTCGCCGGCCATCGCCGCGGCCCGCGCTTCCTCGAGCGCCTCCTGCATGAATTCAATGTCGCTGTTCATCCTGAACCAGAGAATAGCACGCTCCCTCAAAAATACTTTTGCATAGAGCCAGCTGTGGTGAAGGCACATATCCCACATGGTGGAAAGAAGTAATGAACTAGGAGCAAGTTTTCAGAGATCGAAGCGAAGTGCAGAATAGTCCGAATCGAAGCTAGGAAGTAACATTCCAGTAGTAGGCTAATTTGAGCTGAAACAGTCCTTTCCCAGAATCGGACTTCCGAGGCGCCGGGGGAGATTTCACTTGTCCGGTTAGCGCGTTATACGTCCAGTGACCGGCACCTTTCAGTTTTGTGCCACTTGGCGTAGCCTAATTTTGTTGATTGGTTGTTGGCAGCATGAACACAAACCTTGCGGTCAATCTCATTAAGCGGACGGCTTACGCCTTTGTTGCACTTCTGGCGGGTGATGCGATTCTGCTCCTTTATCTTCTGCAAAACGCCATCCGACTCCGCGCAGATTTGCGCGCATTACACATGGGAGAACCTGGGCGACAGATTCCGCAAGCGATGCAAATATTCGTGCTTTATGCACGCCTCTCATTTGTTGGATGGCTGTTTGTAGGGCTTCCTATTGCCCTGCTTTTGCCAGCGGACTTTATCAGGCGTTTGCCGTGGCCTCTTAGACTGCTTGTAGGTGCGGCTCTTGGCCCGCTCGCCCTGTTCTTAGTTTTCGCGCTGGTTAGCGACTCCAGCCGTGCAGCCCTTGCGCACGGACACATGATTCCGGGCATGTTCACAGGCACGGCTTCGCTGTGGCCTTTATCAATTTTGGTTTCCATCGTTTCCTTTGTGTTATACGCAGCCTTGCTGCGTAAAGAAACTTGAGGACAAAAGGCGCGACTGTTCATCAACAGCGCCGTCAGTGGGTAAGAACAGGCTGCTACAACGAGCGACCGAGAATGCGCCTCTTCCTAAGCCTCGACTCCCAGTGGACGTATAGTCGCCTTACCGGATAAATGAAATCCACTTCCCCGGTAGGGGAGAGGCACTTTGAGTCTCTGAGGCAGGGCACCGAATGGGCAAGCATGAATGCTTCGTGCGCTTCGATGACGTTGGCTTCTGTCAGTTGGGAACACGCGACCTGATAGCCAACACGAAGAAGTACAGTTATCCGGCGTTTCGGGAATCCTTCAGTGAGCAAAGGCGCGAGTCCCGGAAAGTCGCGTTCGCGCTGGTGGTTGCGCTGTATCGGTTCGAGCAGGAAATGGAGGAGGAAGCCGAGCCACTGCGCTTCATTGCGAGTTTGGCCCTCACGCCATTACTCGGATCCCCCTCCGAAGAGTCGCAGGACGATTCCTGTGGAGACCCAATAGTTGTTCTGATGAAGATTGGTGCCGAACGAGGTCCTGTAGTAGTCGACATCGAACAATCGGATGTCCACGTGTCGGGACGGATGGATGTCTATTCCGCCGCCCGCTTTAAACGAAAAACAGTTCTGCGAAGTCTTGTAACCGCCGGCCCCGCTGACTGTGGTGTCTGCGCGCGATCCCCCGACCAGGGCTTCAACAAACGGGGTTGCGCCCCATCGATTTCGCCCGCGGCGGAAGAAGCGGGGCCCGTAGTGATTTCCATAGAGGACATTCTTGGTGCCAGTGACCGTTACGACGTTGTAGCTACTATCCGCGACGAGCTGCAGCCACGGTTTTATATTGTAGCCAAACGACCCCAGTACGCCGTTTAAGTTGCTCCCAATTCCCCCGCTGACCAGCCGTGCAAACGCATACCCGCCGTAGAGCTCCATCAAAGGCGCTGTGCGAACACTCGGGCGGGGTCTCTCCCAGCCGGTCCTCGAGTCTGCGGGTCGGATGGCGGGTGCTACCTCCTCTGCCGAGGCCGGCTGTGCCGGTGCGGGCTGAGCATCTGTAGGTTGAGGCTGTGCAGCCGCAGGCGGATCAGGCTGCACGACAGTCGCAGTTGTCTCCGGAACACTGGATGTGAGTACGGCAGGTTGTGTCGAAGCGGGCTGAGCCGGTGCGGGTTGAGGCTGCCCTGGCGCGGGCGGATCGGGCTGCGCGACAGTCGCAGTTGTTTCCGGTACATTCGATGCCGGTGCGGACGCTTGTGCGTGCGGCGCCTGTGTCGGGACCGGCTCAACCGATGTGGGCTGATTTCGTGCAGGCGCAGGCGGCTTAGGCTGCGCGACGATCGTTGTTGTTTCCGGGGTACTCGGTCTGTATACGGGTGTTCGCGCTGATGCCGGCTGTAGCACCGGATTTGCAGAACGATCCACCGCGATCAGGTTCGAATAGACGTAGCCTACTTTCCCGTCTCTCGTCTGAATCTTGGAGAAGACAAACCCGTAGACCACGATCGTGAAACGCTCCCCGCAAGGCAAAGATGTCACTACGTCCGGAGACTTCCTGGCCTTTCCGAAAACTTGTGTGTCTTCTGAATGGTTGGAACAATCAATGTAACCCACGTCATCAGCCCAAGCGGCTGAAGCCGAGAGAAAACATCCGCCCAGGAGAACAAGCAATCGATTGCGAAACATAGCCCCCTCTTCGGCCCGGGGACACGCCGAGCCCTTAAGACACTTATCGCGCCCGGAGACGTGTTCGTCAAATGACACGAGGGACAGGATTTCTCAAAACGGTACTGGCCGAAAAGCCGGGGCCACTGTCCGTCCCGACCCAGTCGGGACGTTGTCGGAAAGGATTCCTTTTCGCATACTGTGCAGCGCTTGGTCCCAAGTTTTGTTCGCGGAAGGACACCTTTGCTTGAAACGTGTGTAGAGGTCCTTGGTACTATCCCCAATTTCACAACGGCCGCTGACCGGGCCGAATCGATGGCCTCTACGAGTCACGTGCAGGGCTGGAGAGGGACTGGGCACGAGTCGGCTTCTCGTCAAATGAGCGCCTCTCAGAGACCCGTGTGACGCATTACATGTAGAAGGACCGTTCGCGCCCGACACGTTCCGAGCGGATCGTCAGGTACTCGGAAGTTTATGTCGGACCCGATCTGCCGGAGGCCGCACGTTTGACGCTGTCGGCAAATCCTTATCACCAGTGAACGGGCTACTCGGCCGCGCGGCTTACTCCCGGTTAGTCGGGCAACCGGACAAATGCCTGTCGCTGGCCACAAACGCGGATATGGGAGCCAGCTACCCCTTCCGCGCTGGCTCAAACACACCCACCAACAACATTTCCCGTCGCTTGACAATTCGGGAGGCGGGAAACAAACTACGCGCATGGAATCACACTTGCTCTTCTTCCTTCCAATTATTTTTTTGCGGAGGCTCGCCCTTACCCGACGTCTGCGCCTATTTGTAGAAGGGCACACTCTTGCGTACAGGACCTGTTGAAGATCACCGCATGGAACTCCGAAGAGATCCCATTACACAAAGCTGGGTAGTGCTTGGACACCGAGACGTCTCGGGAGACTCCCAGGCGGAATGCCCCTTCGAGTCGGCCGCCCTGGAAAAACAATCGGCCATTCTCTCTTGGCCGCCCGATGGACCCTGGCAAGTTCGTGTCCTGCCGCATCCCGAGCCGCTGTACCGCATCGAGGGAGAGGTGGGCCGCTCGGCCGACGGCATGTACGACAAGATGGGGCCCGTCGGCGCGCATGAAGTGGTGGTGGAAACGCCCCAGCACGACAAGCGCTTATCGCAATTGAGCGACGAACAAATCGAGCGCGTCCTTTGGGCGTGGGCGTCACGCATTGCGGATCTGAAGAAAGATACTCGCTTTAAATATGTAGCCGTATTCAAGAATCAAGGCGCTCTGGCGGGCGAGGAGTGGCCCCACGCGCATTCGGAGGTGGCTGCGACTATTTTTGTGCCGCGGCGGATCAAATACGAACTGCACGCGGCTAGTGATTGGTACCGGGAAAGAGAACGCTGCGTTTATTGCGACATCGTGCGGCAGGAAGAAAAGCAGGGGAAGCGTATCGTGGACGTGCAGGGCGATTACTATGCCCTGTGCCCCTATGCCTCCCGCGTTCCCTACGAAACCTGGCTCTTGCATCGCCGCCACAATCACGCTTTTGAGCAGCCCCGCCCCGGTTCGAATCGTCGTCAGCTTGCCGCTTTGCTCGGCCGCGTGCTGCGGCGGCTGGAAAAATTCTCCCGCGTCTTTCACTTGGTCGTCCACACGGCTCCAAACACTCGAAACAAAAAGGGCGAGCTTGCGGGCTACTGGAAGACCTTGGCCGATGATTTTCACTGGCACATTGAAATCTTGCCCATCGTCGAGACGCGCAGTAAGTCCTACAGCATCAAGGAAGTCTACTTCAACGCCGTTCTCCCCGAAGAGGCGGCGGCCCATCTGCGTTCCCTGGATCCAAACGCATGACGAGGATGCCCTCGGCATATTCTCAACGTGAGCAGCGCGGCGGCGCCGTCATTACCGCAATCGTGGTTCTTTTTGTCCTTCTGATTTGCTGGGTGCTGTACCTGGTCCGCGCGCCCATTCTGCGATCTGTTGGCGAGCGCTGGATCGTGGAAGATCCGCTGGAGCGTTCCGACGCCCTCATCATCTTGAGCGGCGACAATTTCTACGCCGACCGGGCCACGCGGGCCGCGGATCTCTACCGCCGCGGCCTGGCCCCCGAAATAGTGGCTAGCGGCCAGCGCTTGCGGCCCTTTGCGGGGATCACGGAATTAATGGTCCACGATTTGCTCGAACGTGGCGTGCCGAAAGACAAGATCGAAGCGTTCGCTCAGGACGCGGACAACACAAGGGAAGAAGCCATGGCTCTCGCGCAACTTGCCGCGCGAAAAAAATGGCGCAGCGTAATCGTCGTCACTTCGAATTATCACACTCGCCGCGCGCGCTACATTTTTGATCGCGTTTTTCCCTCCACCATCCGCGTTCGAATCGCCAGCGTCCCCGATGGAGATTTCGATCCCGAGCAGTGGTGGCAACATCGCAAATCTATCAAGAAGTTAACTACCGAAATAGCCGGCTTCGCAGTTGCTATCTGGGAATTGTGGAGCCACAGTACCACCTCGGGCGCATCCCAACCCATTGTGGGACTGAGGGGACTAATTCCACAACAGGTGGTATAGCGCTTCACGAAACACCCTAGATTTGCTACCTCCCATTCTTCTTTACAGCTTCTAAGTCGTGTACTATGTTCACCCTTCTGAGTCGCGGCTCCCAACCAGCCCTGCGATAGGCGGCTTCGAAAATCCAATTTTCGATGTCGAGGTGTCCGATGTGGAAAAAAGAAGACCTGAAATCTCAAGGGGTTCCGGTGATTTCCACAGTTCCTGTGCACTCTCCAGGCGCTTCCAACCCCGGCCCGGTTGCTGCTCCTCGTGAAAATTCCTCCGCGCTCCCCGTTTCCTCGCGCGCGGTTGCCTGCATCAGCCAGGGAATCAAGATCAAGGGCGAAGTCCACGGCAGCGAAGATCTTTTCATCGACGGACACGTCGAGGGGAAATTGGAAATCGGCGACGCAAGTCTAACCGTCGGCCCAAACGGAACTGTGAAAGCTGACGTCACCGCGCGTGAAGTAATCGTGCGCGGCCGCATCGAAGGAAAAATCAGCGGCCGCGAAAAAGTTCAGCTGTGGAGCACCGGCCACGTCACCGGTGAAGTCCAGACGGAACGCCTCTCAATCGAAGAAGGCGGAACTTTGCGCGGCAAAGTCGAAGCAGGAAAGGCGCAAGCGAAGCCCGCGGAAGTGCGCGCAGCCTCGGCCGGCGCCGGAAGCAAGCCTGCGGACTCTCTGAAATTATCTTCCGGAACTGCGGCGGACTAGTCGTGGGATTTTTGAGCAAACTCGGCATCGGAATCGGCTCGACCTCCAGGGATGTTTCGCGGCCCATCCAGGGGAGCAATCGCCCCCGCGCTGCCGGCGTGCCGCCCATCGCCGCCGGAGCCACCCGGTCCCCGGAAATGCGTGAAATCTCGCGTATTTCCAATGGTTTGAAGGAATTCCTCTGGAACCTCGACGGTCTCGGCCGCGGCACACTTCTTGATCTCGGCCCTGCCTGGCAGACAACTCTCAGCTTTTTCATCGAACGCGGTTTCCGCGTCTCTTCCGAAGACATTCTTCGCGCTTGGAAGGCCTTTCTCGCTGAGGAAGAAACGCGTCTTCACGAACCTGGAGCGATCCTCGATTCCCTCGACATGACGCCCAACGGCCGCGCCGCTCGCTTCCTCGAATCGAATTTGAAATATTCCCCCTCATCCTTCGATGCTGTTTTGCTCTGGGATCTTTTGGACTACCTCGAGCCCGCTCTCGGCAAACAAGTCGTGACCAGTCTCACCGATCTGCTTCGTCCCGGAGGAGTGGTCTTCGCCATGTTCCACAGCAAGAAGCCCGACGGATTCCAGCGCTACAGGGTCGCGGATTCGAATACCCTGCAAATGATTTCGACTCCGCCGCTTTGCGCTGCGCAAAAAGTCTTCCAGAATCGCGAAATCCAGGATCTCTTTAGTCGTTTTCGCACCATGAAATCCTTTGTGAGCCGGGACCAGCTTCGCGAGACACTCTTTATCAAGTAATCGATTCGCCCTCCACCAACATTCCGCAGTCTGTCGGCTGCTAATATTCTCCATCTTTTCGCTTGCATTGCGCGTTTTCCAGGCGTACAAGCGGGGCGTGAGCTCCATGAGCTCCGGAGGGGACATGATTCCACCGGGCTTAGAGCGCAACAAAAGCTGATCACACCGCACTCGCGGTGTGCGTCGCTCACGAAACGCGCGCGAAGTTCGTGCGGCTTCGGAGACGATACAGCAAATTGGAAAAGGGGAAGCCGCCAGGCTTCCCCTTTTCTCTTAACGCCGAACTTTTTTGCTTGATGCTAATTCTGCCCGATTAACGCTGATCGTTCTCGCTTGAGGCTAATCCCTTTCGTTTGATGCTAATTCTTTTTGTTTGGCGCTGAAACTTTATGTTTTTTCAGACGGTCGTTTCTTCGGATTATTGTTTCGTGGTGGTCTGGTGGTGGTGGCGGCGGTGATGTTTGCCGCTGCTGGTGCCGTGGTTGCGATGGTGCCGGCTGTACGCTGTCCCGGGGTTGGCCGCCTGGGGCTGCGCCGGAGCCGTGGAACTTTGCGGCGCGGCCTGCGCCGCCGGAGCGGGCTGCCGCGTGGCCGAAACAATCACTGGCGAAGCTGCGAGAACCAATACAACCAAGCTGCGTTTCACGGTGTTTCTCTTCACAGAGCGAGTTCTCCTGTGCCCCTAATAAATCACAATGCACAGTGGGGAGCTTCTAGCCGGCGAACTTCAAAGTTTCCAGCCAGCGGATGACGTCGCGCTGGTGCGCGATCACCTGCGCCTGCCAAACGAGGGCGAGCGACATCAAGCCCATGGTGAAGGCGCAGAGAGCGAGCACAAAGCCCATATGCGATTCGGACGCTGGAATGCGAAGGGCACGGACGATCCAAGACATGGTTATCATTACTCCTAGTACTCGGTCCGCTTCCTTGCTTACGCTGGTCCGAGAGGGCACGAGCATCCTGCGCAATGCTCCGTGTCATTCATTTCGCAATCGGAGGGCCACCTGCGCGATTCCCAACGGCTTACCTAATCCGCCGAAAACAAACGATTTGACCCCTCTTGTCCGTCCTATTTTCCTGGCGCCAACGCACACCGTGTGTAATTCCACTCGCCGGAGTGGAACTTTGTTTCGGCACCGACCGGAAATCATGTCACAAATGCCGCGCGGCAAGGCACGGCTTCAGCCGCCGCAGCGGCTAATCCTTTGCCGAGATCTGCGCTAAGACCTCCTCCCATACCTCCGGCGTATGCATCGAAATCTCCTTCACACGTGAGCCTCTCGACGGACGCCCAACTGTTTCGTCTCGGGACTCCTCGGCGAGGAGAATGTTCCTGTCGCAAGCCGGGAACAGCTCGCCGGCTTGCTCCCGGGGAGCGAGTCCAATGCTTGGCGCGTGGCCATGCAGCGCGCGATCGAAGAGCTTCGTGATGTGACGTACACACTCGGGAACGCTTGCCCCCACCGCCAGCGACCAGAGAACTCCTTGTGAACGGAGCTGCAACTTGCGCTTGAGGCCTTCCTCGAGGAAGCGCTGGATGTCACCGTCCGAAGCACCGGCAAAGAAAAACAGCTCATCGAAATCGCGCTGGCGTGCCAGCTCGGCTTCACGCTGCGGCAGGCCCGAGTTTTGCGCCAACTCGCGCGGAGAAAGCGAGCGCAGCGGAACAACGGCCACGCCGGTCTCTTCGGAGAGATTTTCCAAGGCCTCGGCCGCCGCGGGCTGTGGCTCAGCGACGGGAATGCACAAGAAGCGGCCGCGGCGCTCGCTCTTCTCGCCGCGCAGATGGAAATAGTCTTCCGGGATGTAGACCGCGCTCCCGCCCTCCGCGATGAAGGGTTGGGCATGGCCAAATTTTCGAAACGGATCGTCGATTTGAGCGCGGGTGCGGCTGGTGAGCCAGACGCACGGGACGTTGGCGTGTGCCAGGGCGACGAAGAAATCCTCGAACCCCGCAGTGGGTTTGTCGCGAACCGGGAGCAGCATGTCGATCGCACAATAAACAATCGCGGATGTCTGGCGCAAACAAGTCTCCGAAGAGGTGTGGGGGACCATCTTAGCCTGAATGGCAAGAATGGGGGATCGCCACACCGATCCGGTCGGGGCAGGCGCCGAGGCCGTAGGACCACAAGCCCCTGGTATTCATTTGCGGCTGCGGCCTTGCCGGGCCGCCGGCAACTCCAGGGGGCAACAGGTTGGGATTGACGGTGAGATCAATCTGGCCGCTGGTGCGGAGCACGCTGCTGAGATAGCGAACGGTATAGCCAAGCGTGAAGCCGAGATGCTGGGACACGGCGTAGCGTCCGACGAGGCGCGCTTCGGGGAGCGCGGCAAAGGAATTTTCGGAGCGGCTTCCAATGTTGCTGGAGAGCGCGAGAAGATCTCCGACGAGTGGGGCACCGCCGGCGATAGCGGTGTCACCGTTGATGCGCGAAAGTTTGCGTACCACGCCGAGGGCGACCTTGGGCGTGATGCTGGCCGACCAGCGGTTGCGATGCCATTCGGCGGCGAGGCCCGCTTCGCCGCCGTGAAAATCGTTCTTCGCGTTGAAATCATCGGCGCCGGAGATTGTGGTGCCCATGGGAACCGGGCCGCCCATGACGGTGGCGCTTTGCTGAACCTTCAGCGTTTCGCGATATTGGAAGTAGCGATATCCGCCCAGCAGGTCAATTCGCCAGTGGCCGGTTTGGCGCCAGTTTTTGCGCAGGCCGGCGGAGGCGGAGAGGGCTTGCGTGAACGTGGAGGACGACACCGCCCCGGAAATGAGTCCGGGAGCAGAGACCAGGAGAGCGCTCGGCGCGTTAAGGTTTGCGTCAAAGAACGGCCGTGCGAGGAATGATGCGCCGTTGGAACTTGCCGCGAAGTGCGTCCCGCCGTTGTCCCCGAGCCAATCCACGCTGACTTCGAAGGCGCAGCGCTGGTCGTGCTGGAGCCAGTAGCCGAACGCCAGCCGCGCGCCGTGGCGTCCCTCGCCATCAACATTGCTGCCGCCAAACAGGATTTGCGCGCCGGGCAGGACTCCTGCAAGGTTGCGTGCGGTCCCTGCGGGGCTTGCAGTGACCAGCGGCGGCAGTGAGTTGCCGCGTGTCCAGCGAAGGAGATAGTCGGTCTGCACCCAGAAGCGCTGCGCGTCGGCGGGACCGGCATCCTTGGCATTTTTGGCGGGAGCGGGCGGATCGTCCGCTCGTCAAGGGGAAACAGCCAGCGTGGCGATGAGCATGAGGAGGCACGGGCGCGGCCAGCTTCTGCTGCGCGACATACGTGCGGGATTTGGAGCGCGGCGGCTTCCCGCGGGTCGATTGCCAATTGATTTTGCGAAGGCGAGATTGAGCAAGTGTTCAAGCATCGTCGGGAAGCGTATCGCATTGCGCGGGGAGTAGCCAGCGCCAACGGATGGCGTTCACGACCGGCCCGTTCCAGGTGGATGGTCGGCCACTGGGAACTAATCCCCTAAGTCCTGGTAAACGCGCTAACCGGACAAGTGGAATGGTCCCAAAACCACTTGTCCGATAATCCGACTTATCAGGAGGTGGCAACTTACGCCGGGCAAATCGGGTCTGACAATAACTTCTGAGTACGCGACAATACGTCCAGAATCGTCGGATCCGCTGCGCACCGATGAAGGGCGTCCAGGTTGCCACATCTACTAGATGCCGGTTTTAGGTCCTCAAGGCTGCACGAAGCTCTATGTAGCAATTTTTCGCGCGAATCTCTTTCTTCAGCCGGTTCCGTGGGCCATTTTCCGGAATGTGTGTCTCTCTGGTAGGGTTAAATTCGACCGACAGATCGTTCCTCACTATGGACGAAACAGGGCTTGGAAATCGGCGCGCTTGCGAAGCGGTGTGAACGCAGGGTCAAGCTGCAGTGAATTTGGTATGAACCGTGAGGGTATCGTCTTCAGCCACGCGATCGCCGCATCAGGATCGTTGTCGAGTGCACACGCCTCGGCGGCTGGCACGCCTAGATCACGTGGACCCGCGCCGCCGATGACCTTCACCCGATCGAATTGGATTCGGGCGGCCCGATACTGTTTTCCTCCGAGCAACGCTTCGCCGTAGGAGAGCAGGATCCGAAAGTCCTGTGGATGGGTGCTAGCAAGCGCGCCGTATAGGGCAATGGCCTGCGCATAGTCGCCCCTCGCGAGAGCAGCGGCAGCAGTAGCCTCAGTCAAACCCGCGTGAAGAACAGCCTGGTACGATTCGGAAACAACAGCCTGCATGAAACGGAAGGTTTGTTCGATAGTCTGACGAGACAAGTCGTTGTCGTCCAAAATATCAAATCCGTGGTGGCCTGAAGGATAGTTGAGAACGGTCCAGGGCGCATTAGCGGTGAGTCCAGCCGCTACCATTTCGTCGAAGGCCTGATTGGCTGCAGGTCGATCTAGCCCGGCCCGAACGAAGAGGACTGGCAGGTCAAGGCGATATTGTGTGACTTCAGCGGCTCCGTAGTAGAACACTGCTGCTTTTATGGTCTTACGCTGGGGGTTCTCGACAAGCGGAAGCCCTTCATCCACATTGCCCGACGTGGCCATCACTGCGATTCGCTCCGGGTCGACCTGAAGTTCTACTGCATGCTTCGTGAGGTAGGCCACAACGCCGTCAAAGTTCTCGCCAACACTGCCAGCATTGCTGTCTGCATTGACGGCAGCAAGGCCGTGCGCCGTCGCTGCCCTGGCCCAAGCCTGATACTGGGGCGAATCGCGCAGCCACGTACCGCCAAAGCCGTTGACGAAGACCAAGATTGGAAATCGGTCCTTAGGGGCAGCGTTCGCAGGTCGATAGAAATCCAGTGCGAGGCTACTCTCTTTTACCATCATATACGGGATGCCAGTTTGGACGCTCACTTCGTTGGGAGGAGGAACCGGATAGACGAAGCTTTGTTCCGGTACACCTAATGCCATCAGGAGCAACAGAAATAGGAAGACAGCCCTCATCAGACCGTTTGGACGAGTCTCACGCTGAATCGTGAGCGCGTTGAGTTGTCAGTCCCTGGCCCGAGAAATCGTTTCGTGGGCAGTTGCTTGCCATCGACGCCACACACACCTTATCAGTTGTGAGCAACGTCGCAGCGTTTAGGATCTGGATTGCTGGACGTATTGTTAGTTATACGTAGAAATGACCTCCGGGCAACCGACTGGCCACTCCTCGGCGGATTGTGCCCGGATCAGGGCGAAGTCGGAAATAATCCACTTGGACGATTAACGGGCTGACAGGACAAACGGAATCGCACCGAAACCACATGTCCGGTAATCCGACTTACCAGGCCAGTGGAATCGCTTCCGAGTTGCTCGCCATTCAGACCTTGCGCTCCGTGAATTTTTTCCAGCTCAGAGACCGGTCATCTTCTCCAGGCGTTCCGGGTAACGAGCCCCTTCTACCTTGATCTTCGAGGCAGCGCTCTCGATGTCGCGGAGGTCGTCGGGCGACAGTTCGACTGCCGCTGCTCCGATGTTCTCTTCGAGGCGGTTTAGCTTCGTCGTGCCTGGGATCGGAACAATCCACGGCTTTTGAGCGAGCAGCCAAGCGAGTGCGATCTGAGCAGGAGTCGCTTTCTTCCGCTGCGCGATGTTGCCGAGCAGATCAATCAGTGCCTGGTTTGCCTTGAGAGCCTCCGGAGTAAAGCGAGGGAGAGTGCTGCGGAAGTCGGAGCTGGCGAACGTTGTGTTTTCTTTGATCGCACCCGTCAGGAAACCCTTGCCGAGGGGGCTATACGGCACTAAACCAATCCCGAGTTCCTCCAGGGTCGGTATCACTTCCTTCTCGGGGGTTCTTGTCCATAGCGAGTATTCGCTCTGGAGAGTAGTGAGCGGCTGGACTGCGTGTGCGCGGCGAATCGTCTTTGCGCCTGCCTCGGAAAGTCCGAAGTGCTTGACCTTGCCTGCTTGAATCAGCTCCTTCACAGTGCCGGCGACGTCTTCGATCGGCACGTTCGGGTCAACCCGGTGCTGATAGAGCAGGTCGATTGTCTCTACCTTGAGCCGCTTGAGCGAGCCTTCGACAGCCTCCTTGATGTGCTCCGGCCGGCTATTCAGGCCCGGTACACCCTTCATTCCCCGAGGATCAAGATTCGGACTCAGGTCGAAGCCAAACTTGGTGGCGATCACCACTTGCCCGCGGAACGGAGCGAGGGCTTCACCCACAAGCTCTTCGTTCAAGTACGGGCCGTAGACTTCGGCGGTGTCAAAGAAGGTGATGCCGCGTTCCACGGCGGCACGGAGAAGAGAGGTCATTTCCTGCTTGTCTTTGGGAGGGCCGTAGGAAAAGCTCATTCCCATGCAGCCGAGTCCGATTGCCGAGACTTCCAGATTGCTTTTTCCAAGTTTGCGCTCGTGCATTGTTTCTCCTTCGCGGGTCTCTAGGTTCAGAAAGTATACTCTGCCGGCGAACGCTGGGTTTCTGGAATGAATTCTGGCCAGATAGTCGGCCACTCGGAACTAAATCTCGCACAGGATAGCGAACAGAGCCTAACTCCTGATTAACGCGCTTACCGGAGAAGTGAAGCATTACTTCATATGTCCGGTTATCCGTCTTATCGGGCACTAGGACGGGTTAGTCAGAGCAATCCCAGTCAATCAAAGACCGCCTCTTAGGACCATAGGTCATTGCAGCTTTGCAGATTCGGACTTGGCGGCGGGGAGGATAAGCTTGGAATGGTCGTGGTATCAAACGTGTGGACAAAAGAAATGGCCGCCACAATGGAGGGCGGCCACTTCGATTCAGCGCTGTGCGGTTGCTTATATTTTCACTGGCGATTCATGACTCGCAACACACTGCCACTTTCCGTTCGACATCTTCACCCATGTATCAGTCCAGCGCTCATGAGTATCGAGAGGCTTTCCCGACGCATCGGTGCCCTTTGCTTTGAAGACTCCCGTCGCGATGGCCGTATGGCCAAATGCCGTTACTTTCACATCTTCGTACTCGGCGCTGTCATATTTGGTCGCTTTCGCTGTTGCCAGCGTCTCGGCCTTGCCGGTGACTTTCCCATC
>Ga0209118_1000321_pt1 | contig 28231 bp, 29 predicted proteins | sample BlaSpr_A8_Ref_M1_FD_187988 | JGI IMG/M metagenome (GOLD analysis project Ga0209118, IMG submission 187988) | Forest soil microbial communities from Thunder Bay, Ontario, Canada - Black Spruce, Ontario site 2_A8_Ref_M1 (SPAdes) (version 2) | ecosystem: Environmental > Terrestrial > Soil > Boreal... | reverse complement strand
AGCGGTTTCGGGATCATTGGTCAAAGCTCAGTCAGCGCGGCAAGCCAGGCCGACCGTCAGTGGCGGAAGAGGTCAAAGCGTTGATTCGGAGGATCTCCACCGCGAACCCTCGTTGGGGCTCACCACGCATCCTGGGCGAATTGCGCATGCTCGGCATTCAGATTGCGAAATCCACGGTCGAGAAGTATCGCGTCCGCCACCGCAAACCACCCTCCCCGACATGGCGATCGTTCCTGAAGAACCACGTGACGGAACTTGTATCGATCGATTTCTTCACCGTGCCCACGGTCGGTTTTAAGGTGCTCTTCGTCATGCTCGTGCTGGCACGTGACAGGCGCCGGGTTATCCATTTCAACGTCACCGCAAATCCGACTGCGCAGTGGACGGCCCAACAAATCATCGAGGCCTTCCCGTGGGATACCGCTCCTAGGTATCTGCTGCGGGATCGCGATGCGATCTACGGCGAGCGCTTTCAGAGACGCGTCCAGAGTATGGGCATCGAACAAGTTCTTAGTGCTCCCCGCAGTCCTTGGCAGAATCCGTACGTGGAACGTTTAATCGGAAGCATCCGGCGGGATTGCCTGGACCACACCATTGTTTTGAGTGAACGCCACCTTCGGCGCATCCTTGCCCAGTACTTCAATTACTACCATCGTTGGCGCACGCACTTGTCGCTGGCAATGGACTGCCCTGAGCCACGACCTGTGCAACCGCCCGGCCGAGGTACCGTGGTCGAGATTCCAGAGATTGGCGGATTGCATCACCACTACGAACGGTTGGCCGCATAACCGGGGCGGTTCGCTGAATGCACGCGATAGGTTTTCGGGAAGGACAGGCCCCGCTGTAATCGGCGTTTCTCCGGCCATTGCTGTTCTGCCAAATTTTGGAATCCCTTGGCAGAACAAGCGTTCCCGGCGGATTCCATCGATTGTCTTTCGCTCTTACTGGCACAGTGTGCTGAGCAGGTCCAAATTGCTGATATCACCGTCCACTGGTTCACCACATTCATTCATGGGCGCTCAACGTCACGCTCAAAAACGAGCGAGGACGTGACACTGAACCTAGGAGTTCAAGACATAAACACAAGTATCCCCGATATGAAGACATACGACCTCATCGAGGCAGCTGACTTTCTAAAAGTAAACAAGGAAACGGCACGTCAGCTAGCCGCTACGGGTGACATCCCCGGCGCCCAAGTAGGCGCAGCGTGGGTGTTCATGGAATGCGATCTCGTGGACTATCTCAAGCGCGTAGTGCGCGAGCAGACCACAGCTAGACGGGACCGCGAGGCGGTGGAGTCGGCGCGGCCAGACTCTACCTCGCTCGGTGGGTCGCTACTAAAAAAGCGTGGCCGCCGGAGAGAGCCACCCAGGTTAGAAGAGCCGAGCCTCCGAGTCGTTTGAGTCACCAGAGTCTTTCGGCTAGCTTGCTCCCCCGGAGATTGGCATAGCGAGCCAACGTCTTGGGGTCGCGATGGCCGGTGATTTTACCGATTTCCAAATCGCCAAGATTCGTGCGTTCGAAAAAGCGGCTCGTCGCTTCATGTCGAATATCGTGGAACCGAAAATCGGGACATCCCGCTGCGGCGAAAATGCGGCTCCACTGCCTCGACAACAATGAGGTAACACGCTTCAGTTCCTTGCGATGGAGATCCCCGTTCCACCATGGGAAAATCGGTCCGTCGCCCTTCGCTTCCCGCTTGTACTGTTTCCACGCCGCGAGCGCAACGGATGTTAGTGGTACTTGGCGCTTATCGCCATTCTTGGTCTTGTCCAAGAACACGGTCCTTTTCGGCACGTCGATCTGATCGCGCGTCAACGTATACATTTCCCGCAGCCGCATCCCCGACTCGAGCGCCAAGTCAAAGAGGAAGATGAGTGCCGGTCGGTGACTCAGTGTCAGCGGCCGCTGCCGGTCCTCTGGTTTGGCCCCGGCCAGGATCGCCCGAGTCGCCTCTTCTTCATCTTTTGCGAGACGGCGATCGCGCTCTACGTCCTTCTTGGTCGAGCGCCCCTGACGTTTCAGTACCTTCGCGTCATCATCGTTATAGGACGCATACCCCCTTGGAAGCAGCCTCACAGGATTGCCGGGCATGAGTCCGCCGTGCCTACGCACAATGTAATCCAGGCAGCGCTTGAGCGCACCGACGTAATGTCGAATGGTCCCCGGCGCCAGCACCTGCAAGCGCTTCATACGCTCGATCCACTGCTCTACCCACGAAAAATCGATCGCCAGCACACGCACGGCGCCCTCTGCTTCGCGCACGCGATCGAGTAGTTCCTGATCCTCCGCGGATACTGACACCTTCCTGCGATAGAGGTCGATGGCCTGCGCAAGCGTACTAGGCTTGTCAGCTGTGCTCGCGAGCTCGCTCGGGACAATGTTTCGATCGAGCTGCGCCTCGAGTCGGGCGACATACGCATCGCCTTCCGCTTCCGTGTCGAAGGTGAGATACAGGGGTTTGGGGAGCAGGGCCTTGCGGCGAACAACGTATTCCCAGTGTCCTGTTGCGCGCTTTCTCTTAGTAGCCATATGCTGCCCCTCGTAAAACTCGCGTCGACGGCGTAGGAGGCCATTGTACGCGTGGTTTTGCCACTTTTTGGAGTGGGGCTGGACAGAAATCAACGGGTTAGGGCGGGAGTACAACCGACGACAATCGGGTGTTTATACGGAGTAAGTGCTTGATTTTTATTGGAGGCGGGGGTCGGAATCGAACCGGCGTCCACGGCTTTGCAGGCCGCTGCATGACCACTCTGCCACCCCGCCTTTCCTGCTTAAGAAACTCACTTAGATATTCGTGCGCAGCTCCAAACTAAAAAGGAGAGCCGCGCGCTCTCCTTTAGAAACTGGAGCGGGAAAGGAGTCTCGAACTCCCGACCTCAACCTTGGCAAGGTTGCGCTCTACCAACTGAGCTATTCCCGCAATAATGAACGCGCATTATAGCGCCTGACAATGAGGTGTCAAGGCGGTGCCTCCCATCTTAACGATCCATATTTGCGCGTGGCAACGCCATCTTCAGGTAGTACACCATCGACCAAAGCGTCAGCACCGCCGCTATCCACATCAGCCAAGTTCCAACCCTCCGACAATCGATCGGACCGAGCTGGTTGTAGTAGAGCAAAAATGGGATCGCAACCATCTGCGCAGTGGTTTTCAACTTACCCACGAAGGAAACCGCAACGCTCTTACCCTCCCCTATTTTCGCCATCCACTCACGCAGTGCCGAGATGGTAATTTCGCGGCCGATAATAATGACCGCAACCACAGCGTCCACGCGGCCGAATTCCACCAGCACAATGAGGGCCGCGGCTACCATCAACTTATCCGCCACCGGATCGAGAAATGCACCGAACGCCGAGATTTGATTCAGGCGCCGCGCCAAATATCCGTCCAACCAATCGGTTATCGCAGCAGCGATAAAAATACCCATCGCTGTGACATTACCAGTACGTTCGGATATCCAGTCGCCAGGCACATAGAGGATTGCTACGAAGAGGGGAATCAGCAGAATGCGCAGCCAGGTGAGCAGGTTCGGAATATTGAGCGGCATAAAGCGCTGGAGACCCAACGTTATCGTGGTGCTTCGCGAGCGCAACGAGGGTAAGAGAAAGTTCGACCGACCGTCGCAGGTATGTTGACCACATTGAACTTTGGACAATTCACATCTGGATCCGCACGTCTTGCCGGTCAAATAGCACAGTGGGAGAAGGTCCGAAGTGCACGCAAATATTATCAGTGCAGTTGTTGATAAATTTTTTCTGCAAGCTTGCGCCCAATGCCCTCTACGCCCGCCAAGTCCTCTACGCTTGCCGCCATGACGCCTTGTAAACCACCGAAGCGGCTCAATAGTTTTTGCCGCCGTCTGGCACCAATTTCATGGATCTCTTCGAGCAACGAGTGGGTGCGCGCCTTGCCGCGCTTAGCCCGATGCCCTGCAATGGCGAACCGGTGGGCTTCGTCGCGAATCTGCTGGATAAGACGCAAAGCTGGATGATCCTTCGGCAATTGTAGCGATTTTCCCTCCTCGGGAAAAATCAGCTGCTCGAGGCCAGGCTTGCGCTCCACGCCTTTGGCCACGCCAATCATTGGCAGGTCGGTCAAACCCAATTCGGCCGTCACCTCGATGGCAGCGTTGAGCTGCCCTCTTCCACCGTCGATCAATATCAGGTCAGGCACCTCACCTTCGCCGCTGGCCACTTTTTTGTATCGCCGAGTAAGCACATCACGCATCGCCGCGTAGTCATCACCCGGTGTGATGCCGGTGATGTTGTAACGGCGGTATTGGCCGTTTTGCATCTTGCCTTCATCAAATACGACGCAGGAGGCGATGGTGGCCTCGCCCATGGTGTGGCTGATGTCGAAACACTCGATACGGCCAGCCGTAGGCGGCAGTTCGAACAATTCTTGCAGCGCCTGCAATGCCGCGTGCTGAATAACCTCCTTCGACTGCCGCTGCGTAATGGCCAGGCGAGCGTTTTTTTCCGTCATTTCCATCCACGTGCGGCTCTCGCCGATCGGTCGCCCTGTAACTCGCACGGCATGGCCGGCGTGATCGGACAGCGTCTGCTCAAGTTCCTGCGTATCAAGTTCTGCATTGATTACGATCAGCGCAGGCGCTGGCCGTTCCGCGTAGTGTTGAGTGATGAAGGCCTCCAGGACTGCGGCGGTATCCGCCTCATCGGCATTCAGTGGGAAGAAGCTTTTATCGCCCAAATGCCGGCCGCCGCGCACCATGGCAAGGTTCACGCAAATCACCCCGAGCGCGGCGACGCAGGCGATGATATCGACGTCCCGATTGCTGCCCGACGAGACAAATTGCTTCGACAGTATGCGTTGCAGAGTCTTGATTTGATCACGGTAACTCGCCGCAGCTTCAAACTGCTGCGCATTGGATGCCATCAGCATTTGTTCCTGAAGTGATTCGATCACTTCGCCTTCTTTACCTTGCAGGAACAGCTTGGCATTCTCTACATCGCGGCGATAGTCATCTTCGCTGATCGCGCCAACGCAGGGAGCGGAGCAGCGCTTGATCTGGTGCAAAAGGCACGGACGGGAGCGATTCTCGAATACCGTATCGTCGCAGGAACGCAGCTGAAATACCTTTTGCAGGTGCTGGATAGTCTCACGCACCGCCCAGGCGTTTGGAAACGGGCCGAAGTACTGATGCGGTTTCACGAAGCCTCCCCGATAAAAGCGGATTTGCGCAAATTGACGCCCGGTGAGCATTATATACGGGTAACTTTTATCGTCTCTAAACAGTATGTTGTAATGAGGATTTAAACTTTTTATTAAGTTACTCTCGAGTAGTAACGCTTCCGACTCGGAACGCGTCACGGTCGTTTCCACGCTGGCGATTTGACTCACCATGAGTTGAATGCGCGGACTCTGCAGTGTTTTCTGAAAATAGGACGACACACGTTTTTTGAGATCGCGTGCTTTGCCGACGTACAGCGGTTTCCCTGCTGCGTCCAACATCCGATATACACCCGGGAGGTTGGGCAACGTGCTGAGAAGAGCTTTGTGGTCAAACATGTGGTCTGTTGATCAGGCGCTCAGTCGGGCGCGAATGGAAGAAAATACGGCGTCGAACATTTCGGCCGTCAAGCGACGTGTTTGCGTGTTGTAGCGACTACAGTGATAGGAATCGTGCAACACCCTGCCTCGCGGCAAGCGATGGGCCGCACCGTGTGAAAAGGCAAAGTCTTTGCGCCTCATACCCAGAGCGCGCAAGCACGCGTCATGCGCAATAGTCCCTAGGGCGAGTATGGACGAACCGTCACCTAAACTCTCAAGTTCATGTTGTAAGTATCTGTTACACATTATTATTTCGTTTTGTTCTGGCTTATTTTTGGGAGGCAGACACTTGACCGCGTTAGTGATACGACAGCCCAGGAGTCGCAGATCATCATCGGCAGCTTTTGATTCCGGGTGACTTGAAAAGCCGAACTTGTGCAGAGTTTGATAAAGAATGATGCCTGCATGATCGCCAGTAAAAGGCCGCCCGCTGCGATTCGCGCCATGCAGACCGGGAGCAAGTCCGACAATCAGCAACTGCGGTTTTGCGTCGCCAAAAGGTGGCACGGGGCGCGCATGGTAGATCGGATAGGAGCGCTTAACAGCATCTAGAAAGATGCTGAGGCGCGGGCAAAGGCGGCAGTTGGGATCAAACAACACTGAAACGGCGACTCGATCGATGGATAACCTTTAAAACCGGAGTTCCACTAAGGATAGGTAAGGCACAGAACTTTGCGGGAATTCCCGATCGCCTTTACCGGCGCTGTACTGCGATCAGTCGCTACTGCCTGGGGATGGGTTTTTGTGGCTCGGGCAACGGAAAATAGTAGTAACCCTTGACCGGCTCCTGCGCGCGAATGGTATCTTTTGCGCCATCCGGTTCGGGCTGTCTGTCCCACCAAGTCGCGCGGTTCTTCTTTTGTAGCGTCTCGAGTTCGGGATTCTGCTCCAGCAAATTGCGAATGAATTTAGTGATCTCGGATTCGTACATGACTGCCGCAGTTAGTTGGTCACTTGGTTCATGAACATCGCATCTATTCTAACGCGGATCGGTGGGTAAGGAGTGCGGGTTCTGGCAAGTTGATCTCGTGTGCGACCGAGCTAATAGCGCAGTCGCCAGCCATCGGTCCGCAACGATGGGGAAATCGGAGCGGAATGTGAGTCATGATGCTCGGCCGGAACCTCCGCCACTTTCTCATTTGTGATTCTCGCCTGTTGCGTTTGCTGTCTCGACGCACCGGGAATTGCGGTAGGAGGTAGACGACGAGAGATCCAGGCGGCGAACGCAGCCACTCAAGGCCACCGCGGTCGGAGAGCATGTGGCAGGCATCTGGGATGGCTGCCAGTGAACCGGACAGCCATCCTCCAACGACCTCCACGGAGGCAAAGGCCGGCGTAAGCGAGGGCGCTTAGCCAAGTATCCGAGCTCGCCCGCGCCGCATGATGATGATCGTCATGCCGGGCAGGCTCATGGTGCTCCGTCTTCCCGGTGACCATAGTGTCGACGGGAGCTAGCCTCCCGGCATCGTCGGATCGGGGCCCAGTGCCAACTCTCCGGTCCCTGACAGGAGCGTCGCGAGGGTATGGGCTGCTGCCCGGTAGGGTGCACTGCGCTCTAACTCAGCCCGATCGAGGGCTGGCGCCGCCCCGCGCATGCGTGCGAGGCGCACTGCGCTTATGGGTGGCGTGGCCCACCGTAGGCCGGCCAGCAACTCGTCCATTGCGGCTGGCTTATTGCACACGAGTACCATGTCGCAACCGGCGCTAAGGGCCGCTTCCGCCCGCTCGACGATACTGCCGGCAGAACGCGCGCCCTCCATGAGCAGTTCATCGCTAAAAATGGCACCTTCAAAACCTAGACGTCCGCGCAAAATATCCTGAAGCCACACCTTCGAATAGCCAGCGGGTGCCTTGTCGATCTTGGGATAAATGACATGTGCCGGCATCACCGCGGTTAGACCGGCGTCGATCATTTGCCTGAACGGGATAAGGTCAGTAAGTTCGATGTCCGCAAGGTCCCGTTCATCAATGGGAATATCCGTGTGCGAGTCGGCTTCTGCGAAACCGTGACCGGGAAAGTGCTTACCCACCGTGGCCATCCCCGCCTCGTGCAAGCCCTGCAGGAGTGCGTGAGCCAATTCGGCAATTGTCTGGGGATTGCGGTGGAATGCACGGTCACCAATGACTTTGCTGGTTCCGAAGTCGACGTCAAGCACGGGCGTGAAGCTGAAATCCACGCCGTGAGCGCGCAATTCCGCGCCCAGGACATAGCCTACTTGCCGCGCAACCTTACGTGCCTCCTGCGGCGCTTGATCCCATAGGCGACCCAGAGCCCGCATCGGTGGCAGCTCTGTGAAACCCTCGCGGAAGCGCTGCACTCGGCCACCCTCGTGATCGGCGGCGATCAACAGCGGCGGGGCCTTGATCGCGCGAATGGCTTGCGTCAGGGCGGTGAGTTGCTCAGGTGAACGGTAGTTGCGGGTAAACAGAAGGACAGCTCCCACCAACGGGTTCTCCAGACGGCGAATATCCTCATCGCTCAATTCGCTGCCGGTGATGCCGAGCATCACCGCGCCCATGGTCATGAAACTTCTCCGGGATTGCACTCCAGCACGACGAAGGCAACCGCATGATTTTGTTCATCGGTAATGGAAATATGTCCTTCCCCTACTCCTCTGGCGCGCATGAATTCTCCCAACTCCGCGGTGCAGACGATCAGAGGTTTGCCGTGACGGTCGTGACCCACACTCATGCGGCGCCATGCCATCGGCATCCGCATTCCTATGCCCAAGGCCTTGCTGAATGCTTCCTTCGCGGCGAAGCGCTTGGCAAGGAAGCGCACCGGATCTCTCTTGTGCGCGAACTCTGCAAGCTCCGCATCGCTAAGGATTCGCTCCGCGAAACGCTCGCCAAAGCGCGACACAACCTTGCCGATGCGGTCTACGGAAACGATATCGGTGCCGATACCGTAAATCATCATGCACTCCACTGCTTGTGCAGCCCGTGAGCCAAGTGCACATATTGTCGCACCGTTTCGGCAAGCCCGAGCTCAAGGGCATCAGCAACGAGCGCGTGGCCGATTGAAACTTCCAGGACATCCGGTACGGCAGCGAGGAAGGCCGGCAAATTCTCGCGGTTCAAGTCATGCCCGGCATTGACTCCCAGTCCCGCCTGTTGAGCATTCGCCGCTGCTTGCCCATAGCATTTCAGTGAGCGGGCTTGCTCGGGAGTGCCCCAGGCTCGCCCGTAGGGTTCGGTGTAAAGCTCCACTCGATCGGCGCCAACTGCACGGGCCAATCCCATGGCTTCCGGAGTAGGATCCATGAACAGACTGACCCTCACGCCGAGAGTGCGCAACTCTGCCACGATGGGTTCCAGCCGCCTCGCCTCCTGCACTAAATCCCAACCATGATCGGACGTAAACGCGCCCATCTCGTCGGGCACCAAAGTGCACTGTTGAGGCTTCACTTCGCGTACGAATTCCAGCAGGCCGTGAAATGGGTTGCCCTCGATGTTGAACTCGGCGCACGGCCATTCTCGCAACAGCTCGGCCAGTTCACGCACGTCGTGAATCCGCACATGCCGACCATCGGGCCGAGGATGCACGGTGATGCCATCCGCTCCGGCCTGCAGCACAATTCGGGCTGCCCTAATCACACTCGGAATACCCAGCGTGCGGGTATTGCGCAGTAGGGCAATCTTATTGAGGTTGACGCTCAAGCGGGTCATGGGGTCGTTTCTCGAAACTTGCGGCTGCAAGCTCAAAGATCGCGCAAATCCTTGATGAACTGGCGAGTATGTAAAAACTGGCCACCCAGGTAGTGGTTGATCAGCATGCGCATCAGTTGCTTGGTTTCCTGGATCGTTACCGGATCCGAGTAATCATCACGAACGATATCGAGCAAAGTCTTGCCGCGGAACTGTACGCGGTCCGGACTGGGTTTAGCGGCGATCGGTCCACTCTCGATCACGTATTCGAAGGTCGCCCCGTCGACCACCGATTCGCCTGTTCCCACATCCGTCCCGAGCGGAACAGCGTAGCCCAAATCCCTTAGCAACCCTAACTCAAAGCGACGTAGCAGCACGCTGATGTGGCCATTGTTGCTTTCCATTCCGCATAGCGCGGCAATAGCGTTGCCGTAGGAATCGAACAGCCTCTCGTGAGGGTCGTCACGGCGAGTCAGCTTGAGCAGCAGTTCATTCAAGTAAAAGGCCGACATGAGAGCCGTGCCGGCGAGCTGTGGCAGCGCGCGTTGCCACTCCGCTTTCGCCAAAGTACGCAGTTCCGATTTACCGAACCAGCCGACCGATAGCGGCTGAAACGGCTGCAACACGCCTCGCATCGCAGACTTTGCGCGTTTTGCGCCGCGCGCAACCAGCGCAACCCTGCCGTGATTGCGCGTAAATAGTTCCGCTAACAGACTTGTCTCCCGGTAAGGATAGCTATGCAACACATAGGCCGGCTCGTTGTCATGATGGCCCTTGACGTTGCCTTCACTCGCGAGAGATATTCGTTCACGCAGGCTATTCATAGCCTAGCTGCTTCAGCATCGCCTGATCATCCGCCCAACCGCTTCTTACCTTGACAAAGAGACTCAGGAATACTTTGGTCTCCAGCAATTTTTCCAGGTCCAGCCGCGCGTCGGTGCCGATGCGCTTCAGCTTGTCCCCTTGCTTGCCAATGATAATGGCCTTGTGATTCGGTCTGTCGACTACGATGGCTGCGTGAATGCGAGTGAGGTTGGCCACTTCTTCCCAGTGCTCAATGACCACACTCGCAGCATAAGGTAATTCCTCGCCGCTAAGACGGAATATCTTCTCCCGAATGAACTCTGCGGCGAGGAATCGTGTATTGCGGTCGGTAATCTGGTCCCTATCGAACAGCGATGGTCCATCCGGGAGGTGCAGCCGGACGGCGGCGAGAAATGCATCTATTTGCGTGCCCTGCTTTGCACTGAGCGGAACGATTTCGGCGAAGGAGAACCGACCTGCGACATTTTGGATGAAGGGCAGCAAACGGGTCTTGTCGGGCTGGTGATCGATCTTGTTGATGGCGAGGATAACCGGCTTGCCGGGCGGAAGCAGCCGCAGCACGTCCTGGTCAGCGGGACCGAATTGGAGCGTCTCGACAACGAAAACGATGAGGTCGACATCCGTCAAGGTTTCAGTCACCGTGCGATTGAGGGCGCGATTCAAGCCGCTCACGTACTTACGCTGGAAACCCGGCGTATCGACGAAAACGAACTGGGTGTCGGCGTCGGTACGTATTCCGCTGATGCGATGCCGCGTCGTTTGAGCCTTGCGTGAGGTGATGCTGATTTTCTGCCCGATCAAGGTGTTGAGCAGAGTCGATTTGCCTACGTTGGGACGACCGACAATGGCGACAAAACCGGCACGATGAGTCTTCGACGAATGACTGTCGGGCGTTGCCGGCTCAGACACGTTTAATTTTCTCCAGCACTAGCGCGGCAGCCTGCTGCTCGGCGAGGCGCCGGCTCGAGCCTTCCGCCTGCGCGCGCAAGTTAAGCTCCGGTACCGCGCATTCCATCTGGAAGGTCTGCTCGTGGGCTTCGCCCGACGTCTCAATCAGACTGTACTTGGGCAGGGCCATGCGTTTGCCCTGCAAGTATTCCTGCAGCATGGTCTTTGCGTCTTTACCCGGGCGCTCCGGATCGCTGGCCGCAAGTTTGTCCGCCAGCAAGCGCTGCACGAATTGCTGCGCCGAGGGGAAGCCGCCGTCCAGGTAGATGGCCCCGATAACGGCCTCGAGTGCGTCGGCGAGTATCGAAGGTCTTTGTTGTCCGCCACTTTTCAATTCGCCCTCACCGAGTCTGAGGATATCCCCAAGCCCGAGGGGTTGCGCGAGTTCGAACAGTACTTGTTTGTTGACCAGATTGGCGCGCAGGCGGCTAAGATCACCTTCGGGCAGCCCGGGAAATTGCTCAAATAAGAGGATCGCGGTCGAGCAATTTAATATCGCGTCACCCAAGTACTCGAGGCGCTCATTGTTGGGGCTTCCATAACTTCGATGAGTGAGTGCCTCGCGTAACAATTCAGGGCGGGCAAACACATAACCGAGCTTGCGCACAAGACCATCAGTGTTCATGCACAGTTATTGACCGGCTGATGCGGAGAAATCCAAACAGGCGCTCACGTTGGCGAACAGTGGCACCTTGACTGAATAATTGGCGGTGATCACCGCTTTGCCGTCTTCTTTGGCGACGTCCAAATCCTCTGCCTTGACGTTATGAATATCGCCGACTTCTGCGCGACGATCGAAGGCTCGCTTGATGTCTCCCACTGTTCCCGTGGCTTCACCGGACTGCACCATGGAGGCGAGTACATTCTTGACTGAGTAATACTCGATATAGGCAGGTATCATTTTGAAACCAACCACTAACAAAAACCCTAAGATAGCCAACATGAAGATCAGACCGATCAGGCTTAAACCCCGTTCCCGATGCATGAAATCGCTCCTTTTTATTTAGTTGACGGAACTGCCGATACGTTTGAAATCGCCGAAGTTCCACCAAATCAAAAAGGCCCTGCCGACGATATTCTCCTCCGGCACAAAGCCCCAGATACGGCTATCGCTGCTGCCGTCCCGGTTATCGCCCATCATGAAATAGTGGCCGGCGGGTACCTGGCAGCTGAATCCGCTGTCATTGTAAGAGCAATTTTCCTTATGCGGAAACTGCCGCACTCCAGCCAGGTAAACCGGTGGTGCTTCCGCATTCAATATGAGGGCATGCGAAACGCCACCCAGCGTTTCCGTCATCAATTCGTACTGCGTGGCATTGAGTCCCGATTCAACCATGGTATAGGTGCCGCTGGGCCTCATGGGCTGCGCGACGCCATTGACGGTCAGCCGTTTGTCGCGATACTCGATCCTGTCGCCAGGCACACCAACCACACGTTTTATGTAGTCCACGCTGGGATCGACGGGGTAGCGGAAGACCATTACGTCACCGCGCTTTGGCTCACCCATCTCGACTACTTTTTGGTTGATTACCGGTAGGCGAATGCCATAGGTGTATTTGTTGACAAGAATAAAATCGCCTACCAATAGAGTAGGAATCATCGAACCGGAGGGAATCTTGAATGGCTCAACAAGAAACGAGCGGACTACGAATACGACCAGAATGACCGGGAAGAAGCCTCTTGCCAGTTCGACGAACATCGGTTCGGTCTTGGTTGCGGGGCGCACTTTCGCCCCCAAGAGAGAATTCCAGCCCCAGATAACGCCAGTCAGTACTGTCGCGGTCAACAGCACGGCGGCGAAACTCATGAACTTGAGCAGCAGACCGAGGCCGGCAAAAAACAAGACATAGTGAGCCAGTTCGGCGAGGTTGCGCTGACCCTCGCCGACCGGTTCAGTCTGGGTGCGGCGAGTGGAGAAATCCCAACCGATGACCGCGCTGCTGACGACGATCAAGCCGATCGCCAACATCGTCAGATCCATTCAAGCCTCCTGCATAGTGTCGATATTCTCGTGGAGGAGACGACATAGGACCGCGCAGACCGAGAGTCGCAAGACGATGTCGTGACCGGGCGCCAGATAGGGACTGCTGACAGGGTTCTCACTTGCTCTCCACTTGTAATATCGCCAGGAAGGCCTCCTGCGGGATTTCCACGTTACCCACCTGTTTCATGCGCTTCTTTCCCGCCTTTTGTTTCTCCAGCAATTTCTTCTTGCGCGTGATATCACCGCCGTAGCACTTCGCGAGCACATTCTTGCGCAGTGCTTTGATGTTTTCGCGAGCGATGATATGTGAACCGATAGCAGCCTGAACAGCCACGTCGAACATCTGGCGCGGAATCAGCTGGCGCATTTTGGTCGCCAACTCCCTTCCTCGATATAGCGAGGTGGAGCGATGAACGATGAGCGATAGCGCGTCTACCTTGTCGCCATTGATCAGAATGTCTAGTTTGACGAGGTCGCTCGCCCGAAATTCCTCAAATTCATAGTCCAAAGAAGCATATCCGCGCGAGACCGACTTCAACTTGTCGAAAAAATCCATGACCACTTCGTTCATAGGCATTTCGTAAGTCAACATGACCTGGCGACCCATGTATTGCAAGTTCTTCTGCGCGCCACGCTTCTGATTGCACAGCGTGATGACCGGACCAACATATTCCTGCGGCATCAGCATGGTTGCGATAATGATGGGTTCGCGAATCTCCTCAATCTTGGACGGATCCGGCATGCGCGACGGATTCTCGATCTCCTCGACTATCCCGTCTTTCATGACGATCTGGTAGATCACCGTAGGCGCGGTGGTGATCAAGTCCATGTCGTATTCGCGCTCCAGTCGCTCCTGGACAATCTCCAAGTGCAGCAAGCCGAGGAAACCACAGCGGAAGCCGAAGCCGAGAGCCTGCGAAGTCTCCGGTTCAAAGCGCAGACTTGCATCGTTCAGCTGCAATTTGGTAAGGGCGTCGCGCAATGCGTCGTACTGGTTGGATTCAACCGGGTATAGCCCTGCAAATACCTGTGGCTTTATCTGCTTGAACCCGGGCAACGCTTCGGCTGCCGGCCGATCGGCCAGTGTTACCGTATCCCCCACTCGCGCGGCGGCAAGTTCCTTGACACCAGCCGTAATAAAGCCCACTTCGCCCGCAGAAAGTTGCTCCCGGATCACCGCCTTGGGGGTGAATACGCCCACTTGCTCGCAGAGATGCATGGTGCCGCTAGACATGAGACGGATTTTATCTTTTGGCTTGAGAATACCGTCTACCACGCGCACCAGCATGACCACGCCCACGTAATTGTCGAACCAAGAGTCGATCACTAGCGCCTTGAGCGGCGCGCCGCGGTCGCCCTTGGGCGGGGGAATCCGCTGGATCACGGCTTCAAGCGCGTCATCTACCCCCAGGCCGGTCTTAGCGCTGACTCTAATGGCATCTTGCGCATCGATGCCGATAATATCCTCGATTTCGCTGATGACCCGTTCCGGATCTCCCGAGGAGAGATCGATCTTATTCAAGACCGGCACAACCTCGACACCCTGCTCGAGCGCGGTATAACAGTTGGCGACCGTCTGGGCTTCCACCCCTTGTGATACGTCGACGACCAGCAACGCGCCTTCGCAGGCGGAAAGGGAGCGCGAAACCTCATAGGAGAAATCGACATGGCCGGGTGTGTCGATCAGGTTGAGTTGGTAAGTCTCGCCATTTCGTGCCTTGTACGATAGCGCTGCCGTCTGCGCTTTGATGGTGATCCCGCGTTCACGCTCCAGATCCATGGAGTCGAGCACCTGTTCCTCCATCTCTCGGTCGGAAAGGCCTCCGCAGCGCTGGATAAAGCGATCGGCAAGCGTAGATTTGCCGTGGTCGATGTGAGCGATGATGGAGAAGTTGCGGATGTGTTGCATCAGGAATAGAAAAAAGGGCACGACGCCGTGCCCTTTGGAAGGAATCACTGGAAGCGAATTTTACCCAAAATCCAATGCTCCCGGTGAATTTGCTTGGCGATACACGAATCTTCGCGCTCCGCGCGTGCGGCGTGGTCAGGAGCAAGAAGACCCACATTCAATCAGGTAATTCTCGAGCGCCGAGCGATCCAGCCGGTAATGGCAGATCTCCCTGTCTCCGACCAAAAGGACCGGAACCCACTCCCCATAACGCTCCTCCAGGGCAGCGTCAACGTCGACGTCTATGATCTCCAATTCGAACGAAAACCGCGTCTGCATCAGGCGTAGTTCGTCAGCCATATCCTGGCACAGATGACAATATTGGCGTGAAAGCAGCCGCAATCGTGCTGCCATGCTACTTTGACGGAGCACTGGGTTTCAGTGCCAGATAGATATTCTGGTCGCCGCGCCGCACCAGCAAGGCGACATTGCGTTTGGGATCGAGCTTGATTGCCGCCTGGTTGAATTGTTCGACCGACCGTATCTGTATATTGTTGACTGCCAGTATCACGTCGCCGCGCGCGACGCCGGCCTTGGCCGCGCTTCCTTGCGCGTCCTGAACCAGCACACCCCCTGTCACACTGAGTTCATTCCGCTGCTCCGCGGTCAAATCGGCCAGCACCAAGCCCAGGCGATTAGGTGTTCCCTCCTCGGCCTTCATCCGTTTCTGCGGTATGCCTTGCGCTCGCTCGGAGGGTAGTTCGCCCAAGGTGACGTCAACCTGTCGAGCTCCGCCTTTGCGCCAAATGTCGAGGGTAACCCTGCTACCGGGCCTGCGCGCGGCGACAAAGCGCGATAGATCACTGTTGGTCAGTATAGGCTTGCCGTCCATTTTTAGTACGACATCCGAGGGCTCAAGTCCGGCCGTATCGGCAGGACTGCCTTTTTCCACCGAGGAAATCAGCGCGCCTTCGGCCTTGGCAAGACTGAAGGAATCCGCCAATTCCTTGCTCACCGGCTGAACGACCACTCCCAACCAGCCACGGCTGACTCGCCCGGTGCTTCGCAGTTGGTCAACCACATTCATCGCCACGTCGATCGGAATTGCAAAAGACAGCCCCATGAATCCACCGGTTCGGCTGTAGATCTGGGAATTGACGCCTACGACTTCCCCAGCCATGTTAAACAGCGGCCCACCGGAATTGCCCGGATTGATTGCCACATCCGTCTGGATGAACGGAACTATGGTCTCCTGAGGAAGTGTACGACCCTTGGCGCTGACGATACCGGCGGTGACAGTGCTATCAAAACCAAAGGGCGACCCAATAGCCACGACCCACTCGCCGACCTTAAGCTTGCTCGGATCGCCGACAATCACTTTGGGCAGGTTAACCGCTTCAATCTTTATCAGCGCTACATCCACGCGGCGGTCAGCGCCGATCACCTTGGCTTTGTATTCGCGCTGGTCATTGAGCTTCACGAGAATCTCATCAGCCGCCTGAACCACATGCGAGTTAGTGAGAATGTAGCCGTCCGCCGTGATAATGAAACCGGAGCCTAGCGACTGAGTCTGATATTCCTGCTGCGGCCCTTGCGGGGGCATGAAGCGGCGGAAGAATTCATAGAAAGGATCGTCTTCCGGAAGGTTGGGCAACTGACCTTGTCCACGGACTGTTTGCGTGGTGCTGATGTTCACAACCGCCCCGCTCTGTTTCTCGGCAAGTTCGGTAAAGTCGGGCAAATTGGCACAACAACCAGTAGCGGCCCACCCTAGGAAGAACAACCCGGCAAACCAGGAAAGCAGTCCTTTGCTCATGCGTTGACCCTGATGGATATGGCCTGCCGAAGAGCTCAGGCAGACTCGTAGCAGATATTACACGCGTTTTTTTCCAAGAAAAATCGCATCTGAATAGAAGCAACCGAAGATGCGATCATCGTGCGCCGTTTAGGAGCAGCGATAAGGTTTCGCAAGCGCGCAGGCGTTGGCGTAGTCGACCAGGCGAAGCCGCATTCCACCCCGCCGGTTACTGCGACGATTCCTTCTCAATCATTTCTGAGGCATGGGTTCACTGAGCGAATTCCCGATCATCTGCAGCGATGCCTGTGGTACTTCACCGATCACGGTGATTGCATGGTTCTGAAAACTGCGGAAAAAGAAATTGTAGTTGCCCTGACGAACCGGCCCGGCGATAGCTGCGGTACTGGCTTGGGGGGACTCGATGAATACCGAAACGGAGGCGAGCCCATCGGAGTACACCTGATGCACCACCGGCTGTGATTTGCCTGACATCATGCGCTTCATCTCCCAGGCTTTCTTGAAGCCTGAAGGAAGACTCTTCACCAACCAGCCACTATCCATCCTGGGAGAGTCCCGAAGGGCAGAGTTGTCGGCTTGCCAGGCGCTTTGCTGATCGGCGTAATCCGACTTGATCTGCTCGCGGGTGATCAGCGATCCCATGGAAAGTTGGGTAAACCCGAACTGCTCCAACACTTCCATTTTGTCCGAAATCATCATCGAGCGGAGCAGCAACCCGGCAGCCAATTCCGCGCAGAAGCGATGGTCGAACCGGAATCCATCTTTCGCTTCCAGATACACCCATTGACAATCGAAGCCAGCGACACGATCCATAGGACCCAGTTTCGGGCTATAGTTTTCCAGCAGGTCCGGGACGTTGCTGAGCAAGGCCGGGAAGAATTTGCGCGCCCGTTTGCGATCGTACTTCATTAGCTTTGCGTCGGGCAAATAACAAACGATGTCGTCGTTCTTACGGACAATTTCTCGCGCTGGTCCGTCTAAAGAGACCAGTTTTTCATATTCACCCGTTCCATCGACCGCGTGTGTTACTCGGGAAGACTCCATGCGGCCGCCATATTGATGAACATAGGTCCCGCTAAAGGCCACCTTACTGGGGGCTTCGGCCATCAAATTGAGCCAGCCGAGGGCATCTTGGGGACGCGACACTTGCTCGGCAGCGAAGCCGGATGCGGGCACGAGTACCAGCAACAGAACGACGAGGCCGCGCTGACTCATCGGCCGGCTGCCCCGTTGGTGCGCAGGGTGGTGAGTTGATATCCAGAGGGAGAATATTCCTGATGCGCTTGCAAGTACTCATTCATTTCCGCGGCGACAGCGGGAGCAAATGCAGGTTGCAGCAGGGAAGGGTCGGGGGAAGAAAATTGCGCAGGCGTGATTTGCGCAGTGTTAAAACCGCTGCCGTGATCCCGATCAACCATCCACACCGCAATTGATACCGCGACAACCGAGGCAGCGGCCGCGAGGCTCATGCGCCGGCCTCGCCGCGTCGTCGCCCAGGTTCGACGCGGTTTCGGTGCGAGCACGGTCGGTTCTGCGGCCAGCCGGGCGTAGATTTTCGCCTGCAGGCCGGCGCGGTGGATGCACGCCTCATGTAATGCGTCGCCGATCAGGTGATACGCGGCCCAGCAATCTTCCAATTCCTTATCGTGCGCAACCTGCTGAATCAAGCCACCTGCCGCTCGCGCGTCAATCTCCCCGTCCATCAACGCAGATATCTCTTGCTTCATCACCATCTCCTGTCTTTTGCCGTACCCAACAGCGGACGCAGCTTCTCCGCAATCGCTTCACGGGCGCGGAAGATCCGTGACCGCACCGTACCGATGGGGCAGTTCATGATCTCGGCGATTTCTTCGTAACTCAAACCCTCGATCTCGCGCAGCGTTATGGCGGTGCGCAACTCTTCGGGCAGCAAGGCCATACTTTCGTTAACCGTTTGAGCAATCTGCTTGGTCAGCAGTTCACTTTCCGGGGTATTGATATCACGCAACTGATACGCGTCGTCAAAGCTCTCAGCCTCTTCGCTATCATATTCAGTCGAGGTAGGCGCCCGCCGCCCCATGGCCACAAGGTAGTTCTTGGCCGTGTTGATACCGATGCGGTATAACCATGTGTAAAACGCGCTGTCGCCGCGGAACGCCGGCAATGCGCGGTACGCCTTGATAAACGCTTCCTGAGTCACATCCTCTATCTCCGCCGGGTCGCGGATCAAGCGCGACAGCAGTCGCGACAGCTTACGCTGGTACTTGGCGACAAGCATTTCAAACGCTTTCTTGTCACCGCGCTGCGCGCGTTCAACCAACTGCTGATCGATTTCACGATCGCTCATCAAACGATTTCCGGGGGCATTAAGGCGGTTATTCTCAGGCTACCGCCATCCTCCATGGCGGCAGTACTACTTCAACAGGATGCTACACGGTAGCCAAAGTCGAAGAAGTATACCTTCACCGTTCCACCCCGGGAACGTCAGCGACAGGCGCTCTCAGCCAGAGACACACCTTGTTACAAATGGTTCACTTCACAACAGGGTTATTATTGCATTCCCGCCCGGCGATCCTGCCAGTGCCCCCAAGCCGGCGCTCTCCTCTGTTAAAATAAAACGCTCCAATCCCTGGATATTTGAGCCGTTTGTGCGAACTTACGACGTAGTTATCATTGGCAGCGGCTTAGCCGGCATGGCGCTAGCCTTGCATCTCGCGCAAGACCGGCGCATAGGTCTGGTCACCAAACGTGAACTGCTGGACGGAGCGAGCAGCTGGGCCCAGGGCGGGATCGCCGGAGTGCTCGGGGATGATGATTCAATAAGCGATCACGTCCAAGATACCTTGGTGGCGGGAGCAGGGTTGTGCAGCCGCGACGCGACGGAATTCGTCGTCTCGCAGAGCAAGGCGGCGATCGACTGGCTCATTCAAGCAGGGGTGCCCTTCTCCCGTGATAAAGATCGCCCCGAGCATTTTCACCTCACGCGCGAGGGAGGTCATAGTCGGCGGCGCATCATTCATGCTGACGATGCCACCGGCGCTGCGGTGCAGCAGACGCTGGTCGAACGCATCCGCAGCCATCCACGTATCGAGGTGATGGAGCACCACATCGCAATCGACCTGATCACGGCGCGCAAGCTGGGACTGAACGAGAATCGTTGCTACGGGTGCTACGCGCTCAACCGCAAATCCGGGCAAATTGAAACCTTTGGCGCGCTAAACACCGTGCTGGCGGCGGGTGGCACCGGCAAGGTGTATCTGTACACGACTAATCCTGACACAGCCACGGGGGACGGCGTCGCGATGGGATGGCGGGCCGGCTGTCGCGTAGCGAACATGGAGTTCATCCAGTTTCATCCAACCTGCCTCTATCACCCGCAGGCAAAGTCGTTCCTGATTACCGAGGCCGTGCGCGGCGAAGGTGGCATTCTCAAGCTCCCGGACGGCACACGCTTTATGCAGGCGCACGATGAGCGAGCTGAGTTGGCGCCGCGCGACGTCGTTGCCCGCAGTATCGACTTTGAGATGAAAAAGCGCGGCCTAGAGTGCGTGTATCTGGACATCTCGCACAAGTCGGCCGACTTCTTGAAGAGCCATTTTCCCAACATCTACAGTCGCTGTCTGGAATATGGCATCGACATCACCAAGCAGCCGATCCCCGTGGTGCCCGCCGCGCATTACAGTTGTGGCGGAATCATGACCGACTTCCGTGGCCGAACCGACGTGGAGGGCTTGTACGCCGCCGGTGAAGTCGCCTTCACTGGGCTGCACGGGGCTAATCGCCTGGCGTCTAATTCGTTGCTGGAGTGTCTCGTATTTGCTCGCTCCGCCGCCCAAGACATATTGTCCGGGCACAAGGACATGATTCCACCGCTGCCGCAATGGGACTCGAGCCGCGTGACCGATCCGGATGAAGAGATTGTCATCTCTCACAATTGGGATGAGCTACGCCGCTTCATGTGGGACTACGTGGGCATCGTACGTACCAATAAGAGGCTGGCTCGCGCTCAGCATCGAATCAAACTGCTCTACGATGAAATCAACGAGTACTACGCCAATTTTCGTGTCGGCAATGACCTCATAGAACTGCGCAACCTGGTGATGACGGCCGACCTGATCGTTCGCTGCGCACAAATGCGTCACGAAAGTCGCGGCTTGCACTACAGCCTCGACCATCCGCATACCTCACCGATCGCAGTCAATTCGGTGCTGACCCCGGACTGAAGCGTCCGTGCAGCCGATCTATCGCACTGCCGAAATTCGCGACATCGAGCAGCGCTGGCTGTCGGCCAATCCCGGGATATCTCTCATGGAACGCGCCGGCCTCGCCGCCGCCGAGCGTGCACGCGATCTATTGGGCGACCGCTATCGAGTACTCGTTGTTTGTGGTCCTGGCAACAACGGCGGCGATGGATTGGTGGCGGCGCGCCATCTTCGCGAGTGGGGCTATCGCGTTGTGGCCGTCTTTTTGGGTAATCCAGACAAGCTGCCGGCAGATGCCTCTCTCGCCTACCGTAGATTGCTTGCCGCGGGCGGTGCCTTGGAAAGGTCATTGCCGCCGGATAGCCGCTATGACCTTGTCATCGACGCTTTGTTCGGCATCGGCCTTAAGCGCCCGATTGAAGGCCAGTTTGCAGCGGCAATTGAACGGATGAATTCCCTACCCGCCATGGTGCTCGCACTCGATGTTCCGAGCGGCCTGGATAGTGATACCGGCGTCGCCCGCAGCCGGGCTGTAACCGCCACACGAACGCTGACTTTTCTTGCCCTTAAGCCGGGCCTGCTCACGGCGGCTGGCAAGCAATCCTGCGGCGCCCTGGAGCTCGCTTCACTCGGCGTTGACGCGACATCGCTGGTCACTCCGCGCGGACGGTTGATAGCGGAAAGCAACGTCGCTACGTACCTCGGCCCGCGCGACAGCGACAGCAGCAAAGCCAATTTCGGCAGCGTCGGAATTCTTGGCGGTGCAAGCGGCATGGTCGGCGCTTGCATTCTTGCCGCACGGGCCGCTTTAAAGCTCGGAGCGGGACGCGTGTATGCGGCGGCATTGGGCGGTCTCGCTCAGGGCTTTGACCCTGCTCAGCCGGAAGTCATGTGGCGCAAGCCGGAGGCATTGCACGGCCTCGATCAGCTTACCGCGCTGGTGATCGGGCCAGGGCTCGGCACGACAATGGAAGCCTACGCGGTGCTCTCGGAAGCTCTGCAATCTCCCCTGCCTCTGGTGGTTGACGCGGACGCTCTTAATTTGCTCGCAAAACACACGCCGGTACAAACGGATCTGGCCGGGCGATCGGCTCCCACGGTCCTCACGCCCCACCCTGGGGAAGCTGCTCGCCTGTTGAACGTCCGCAGCGGCGACATCCAGGCGGACCGGATAAGCGCCTCGCTCAAATTGTCTGAGCGCTTCCGTTGCCATGTATTGCTCAAGGGGGCGGGCAGCATCTGCGCCATGCCGGACGGCAATTGGTTCATCAATCCAACTGGCAATCCAGGTATGGCGAGCGGGGGCATGGGCGACATCCTGTCAGGTATGCTGGGCGCCCTGCTGGCTCAAGGTTTAAGCGCACAAGAGGCACTGTTGCTAGGGGTATACCTGCATGGAGCGGCTGCAGACGCATTGGTTGACGGCGGAATTGGACCGTTAGGCCTGACGGCATCAGAGGTTATCGATTCCGCCCGGTCACTGCTCAATCTCTGGATTTACCGAGCGGACAATCGATCGCCGGGCATTTCCAAGGCGCTCTAGCCTAGCGCCTTTCAGGAAGCGTGGTCGGGTCTCGACCTACGCGAGGCTGCCAAGCCACTTCACAGTCAGCATGCCGAAAATGGTCATCAGGATAGAGCCGGCGAGGTGCGATGCGATAATTCCCGCGGCCCAGCCGTATTGCGCGCGTGCGAGCAACGCCACGGTTTCGGCGGAGAACGTGGAAAACGTTGTCAGTCCGCCAAGGAATCCGGTAATGACGAACAGCCGAGCTTCCACAGGCACTCCTGCCCGCTCCCCGAAATAAGCCACAGCCACCCCGACCATGTACCCGCCGACGAGATTGGCAGCCAGGGTGCCCAAAGGCAAGTCGGGGAACGTCGGATTGAGCCAGAGCGCTAATAGCCAGCGCAGCCATGCGCCTAAAGCCGCGCCAAGGCCGACCGCGAGAACGCCATACGCGGTCATCATCTTCCCGGCACAGTTCGGGAAGGTGCAGCGCCTTGTGCGGTCAGTTGCGCGACAAGCGATTCCGGCATCGGCATCGCTTGTCCCTTCGTGAAATCGGCCCAGACGAGCCTGCTGTCGCTATCTGCATAGAGAATCTCCTGCTCGCCGAGACTGCGCATTTCCTGATGGAGCGCAACGCTGCTGCCTCCGATCTTCACAATATAGGTCGAGACTGCGACGGTTTCGGGATAGACAACGGCGCGGCGGAAATTACAGCCTGCACTCGCTAGTAGAAAACCCGCGGCGGCCGTCGGCCGCGCCTGCAGATGATTCAGCCAGCTGATGCGCCCCTCCTCCCAAAAACGAAAGTACATGGCGTTATTGAGATGCCCGAGGGCATCCATGTCGCCCCAGCGCAAGGCGATGTCGATCGTTGCGACCTGTTGACGCGGTGCAAGCTCTGGCATACCGGGATCCTGTGCATGGAGGCTGTCGATTATAATAGGCGCAGGGTGGCGAGGCGCAACGCTTTGGCAACCCGCCTGGCGGAAACTTCGGAGATACGCGGTGGAACGTGAGTTTATGGAGTACGACGTCGTGATCGTCGGAGGCGGGCCCGCCGGTCTTGCGGCCGCCATTCGCTTAAAGCAACTCGCGATCGAGAAAAGTCACGAAATCAGTGTGTGCATCGTCGAAAAAGGTTCCGAGATTGGGGCGCACATTTTGTCCGGGGCCGTGATGGATCCCGTCACCCTGAACGAACTGTTTCCTGACTGGAAAGCGCTGGGCGCACCGCTCAACCAGCCGGTATCCGAGGATCGCTTTCTTTTTCTCTGGCAGAATTCCGCGCGCAGAGTGCCGAATTTCATGCTGCCCGGTTGCTTCCTGAACCATGGCAACTATGTCGTTTCACTTGCCAATGTTTGTCGCTGGCTGGGAAATCAAGCAGAAGGGTTGGGAGTAGAGATCTACCCCGGTTTTGCCGCAGCGGAAGTGCTATTTGGCGCGCAGGGCTATGTCAAAGGCGTTGCAACGGGCGACGTTGGTGTAGGTAAGGACGGCCAGCCCACGGACCACTATCAATCCGGGATGGAGTTGCACGCCAAATACACGTTGTTGGCCGAGGGGTGTCGGGGAAACCTCGGCAAGCAGCTGCAGGCGCGCTTCAAACTAACCGAAGGTCGCGACCCGCAAGTCTATGGCATCGGCCTCAAGGAACTGTGGGAAATCAAACCTGAGCGGCACCAGCCCGGGCTGGTTATCCACACCGCTGGCTGGCCGCTCGACAGGGCGACCTATGGCGGTTCCTTTCTCTACCATATGGAGAATAACCTTGTGGCAGTCGGGTTCGTGGTCGGTCTCGGCTATCGCAATCCCTACTTGAATCCATTCGAGGAGTTCCAACGCTACAAGACCCACTCTGTCATCCGCCCTTTCCTTGAGGGTGGCAAGCGCCTCGCCTACGGCGCCCGGGCCCTTACGGCCGGGGGACTGCAGGCACTTCCCAAGCTCACCTTTCCCGGCGGGGCGCTGATAGGTGATGACGCGGGTTTCTTGAACGCCTCGCGCATCAAGGGCAGCCACGCTGCGATGAAGTCCGGGATCATGGCCGCGGAGGCGACCTTCGATGCCCTAAGAGACGGCCATGCGTTAGATGAGCTCAAGGCCTATCCCGAGGCGTTCAGGAATAGCTGGCTATACCAGGAACTGCATAAGGCACGCAACTTCAAGCCCTGGATGACTAAAGGTTTGTATACCGGCACCGTGATGGTCGGGGTGGACCAGGTCCTGTTCGGCGGCAAGGCGCCCTGGACGCTGCACCATAAACACGCAGACAACGAAACGCTCAGCAAGAAGACTGAAGCGGAACCTATTCAGTATCCCAAGCCTGATGGAGTACTCAGTTTCGATCGACTTTCCTCGGTATTCATTTCCAACACCAATCACGAGGAGAACCAACCGTCGCATCTGAAGCTGAAGGACGCTGCGATTCCGATCGCTGTTAACTTGAAACTCTATGACGCTCCTGAGCAACGCTATTGCCCGGCTGGAGTCTACGAGATCCTGCGCGACTCCGATGGTTCCAATCCGCGACTGCAAATCAACGCGCAGAACTGCGTCCACTGCAAGACCTGCGATATAAAGGATCCAACGCAGAATATCGAGTGGGTTACTCCTGAGGGCGGCGGCGGCCCGAACTATCCGAATATGTAGTTCGTCGGATCCGTGCCCGAGCGGTAGCGGTTGTTCCCGAGTACTCTCGCCCAAGCATTACCCATGGCGCCGGCCTGCCGTCCGCATCGTCGATAGCTCTTTCCTATGATTGCCATTCTAATAATCAATTGGAACTATTCTCATCTGACATTTATCATCCGCTACAAGAGCTGGAATGGGTTCAGCGCAAATTTCATAGGAGCAGCAATGAAAACTGTGGGTCAAGAAATTGGCGGGTTTTCCGTCGCGGGTGTGAAGCCGGGTTTTAATGACCACGAGGAAAAGGGTCAGTCCGCTTTCGAGGCGATCACCGAAGCGTCGTTTCCCGGCAAGTGGAAGGTCATTTATTTCTATCCGAAGGATTTCACCTTCGTTTGCCCGACCGAAATCGTCGAATTCGACAAGCTCGCCAAGGACTTCGCAGAGCGCGATGCCGTTCTGCTCGGAGGCTCTACCGACAACGAATTTGTCAAGCTGGCGTGGCGGCGCGCCCATCCGGATCTGAATCGGCTTAACCATTGGAGCTTTGGCGACGTCACCGGCTCATTGGTTGATCAGCTGGGCGTTCGTGATCCCAAGGAAGGTGTAGCGCTGCGCGCGACGTTCATCGTCGATCCGGACAACGTCATCCAGCACGTGTCGGTGAATAATCTGAACGTGGGCCGTAATCCGGAGGAAGTGTTGCGCATCCTCGACGCACTGCAGACCGATGAGCTATGCCCGTGCAACCGCGCTGTGGGCGGCGACACGCTGAAGATCGCGGCCTGAGCAACGCCGCTACGTTTTCTGCCGGCAGGCTCTTCTGCCGGCAGTGGCAAACTAGGAGTACGACATGCACACAATGGAAGAAATCAAGGCGACTATCCCTGACTACGCCAAGGACATCCGCCTGAACTTGGATTCTGTGTTGAGCCGCAGCAGCTTGGCGCCTGAAGACGCGGCGGGCGTGGCACTGGCCGCCGCCTTCGCGGCGAAGGACAAGGGGCTTGCCGAGGCAATCGAGCGTGCCGGGATGCTAAGTCCGGCAGAGGTGCAAGCCGCGCGCACCGCCGCGTCGCTGATGGCGATGACCAATCCCTGGTACAAATTCATCGACATGGTGAGCGACCCGGAAGTGAAAGCGCTGCCGGCGCAACTGCGCATGAATGCTTACCAGACCTTCGGCGGCGTCGAGCGGCGCAAGTTCGAGCTGTACGCGTTGTCAGCGAGCGTAGTCGGCGGTTGTAAGAGCTGCGTGAGTGCCCATAGCGAGACGTTGAAACAAGACGGGCTGAGCGCTACACAGGTGCGTGACGTCGCCCGCATTGCCACAGTGATCAACGCCGCCGTCACGGTGCGCGCCATGAACGCGAGCGGGCAGGAGCTGGCGGAAAGCAGCGTATGAAGCGAAGCGTGTCGCTCGCTTCCGTAGCGATGCGGTTTCGGCCGACCGGGTTCGCCCCTGTCGGGGACGCGATCGTTATTCAGTCCCGGCCGATTACGGTTTTTCCAGCCACTCTCGAGGAATCGGGTACGCAGGATACTCAGCGCGGAACTTCACCAAGCTTTCGGCGGCCTCTCTGGTCTTGCCCTGTTTACGCAGTGCCGCGATCTGCTTTACCCATTTCTCCGGATCCGTCTTATCTTCCGGCTCATTAGTTTCGGCGAAGGCATTTGCTGACCGCCGCTCCGGCGCGGCACTCGAGGCATTGGCACCGGCTGCCGTAGCCGGAGCCATTTCCTGCTTGGGCGCAGCCGACAGCGCAGGCAGCGATTTTGCGAATGCTTGCGCAGCCGCGTCTGCGGGAGCCGCGCCGGGCACGCCGCCACGCAGGGCTTTGGGCGCGGCGCTGTCAGCCTGCACCACGTCTGCTTTCGCCGCGGGCGGTGACTTTCTGCTCAGTTCGATCGTCTTCGCCTTGCGTTCCCGAGTCGCCGCCGTCGCGGTCGTTACCTCCGGCAGGGCAGGAACCGCTTCGGGAGCCGACCTGCCCGGCTCCTCAGCCGGCACCTGCGGCTCGACGCTGGGTGCTCCACCGAGTTGCGGAATGACCACGGATCGACTCTGCGGCCACTCATCCGGCCGCTCATGCATCGATACCAGCAGCGTGGAAACACTCAGGACGACGACTGCCGCGGCGGCGAGCGGCGTGCGCCAGCGCCTCAATTGAAAACGCCCCAAAGGCTGCGGCCTTGCCTGGACTTCGCGTCGCGCCGCGGCGCGAATGGTCGCATCCAGGTCCGCCGGGGGTTCATCTTGCGCCGCGCCATGATAGGCGTGCGCCAGCGCCTTGAGGTCGCGCTCGAAACGGCGATCGTGCGTGTCGTCGCTCATGCCACCACCTCCAGCAAACCGGCGCGCAGTTTAGCAACCGCGTAACGCAGCCTGCTCTTGGCCGCCTCAAAGGACACCCCGGTCGCGGCGGCGATTTCTTGCAGCGTCAAACCACTCTCCTCGGACAGCAAAAACGCTTCGCGCTGCGGTGCCGGCAAAGTCTGCATCAGACGCAGCAGGCGTGCGCCCTGCTCTTTCGATTCCGCCTGGACGTGGGGTTCGTCCACTCGGCTGGCCGTGATTTTGGCAGTTGGATCCTTGTCGCCCTCCGTATAGGCGAGATAAGCCTCGTTAGCATGACTGCGGTAGAAATCGATCAGCCGATGATGAGCGATCGTGTAGAGGTAGGTACGGAATTTGGCGGCGACTTCATAGCGTCTGCGCGACTGCACGAGCTTCATCCATACATCCTGAAATATTTCCTCGGCCTGACCGCGCAGCGGGCACTGCCGCAGAATGAAGCGGAACAGGCCGCCGCGATGGCGGCGGTAGAGTTCATCAAAGGCCTGCGCGTCGCCATCTCGGTAACGCAGCATCAGCGCTTCGTCGGAAGTGTCCTCGCCCATACCGCCTGATAGTGTAAAGCATCGGGCAGGCGAAACAGCACACGTCAGCCGAGCTACCACCGGCGCGCCGGGTCGGGAACAAAGCGGGCGGGAAAGGGCTGCGGCTCGCGACCCGGAGGGGATTGAATCACGCCGCGAGCGAGCAGGTTGCGATAACTGTCGTAATAGATCGTGATCACCTCTTCTGGTGTGCTGGTCGCCCGTTCGAAAGTGGTGTATTCCGCGGGCGATGCTTCACTACGACCGTGTCCGGTGCCCAAGCTCTTTTCACGCTTCTGCGGAACGGCCTGTGCGGAATCCGAACGCGCGCCATCGGCGGCC
>Ga0209118_1000320_pt1 | contig 28232 bp, 23 predicted proteins | sample BlaSpr_A8_Ref_M1_FD_187988 | JGI IMG/M metagenome (GOLD analysis project Ga0209118, IMG submission 187988) | Forest soil microbial communities from Thunder Bay, Ontario, Canada - Black Spruce, Ontario site 2_A8_Ref_M1 (SPAdes) (version 2) | ecosystem: Environmental > Terrestrial > Soil > Boreal... | reverse complement strand
CATCTCAGCGTCGAGGTCAACTCCTACGACATCGACGCCGCGCCGGTACAGCTCTCTGCCCACTCTGCCCGTGCCGCAGCCCGCGTCGAGGAGGTTGCCAGGCGAAAAACGGGTGACGAAATTGGCCTCCCCATGAACGTCCTCGCCCGCGGCAGATCGCAGCTCGTAGGTGCGCTCGTATCTATCCCCTCGGCTCAGGTTCGGATCCATCCGTTGATTCTCGCCGACTCAGTCTCCGATTTCGGAGCGCCTTCGACCTGCGCGCCAACCTGGTTGGCGGTCCAGGAAGGCTCCGTCGGCCGGCCCTTCTGGAAACACTTTGTGCGGATTCAGAATGCCTTTCGGGTCCATCAGAGCCTTGAGCTGTCTCATGAGGTCGAACTCCACGGCGCTGTGCTCCTGTGCAGCGTGGTCACGCTTTAACGAGCCGAGGCCGTGCTCTCCTGAGATCGAGCCTCCGAGCTCCACCGCGTCCGCGAACAATCGAGCGGCTGCCGGGCCGACAAGATCGCGTTGATCATCGTCAAAGACGATGGCCGGGTGCACGTTTCCATCGCCCGCGTGTGCCACCACCGGGATCTTCAGGCCCGTCTCGACGGCGAGCCGCTCGATACGAGCAAGCATCTCCGGGATCGCCGAGATCGGGACGGACAGATCCTCTGCGAAGTAGTGCTTCCGCATCTCCATCAAGACCTTGCCGAAGCTTCGGCGCGCGTTCCACAACTTGTCCCGTTCCGGACCGGACTGGGCCAGGCGATTGTCGATTCCGTCGACCACAACGACCATCGCCTCGATGCCGGCCTGGACCTGCTCCGGCGACGCACCGTCCTGCTCGATGAGCAGCACGCAGCCGGCGCCGGTGCCCAAACCCGGCGGTAGGAGATGTTCGACCAATTCCAGCGCGCCCCGGTCCATGAGCTCAAGGGCGGCGGGAAGGTGTCCGGACCCCATGAGCCGTGCCACCGCTTCGGCGGCGTCGGTCGCGGTACGGAAGCTGACGATTGCGGTGGCCCGATGCTGCGGCAGCGGAATGAGCTTCAGCACCACCTCGGTGATGATGCCCAACGTTCCCTCCGACCCGATGAAAAGGTGGGCGAGGCGGTAGCCTGAGGATCGCTTCCTCGTCCGGCCTCCCAACTTCAAGACCTGGCCATCGGCAAGCACCACCGTCATGCCCATCACGTAGTCGGCGGTGACACCGTATTTGAGGCAGCTCGGCCCGCCCGAGTTGCAGGCGACGTTGCCTCCGATCGATGACATCGACGCGCTCGCGGGGTCGGGCGGGTACATGAGGCCGTGCAGGGCAGCCTCCTCCTGGATCCGGCCCGTGATCGCTCCCGCTCCGGCGATCGCGCACACGTCGTTGGTGTCTATTTCAATGCCGCTCATGCGCTCGAGCGATAGAACCACGCCGCCACCCAGCGGCACGGAGCCTCCGACCAGGCTGGATCCACCGCCTCGGGCCACGACCGGAATGCCGTGCTGGTGACAGACCTTCATCACTGCCGAAACCTCCTCGGTGGTTCCGGGAAGCACCGCCGCGATGAGCTGGCCATCCATGAAGGTGGCGTCGTGCCTGAAGGGCTCGAGGGCGTCAGTAATCACGTGGCGGTCGCCGACGATGGCCGCCAGCTCCCGCAGCGCCTGAATTGGGGTGGATACGTGCACTACCGGGCCGTCATCCTGCCATGAGTGCGCAACCGGTAGACGCTGACGGCGTTCAAGCCGAAGATCCGCGCTGCGTCGTCAGAGGACACGGGGCCGAGTGCTTCCTCCAGACCCTTGACCACGCCGGCGTATGACGTGGCAAGCAGGCAAACCGGCCAGTCGGAGCCGAACATCAGGCGCCCAGCGCCGAACCAGTCGACGACTGACGCCACGAATGGCTGCAAGTCGGCAGGCGTCCAGGAAGCCCAGTTCGCCTCCGTCACCATTCCGGAGAGCTTCACGGCGACGTTCGGGAGCGCCGCGAGCGCGGGCATGCGTTCCCGCCACTCGGGGTCTCTCCCCTCGGCGATGCGCGGTTTGGCGATGTGGTCGAGCACGAACTGGAGGCGCGGGAGCTCGGCGACGGTTTCGACTGCCGCCGGAAGCTCGCGGGCCCGCACCAACAGGTCGTAGACAAGACCACGCTCCTGCACAGCGGCAAGGCCTCGCCGAACATCGGCGCGGCAGAGCCATTCCGGATCGGCTTCGTCGTGGACCTGATGCCGGATGCCGACGAGCCGGTCGCCGCCAGGCCCGCCCATTAACGCATCGAGGTGATCGCCAACGCGAGCGGATGTGAGGTCGACCCATCCGACGACGCCCCAGATGAAATCCGTGCGTTCGGCGAGCTCGAGGAACTCGCGCGTCTCGTCTTCGCTCGAGATCGTCTGTACGAGCACAGTCCCCGAGATGCTCTGAGCCGCCAGCTCAGGAGCGAGGTCGTCTGGCGTGAAGGGTCTCCTGACCGGGTCGAGGGCGTCTCCGACCATCCATGGATACGCGGTTCGCGTGGGGTCCCATAAGTGATGGTGGGCGTCGATGCGCGGGTGGGTTTCCTCCATTGACGTCGTCTGGCTTCAATGTTGCGCCACCCCCCACCCCGACCCTCCCCCTGCGGGGGAGGGAGGACTGGTGTCCGTGGCGCCGGACCCGACCCTCCCCCTGCGGAGGCGGGTCTAATGCCCTCCCTCCCCCCGCAGGGGGAGGGTCGGGGTGGGGGGTCGAGCAATCGGGTAAACGCGGACTGCGGCAGCTAGCAGTTGATCAGCGGCAGTTGGGCTGATGCCTTAAGTGATCTGGCGTCGCGGCGCCGAGCCCGAAGCTGGAAGGCCAGCAAGATGACCTCATTGACGCGCCTCTCGTAGTCAATTGCGCTTGCACCCTCGATCGACTTGAAGACTTCGCGCGCCGCTGTCTCGAGCTGGTACCAGATGTCCCCCCCGCGCTTTAGGAATAGCGGATGGCGGGAGTTGATCACGACGGTAGTGACCTCGTGCTCGATGATCGTATGGCTGCGAATAGAAGGGTCAAGCGGGCGCACGATGACCTGTCCAAATCCACGACGCCTCGTCTCGCCCGCGCCCGGCAACCGGCTTGCTGCTCTGATGCTCGCGCTCTTGACCCCGTCGTGTCCGTGTCCTCTCGGTCGCTCGGCGTCCCGGGTCCCCGCAGCCGCCGCACCTGGGAATACCTCCTCGCGCTCGGCGAGCTTCAAGATCTGGCTCAGGAGGCGGCGGACCTGCTCCGCGGTCTTGACCGCAGACGCCGGAGGCGGCGTGAGCTCATCCTCCGCCAATCGCTTGGCGATCGGCGCCAGCAAGGCGTGCATCCTTTTCTCGACCGAGACCCACTCCACTCCGTCCCGAGCAAAATCGCTCTTGTTCATCGTCAGCGGAACTGGCGCCAGGTCGATCTCGCCGACGAGGCGGGCCATGCCGGAGACCTGGACTGCGTTGGGATGACCGAAGAATTCGCCGCTTGTGATAAGCCGGCCGAGCTTGTAGCAGCGCAATCCTGGAACATAGTCGACCCCGCGGCCTTCAGGCTCGGCTAGGCCGTACCAACCCCTAAGCGTGGTGCCCGCGGCGTGAACGGCAAAGGGGTGATCCTCCTGGAAATTGATCGAGGGCGGTTCGACGCGAGCGCCGTTGACAGATATCCTCAGCTCGGCACGCAGGATCAGCGGGCGGTAGGCGTCACCGAGGCGAGCGCCAAGACGACGAGGATCAAGACGCTTGTCGAAGCCGTCGATCCGAATGCGCACGTATCCCTGGTCCGCAGACACGCGCTTGGCCACTGTCTTCAGTTCGTATGTCTTGAGCTTGGAGCGATCGCGGTAATCGGGGTCGGCGAAGCGCCACGCATTCCCATCGCCAGGCCGGCTGGCTTCCACGGTGAAGCTGGTTCCGAGGTGACCGATCGCCGCCTTGCCTCCCTGGCCGTACTGGCCGAGCAGCTTACGGCCGCGTTTGGGTGACCCTCCCCAGCGCAGATAGTTGCGCTCGAGCTCAGCCGGCCCCATCCCCTCCCCACCCCGAGTCTCGATCACAAAGTAAGAGGGATGAACTAGCAGCAAGACTTCGAGCTGGTGGCCCTTGATGCGCGAGTCAATTGAATTGTCGACGAGCTCCATGACCGCATCGGCGGAAGACCGGTAGTTTGCAAAGAGAGACGCTGTGATCGCAGGATCAATCCGCTCGCGTACCGTCACACGCTGCGCCATCCCAGCGTGAATCTATACCCGGATCGGCTTGGAGCGTTGCGCCAGCCACGTGGCGATTTGCGCAGTATCGAGATCATGAGAGGCGATCGACAGAGCGAGGTCGCGCAACTCTCCCCGTGCCGCCTCGATCAAGTAACCCTCCCGTTCCAGCCAGGCGGCCATCGCGTACATGGCGGTTCGTTTGTTTCCGTCCACGAACCCAGGGTTCAGGACCTGGCTCTCTGCCAACGCCGCCGCTCGCTTGAACGGGGTGTCGTATAGGCCACCAAACGATGCCGAGGGGCGAGCGAGCGCTGATTCAAGTAAGCCGCGGTCCCGAATGCCGTTCGAGCCACCGAACTCTGTCACAGCAACTGTGTGCATCCAGACCAGTTGTTCCAGGCTGATCAGAGGCTGGACAGGCCCCTGCTCAGAGGTCGGCAAGTTCGGCTAGATCTTCTCGGTATCGCTCTGTGAATCGGGCCGTGAACTCAACCAACCAGGTGTCTGGAATGCCGGCCGGGTCGAGATCAACATGACCGGGCCGAGATCCAATGGCGACCTCCATCCCCTCCTTGAAGCCTGACTCGGAGAGCGTCTCGGGCGGCAGAGGGATCATCAGCGAATTGCCAACCTTGCGAACCTTGCGGATGATGATCACGGCTCAATTATACAACGTAATTTAGCGTGGTTTCTCCTACGCTACTCAGACATGTCAGAGCGGCGTGACACCAGCGGCCCAGGCCAGGCGCTGGAATTCGAGATCTGGTCGGACCTGATCAAGCAGTCGAAGGGTGCTCTGCATGTTTTCCTGCCACTCCTCGACCGGGGTCTCGACGCGGTGCTGCACCGATTTACGGATGGGCGGTATATCCCGGTGCAGATCAAAGGTCGAGGCCAGATGGCAGAACGCATGGTGCGCATCGTGGTTCGCGGGGACAGCCTCGTGGACGATGACGCTCTGCTCATCGGATCTCTGATGTCCCAAGTGCCCGGCCAACTCGACCTGGTGGTTACAGAACGAACCTTCAAGAGACTGGCGGCCCACGACATTTCGGAAGGCCAAGACATTTACGAGGCGGCGTTCACCATGCATCCCGACCACAGCCACTGGCGCCCATATCTCGTGCCGCGCGCCGAACTGGCCGAACGCATCCTCGGAAGTCCAGTCACCGTCCCGGAGCGGAGTCACGCCGATCTCCTAATACCGAGCGAGCGACACAGTGAGTGGCTCGGCTTTCTTGGAGAATCCGAGGTCATCCGCCGGCTCGCCGAGAGCCCGCGGCTGGACCTATTCCGTCCATTCCCTGACCTCGAGATGGTCGAGGTCCTGGCCAGGGACAACGTCACGCGCAACTTCGCGGGCCTGCAGGTCAAGGCAGCGACGGTGTCCCCATCGCATGGCGAGGCCGAGATTCAGGTTCGCACGGCGACTCTGACGAACGATCCGACCACCTGGGTTGTCGGGCTGGCGTGGCGGAACGAGATAAATGCGTTCGATGGCGAGTGTCTTCTCATACCAGCGGCAGACATACCAAAAGTGGCAATCGACAATGGCCCAAAAATGACAATCAACTTCCATCCGTCGAGCCCGATGCGGACGTTGCTCGACCCCTACCGCAAACCACTGGCCGAGCTCAGCGAACTGGTTCTCCGCGTGACTTCATGACGAGCAAGGCATCCCCCGCAAGCGCTCCGGCGGGGAGGGCGAACAGGGGATTGATATCGAGCTCCACAAGCCGCTCACCGAGATCGAGCGCGATGTCACCTAGCGCCACCAGCACCTGCACGAGAGCAGCGCGGTCCGCCGGCGGCCGCCCACGGACGCTGTCCAGCACAGTCGCTCCGCGCAGCTCCTCGAGCATTTCGGCCGCAGTCTGCTCGTCGATGGGCGGCATTCGAAGGCTGACGTCGCGCAGGGATTCGGTGAAGATGCCGCCCATCCCCACAAGGACAAGATTTCCGAACTGAGGATCGTAGCTTATGCCCGCGATCAGCTCAGCGACCGGCTCGACCTGTTTGGACACCAGGACACCCTCGAATCGCACTCCGCGCGCAGCGTCTTTCACCTCCGCGTAAGCGCGCCTTACCTCAGTCGCTGTGCGAAGGCCGAGCTTGACGCCGCCCACCTCCGTCTTGTGAGCAATGTCGCGCGACTGTACTTTCAACACGACGGGGTATCCGACGGTAGCCGCGGCCGCCACCGCGTTCGCTGCCGAATGCACCAAGCGCTCATCCGGGACTCCGATCCCATGGGCGACGAGAAGCCGCTTCGCCTCGACCTCTGCGATCACACCTGTCCAACCCTGGTCAGGCGGCTGAACGTGCAGCGTTCGGGTCGATGCCGGCGGGATCGACCGTGATCGCTTCCGGCCGTAAAACACGGCGTTATCCAGCGCGCGGATCCCGAGCTGAAGGCCATTGGCAAAATGCAGGCCATGCCGGGCCAATGCCTCCCGGCCAAAGGGCGTCAGATCACCAGAAACGGTGGCGGAAAGGGCCGTGAAGATGGGCGCTCGTCGCACCACCTCGGCCAGGGGCGCGAGGCGTTCCTCGACACGTCCTGGACTGGCGCCCTCGTCACGCGGTGGGTCGGAGTTGATCAGCAGGGCATCGAATCGGCCGTCTGCCATCACGACATCCACGCACGCGGCCAGCAGGCCCGGCTGGTTGACGATGACGCCGGTCGTGTCCAGGGGGTTTTGCGGTGTGCCAAATGTGGGGAGCAACTCGGCCAGCCGTCCTTTGGTCTCGGGAGCGAAGTCGGGAATCTCGACCCTCGTGCCACTGGCGAGGTCGGACACCAGGCCGCATGCGCCACCCGAGGTCGTGACCACGGCGGTTCGTCCACCGCGGGGCCAACCGCTCGTGGCCAGCAGGGCGCAGGTCTCCATCAGCTCCTCGGGGCTGGTCACACGAATGGCGCCCTTCTGACGGAGGACAGCGTCCACGACCGCGTCCGCGCCGGCCAGCGATCCGGTGTGGGCGATGACAGCGCGACGCGACGCCTCGGACCGGCCCACCTTGAGAACGACCAACGGCTTCTCGGCTTCGAAGGCCGCCTCGGCGGCCGCCAGGAAATCTGCAGGGTCGCGGAAGCCTTCGAGCAGCGCACCGACGACGCGCACGTCTTCTCTCCGAATGAACTCCTGTACGAGGTCGCTCCCTTTCAGCATGGCCTCGTTGCCGATCGAGACGGACGCAGCCAGGCCGATTCCGCGAGCCGCCGCCAGGCGGTGGAAGTGAAGCAGCATCACGCCGCTCTGGCTGATCAGCGCGATCGCACCTGCCGGAACTGGAGCCGCCAGCAGCAGCCCGTAGGCGGCGATCCTGTCCTTGTAGTTGATGAAGCCGAGGCAGTTTGGTCCGAGCATGGTGATCTCGAGCTCCTGGCAGCGCTCGACCATCGCCTGTTCGAGCTCCAATCCCCTCTCGCCCACTTCCTTGAAGCCGGCGCTGAGCATCACGACGTTCGGCACACCTTTGCGGCCGCAATCCTCGATGACCTGAGGGACCGCGTCCGTGCCCGTCATCACGTAGGCACAATCGACTTCACCAGGGATGTCGTTCAACGTGGGATGGCATGGGCGACCGAACTGCTCCGAATGGCGCGGGTGCACCAGGTGGATGGCGCCTTCGTAGCCGAGACCCGTGAGATTGGCGATCACCGCCTGCGCCCAAGAAGAGGCCTCCGTCGCACCGACCAGCGCGATCGAACGAGGCACCAAAAGCGAACCGAGGCCGGTCACAGACGAAAGTATCGCCCGGGCCTTACCCGCGCTTGTCATCCGAACCGCCCCTTGGATTGCAGGGCCTACACGCCGGGTCATTAAGGGCCTACACGCCGGGTCATTAGCTGTGGTGGTTTACGCCTGCTGCTCGTATACCTCTATTGCACAGGAGCAGGCCCATGAGATTGCCTGCGGACTGCAGAGGGTAAATAGGGCTTCGAATCGAGCCCGAACCGTCCGGATTAGGCCCACCCGCGGTCGATGAGGCTGAGCGCCTCGCACACCGCACCAACTCGCGTTTACCGACCGGGAGGGCCAACCCATGCACCGCGTCCGCCTCTTTGTTACACCCGTACTTGCTCTTGTCGTGGGCATCGTCGCGGCAAGTGCTGCGTCGGCAGCAAGCAGTTCGGCCGGCATCGCCAAGTTCAGCGTTCCAGTATCTGTATCGCTCGCCCAGGGGTCGGGCGGCGCCTGTGCCGGAGGCACTTGCGACTTCGGATCTCCCGCACTTGGCGTGGAGACGGCGCCACTCGTTGACGACTTGACGATCACCAGCAACGATGCCAACGGGTTTCAGATCAACGGCTACCTGACCGACGTAACCCAGGACGTGGAAACGGGCAGCTGTACCGTCGTGCCGGCGCACAACATCACTCCAGTCGGACTTGTGACGATGACCGGTGCAGCGACGACCGGCGGAACAGGTGGCGCAGGCACAGCAGCGGCCAAGCAGACCATGACGGGAACAGCGCAGGGCGTGTTCACCACCGCCGGCGTCCCGTTGGCCACCGGCACGATGGACGAGCAAGTCTCCCTAACGCTGCTGCCTGTAGCGGGTACGCCAGCCAATAGCGTCGGCTGCTCATACTCCATCGACTTTGCGCTGGTCGTGGTTGCGATCTAGCGATGCGCGGCACTGTTTTCGGGTTGGGAGTGGCGATTGCAACGACTCTCATGTTGCCGAGAGGTGTCGACGCGGCGGACTCGCCCTACGCCGCGGTGGAGGTGGCCCCTGCTCGGGTCGAGCTGGCCGTTGTCGACGGGCGTCCAATCACGCGCCAGTTCACCGTGGCCAACCTGAGCACTAGCCCAGAGACCGTGACGATCGAGCAGGCCGACTTCACCGTGGTGAACGATGCCTATCAGATCCTTCCCAGCAAAGCCACACTGTGGTCGATCTCAACTGGTTTGACGCTTTCGGCGACCACCCTCTCGCTGAAGCCCAAAGGACAGGTTCGTGTCGACTTGACGTACACGCCGCTGAGTCAGAGCACAGTTCGCGCGGGCGCGCTTTTGTTCACGCCCACCGTGAATGCCGCTGAACCCCAAAGCGGCATGACGTTGGTGGTAAAGCCTCAAGTCATGGTGCCGGTGCTGGCGGTGCCGAGTGGCAGCGACGGTAAGCTCGACTCGCGTGTCCAGCTGAGCGGCCGAACCGGACCACTTGAGTTGTTGAGTGCGCTCGCAATCGGCGGCATCAGCTTCCAGGAGCCCGGGACGATCGATGCTCGCAGCACATGGATCAATACCGGGAACGCCATTGGACGCTGGGACATCTGGACAACATGGACGAACCTCGGCCGCGACTACGCGCAGGTGGAAAGCCCACCGGCGGTATCGCTGCCCGGGCAGACCGTGAGTGTCACATCTGACACCGCGCTCGATATCAACCACCACGGCCGAGTCGAGCTCACCCCCACCTTTGGCATCATCACAGTGCATGCAGCCGGCCAGCTCATCTTGCTGGGCCAGGCCAGCAATCAGGTCAGCACACGCGACCAGCTGGTGATCGTTGCACCCTGGCGCGTGCTTGGGATTCTCCTGGTCGTTCTTGCGTTCGCGTGGTGGGTTATCCGCCGGCGCACCACGCCGCGCATCGATCGTTCTGCGCAACTCCGGTAGGTCGGGCTGCGCGAGCAGCGCCAATCGACTCCCCTCTTCTCCCTCCCCCGCAGGGGGAGGGTCGGGGTGGGGGAGTCCGTCGATAGGATGGATGCACTCCCGTGCGCAAGATTGACGCGTTCGCCCACATCCTTCCCAGCCGCTACCTGGAGCGGCTCGAGAGACATCTGGAACGCGCAATCTCAAGCGAGCAACTTCGCTATTACCGAGAAGGCGTCTTTCACTTCGACGCTGCATTGACCGATCTCGACGAGCGCTTGCGAAGGGTCGAGCAGCTGGGCGACTACGCACAGGTGTTGGTGCTCGCGGTCCCGCCGATCGAAGAGGTCGGCCCACCGGCGATCGCCGCGGAATTCGCCCGGCTCGCCAACGACGAGATGGCAGAGCTGGTCCAAAAGCATCCGGACCGGTTCGTCGGATTCGCCTGCGCTCTTCCTCTGAACGACATCGAGGCATCGCTGCGGGAGGTCGACCGGGCGGTTGGAGAGCTGGGAGCGCTGGGCGCCCAGGTCTTCACCAATGTCCTGGGCGTTCCCCTCGACCACCCGACGTTGGACCCGATCTTCGCGCGCCTCGAAGTCCTGGACCGGGCGATCTGGCTCCACCCCACCCGAAACGCGACGTGGCCCGACTACCCAACCGAAACCGCATCCAATTTCGGGCTATGGTGGTCGCTTGGATGGCCATATGAGACGGCCGCCGCCCTCTCGAGGCTGGTTTACTCGTGCAGCATGGAACGCCATCCAAAGCTGAAGGTGATCGCGCATCACGGCGCCGGCATGGTCCCGCACTTCTCATCCCGGCTCGCCATGGGTCCAGGCTTCCGCCAGACCAAGGACAGTCTGCCGAGGCCGCCACTCGAGTATTTCAAACGCTTCTACGCCGACACGGCACTGTTCGGTGCGCAGCACGCTGTGCGGTGCGTCCTGGACTTCTTCGGTCCAGACCATGTCCTGTTCGGAACGGACATGCCACTCGGCCCGCCGGCTGCTGTCGAGGCGACGATCGCGGACATCGAAGGCTGCGGCTTATCCGTCCAAGAGCGCTCCGCGGTCTATGGCGACAACGTCGCGAACCTGCTCGCCATCGGCCCCGACGTGACGAGCCCGAGGAATCGATGAGCACAACACAGCTGCCTGGCCCGGAACTGGTTCGCGAGCCGACGGACGAAGGCTATCTCGAGCGGGAAGGCGTCCGTCTCCACTGGTTGGAGTGGGCGCCACCCGGTACGCCCGAGCCTCCGGCGATCCTCCTCCTGCACGGCCTCAGCTCGAACGCCAGGTACTGGGAGCGCGTCGCGCGGCGCATGACCAACCGCCGGCTGGTTGCCCTCGACCAGCGATCTCACGGCCTATCGGATGCGCCGCCGACCGGGTACGGCCTGGACGTCCTGGCCGCCGACGCCGCCCACGCCATCCGCGCGCTCGGGCTCAACCGGCCGGTCGTCGTCGGTCACAGCTGGGGAGGAACCGTTGCCCTCGAGGTCGGTGCGACGCCGGGCGAGCTGGTGAGCGGCGTGGCCGTGATGGACGGTCCGATCGCCTCAATCTCGGAGCGCATCACGTGGGAGGACGCGTCGCGGATGATGCAGCCCCCGCTGCCGCGCTACGCCTCACTCGAGGAGGCGTTTGAAGCGAACCGCCAGATGTTGGGTGAGGCGTGGGGCGAAGACCTGCAGGCGTTCGTGAAGGCTGGCCTCCGGCGCGACGGTGACTCCTGGATGCTGACCCTCACAGCACCGGTGCGCCTGCAGATCCTGGAGCAGCTGTATCAGTTCCGCCCTGAGGTCGCTCTGGCCGCCATCGACGCGCCGCTACTCGTCGGGCTGGCGGCGGCTGACACCGCCATGCGGGCCTGGAAAGAGGAGGGTGCCAGGCGAGTGCAAGAGATCCATCCCGATGCGGACATCCGCTGGTATGACTCACGACACGACATCCCGCTGATTCGCCCTGGTGAGATTGCGACAGACCTCGAGACGCTGGCGCGACGGGCTGTGAGCGTGTGAAACCAGTGGGACATCGCTCCATCGCTGAAGCGTGGCGCCTGGACGTCAAGCCAGTCAGAACGGAGCCTTGTCGCGAGCTACGGTCCGGCCGGGGATGGAACTCCGGCTCCGGGTGTCACAAGTGTCTTGCGAACTAGAGCACCCCACCGTGCTCGGTCGCATCGTGGTTGGTCAAATGCATGTCAGGATGTTCTTGGCCTATGGGCAGCAGCGTTCGAAGCCAAGGAAATCAGCCAGAACTTTGATGAACTGACCTCGCCGATCGCGCACTACCACGAACGGGCGATCACGAGCGGTGGTCAGAAGGAGTGTACTGATGGCCGTTGAGCCGCGGTTAGAGCTCCCGACGTTTAGGGTCAAGCAACTCGTCGAGGACTACCGGAGTGGTCGCATCGTCATTCCAGAGTTTCAGCGTGAGTATGTATGGCGGAAGGGCAAAGCGCCTCGACTTATCGACTCGCTATACCGCGGCTTCCCCATATCGTCACTCTTGCTCTGGCAAAGCACCGAAGAGACTCGTGCGCGCAGGCGGGATCCCCGCCCGATTCGCTCGGCCGTGATGAATTGGTTGATCGATGGACAGCAGAGAGTGATCACCCTATCGCGAGTCATGAGCGGCGATGAAGGAATCGACGTGATGTTTCACGCAGGCCGTGAAGAGTTCCGCCTTGCGAATGCGGCTACGCGTCAAGATCCGACGTGGGTTCGTGTTTCCGAAGTCTTGGACGACGAGGTGTACAGACGGCTCAGGCGAAACCTAGATGGAAGCCGGCACGCCGAAATAATCGAAGCACGCTACGAGCGCCTTAGGAAGATTCTTAACTACGAGGTCCCGGTTGTGCGCATGGTTGACCATTCGTTCGACAATGCCGTCAATGCATTCACAAGGATCAACACTCTTGGGGTTCGCCTCAAGCAGGAGGACATTCAGAGCGCTCAGATAGCGGCCAAACATACGGGATTTGTGGCTGACGAAGTGGCGCCGTTCATGCTGCGACTGCGCCAGCAGGGCTTCACCCGGCTAAACGTCATGCACCTATTTCGTGCTTGCGCTTTCATAGCAAAGCGAGACGATCGGACGCGGACTCCATTACATGAACTCGGCCGGAGTGAAGTTCTCGCGGCGTGGAAGAAGACCGAGGTTGCGACAGGGACAGCGATCGGAATCGTCAGAAGCGAACTCGGTTTGGTGAACATGAATATCCTGTGGTCGGGGGCCCTCCTCGTGCCCCTAATCGTCCTCTGTGCAACGACCCCTCCGCGGCAACGCAATGCACATGAGCTGGTGGGATGGCTCGCGCTCGCGACACTTTTGCACAGGTACAGCGTTTCTAGCGAGACCACGCTTGATCAGGACCTCAGAGCGTGCCGCTCTGCAGATCCTATAGGCGCGCTACTTACCAACTTACGCTCAACGCGGAGGCACCTGACCGCTGACTCGGACGATTTCGCCGGCGCCATCTCCGATAGAAGCGGTCTCCTCGCCTTGTACATCGGATGCATGAATCGAGGAATTCTCGACTTCTATACCGGGGCGAAAGTACTCCTCCAAGACAATGTCGATCGTCATCACATACTTCCCCGCGGACAATTTGCGGAGAACGAGCGCTCGAAGGCCGACAACATCGCGAACATGGCATTCATAGCCGGCGACGTGAACAGGGCCATCAGCCTAACCGGCCCGGAGGTTTACCTAGCGAAGCAGAAAGTGCGAGTACTCCGTAGCCAGTGCATTCCAGCAGACCGAACTCTATGGCGAATAAACAAAGCTGAACGATTCTGGGAAGCCCGGCGGGAACTGGTGGCAGAGTCTTTCAATGAATTCGTTCGCAAGTCAATGCCTCAACGACGGATTTGACGGTAGTCAACTACCAGTAAGCGCCGGAGCAATGAGCGCGTGGAGCCCATCGAGTAGCTGGCTCCTCACGTTGCCGTTCAACGCTCGTGTCAACACGACCAGACGACTGCCGTGCCGGAAGTAACGGAGGGGCTGACCATGGAAGTCCACTTGCTCCCACTCGGCGTAGGTCAAACGATCCCTACCGAGGAAAATGCCAGCCAACGCGTCGCGTCCGCCCCATTCCGGGTCGTTCCCGCGACCATGAAACAGGAGAACTTTGGCGCTGCTTCGCATCTTCGCCAGCATCGTTGAGAGAAAAGCATGACGGTCTCCAGTTGACGCACGACCGTCAGCGGTGAGCTTCGCTGGATAGGCACTGACCTCGATCTGGTACGCGAGATTCCCGAGAGTGCCCACATTCTGGTCAAGGAGCGGTAACCAATTGCCGCGACCGGCTATTGCTTCAGCAAGCAGCTTCCACGTGTGTCGTCCGCGGTGCTTGTGAACCAAGAAGTAGTCGTTGGCGTGAATGTGGAATTCACGGCGATGTTCAAACTCCGGGATGGGCGGATCGTGTTTGGCGGATCGCGGGTCCAAGGCATCGACTATTGGCTGGCGGCCGCCGGTCGCCCAAATAACCGCACAGCACGAATTCCACTGACCGAGGTCGACCGCTCTCACCGGATAGGCCTCCTCCGTGCCCATCGCAACGATGGGCGCATCGTCGCGCCCCCAACCGAGGCACCACTGGTTAATAAGAAGGTCTAGGTCGGGCGGCACGTCGGCCGTACTCAGATCGTTGGCTGTGAATCCGATGTTGTCCGTGGTGATGGAAAAGGGGTCACGAACGCGTGCCAGGAGCTCGATCAGCGCCTCAATGCTGGGTCGTAGCGACTCCGAGAAGCGACCGAGGCCTCCCCTCAAGTGATCTCGATATCGGTCTGCTGACTCGAGTACAAGTTCCGGATACCTGGCGATGCCATCACCGTGAGTTTGACGACCACCGATATTCGTCACCGCTGGACCTAGGTCCGCACGAGTGATGACGAGCCCGCAATCTCGACAAGGCGGCACAGCGCGTTGGCTAGGCGCATCCGCTCGGGAGTATGTGCCTTCTGGACAACTATCGAGTACGACTAAACGACCTTGCTTCCCGTGCCGAGACCGGCTGCAAGGTGACGGGATAGGATTCACCAGAACGATGGGCGACATCAAGCTGTTCCGAGTCGATTCGTCCGGTGTGGCCGAGCTACCGGGTCAGTCTGTCTCAGTCGAGAAGAGCCTCCAGGTGCTTGTCGAAAACAACCTTGAAACGTTTCTGGGTATCCGGTTTTTGGCGAGCGAGTACTCCACCGGCAAGACACATGCGGGTCGCATCGACACGCTAGGTTTGGACGAGAACAACTGTCCAGTCATCATTGAATACAAGCGATCGACCAATGAGAACGTAATGAATCAAGGGCTGTTCTACCTCGACTGGTTGCTTGACCACAAGGCCGAGTTCACCTTGTTGGCTATGAAGCAGCTTGGATCCGAGGTGCAGGCCAAGATCGACTGGTCAGGCCCTCGCTTGTTGTGCATTGCCGGCAACTACACCAAGTACGACGAGCACGCGGTGCAGCAGATCAACAGGAACATTGAGTTGTTTAGATACCAGCAACATGCGGGGTACCTGGTCTTGGAGCTTGTCAACGCGACCACCGGTGCACCGGACCCCAGCGACGACCCTGCGCCGACCAGCCCGAAGGCCAGCTCAACCCCGTACAAGACCGTGAGCCAGTACTACGAGCAAGCGCCTCTCGACCTGCGCAACATGTTCGAGGCGCTTGACGCCTACCTCATGGCCTTAGGAAATGATGTAACCAAGAGGACCCTGAAGCTCTACTTCGCATTCCGACGAATAAAGAACTTTGCCTGTGTCGAATTCCGACCGCAGCTCAAACACCTCTTGATCTTCGTCAAGGTTGACCCGTCGACCATCAACCTGGAACAGGGATTTACCAGAGATGTCTCGTCTATAGGGCACTTCGGGACGGGTGACCTCGAGATTACGATCGCGTCGATGGCCGACCTCGAAAGGGCCAAGCCGTTAATGCTGACCAGTTACGAGGGCGCCTAGGCCGCTGCCGTCGCGCGCCCGGGCTCATATCTCGCGCCTATTCAACGACTCTGCAACTGCCGCGAACCCAGCTAGCGCCGCCTGCAGATCCTCCACGATCTCGGCGGCAATCACTTCCGGGGCCGGCAGATTGTCCGTGTCTTCCAAGGACTCGTCTCGGAGCCAGAAGATGTCGAGCGAAGCCTTGTCGCGCGCCATAAGGTCTCCGTAGGTGAATACCTTGAAGCGGTCCGTTTCCTTCCGCTCTTGGCGGTTGTCAGGGTTGTAGCTGGCAACGAAGTCGTCGAGATCCGACCTCACGAGCTGCCGCGTCTTGAGGGTGAAGCTCTGATTCGTCCGGAAGTCGTAGATCCACAGCTGCCGCGTCCTCGGCTGCTCGGAGGGTGGCTTCCGATCGAAGAAGAGAACATTCGCCTTCACACCGCCGGCGTAGAAGATGCCCGTCGGAAGGCGAAGCAGTGTGTGTACATCGCATTGCTCGAGGAGACGGCGGCGAACAGTCTCCCCCGCTCCGCCTTCGAAAAGAACGTTGTCAGGAATCACGATCGCGGCTCGGCCGTTGATTTCCAAAAGCGAGCGCACGTGTTGCAAGAAGTTCAGTTGCTTGTTCGAGGTCGTAGCCCAGAAGTCCTCTCGTAGGTAGCTCATGGATTCGGTCTCGGTGTCACCCTCGGCGGTGATGACCTTGTACGACGACCTCTTGCCGAACGGTGGATTGGTGAGCACCACCTTGAAGTGACCCGATGGCGCCGTGCGCAGGGAATCGTCCACGGTGATGAGGCTGTCGCCTTCAGGATGGCCGATGCCGTGGAGCAAGAGGTTCATTGCACAGATGCGCGCTGTCGCATCTACGATTTCCCAACCTCGAAGAGCGTCGTCACGGAGGAACTTCTTTTGGTCGGGATCGAGCTCCCCTCGTTTCATGAAGTCATGGGCGGCGAGCAAGAATCCGCCGGTGCCGGCAGCCGGATCGCACACAGTGTCGCCCGGTGTAGGCCTCATAACATCGACGATGGCCTTGATCACCTGGCGCGGGGTGAAGTACTGACCCGCCCCCGTCTTTACGTCCTCTGCGCTCTTGGCGAGAAGGCCTTCGTAGGCGTCACCTTTCACGTCAGCGTCGAGGATCATCCACTGTTCTCTGTCGATGAGATCCGATACGAGCCGCTTCAGCTTCGCGGGATCCTGGATCTTGTTCTGGGCCTTGCGGAAAATGACGCCGAGTGTCCCAGGCGACTTACCTAGCTCGACGAGGAGGTGGCGGTACTGAAGATCCAATTCGTCGCCGTCGAGGCGGACCAACGAAGCCCAGTTCAGATTCGTCGGAACGATTGATGGCCGGCTGAACGGGGGCTTCGTCTGCTCATCCGCCATCTTGAGAAATAGCAGGAACGTCAGTTGCTCGATGTAATCCTGGTATGACAGGCCGTCGTCGCGGAGGACGTTACAGTAGTTCCAAAGCTTCTGAACAATCGTTGCTGAATCACTCATGCGAGCACCTTGGTGAGTCGCGTTCCTGATTTGCGACCACCGGCTGTCTTGTGTCCATTGGAAGAAGCTCGCTCGCTGACAACTCGCTCCAAGAGCACGGAGGCAGGTTCATCCTTTGGATCTTGGAGGACGAGTTCGCCGGAGAAAGCTGCGGCAAGGATCGTGGATCGCAGACTGCTAGCCCGATCACCGGTTAATCGAACTACCGCGGCGACGCTGCTCAGGTCCGCGGAGACGGTTTCGTGAATCGAGATGATCGCCTTCTGCTCATGAAGTGGAGGAACGGCAATACGACAGCGCCGGACATCGTTCTGGTTAATGCTGGCCTGGTTGACCGCCTGTTTCGCGTTCTTCAGCAATTGCGAACGTCCACGATTGGATTGGAGGTACAGCGCTAGGTATTTGCCGGTCAGTTCGTCGCTTGTCCGCAGCCTCATCATGTTTGACTCGAAGACTGCGCCGGCAAGGCTTGGCGTGACAACTAGACACTTGCCAAGGTGGGTCATGCTATTCACGCGGTTGATGACGATGTCGCCGACCTCGAGTTCGAAAGTGATGACATCGGCGGCGCTGGCCGCAACTAGCTGTAGCGCATCGCGACGTTGAGCCCAACCATCCTGGAAATCGGCGATTCTGAGTATTGCTGTGCCGCGACCGTACTGCGACGCCGGCAAATAGAGACCGTTTTGGGGACCCTCCACGATAAGGTCCCCAAGCTCGGCCCAGCGCCAATGGGCGGGGAGTTCGCCTGTTGGCGCTCCGAATGCACTCGCACCCCATTTTTCGGTAACACGTGCGTCATTCAAAAGGAGGCCGGTTACTGCCGCTTCCAACACGGCAGCGCGCAGGCGCTTGATGTTCCGACCCACTCTCTCGAGCGCCGCCGCGCCTGCATCGAGGCGCGAGAACTGGTCCTCGATGGCGCCGACGATCCGTTCTTGTTCTGCACTGGGAGGTACCGGGATTGCCATGGCACGAACCTGACTGTCCACTACTGCCGGATAACTGGTTCCGCGCATTTGAGCTGACAAGCCGTCAACGAATGCGTTCGTCCGTGCGTAGTAGTGGAGGAGTCGAGGGTTGACACCGTCTGCTGGACGGAGAACCGAGAAACCTGTTGAGCCGATCGACCCGGAGAGGGATGCATCGACGAAGGCGATGTTGCGCAGGTACGTTCGCACTGTTGAAAAGACTGTGTCACCCGTCTGGAGTAGCTGCCGCGCTCGCGAGGGTGCATCACGCCCGCGTAGTGATTTTGGATCGACGATTCGATTAGACCGATTGTCGATCGACCCAATGTCCACATAGGTAAACACCTCGCCCGGAGCGACCTTTGGGTCCACGAAGGTCACCGGCAAAGTTACGTCGCCAACCGTGGCCATTGCCCATCCAGTTGGTAGATCGCTCACGCTGCTAGCGTCTCGGTCAGCTCATCCATCAACGGCTTAAGCCGTTCCCCGAAGACCTGGACCGCCCTGCCGATTCCACCGTGTTCGACGAATGGTGTGTATTCGAACGACTCGGGCGCAATCCCCAACTCCGAGGCGACGTTCTCCTTCATCCACGTCAGCCACTGCAGCTGGTCCACCGTGAAGGTCACCCCTTTCCGCTTCTGGGCCTCCAGCCAAGCGGTAAAGCGCATTTCGACCTGATCTCGGAACGGGACGAGCTCCTCATCCTGGTGCAGCGTGAAACGCACCAACGCCACGATGTCGGAGAGCATCCGGCCGCCTGAGCCACGCACCTTGGATTGATCGAGGAGCTCGTACGCGTGCCAGAGCTTCGCGGTTGTCCACTGGCGCGGTGGGCGCTCGATAGCCTTGGCCAGTTCCCTGATCTCCTGGAATGTCAGTCGTTCCCGATGCGGGCGGCTGTAGAGAATCTGGAGCGCACGGATCTCGTCCTTATGTTCCTTGATGTATTCGGCAAACTGGTTCACCAGGGTTTCTGCCTTCTCACGGCCTTCCGCCGAATGGCCGGCGAAGAGCACCTCGTCGGTCGAGGTCTCGTCAATCGTCTGTTCGTACGACTTACGCACATCGAGAATTGCGTTGCGAAGGTCGGGATTGGACGCGAGTGGCTTGAGGGCCTCGGCGATCATTTTCTGGGCAACTGCGGCGACAGCAGAAGCATCCTCGGCCGAAGCTCCCCCGCTGACAGCTGCGGCGATCTGCGCGTCAGGGTCGAGTGCCTCGACGATCTGGCGGGCGATGGTTCCGAGGTCATGACCCTCAGCGAGTCCCCGCAGCATCTCGCGGTCGTCCTTGGTGAGCTGCTTGTCGAGACGCGCCAGCCGGCCCGCGATCGATGATGCAATGTCGGGGTCTTTGTTTCCAAAGGCGACAGCCTTGAGCAAGTCTTTCAGGCTCGAGGTTGGCTTCCGCTCCAGTGGTTGGATGGTCTCCGCGAGGTCCGTATCCATGATCCCAACCGCATCGACGACCAGGAAGCGGTCCTTGTGCTTGGCGTCGTCGGTGACCGCCTGGAAGTCCGTGTCGTTGATCACTCGGACTCCTCTGCCGAGCATCTGCTCAAAGTAGGTCCGACTCTGCACCGCGCGCATGAATACGAGGCATTCGAGGGGCCGCACGTCTGTCCCCGTAGCGATCATGTCGACCGTGACCACAATTCGCGGATACATTGAGTTCCGGAACGCTTGAAGGAGCTCCTCGGGTGTGCCGTCGTGTGTCCGGTAAGTGATCTTGGTTGCGAACTGATTGCCCTTGCCGAACACCTCGCGCACGACTTGCACGATGTCGTCTGCGTGCGAGTCATCCTTGGCAAAGATCAAGGTCTTGGGCACCGTGGTCCGGCCGGGAAACAGTTCAGTAAAGAGCTTGTCTCGAAACGTTTCGATCACGGTCCGAATCTGGTCGATGGCCACCACATCGCGATCCAACTGCTTTTCCGAGTAGATCACCGGCTCGTCAACGGCTTCCCAGCGGAACTTGCGCGTCTGGCGGTCACGAAAACCGGCGAAGTCGCCCGATTCGATGGTTGATCCACCCTTTGTGATCGCCGTCTCGATCTTGTAGACGGTGAAGTCGACGTTCACCCCGTCGGCCACCGCCATGTCATGCGAGTACTCCATAACCAGGTTCTGCTGAAAGAACCCGAAAGTCTGCTTGGTCGGAGTTGCGGTCAGCCCAATCAGGCGAGCATCGAAGTACTCGAGGACCTGCCGCCACAACCCGTAGATAGAACGGTGACATTCGTCGACGATGATGAAGTCGAAGGTGTCCGGCGGCAAAGCCTGGTTGTAAAGAACCTCGACCGGCGCCAGGACCGGCAGCTCGTAGATCGACTTCTGATCGAGTTCCTCGTCCATCTCCTTGTCCCCTTTGAGGATCGAGAAGATGCGCTGGACCGTGGAGATGCAGACCCGAGAGGTGGTGTCGACAGTGTTTGACGTGAGGTGCTGGACGTTGTACTCGGCGGGGAACTTTCGTTTCGTCTCTGGAATGCTGAACTTGTCGAACTCGAGTTTGGTCTGCTTGCCGAGGTTGGAGCGGTCGACCAGAAACAGGAGGCGCTTGGCATTGGCATGTTTGATCAGGCGGTAGCAGATGTTCGCCGCCGTGAACGTCTTGCCGGAGCCGGTGGCCATCTGAACGAGTGACCGCGGGCGGTTTTGCGCGAGCGAGCTCTCCACGTTGCGAATGGCCACGGCCTGCTTGCCCCACAGCCCGGCCTCGTCGAGTTCCGGCATCGCGCGGATCCTGGCCAGGACGGTCGGATGTTCGTGGTCGGCGGTGATCTGTTGTGACCATTCAGCGAGCGTCTCGGGCCGGTGGAAAGTGAATACCCTGCGGCTGCGGGCGTCTGGGTCGTACCAGTTGGTGAAACGGGTTTCGGCCCCGGTCGATTCATAGATGAAGGGCAGCGGGTAGACCGATGGTTTCATCCAGTCCGGGAGCCCTTCAACGTATTTGCTGCTCTGACGCTCCACCTCCACCAGGGTCGTGCCTTCGGGCTTCGCCTCGATCACGCCGGCGGGCTGGCCATTTAGAAAGAGGAGGTAGTCAACGCGGCCGTGGCCCTTCTCCAGAGCGAACTCGCGGACCGCCACGCCCAAGCCGGCGTCGAGCTTGAGGGCGTTCTGGCTCTGGATCAGCCAGCCAGTAGCCGCCAGTTGCTTGTCGATCTCTTTCCTGGCCCGAGCTTCCCGGGCCAGATAGTCATGCTCTTCAGGGCTCACGATGGGCAAGGGTAAAGATACTCAGGCCGTCGCGATCCCAAAACCCCGCGCCCGTCGGTTCGAGCGGCCTTGACTGTACGAATCGAGCAGACGAATCCGCATCTCAGTCATTTCGGCCCCTTGGTTCTGGGCGAAAAGCCTGGGTGCCAGGCCCCGCTTGAACTCCGCAATTACCACTAAACCGTCGACGAACTGCACTGTGGCGCCCGCGCTCAGCTGCGCCAGTCCGCGAGCTGTGGTCAATTTTCGGCGTGCCGAGCTTGTGGCTCGCCGCTTGACATTTGCTGGATACTGCCGCATAAGGAACGGGCATCCTGACCGTGAACAGCTGCTGATCGTGATCCTGACTTTCGTGCGCTGGGTTCTTTTTCGGCTCAAATCGCAAAACAAAGACCTCCCACCTGCCGATCCATCCCCTTCTTACCTAATCGGATTGCCTCTCGAGCGCTTTATTAAGCTGGCTTCTCAGCTCGTCGACCTTCAAGTGAGTCGAAAGGTATGGCGTCAACGAAAGGTCGAGGCAATAGAGTGGCGTGGCGAAAGCCTCTACCGCAGGAAGGTCAGCATCGACTTCACGATGCCTGATCGGTCGGAGTTTCCAGAGTACTGGGCCGCGTTCGAGGGTCACTCCGACAAAACCGTGGTGATTCCGCTGTCTATGATGCGGAAAGGGGTGCTTCACGACTTCGACCTGGTCGACGAATCGCGCCACCCAATCCCAGTATGCACTCGGGAGCAGCACGAAAAGATTGCGCAGGCCGCTCTGTTGACCCGAGCAACGAAGGAAATCGAAGACCGCGGACTGGGACGAACGCTCGACGACGATCTACAGGAGCAGCTGGTCAACATCGTTCACGAAAACAACGCGATCGTCGCTTCGACGTTATTCGACCGATTCGTGGACGCACGGGCCCTGGCTCCTGGCACTTGGCATTCCGATCAGCGGCGCGCGCTTCTCGACAGTGCCGGTTTCGTACAGCTCCTTCACAGCTTCGCCGGACAGTACCTCATGTGTGTCTTCCTGGCGGGATTGCCAGGCCAACGACGCGTTGTCAAATTTGCCTACGAAGATCAGGCCGGTCCCTCCGAAGCCAGGAGCACCCTGTTCAGGTCAATTCGGAGTTGGTGTCAATACATCGGTTGGTGGCCACGAGTCACGCACCTTGGAATTGGCGACACCTCAGCGGCGCGCAGTTACCACATCGAGGTTGCCGCACCGGCCGAACTACTCATCGCACGTGCCGATGTAAGGGAGGCGGTTGACACTGGGACGCCATTGAGGTCTGAGTCGTTGGCAAGGCGTGTGCACTTCTATCTGACCGGTTCAGCCGACCTCGAGCGTTTGCAATCGTTGGATCTGGAAGTTCACTTCGCCTTGGACCCTCAAGGTTTCCTGTTGTCCGTAATGAGTGTTGCCATTACCACTTTTCTGCTCCTTGCGACGGGTGTGCTGTTGCACATCAACGGTATCGGTCTGAAACAGCAAGACACGGCCGCGGTTATCGTCGTCGCAGTGCCCGGCCTGCTTGCTGCAGTCCTTTTTCGATCCGACGAGGAAAGGCTTGTAGCCATTAGCATTGTTGGACTTCGAGTGATAGCGGGCCTGCTTGTCGCGGCCTCCTTGGCGGCGGCTGGCCTCCTCGTCGTTAACGTCGATTCCAGTACCCGCTTTTATGGCTGGTGCTTGTCGGCTTCAATTGCCGGCTTGGCCGCCCTCGCGACCGCGGTCGCTTGGCGCCTCAGCAGTTACTGGGCTCGCGTTTCGTCGACCCCGAAAGCTGCGGGGCAGGCACCGCCGACGAACACTGCAGTTAGGCCGCGATTTCCGCGCATCGACCTAGGGGCCCTCACCCGTTTTCGAATAGTGATCACTGCTGCTGGCGCGGTCGGTCTGGTAGGTCTGGCCATCGCCTTCGGTGCGCAATGGCCGCACCTGTCCCTGCCCTCACTGCAGTTGGGCCAAGAGGTCTGGATCCGTCTGGCGGGGAGTGCCCTATTCGGAGTGCTGGTCTTCTGTGCGGTGGTAAGCTGGCTCACTGCCTTGCTGGGATGGCTCTGGCGGCGATCCTCGCCCGACGTAATCCAGTGATTGACGCTAAAGCGAACAGCGATTAGGATCCGTACATATGTTTGATGAAGTACTGAGAAGCCGCGAGGGTGTGTCGTATGACCGCGGCACGCCGGAGGACATGGCGGACTCACGGCGAGTTGTCACGTGGCTCGAGAGCCCTAAAAGCCGCGAGGCCAAGAAAAACGTGGCCGAGGCACTGATTCGGATTTGGGAGAAAGCCAAGAATCCTGACGGGGACCAGCCCTAGCACCCTATGTCCTCATCGCAACTGTTCGAGCTGCTTTGAGAAAAGTCGCGGATTCGGACTAGCGCAAGCGATCCAATCCCGAGGCGCTGCGAAGATGTCCCGACGATCATTCCAGCCTGTTGGCAGCGCGTCCGACAAACTTGAACTCGAGCCCGAGTGAGCCGCTAACGTCCCAGCTTTGCGTAAGTCGGAGGTGCTAGATTGCAGTCAAGCTGGCCGCGAATGCATGACTCAGGCATCGAGTTTCCGCCCCAATCAGGCCATCCAGAAGGGGTCGGATTGCTCGTCGAAGCCTATGCCTGCGTCGTGAGTGGTCGAACGGCGTGGTACGTGAGCTCACCCCTGACCTCAGGCAAGAGGTCGCGCGAGTGGCGCCGAAGAAACGCGGAGCGTGTTGGTGCAGCAGCCGCGCTGACCTCAGAGAACTTCACGCGAGACGTGCTCGCCCCCAACCGAAAAGATGCTGCCAGATTCGTCGAAACCTTGCGCGCCCGACAAAACCAAGTGGTGATCGACCCGGTGGCTCTGGCCGATATCCCTGACTGGAAGCAGTCGGACTATCAAGTCTTATGGGCCCGAGTGATCGAGCGGTACGTCGCGACCGTAGTGTTTCGTGAGGGTTGGCAGGTCAGCAACGGGTGCGCCTGGGAGCTCTTAACGGCCTACCTGGCAGACTGCCGGCTTCTGCGCGAGGATCTGAGCCCATTGGAAATGCCGACGGCGCAAGCGCTGCTGGAAACCACTGTCTCGGCGCCCGATGGGAGTCCGGCCTTCCTCGTCGCGGTCCTCGATGCCCTCAAACACAATCGCCGGAACCGGGAATGGCGCGCTCCGAACTGAGGCCATCCGGCACTGCGGCGGCTTCGTCCCCTCAGTACAAGGATGCGATCCTCGACGAACTCGCAGAAGTCGGCAACGTGGCCCAGTTCGTGAGCTTCGCACCAGGATTACAGCCCCAGCTGCGCTTCGTCCGCCTGCGAGATTTACATGAACAGAAGGTGAGTTCGATCGACGACGCTATATCGGCTCTGATGGAGCGAAGCGTCCAACGGTCGGTGAACGTCCGGAGCTTCCACCCCGATAACCCAAAGGCCAACGAATTCATCTACGGGCTTACCGACATCGACGCGGTCGCACATGCAGTGCGGCGCCTGGCCAAGCAAGGCCTGTACACGATCGTCAACGAGACCATCGATGTCAAGGACGGTGGCGTTTCTGGCGTGTCCTACGGCGGAATCCTCGAATTTGCACCCGGCGACACCCCGCGCGCGGTCGAGAAGCCAGGCACGGTTTCGCTCAGGCACGAGATGGGCCTACGGATGCTGACAACCGTATACGGCTTCCAACCTGAGTTGCCCTTTCCGCCCGACGTCCGAGTCGAATTCAGTATTCATCCATTGCGTCGGGGAGTGCGGCAGACGCATACGATTATTTGGGAGCTGGAAAGCACGGACGACATCGAACTCCGTGCCAACACAACCTGGCCCAACCTGTTCAGCCGCCACCTTGGCGACAAGACCTTTGGGCTTCTTGTCGCCGACGCCATCGGCCTTCCAGTGCCCGCGACGATTGTCGTTGGCAGGAACGTCGCCCCATTTCGTTTTGGTAGGTCGACGGGTACCGGCGAGCGCTGGATTCGCACCAGCCCCGCTGAGCAGACCCCTGGAAGGTTCACAACACGGCGGGGATGGACGGATCCGTTTGTCCTCATGTCAACTGAGGATCCGCAAGGGAATTTGATTGCGTCTGTGCTCGACCAGGAGGGGGTCGACGCCCAGTACTCGGGCGCTGCTATTGCCCAACCAGACGGCAAGCCCGCGATCGAAGGGGTCTCAGGCTACGGCGACGCCTTCATGCAGGGCGCGGTCGCGCCACAGAGGCTTCCGCCAGGCGTAACTCGCAAGGTCACGACTATTTTCAATTCAGTTGTCACACAACTGGGACCCGTACGTTTTGAGTGGGTGGTCGACAAGCGACGCGTGTGGATCGTCCAACTGCACCGAGGTGCCACACTGACGAGTGGCGGCACAATCTACCCCGGCAATCCCACCGTCGAACACCGCTTCGCGGTGGAAGGCGGCCTCGACGCACTGAGGGCGTTCATTGACAATTTGCCGCGCGATCAAGACAACGGCATCGTTCTGGTCGGTCACGTCGGCGTGACGAGTCACTTCGGCGACCTCCTTCGCCGGGCTCGGATTCCCTCCCGCGTCGAGACCCCCTGAGGGGGACAGGCCCCAGTTCTATGGCGTTATCGGCGATCTGATGGCGCCACGCCTTCTCCGACCCAACCAACGGTGTGGCTCCGCGAGATCGTTCTCTCCAAATTGAGCCTTCGGACACCATGCGAGACTCCCAGATTCACACTAGCAGCTGTTGCTGCGATTACTCGCTTCACCTTGGTCGGCGCAATCATGTATATGCACTCCGACGTCAATCGGCGATAACGGACGGTTGGACTCAAGCGGCTTACGCGGCATATGGGTACGGCTAGCGCATTTCGATAGAGATCGTGCAACTCCGAATGATCAGCATTCGTGACTACCACAGTTGCCCCGCGCGTAGCTGCCCGCCGGCTGGCGGCACACAGTCGGGATTGATCGCTCCACGAGAACACCCGCTCGTTGTACCTGACAAACCCATTGTCGTTGTGAGTGACGCTGTACGCCGGATCACAGTAAACGAGGTCGCCGTCATCTGCTGCGTCCAACTGCTGTTCAAAATCGCACGCCAACAGCTTCGCATTGCGCAATGCACGCGCACCGTCCCTCAGGAGTTCTCTAGTCCAAAGCGTGTCGGGTCGTCGCTCGATCCCTCCAAATGGAACGTTAAATCGACCTTCTCTGTTTGTTCGGTAAATTCCGGCGAACGCAGTTCGGTTCAAATACAAGAACCTAACTGCTCGATCAATTAGCGCCTTGGGGGCAGCATCACGAATGCCGGCATAGGTCGACGCATCAACGGGGAACTGTCGAAGCTTCTTCTCTATTCTGGTTGCGGAGTTTCGTACCTGACGGTAGACATTAATCAACTCCAGATTGATGTCCGATAGCGTGCTCTGCGGAGGTTGCAGGGCGAAATACACCGCGCCACCACCGAGAAATGGTTCGTAATAATGACGAAATTGAAGTCCACTAAGGAGAGCGACCAGTCGATGCGGCAGCCAGCGCTTTCCTCCCGGCCAACGCAGAAATGGCAGGGTGGCGATAGGCGATATGTCGGGCGTCCAATTCAGGGCGTCGCCTCGGCCGGTCACTAGTGGTCGGTCGTTACTAGGCGTTTTAGACGTTCCCCAATTTGCAATTCTGCGAGCCTGGGCAGGGTAGCTCGCGGTACCATACTGTGCCACTCAGAGTTTCCGGCCAGCATTCCGCTGCGTATCGCGGCGCCAGCGTAGTCTTTTCGATGGCGCTCCCACAACACATGCACTTGATATCCATGACGACGGAGCACGTCGACTTTATGGCGGTTCCAATCGTCATACACCGTCGTAAAGATCGGAATGGCCGGGTCGAGAAAGTTATGTAGCAGGGCGGGCTCCTCAATTGGAAACGGAACGAAGCCGTACTCACTGCCAGAGATGCCGGCGTCCATCAACGCCAGGCGTATGAGGTCAGCGCGTTCAAAGTACGTCAGCGGATTGTTCTGTGGCATTGATCGGTGAACGTCCTCAGGAGTCGTTGCTTGAACGGTTGGGGCTAAGTACTGAGTGATTCCGATCCAAAGGAAGTCGCACCTCTGTTTCGACGCTTGCAAGTACTCCAAATGACCTAAATGAAACGGTTGGAACCGTCCATGAGCTGACGCCACGGGCAGCAATGCAAGGCTGCCGACGTCTACAGGTAGGTCTGAAAGTTCCATGGCTCGGAATGGCTCCACAGGTCATTGAAGTAAACCTCGAACGCGTGAAAGAGGGACTCGGCGGCATGTTCTTCATTGGGCCGTGCCACATGTAACTGTGGAAGTTGTGAGCCATCGCCTCGCCCATAAATCATCGGACTGACCAGGCACAAGCGGTGATCAATGAACATCAGGCGAAAAGCGGGTGGCAGATCGTAAAAGTGCACCTTAAAGTGACCTAGGGCTCGCTTGGCCTTGATCTCAGCAAGCCTCCGCAGCGACTCCAAAACGATGCCTGCATACTCCTCGCGATCCAGACCAAAGCGCCTGGCGGCGTTGGTCAGACTTGCGGTATCAGGACGACTCAGCAGGAATCGGATTTCCTGATCATCACGGCAACCCGCAAGAACTTGGTCAAAGTTAGGCTGCTTAGTCAGCTTCGAGGCTCCTGTGCCCAAGAAGTCGATATGGTCATGGCACAGATTGAGAGCAGCACGATAATCGATTCCTGATCGCGTTGACTCGTCAGCCCCCCGCACGCCTATCAACCAAAGAGGGCGCAACTGGATGATCAGGCCTACGGCAGTCGCGATGGG
>Ga0209118_1000319_pt1 | contig 28448 bp, 26 predicted proteins | sample BlaSpr_A8_Ref_M1_FD_187988 | JGI IMG/M metagenome (GOLD analysis project Ga0209118, IMG submission 187988) | Forest soil microbial communities from Thunder Bay, Ontario, Canada - Black Spruce, Ontario site 2_A8_Ref_M1 (SPAdes) (version 2) | ecosystem: Environmental > Terrestrial > Soil > Boreal... | reverse complement strand
CCACTTCCACTCCTCGACGACGTCCGGGTCTGCTTCCTTGATGAGCTTGCGCATTCTGCTGAGGGTTTCCCCGCGCCAGTCCCCGAGTTCGGCGATTCTATTCGAGATGAGCTCCGATGCCGACTGGCCTTGGCTCGCGCCGGACTTTTTCATGTTCTCATCCTAGAAGTTCCAGATATATTTCATTTGCAAGGTCGAGTCGCGCGAAACGCGTGTCATCGACGGCCAGCCGAAGGGTCAGCATGCCGCTTCGATCCAGACCTTGGCAGAAAATCCGATCTAATTTGCACCGGGTGGCAAATTATTTGCTCATTGCCGGCGTCGCTCAGCCGCGCGTCAAAGGCTCAACACTCACCGTGACCAGGCCGATTCAATGGTGACCATGGTCAACGTCAGTCTATTGATGTGACAGCCAAAACGCGTGAAAACGCAACAGCGTCGGTCTCCCGGGCAGGGAGCAAGTAAGCGGAGTTTTAGCGGGCGAGAGGTCTACCCGCCTACTGCACCTACATCACTGCGCCGAGTTGCCAAGGCACGAATTCATCCGCTCCGAAGCCATGCACTTCGCTGCGGCTCGGCTGGCCCGAGGCAGTCGCCAGGATAAGCTGGAAGATGCGCTCCCCGGCTTCCTGAACGGTCAGATTGCCATCCAATATTTCACCGCAATTCACGTCCATGTCGTCGGTCATGCGTTCGTAAAGACTGCTGTTGGTAGCCAGCTTTAACGACGGTGAGGGCTTGCAGCCGTAGACCGAACCGCGGCCGGTCGTAAAGCAGATCAGGTTTGCGCCACCAGCGACCTGCCCGGTCGCGGAAACGGGATCGTAACCTGGTGTGTCCATGAACACGAAGCCCTTGGCGATAACCGGCTCGGCATACTCGTAGACCTCCATCAGGCCGCCGGTGCCACCCTTGGCGACCGCACCGAGGGATTTTTCGAGGATGGTGGTGAGTCCTCCGGCTTTGTTGCCCGGCGAGGGATTGTTGTTCATCTCACCGTGATTGCGTTCGGTGTAGTCTTCCCACCACTTGATCCTTTTGACGATCTTTTCCCCTACTGCCGGGCTCACCGCGCGGCGCGTCAGGAGGTGCTCCGCACCGTAGATTTCCGGCGTTTCAGATAGGATAGCGGTGCCCCCATGGCGCACCAGCAGATCTACCGCCGCACCCAGTGCCGGGTTGGCAGTGATCCCCGAATAGCCATCCGATCCGCCGCACTGCAGACCCACGACAATATGGCTCGCCGGCACCGTCTCGCGATGAACCTGATTTGCCGCAGGCAGCATGTCTTTGATGACCCGGATGCCTTCCGCGATGGCCTTGACCGTACCGCCCTGGTCCTGAATGGTCATTGCATGCAGCAGCGGCCCGGCCTGCAAGCCCTGGGTAAACATCAGCGCGCCCATTTGATTGGCTTCGCAGCCCAGGCCGATGAGCAGTACCGCGGAAAAATTGGGATGGCGCGCATAGCCGGCGATAGTTCGGCGCAGGACATCGACGCCCTCCCCCGTCGAACTCATGCCGCAGCCGGTGCCGTGGGTGAGCGCAACCACGCCGTCAACGTTGGGATAGTCCTTCAAGGCGTCGCCGCGGAAGGCTTCGGCAATGTGCTTGGAAACGGTAGCCGAGCAGTTGACCGTGGAAAGAATGCCGATGTAGTTGCGCGTGGCAACGCGTCCGTCGGAGCGCACGATGCCTTCAAAGGTAGCCGGTTGCGCCACATAGGCGGTGGGCTGGTAGCCTTCACTGAAGGCATAGTCGCGCGCGAAGGCATGTACTTCGAGGTTATGCACGTGTACGTGCTGACCGGGCGAGATCGGTTTCGTGGCGAAGCCGATAATCTGGTTATAGCGGCGCACCGGTTCGCCTATCGCAACGGCGCGAGTGGCAATCTTGTGGCCCGCGGGAATGCGTTCAACACAGCTCACCTTTTCCGCCAGCACGACCGTTCCTGGTTCCAGATCGCGGCAAGCGATTACCACATCATCTGCGGCGTTGAGTCGTATGGTTAGTGGGGCTTCCTTTAGCATCATGATCTCCCGCATCTAATAGTCGAGCCAGTGGCATGCGCTCGCGGCACGGCGAACGCTCGATCCGTGTACCGCGCGCGAATGAAATAACTTATTCCTGATCCTGCTACGTCGAGCGTCAGCGGCCTGCCACGGCCGCGCAGAAAGGATAGCCAATCGGCTCGCATCGTGGTAGCAAGCGCGCCCGCATCGTCACTATTTTCGCTTGCTCCAACTGGTGCTGAACCGGGAGGCGGCGTGATCCATGTGCTTGCGCATTGCTGTGCGTGCACCACGCGCATCATGCGCAGCGATGGCCGCAAAAATCGCGTTGTGTTCCTTGATGGCTGCGCTCCAAAGTCCCGGTGTGTCGAAATGATGTTCCAGTTGCGAGAACAACGGCCCGGCCCGTTCTTCCCATAGCGTATTCACCACCAGTTCAAGCGCGCTGTTACCGGTGGCCTCCGCGATTCGCAAATGAAACAGTCGGTCCGATTGTACCGGCATTTTGTGGCGCTTGTGGTCCCTCACCATGGCGTCCAGTGCCTGCTTGATGCCTTGGATCTGGGCTGCGTCGGCATTCCTCGCCGCGAGCGCCGCGCACTCAGCCTCGATGATCCAGCGCGCGCTGATCAGCTCGAACGGACCCGAATCACCAGGCAACGGCGAAGCCTGCCGATGCGCGCCGTTCGTGTTCACCACATAGACGCCTGAGCCCACACGCACTTCAACGTAGCCTTGAACTTCCAGCGCAATAAGCGCTTCCCTGACCGACGGACGACTCACCCCCAGTTGCTTCGCGAGATCGCGTTCAGCGGGAAGCCGCTCGCCGGGCTTGAACTCGCCGCGTGCAATGAGATCGCCGATCTGATCTGCGATCCGGCGATATAAGCGACGTACCTCGATGAGCTGAATAGGCATGGCAGACAGGTTGCGAACTAGACAATGGCCAAGGCGTGACGTAAACTTTGGTCAAGTGGTCAGGCCAATTTTACTCCACCTTTGTCGCTAAGCCTAGCGGCTAATCTGGAGAGTGCATGTGCTTTGCCGCGGCCCTAAAGGTACTCACCAACCACACCGCACGGCAAACCAACTGGAGGCAGCATTGGCACAACGGCTGAACGAAAAGACGGCGTTCATCACCGCGGCTGCGCAAGGCATTGGTCGGGCGACCGCCCTAGCCTTCGCCGCCGAAGGCGCAAAGGTTTGGGCTACCGACATCAATGCTGAGGCGCTCGCGCAACTGGCGAATATCCCCGGCATGAAAACTCATGCGTTGAACGTGATGGACGACGCAGCGGTGAGCGCTACCGCCAGCGAAGTGGGCCCGATCGATATCCTGTTCAATTGCGCGGGCTACGTGCATCACGGCGACATCCTGAAGTGCACACCGCAAGACTGGGACTTTAGTTTCGGGCTCAACGTACGCGCCATGTATACGCTTACCCGCGCCTTCATTCCGGCCATGCTCGCGCAAGGGCACGGCAACATCATCAACATGGCTTCCGTGGCATCAAGCGTAAAGGGCATCCCCAATCGCCTGGCGTATGGCTCAAGCAAGGCAGCGGTGATCGGCTTTACCAAAGCCCTGGCCGCTGATTACGTAAAGCAGGGCATCCGCAGCAATTGTCTCTGCCCCGGCACGGTCGACACACCTTCGCTTGGCGATCGGATCAATGCCTTTGCCGATCCGCAACATGCGCGCAAGGAGTTCATCGCCCGCCAGCCGATGGGTCGTTTGGCCACGGTGGATGACATCACGCCACTCATCGTCTATCTTGCGTCCGACGAGTCCAGATTCGCGACCGGCGGTATTTTCTGCGTCGATGGTGGCATGACGATTTAGTGGCGAAGGGCGCTGGTCGGGTACATTGTCTGTGACGCTACTCCGCAGTCAGTCATCCGTTGCTTCGGACAGCAGCAAACATATCCCCACAGGAGGAGCAATATGAAGTTGTTGCGTTACGGCCCGCCCGGCCGCGAAAAACCCGGCATGCTCGATGCAGACGGCAGGATTCGCGCGCTATCGGAACTCATCGAGGACATCGATCTGCGCGCACTCGGTGCGCTGGGCCTGAAGAGGTTGCGCCGTCTTGATCCCGCCTCCCTTCCACTGGTGCGTGGCAAACCGCGTCTGGGCTGTCCGGTCGCCAACGTGAGCAAATTTATCGCCGTCGGTCTCAACTACAGCGACCATGCCGCTGAAGCGGGGATGGCCATTCCCAAGGAGCCGATCATTTTCACCAAGGCCATCTCCTGCATCGGCGGGCCGAATGATCGCATCGTCATTCCCAAGGGTTCGACCAAGACCGACTGGGAAGTGGAACTGGGTATCGTCATCGGCACCAAGGCACAGTATGTTTCCGAACAGGACGCTTTGAAATACGTTGCCGGCTATTGTGTCATCGACGATGTATCGGAGCGCAACTTCCAACTCGAACGCGGCAGCCAATGGGACAAAGGCAAGGGCTGCGACACCTTTGGCCCGATCGGTCCGTGGCTGGTCACCAGCGACGAAATGCCCGACCCGCACAATCTTTCGATGTGGCTCGATGTGAACGGCAAACGCTGCCAAAGCGGAAACACGCGCACCATGATTTTCGACTGCGTTCATCTGGTGAGCTACATCAGCCAGTTCATGACGCTCATACCCGGCGACATCATCACCACCGGCACGCCTCCGGGCGTAGGCATGGGCATGAAGCCCCCGCGCTACTTGAAAGTCGGCGACGTGGTCACGCTGGGTATCGAGGGTCTTGGTGAACAGCGCCAGGAAGTGGTCGCCCATCCGAGCCGTTGATGGCAAGAGATCCGTTGTCGATTGGTTGTGTGCCCCGATACACAGACCACGCATGGGGCCCGCGCCTGTCTGGAAGCGGTCGGGGTCAATGCGGCGGATGCTGAACGGTGCGCTGGTACGGACCAGCCTTGGGGGGAATCGACTCGCACGGCGTTGCGTGCCTGACCCCCTACCTCGCGCGCCCCGTGGCGGGCTCGATAAAATCGAGTCCATCGATCAGCAATTCGCCCTGCCCTCTTTTTAACCGATTGGAGACACGATGATTCCCGACCTCAAGAACAAAGTCGTATTGATCACCGGTGCCAGCACAGGCATCGGCGCAGCCGTCGCGTTGGGTTTCGGCGCTAACGGTGCGCGCGTCGCCGTCCACTACAACAGCAGCGAGGGAGCCGCGAACCAGGTCGCCGCCGGTATTCGGCAAGGCGGCGCTGAGGCTATCACCATCCACGGCGATGTCACGGCCACCGCAAACATCAGGGCCATCATCGACAAAACCGTTGCTCATTTCGGTCGCATCGATATCCTCATCAACAACGCCGGTGCGCTGGTACGTCGCTGTCCCATCGCCGAAATGACCGACGAGCTGTTCGACACGGTTGTATCGCTCAACGTGCGCTCGGTGGTCGCCGCATGCCGCGACGCGGTTCCGCATTTCCGCCGTCAAGGCGGCGGCAACATCATCAACGTCACCTCCATCGCAGCACGCAATGGGGGCGGACCCGGATCATCGATCTACGCCGGGGCGAAGGCCTTTGTCAGCACGGTGACGCGCGGACTCGCCAAGGAACTCGCCGCTGAGCGGATCCGCGTCAACGGGGTCTCTCCCGGTGTGATCCAGACCCCTTTCCACGAGCGTTTCTCTACCCCGCAGCAACTGGCCGGGCTGCAGGCAACCATACCGATGAACCGCCTGGGTACGGCAGAGGAATGCGTGGGTGCGTTTCTCTATCTTGCGTCCGACCAGTTGAGTGCTTATGTGACAGGGCAGATTTTGGAAGTGAATGGCGGACAGCTGATGCCTTGATCGGCATCGTGTGAGTTATCGTGAGGAACGAACGGTGCGGTGCGCGGACTGCGCTAACTCGGCAACTTGCTTCCCTTGACGATGGGATAGTCGGGTCGCCCACGTTGCGCCCAGCTGACCACGTTCTGTGCCGCTTTGCAACGCAGTTCAATCTCCGCCTCGATCGAGTAGAACGCCGCGTGCGGCGTCAGCAAGACCCGCGGATGCGTGGCCAGCGGATGACCGTCCGGTACCGGCTCAACGGGCAGCACATCAAGTGCGACACCGTCGAGTTTTGCCTCGGCCAAGATTTTCAACAGGTCGTCGATGTTTATCACTGCGCCTCGCGCGGTATTGATCAGCACGCTCGCCGATGGCATCAGGTCGAGCAGGCGGCCATTGACCATGCCGCGTGTTTCCGCGGTGAGCGGCACGTGAAGCGATAGTGCGTCGCTCTGCGCGAACAACTCGTCCAAGGTCACGCGTTCGACATAGGCAGGAAAATCGCCGTCGATAATATACGGGTCGCAGGCTATGACGCGCTTGAATACATTTCGGCCGATGTGCGCCATGCGTTTGCCGATGCGCCCCAAACCGAGAATGCCGAGCGTCATGTTGCTGGCCCGCCCGATCGGCCCGGCGGACAGATAATGCCAGTTGCCGGCTTTCACGTCGCGGTCGTAAAACGGCAGATGGCGCAGCAACGCGAGCGCCATGGCGAGCGCATGAGTTGCCACCTCGCCAACGCCATAGTCCGGCGAATTGGCTAGCCACACGCCATGCTTTTCGCAGGCGGCGGGGTCGACGGTGTCGAAGCCGGCGCCGAGGCGACTAACCATGCCGATCTGCGGCGACGCGGCAAGCACATGATCAGTCACCGGTGCATATTGCACCAGCAGTGCCGAACAACCATGCGCAGCACGAATCACGTCGTCCTCAGTTTTGCATTGCGCGGTCGCGACTTCGATTGCCCCCTCTTTAAAAATCCTCAACTCCAAATCGAGATCTTTGAAATCGTAGTCCGTAATAAGAACGCGCATCACGAGGCAGTCGTTTTGCCAAACGCGGCAGCCAGCGAACCGGCAAAGATTTCAAGCACGAGAAAGGACATCGGCAGCACCAAGGATTTTCGGATGGGGCTCGAACTAAACGTCCGTGTTGCAATGTACGCACGTTGGGCATAACTGGTCAAGTGGTCAGGCCAATCGGTATGGTATGCTTTTGCCTCGCGCCGGTAAGCCGACAAGCGGCAAGTGGAAGCACAAAGAGGAGGATCCATGAATCAACTCGACATGCAGGGCCGCAAAGCGGTCGTCACGGGCGGCGCATCGGGGATCGGTTTTACCGTTGCCCAGCGTCTTGTTCTTTCAGGTGCTGCAGTCAGTCTCTGGGACCGCGATCAGCAAGCGCTCGAATGGGCCGCCGCGAAGCTGGGCACGCCCTGTCATGTGCAGCGGCTCGACGTATCGGAGGCCGAACAAGTCGAGGCCGCGGGAAGGGAGACAAACAAAGCCCTGGGTCGCATAGATATCCTCGTGGCCAGCGCCGGTATTGCCGGGCCGAATACCGTGACCTGGGAATATCCGATCGAAGCATGGAAGCAAATCCTCGACGTCAATCTGACTGGCCTCTTTCTGTGTAATCGGGCGCTCATTCCGTACATGCTAAGCAACGACTACGGACGCATCGTCAACATCTCGTCGATTGCGGGAAAGGAAGGCAACCCCACCGCTTGTGCCTACAGCGCCTCCAAGGCCGGAGTGATTTCACTCACCAAATCGCTGGGCAAGGAGCTCGCGAAAACCGGTATCCGAGTCAATTGCATCACCCCCGCCACCGTGCAGACGGAGATGTTGAGTCAGGTCGCGCAGAGCCACATCGACTACATGCGTTCGAAGATACCCATGGGCCGCTTCGGTCAACCCGAAGAAATCGCCGCCATGGTGGCGTGGCTGTGCACGGAGGAATGTTCGTTCACCACAGGCGCCGTATTCGATCTTTCGGGAGGCCGCGCCGTTTACTGAGGTTTGTCATGGCCCCGCGTTATTCCGCTCAGCATTTGCAAGTCTTCGCCTGCACGTTACTCGTGCGCGCCGGCATGCCACCCGATATGGCCGGCGACGTGGCCGATGTCCTTCTCGAGGGCGATCTTCTGGGTCACGACACGCATGGTTTGCAGCTTCTCGCGCCCTATCTCGCTGAGGTGGAAAAGGGCACCATGCGCGTAGCCGGAAGCTACGAGGTGGTTAATGAGCGGCCCGCCTGCGCGATCTGGGACGGACGCCGCCTGCCCGGACCGTGGCTGTGCCTGCGCGCCCTCGAGCAAGCCATCGCACAAGCCAGGCAATTCGGCACCGGGACCATTGTCATCCGGCGCAGCCATCACATCGCTTGTCTTGCCGCGTATCTCAAGCGCGCAACCGACCAGGGTTTCGTGATGCAGCTGCTCTGCTCCGATCCGAACGGCGCGAGTGTTGCGCCATTCGGCGGAACTCGCGCGGTGTTCACGCCGGATCCTCTCGCTTTCGGATTTCCCACCGGCGGTGATCCGGTGCTGATCGATATCTCCGCCTCACTTACCACCAACGGCATGACCAATCGGCTGCACCGTCAAGGCAAGCGTTTCGCTTATCCGTGGCTGATCGATGCCGAGGGCAACGCCACTGACGATCCCGGCGTGCTATTCGATAAACCGCCCGGCACGATCCTGCCCTTGGGAGGACTGGAGGCGGGTCATAAGGGGTATGGTCTTGCGCTGATTGTCGAGGCGCTGACTGGCGGCCTGGCCGGGTTTGGGCGAAGCGATGCGAAGGAAGGCTGGGGCGCAACCGTTTTTGTGCAGATCATCGACCCCGACGCTTTCGGTTCGCGCAAGGACTTCGAACGGCAGGCGGCGTGGATTGCCCGGGCGTGTCAGGAAAATCCGCCGCGCGCCGGCGTCGGCAGCGTCAAACTGCCAGGGCAGCGCGGCCTGCAGCGACGGCGCGAGCAGTTGCAGAGCGGCGTGCAGTTGAGCCCGGAGATCACGCCGGCATTGGCCGGATGGGCAGAGAAGCTGCAGGTCGCGTTACCCGTCCCGATGGATTGAGGCGCGTAGTCCGTCACCACCAAAATTGGCGGCAGATGCCTGCGCTCAGACATTCGCCTGGCATCGTCGAGGGCTTTGCACTGGCACCAACCAATTGCCTACGCACTTAACCAGGACGGCCTTGATGTCAAGCCAATAAATAATGTCTCTTCTGCGATATATTTCCAGATATGTTTCGATGAGGGCGCTGCTGCAAACCTTCTGCCGGTAGCACCGCGACTGAGTCCAAGATTAGCGCACTTCTGCGCCTGATCATGGCCGTTGTACCCCGTTCTTCGCCACGTACACGGCATACAGCGAGGTCGTCGCCGTTATGAACAGACGGTTCCGTTTCGGTCCCCCGAACGTAAGATTCGACACCACCTCGGGAATGCGGATCTTGCCCAGCAGTTCGCCCTGCGGCGAATAACAATGAATTCCGTCGCCGGCGCTGGTCCAGATATTGCCGTCGGTATCGATGCGCAGGCCGTCGGCAAGTCCCGGGCTCACTTCGGCGAACAGCCGAGCGTTCGCCAAGCGCCGACCCTCGACCACATCGAACACACGAATGTGATGATTGCCGTCCTTCTTGTGCGAGGCGCCCGTATCTACCACATAGAGCTTGGCTTCATCCGGTGAGAAGGCGATGCCGTTGGGCTTGTCGAAATCGTCGGCGACCACATCGAGCTTGCCGCTTTGCGGATCCAGGCGAAACACATTGCAACCGCCGTACTCCGGCTCACCCCGATGCCCTTCATAGTCGTAGAGGATGCCGTAGGGAGGGTCGGTGAACCACACCGTATGATCGGATTTCACTACTACGTCGTTGGGCGAATTGAGCCGCTTGCCTTGGAAACTGTCGGCCAATACGGTGATGCTTCCATCCGCTTCAGTGCGCGTCACCCGCCGTGCGCCGTGTTCGCAACTCACCAACCTGCCTTGCCGGTCCCGCGTGTTACCGTTGCTGTTGTTGGAGGGCTGGCGAAACACCGTGACGCCCGCACCATCCACCCAACGCATCATGCGATTGTTGGGGATGTCGCTCCACAGCAGATAATTCCCGTCGCCAAAATACACCGGACCTTCCGCCCACAAGGTCCCGGTGTAGAGCTTTTCCACCCACGCATTGCCGAGAATGCAATAGCGGAAACGTTCATCCCAGATCTCGAATTCGCCCGCCATCCCTGCCGTTTCAGTCATGTTCTACTCCTGATTCTTCACCCTAAGAATGTACTTTGGCGCCACGGCCATAGACGAGGAGCATCACCACGATAACCACGCCGTAGATAATCTGCCGCCCGGCCTCCGGCATCTGCATGACCGAAAGCATGCTCTGCAACAACACAATCAAGATGACGCCGATCACCGTGCCGATGTACTGGCCCTTGCCGCCGAGAATACTGGTTCCGCCCAACACGATCGCCGCTATGGCCGGCAGCAGGTACGCGTCGCCCATCCCCTGATACGCCTTGGTCGAATAGCCGGTCAGCATCACCCCGCCGAGAGCGGCGGTAACGCCGTTGACGGCGAAACACCCGACGATCACCGAGCGGGTGCGCACGCCGGAAAGATACGCTGCGCTCTCGCGGTTGCCGATCGCGAAAACATAGCGCCCAAACGGCGTCGTGCGCAGCATGAGCGCCAAGACGACCGTTACGACAATCCAAATGTATAGCGCATTGGGCACGCCAAGAACCGACTTTTGCACTGCGATGAATTGCATCAGTGGCGTGGCTTGCGTCTGCGGTGCAAAACCGCCGGTATAGAGCACCATGAGGCCTTGCAGGACCGCGTTGGTACCGAGGGTGAAGATCATCGAGGGAATGCGCAACCAGGCGTAGCCGAAGCCGTTGACGATGCCGATGGCAAGCCCGCAGAGCATGCCGGCAGGGATCGCTAACGCCTCGCCCCACGGGCCCAAGCGCGCAACTGCGGTAGCCATCATGGCGCCGGTGGTCACCGTCCACGGCAGCGAAAGATCGATCTGTCCAAGCAGAATCACCAGCATCATGCCTGAGGCGATGATGCCGAGAAAAGCCGCGACTTGCAGTTGCTGAAGCAGATAAGTCGGAGAGATGAAACTGGTATTGATGGTGCTGCCGATCGCCAGAACAACGACGATAAATCCCGAGGCAATCAGGATCGGCTTATCGATTGACTTGATGGCGATCATGAACTCGCTCAGGTAAACAGTTCGAGACGGTTCTTGATGCGCAGCACGCGCGAAGCCCCCAAGCTCACCGCACCCAGCAGGATGACGCCCTCGAACAACGGCTGCCAAAGTGGCGGTGCATCGAATACGAAGAGCAGATCGCCGATGGTGCGCAGCACGAAGGCGCCGATCACCGAGCCGACCATGCCACCGGAACCGCCGAATAACGAGGAGCCGCCCACGACCACCGCGGCGATCGAGTTAAGCGTGTAGGCGCCGCCCTGCGGTGCGCTGGCCTCGCCCGACAAGGCGACCAGCGAAAGGAGCAGACCCGCCAAAGCGGAAAGCAATCCGGCAAACATATAGGCGACAATCTTGGAGCGTCCGACTGCTACCCCTGACATGTATGCCGCGCCCTCGGCCGAGCCTGCTGCGTAGCAGCCGCGGCCGACGATCGAGCGGCGAAACGGCAGCCACAGGAACACCAATACTCCCACCAGCAGCAGGAAAGTCGTCGGAATGCCGAACGTCGCATAAGTGAGGGCGTTGCTCAACCCCTCGCTGACATCGCCGCCCGGACTGGGGCGCAGCAGCAGCGCAATGCCGAAGTACACGGCGCCGGTCGCAAGCGTCGCGATGATCGGTTGAATCCGTCCGATAACCACGATCGCTCCATTGACCGCGCCGGCCGCGAGACCGGCGAGAAGCACGACGACAACGCCGAAGGCTATGTGGCCGGGCGAGCCGTTGACCAGCACCGAGGAAATGCACGTCGCCATGGTCATTACGCTGCCCACCGAAAGATCGAGGCCGCGCGTGAGCACCGGCACAGTTTGGGCCATCGCGACCAGGGCCAGCACCACGGCCTTGTTCGAGGCAGTGGTCAACACGTTGACCGAGATTTGCCGCGGATGCTCGTAGAGAAAAAGCCCGAACATGGCGACGAAAACACCGAGCGCCAACAGCGGACCGGTGTTCTGAGCGAGCCGAAGCCGCGCATCGCGCGCTTTCATGCTGCCGCCTCGATGGCAGTCACGCGCTTGCCTTCCGGCAGATTTAGTGAGGCGGCAATGATGTTGTGTTCGTTAATGGCCTCCGCCGCGAGTTCGCGCGCGACCCGGCCGTCGTAGAGAATCATCACCCGATCGCACATGCCAATTAACTCGTCGTAGTCGGTGCTGTAGAACAGGATTGCCGTTCCTGCATCGGCCAGCTTGCGCAGTAATTGATAGATCTCCTGTTTGGTGCCCACGTCGATACCGCGGGTCGGATCGTTGAGCAGCACAATGCGCGCACCGGTCATCAACCATTTGCCGATCACAACTTTCTGTTGATTGCCCCCGGAGAGCGAAGCCACCGGGTTATCCAGATTGTCGACCTTGATACGCAGGCTGCGTATTGCTTCCTCGACGTACCTGGCTTCGCGGGCTCGATCGACGATCCCGTGGCGCGTGAGCTTGCTCAACGCGGCGATCGTCAAGTTGTCGCGAATCGACATCGGCAACATCAACCCTTCGGTTTTGCGATCTTCGGGAATCAGTGCCATGCCGAGCTTCAGCGCCTTGGCCTGAGCCGGTCCGCCGATCTCCACTGCCACACCATCGATCTTGGTGCAACCCTGCACGCCGCTCAACACACCGTACAGCGCGAGCAGCAACTCCCGCTGCCCTTGCCCATCCAAGCCGCCCAGTCCGACGATCTCACCTTGCCCTACGCTGAGCGAGATGTCGGCCAGCCGCTCCTGCCAACTCAGGCCGCGCACTTCCAAAGCCGCCTTCGCCTGAGCATCGCGCTGCGGTTTCGCTGGATAGATCAATTTCAGCTCCCGGCCGATCATGAGCCGCACGATCTCTTCGTCGCTGCGGCTGCCTTGGGCGAAGGTCTCGATATGGCGCCCGTTGCGGAACACCGAGCAGGTATCGGCAAGCGCCTTGATTTCATGCATGCGATGCGAGATGTAGAGGATAGCGAGTCCCTCGTCGCGCAACTGACGCAGGATGGCGTACACCTTCTCGACATCGGCGGCAGTCAGTGCCGACGTCGCTTCGTCGAGGATCAACAATTTGGGATTGCGCCCCAGCGCCTTGGCAATTTCCACCATTTGCCGGCGCGATAAGGGAAGGTTCTTTACACGCTCAAGCGGATGCAAATCCGCGCAGCCAACACGCTGCAGCAACTGCCCGGCACGGCGGCACTGGGCAGCGCCATCGATGATGCCGAATCGTCCTGGTGGGTTGGTGATGCAGATGTTGTCGGCGATGGACAGGTCGGGCATCAGCGAGAGTTCTTGAAAGATGCACGCGATACCTTCATGCGCCGCATCGATCGGCGAAGCGAACTTCATTTCACGCTCGCTCACCAACAGTTTCCCCTGGTCGGGCTGGACCGCTCCGGCGATGATTTTTATCAGGGTGCTTTTGCCGGCGCCATTCTCACCCAACACAGCGTGGATGGAAGCGGGCGAGCAGGCAAAGTTCACGCCATCCAGCGCGGTCACCCCGCCGTAATGTTTGCTCACGCCTTCCATGCGCAGAAACGGCGGCAGTCCGCTTGCATTCATCGGAGAACCATAACTGAGGTTACAAAAAACAGCCGTGCCCTCTTGCAGCAAGAGGACACGGTGAACGAGGAGAAAACGCTAGAGTGTTACTGGTTAGCCTCGGTCTTGCCCATGATCTGCACAGCGGTAAAGGTAACGCCGCAAGGTGGGAAGTCGTTAGGTGTGAAGAAGTTATCCGACTGGTCGGGGAAGTAGTTGACACCGGCCTTGAGCGTCGTGTAGTCGGCGTAGGGGATCGGCACCGAAATGTACTGTGGCAACTTGTTGCCCTGCAGTGCTGCAACCGCCGCCTTGAGCGAGATCGCGACCAGAGCAGGAGACTGTCCGGCGGAAGAACCCTTCAGCCCGTCCTGCGAATGCTGGGCGATCAATTTTCGGAAGCCGTTTTCTGCCTCACCGGCGACCGGGATGAAAGGATGCTTGGCGTCGATCAACGCGCGCACCGCACCGGTGGAACCACCCTGCACGAACATGCCACTGAAGCGACCATGCACGGCGATGGCGTCGGCCACGACTTTCTGCGCCGTGCCGTCATCCCAGTTACCGACGACTTCGATGATCTGCGCGTCCTTGTACGGGTCCATGATTTCGCGGAAGCCCAGGTGGCGATCGCGATCCACGGAATTGCCGGCCAAGCCGCGCACCTCGAGAATCTTGCCTTTGGTGGCGCCTTGCTTCTCCAGCCAGCGGCCCATAATGCGACCCATCTCCTTCTGGTCCTCGTTCACTTGAATTACGTCCTCGGTATCGAGCACGTTATCGAACGGGATCAGCACGACGCCTGCGTCCTTGGCACGCTTGATGACCGGCTTGAAGGCGGTGGGGTTCACTGCGATGGTCAGAATCGCATCGAAACCGGCATTGATGAAGTTGTCGATCGCGCCGATCTGAGCAGCCACGTCGGTGCCTGTACTGACAATCTTCAGTTCCTTGATGTAGGGCTTCATCTCCGGCGTATCAGCGTAAGCCTTCAGCGTTTTGATCATCTGAATACGCCAGGTGTTGCCCACGAAACCGTTAGCCAACGCGATGCGATACGGGCCCTTCTTGGCCGGGAATTGCATCACCTTGGTGTCTGCGGTAAATGGCTTGAAGCACTGCGGCAGATAGGTATCCGCCGCGGAAACCTGCATTGACGCAAGCAACCCTGTCGCAACGAGGGTGCCCCAAATACGAATTGCGCTCATTGTTTCCTCCGCTCATTGTCTGGTTATTGGCCGGCCTCGCCGGTCGATCGTACGTCGTTTTGCGCGACTTGTTTTGGCTTTGGGGTAATGCTACTGCTGACTCCACGTCAGCTGCGCTATGCCGAATAAATCGAGCCGGGATGACGACGCTTGATCGCATCGAAGAATGTACGCGCCGAATTCGACCTGGTCAAGTGGTCAGGCCAATTTGTGACGATATGTTAGGCCAATTCGCAGATGGTATATTGCGCCTCACAAAACCGCGCTCATCGAGACGAGCGACCATGCGCACGCCGATGGTGGGAACAGTTGAGGAGACCAGCCAGCCAGTGCATAGCCGTAGCGTTGCCCAGCATATCCGCATGCTCTAAGCGGCGGACTTCAGTTCATCTTCCATATAGGCGCGGATGATCGCCTCGAAATCCGTTTCGCTCCGGAAACCCAGTGCCAATGCACGGCTACAGTCCCACGCGCCGGGCCATGTGGAGACGATGCGCGTGATCACCGGATCGACTTGCCAACGTACCCGCGCCGCTACCGCTTTGCCGGCTACGCGCTCCAGAGACTCGAGCATTTCCCCTGCGCTCACGGAAATGCCGGGCAGATTGACGACACGGCTGGCGCCGAAGCCCTGCGCCGGTAACTCGTGTGCATGCAATAGATTGGCGATCGCCGAGCGAGGCGAAGAAAGCCAGATACGCGTTTGCGGCGGCACTGGACAAGTCGCCTCGCTGCCCGCCAACGGTTCGCGAATGACGCCGCTTGCGAAGGAGGAAGCCGCCTTGTTCGGTTTACCCGGACGCACGCTGATGGTGGGCACGCGCAGCACTCGCCCATCGATGAACCTTTTGCGGCTGTAATCGTTGATGAGCAATTCGCCGACTGCCTTTTGCGTTCCGTATGAGGATTGCGGCAGCAACGCCGTCGAATCAAGCACCGGGTCGGGCAACTCGCCGCCATACACCGCCACTGAACTGGTAAACACCAGGCGCGGTGGATTGGCGAGTGCACGGCAGCGCTCCAGCAGCAGGCGGGTCGCATCGACATTGATGCGCATCCCCAGATCGAAGTCGGCCTCCGCCTGCCCGCTGACAACAGCGGCCAGATGAAACACGCTGTCAACGTCGGCATCGATCGACTCTGCGAGCAAACCGGCATCGCAGATGTCGCCGGCCACCACCCGCACCCGGGAATCGGCGATGCCTTCGACGGGAACGATATCGAGCAGCATTATCTGCTCTATGTCTTCCTGCGCGCCGCTCGACCCTGTCAGTTGACCCTGCTTCAGCAATTGCTGCGTCAGGCGCTTGCCTAGAAATCCCGCGGCGCCGGTGATGCAAACCTTCATCGCTATTTCTCCTCATGTTCTCGCTCTTCGCGCTCTTGCATGGGCGCCTTTCCTACTGCCGGAGTAAAGTGTACCGCATCATGTCCACCAATTATCGCCGACCAAGGAGCCGGGAATGACGAACGCCAAGACGCAGCAAACCGTTGGAGTGATCGGCCTGGGTTCGATGGGCCTCGGCGTGGCGCGCTCGCTGCAGCGCGCCGGGTTTACCGTCTATGCGTGCGACCTCCGCGCCGCATCGATCGAGGCGTTCGCCGCCGAAGGCGGCATCGGTTGCGCAAGCTCGGCCGAGTTGGCCGGCAAGGTTTCAGCGCTCATCGTGCTCGTGGTCAACGCCGAGCAAACCGAAATGGTGCTCTACGGACCGGGGGGCGCGGTGGCGCATCTGGGCAAAGGCTCGGTCGTCATCGTGAGCAGCACGGTCCCGCCTTACTTCGCCCAAGCGTTGGGTGAGCGCCTTGCTGCCGATGGCATGCACATGATCGACGCACCGGTCTCAGGCGGCGTCGCACGCGCCGCGAACGGCACGATGACAGTGATGGCTGCCGGTGCCGCGGAGGCCTTCGAACTGACCCACGAGATCTTCTCCGCGATCGCCGAAAAAGTCTATCGCTTGGGCGAAAAGCCCGGTGAAGGCTCCAAGGTCAAGATGATCAATCAGCTGCTTGCCGGCGTGCACATCGCGGCGGCCGCAGAAGCAATGGCGCTCGGCATCAAAGCCGGCGTCGACCCGAAAATGCTCTATGAAGTCATCTCCAACAGCGCCGGTTCGTCGTGGATGTTTCAGAATCGCGTACCGCATATTCTGGCCGGCGACTATACGCCCCTTTCCGCAGTGAATATCTTCGTCAAGGATCTGGGTATCGTGCTCGACTCGGCAAGAAAGGCGACCTTCCCGCTGCCTCTGACGGCGGCCGCACATCAGTTGTTTCTGATGGCCGCAGCCGCTGGCCACGGCGGCGAGGACGATTCGGCGGTGATCAAGGTTTTTCAGGAGCTGACCGGCATTACCTTACCCGGTGAAGCAAGCTGAGTCGCAAAATATTGGCTCGACGTTCGCCCTGACGAGCTATCATTGGAACAGCGACGGCAGAGAACATCGACACCCGATAGCGACCGGCGGGAGACGGCCATTTGGCACTTTCATTTTGCAATTGGCAGGCAGCGCGCCGCCGGGAAGGCAATGCGCCTGCCGTTCTTGATGTCAGCGCGAATCTGGCATGCGCCTCGGTCGAGCGGACCCTCTTGTCAACTGTCCGCGTAGTTCCCGATAATGCAATTTGCGGCGTCAATCCATCGTTAAGCAATCTGCACGCCGCGGCGCTGGGATGGCAAGTTTGGTGAGCGAGCGGACTTGCCCGATACACAGGCGAAGAGCCGGCCAAGCGAATCCGCAATCGCAGCGAGAATCAATCTAGCATTTGAGTAGAGAACGCCACCATGCCTGTGCTGCTAGGTTGTATTGCCGATGACTTCACCGGTGCCACCGATCTGGCCGGCATGCTGGTGCGGCATGGCATGCGTACCGTGCAAATGGTCGGTGTGCCCGCCAACTTGAAACCGCCGGCACAGGTCGACGCGATCGTGGTCGCGCTCAAATCGCGCACGGTGCCGGCCCATCAAGCCATCGCGCAGTCGATGACCGCATTGAGCTGGCTTAAAAAAGCCGGCTGCCTACAATTCTTCTTCAAGTACTGTTCGACGTTCGATTCCACCGATGAAGGCAATATCGGTCCGGTTACCGACGCCCTGCTCGCCGCGCTGGACAGCAACTTCACCATCGCCTGCCCGGCCTTTCCGGAGAATAAACGTACGGTGTACAAGGGTCATTTGTTCGTCGGCGATGCGCCCCTGCACGAAAGCGGTATGCAGGATCACCCACTCACGCCGATGAAGGACTCGAATCTGGTGCGCGTGTTGGCGCGCCAGACCCAGCGCAAGGTCGGGCTGTTGCCGTTCGACGAAGTGAGTCTGGGGCCGCAAGCAATCGGCGCGGCTAACGACCGGCTGCGCGCCGCACGCACCGAGATCGCCATCGTGGACGCGCTGCGCGATACCGATCTGCTCGCGATCGGCACTGCTTGCGCGGACCTGCCGCTGATCACGGGCGGTTCCGGTATCGCGATGGGCTTACCGCAAAACTACCGCCAGCGCGGCTTGCTCGCTCCGAATCCGGAGGCCGGACGCCTGCCGCGCATGTCCGGTCCCGGGGTGGTCATCGCGGGCAGTTGTTCGCAGGCCACGCTCGAACAGATCGAGCACATGAAAGGCGAGCATCCGTGGTTCAAGATCGATCCACTCGACGTGGCATCCGGCGCCTCCACCGTCGATGACGTGCTGCGCTGGGCGGCACCTCGCCTGCGCAAAGGGCCGCTGCTCATTTATGCTTCCGCTAAACCGAGCGAGGTGAAAGCGGCGCAGAGCAAGTTGGGTCCGGCGCGCGCCGGTGAAATGGTCGAGCAGGCATTGGCGGGTATCGCCGAGGGCCTGGTCGCTCTCGGCGTGCGCCGTTTCGTAGTCGCCGGTGGAGAAACATCGGGGGCAGTCGTGAAGCGCCTCGGCATCAAGGGGCTGCGGATCGGCCGGCAAATCGATCCCGGTGTGCCGTGGACGGTGAGCCTGGGTGCGCCCTCGCTTACGCTCGCACTCAAATCGGGAAATTTCGGCACGCCGGACTTCTTCCTCAAGGCCTGGGGCGACCGCGTATGAGCGAGCAGCGCTTGCGCGAGGCCGTGGTCGGCTTCGGCAGATCTCTCTTCGAGCGCGGCCTCACGCCCGGCAGCAGCGGCAACATCAGCGTGCGTCTGGACGACGGCTGGCTGCTCACGCCCACCAACGCCTGCCTCGGCCAACTCGACCCGGCGCGGCTCGCGAAGCTCAGTTGGGATGGCCGCCTGTTGTCAGGCGATGCGCCTTCCAAGGAAGCGTTTCTGCATCGCGCCATGTACGAAGAAAGAGGTGGCGGCGCGGGAGCCATCGTGCACCTGCACTCCACGCATGCCGTGGCGGTATCTTGCCTATCCGATGTCAACCCGGACGATGTGCTGCCGCCAATCACCGCATATTACGTCATGAAGATCGGTCGGCTGCCGCTGGTGCCTTATCATCGCCCCGGGGACCCGAAGCTGGGTGATGCCATTCGCGGACTGGCCGGCAAGCATAGCGCCGTGCTGCTGGCGAACCATGGCCCGGTCGTCTCCGCCAAGACCTTGGAGGCTGCGATTTACGCGAGCGAAGAACTGGAGGAGACTGCGCGGTTGCACCTGCTTCTCCTCGGCAAGAATCCGCGCTTACTGAATGACGAACAGATTGCCGAGTTGTACCGAGTCTTCAGCTTGGATTCGTAAGTCCGATCGAGCGTCGGTCGCGCTCGAGCACGGGGTGAGAGAGCCATTCCCTGAATCATTACCAATCTCCCGAGCAATCGATGCCCAAGTTCGCCGCCAACATCAGCATGATGTTCAACGAAAGGCCTTTCCTCGACCGCTTCGCAATGGCGGCACAGGCCGGGTTTAAAGGCGTCGAGTACTTGTTTCCGTATGAGTATCCGGTGCAGGAGATTGCCACTCGGCTTGAATCCAGCGCTCTGCAAAACGTGTTGTTCAATACGCCGCCGGGCGACTCGACTGCCGGCGAACGGGGACTAGCGGCACTCCCCGGACGTGAAGCGGAATTTGCCTCCGGACTGACCACGCAACTCGGCTGCTCGCGTCTGCACGCCATGGCCGGCGTGCCCGCGCAAGGCGCTGATCGCGGGCAATGCCGGGAGACCTATCTCGCCAACCTGCACCTCGCCGCGGCTGCGACGGCTAAGCACGACATCACGCTATTGATCGAGCCGATCAATACACGCGACATTCCCGGCTATTTTCTCAACACGCAAGCCGAGGCGCATGCGCTGGTCGCCGCGGTTGGCGCGCCCAATCTACGCGTGCAAATGGACCGGTGTCACTGTCAGATCGTCGAAGGAGATCTGGCCACGAAAATCAAACGCCACATTTCCGGCGTCGGCCACTTGCAGATTGCCGGCGTCCCCGGGCGACACGAGCCCAATGTCGGCGAAATCAACTATCCCTATCCATTCAAACTGATCGACGAACTGGGTTACGACGGTTGGATTGGCTGCGAATACCGTCCGCGCAATGGGACCGTCGCCGGTCTGGGCTGGTTGGATAGCGTTCGCAACTAACCCCGGGACAAGGGCCATGGCACACATCGAATATCGCATCGCTGTCATCGCCGGGGACGGCATAGGCAAGGAAGTCATGCCCGAAGGCGTCCGCGTTCTGGAAGCCGCAGGAAGTGAGTTCGGCATCCGCTTCAACTGGGATTTTGTTCCTTGGGGCTGCGAATATTACGCCAAGCATGGCCGCATGATGCCGGATGACGGACTTGCCCAGATCTCTCACCACCATGCGATTTATCTCGGCGCCGTCGGCTTTCCCGGAGTACCCGATCACGTGTCGCTATGGGGACTGCTGATTCCCATTCGGCGGCAGTTTCAACAATACGTCAATCTGCGTCCGGTGCGCTTGATGCCCGGGATCAAGTCACCGCTGGCGGGACGTGAACCGGGCGATATCGATTTTTGGGTAGTCCGGGAAAATAACGAAGGCGAGTATTCCAGCATCGGCGGACGGCTTTACGAAGGTACGCCGCATGAATTGGTCGTGCAGGAAAGCGTCTTCACGCGGCGCGGCGTGGACCGGATATTGCGCTACGCCTTCGAGTTGGCGCAGCGCCGTCCGAAGAAGCACCTCACCTCGGCAACCAAATCAAACGGCATCTCGATCACCATGCCGTATTGGGATGAGCGTTTCAAGGAAGTCGCCGCTGGGTTCCCCGATGTGCGCACCGATCAATATCACATCGACATTCTTACCGCGCATTTCGTTCAGCACCCGGACTGGTTCGACGTGGTCGTGGGATCGAATTTGTTCGGCGACATTCTTTCCGACCTGGGGCCGGCGTGTACCGGTACGATCGGCATCGCCCCATCGGCAAACCTGAACCCGGAGCGCGAGTTTCCTTCCATGTTCGAACCGGTTCACGGCTCGGCGCCGGACATCGCCGGCCGCGGCATCGCCAATCCAATCGGGCAGATCTGGTCCGGCGCGATGATGCTCGAACATCTTGGTCATCCCGAGGCCGGCGCCGCCGTAGTGCGGGCCATCGAAACTGTGCTCAGCTCCCGCGAGCCGCGTACGCCCGACATTGGCGGCAAAGCGACTACCGTGGAGGTCGGTAAGGCAATCGCCGATGCGTTGATCCAGGGATAACCACCATTGCTCACTCGCCACTTCGCTGTTAATGTCACGCCCTTGGAGGAGAACCCAATGGGACTAAGAGCAGGGGGGACGCGACTGCTCTGCCAGTCGGCGGACACCCCTCCCGACTACGTACTTTGGTTAGGAATCGCCCATGGCCGCGGTTGAAATTCGCGGTGTCAAGAAATTCTTCGGCGCGACGCAAGTCGTTCACGGAGTCGACATAAAAATCGCGGATGGTGAGTTTGTCGTTCTGGTTGGCCCGTCAGGCTGCGGCAAGTCCACGCTGCTGCGCATGATCGCCGGCCTGGAGCAGATCAGCGCGGGCGAGATTTTCATCGGCGGCCGATTGGTCAATCGCGTTGCCCCGAAAGAGCGCGATGTAGCGATGGTGTTCCAGAACTACGCCCTCTATCCGCACATGACGGTGCAGGACAATATGGCGTTCAGTCTGCGGCTTGCCAAGGCTGACGCAAGCGTCCTCAAGGAGCGCGTCGATCGCGCCGCTCAAATACTCGGCCTCGGTTCGCTACTAGACCGTTACCCTCGGCAATTGTCCGGCGGCCAGCGCCAGCGGGTCGCTATGGGGCGGGCGATTGTACGCGATCCACAGGTGTTTCTCTTCGACGAGCCATTGTCCAATCTCGATGCGAAACTGCGCGTGCAAATGCGTACCGAGATCAAGGAGCTCCATCAACGACTGAAGACCACCTCGGTTTATGTTACCCATGATCAGGTGGAAGCGATGACGATGGCCGATACCATCGTGGTCATGCACGACGGCCGGGTCGAGCAGACGGGTACGCCGTTGGACCTCTACGATCATCCGACGAATCTGTTTGTGGCAGGTTTCATCGGTTCGCCGGCGATGAATTTTCTCAAGGGAGTATACCGCGCCGATAGCGGTAACCCGTATGTCCAATTTACCGACGGCAGCCGGCTACCTTCACCGCCAGCCAAAGCGCAGGACGGCCTGCCGGTCACTTACGGCATTCGCCCCGAGCACTTGATGATCGCCGGCACCGACAAGGGTCTGCCGGCCAGGGTGATCGTGGTCGAGCCGACCGGCGCCGATACGCAGGTGTTTGCCGATCTCGCGGGTAATGAGATTTCCGCGGTGTTCCGCGAGCGGCATACGTTCAGGCCCGGCGAAACCATCATGTTGAAACCCGACCTCGCAAACGTACATTTGTTCGATACAGAGAAAGGAATGAGGCTGCGTGGCTAAGCGGGCATAGTGGCTGCGATGCATAGGCTACAGTCCGGACCAAGTCTCATTGAAACCTAACGACGGAGGAGGAAAGACGATGTCGAAATTCACCAGACGTGATTTTCTTAAGACCAGCGCGGGCGTGGCCGCCGGGGCGACGCTCGGCACGGGTGCGGGTCTGATCACACCCGAAGCAGCTGCAGCTGACATAACCTTCAAGCCGGAAAGCGGCGCCAAGCTGCGCGTGCTGCGTTGGAAGCGCTTCGTGCAAGGCGACGAGGACACGTGGCTTGCCAACACTAAAAAATTCATCGAAAAGACCGGGGTAGAAGTGCGCACCGACGCGGAGGGCTGGGAAGATGTACGGCCGAAAGCGGCGGTGGCGGCGAACGTCGGCAGCGGCCCTGACATTATTCTGGGTCTGTTCGACGACCCGCAAAAATTTCCCGACAAACTGGTGGATGTGTCTGACGTCGCCAACTACCTGGGCGACAAATACGGCGGCTGGTACGACGTCTGCAAGCAGTACAGCATCCAGGGCAGCAAGTGGATCGCGCTGCCGCTCGGTTGTGCCGGCAACGCCCTGGTGCACCGCCAGTCCTGGGTGAAGGAAGCGGGCTTCGACACCTTTCCGCGCGACACCGGGGGATTCCTCAAGCTCTGCCAGAAGTTGAAGGCCAATGGCCATCCCGTCGGATTCGCGCTGGGCAATGCGTCCGGCGATGGCAATGTTTGGACGCATTGGGTGCTCTGGGCGTTTGGCGGAAAGATGGTGGACGATAAAAACAACGTGGTCATCAATTCCAGGGAGACGATCGCCGCGCTGGAGTACGCCAAGGAGCTCTACCAGACCTTCATTCCCGGAACACTGTCCTGGCTCGATCCGAACAACAACAAGGCGTTCCTGGCCGGCGAAATCAGCCTCACGGCCAACGGCATTTCCATCTACTACGCCGCCAAGAACGCAACCGAACCGGCGCTGAAAGCGATGGCGGCTGACATTCAGCATGCCAATATGCCTATCGGACCGGTCGGTCATCCGACCGAGCTGAACCTCTACTTCAATGCGATGTTGTTCAAGCATTGCAAGTACCCCAATGCCGCGAAAGAGTATCTGCGCTTCATGTGGGAAAAAGAGCAATACGAACCCTGGCAGCAAGCCGCCATCGGTTACGTGACGCAAGCGCTCAAGGCCTACGAGGCGAATCCCATCTGGACCGTGGATCCGAAGCACACGCCGTATCGCGACGCCATGAAGATCATGCAGAACAATGGCTTCGCCGGATCGCTGGGATTTGCCTCGGCGGCCTGCATGGCGGACTTCATCGTGGTCAATATGGTTGCCGAGGCGGCAAGCGGCGCGAGGACGCCGCAAGAAGCAGCGAAGCGCGCAGAAGAGCGGGCGCTACGCTATTACAAGGTCTGACCAGCGACGGATTTCCGCGTCAACAGGGAGGGGTCTTGCTCCAGAGGACCGCCGGTAAGCAGGCCGGGGTGACGGTCGCAAGCCTACTGCGTGCGCGGGATGACAACGCGAGGACACAAGTTGAGTCAGGTTCTTACCGACACGCGCATGAGCTGGGTGGGCCGGCTGAACGACAGCCGCAACCTGCTCGGCTTTCTGTTCATGCTTCCGGCCGGCTTGCTGTTGCTGGTATTTCTTACCTATCCGCTGGGTCTCGGCATTTGGTTGGGTTTCACCAACACCACCATTGGACACCTGGGGGACTTTATCGGGCTGGAGAACTACCGGTCGCTGATGCACGACACGGTGTTCTGGTTGTCGGTGTTCAATACCTTTCTTTACACCATCGTCGCGAGCATCTTCAAATTCATGCTCGGCCTATGGCTTGCAGTGCTGCTCAATCAGCGTCTGCCCTTCAAGGCGTTCCTGCGCGCCATCATGTTACTGCCCTTCATCGTGCCCACCGCGCTGTCGGCCATCGCATTTTGGTGGATCTACGATAGCCAGTTTTCGATCATCTCCTGGGTGCTGATCAAGATGGGATGGATCACCAAATACATCGATTTCCTCGGCGACCCGAACATGGCGCGCGCCTCTGTCATCGTGGCGAACGTATGGCGCGGGGTTCCTTTCGTGGCGATTTCACTGCTTGCCGGCTTGCAAACCATTCCCCAATCGCTTTATGAAGCGGCCGCGCTCGATGGCGCGAGCTCATGGCAACGCTTTCGCCACGTCACCTTGCCGTTGCTCACGCCGATCATTGCGGTGGTCATGACCTTCTCCGTGTTATTCACGTTCACCGATTTTCAGCTCATTTACGTGCTGACTCGCGGCGGACCTCTCAATGCAACGCACCTGATGGCCACTCTCGCCTTCCAGCGCGGCATCCCGGGCGGACAGCTTGGGGAAGGCGCGGCGCTCGCGGTGGCCATGGTGCCGTTTCTGCTCGCCGCGATCATGTTCAGCTACTTCGGACTGCAACGGCGGAAGTGGCAACAAGGAGGACGCGACTGATGGCTGAGGAGCGGCAAGACATCCAGGGCATGGACTATCTGACGTCCCTGCCGCGGCGTGTCGTCACCACCTACATTCCGTTGGCGATCTTCATGTTCGTGCTGTTGTTTCCGTTCTATTGGATGGCGATAACTTCGATCAAGAGCAACGCGGAGCTGTACGATTACGAGCATTTCAGTCCGTTTTGGGTCGCGCAACCGACCTTGGCGAACATCGAGAAACTACTGTTTCACACCCCCTATCCCGATTGGTTGTGGAATACCGTGCTGGTTTCAGTGGTCTCCACCTTTATCTCGCTGTTCGCCAGCGTTTTCGCTGCCTATGCGATTGAGCGCTTGCGCTACACCGGTTCGCGCTACGTAGGCATGAGCATCTTCCTCGCTTACCTTGTACCCCCTTCGATCCTGTTCATTCCGCTTGCAGCGATGGTCTACAGGCTCGGGCTTTTCGACACTCGGCTTGCGCTGATCCTTACCTACCCCACATTTCTCATTCCGTTTTGCACGTGGCTTTTGATGGGCTACTTCAAGTCGATTCCGTTGGAACTCGAAGAATGCGCGCTGATCGATGGCGCGAGCAGATTGCAGATCCTGGTCAAAATCATCCTCCCGCTGGCCGTGCCAGGGCTTATCTCTGCAGGCATATTTGCCTTCACCCTTTCCTGGAACGAATTTATCTACGCACTGACTTTCATTTCTTCCTCGGAAGTGAAGACCGTTCCAGTCGGTGTCGTCACCGAGTTGGTCGAGGGCGACGTCTATCATTGGGGATCGCTGATGACAGGTGCGTTATTGGGGTCGCTGCCGGTCGCCATTCTCTACTCCTTCTTCGTAGAGCACTACGTCGCGGGAATGACCGGTGCAGTCAAGGAGTAAGAGGCCCGATTAGCTGGTGCCCTGCGCGTCCTTCTTCTGCCGGCTGCACGACTTCGCTTGGCGTTACTGGCCTCGGGCGCCGCGCCGGGGAAAGCGTTTGCGTCCCGACTTATTGCGACGGTGGCTACCTTCCGCCCCGTGCAGTTGCGGACCTGAGAGGGCGTCCGAGGGCGTACATGCTGCAAGGACCCTCAAGCAACCAGCGCCGGTGCTCGACAAGCCCGGGGGCGGAGGAATCGATCGGCAGCGCCAGTGTGGCCAACGGCAAGTCTGATCGCTAATGTACTGCGGACGTTTCTGCCACATCGGCTGCATTGCGTTTGTCGAAAACGTCATTCTCCTGGCTGCGCTCGAGCATAGCGAGACAACAACCGGCTCGGCACGGGGGACCATCAGCGCTGCGGGCAGTGGTATTATCAGTGGCCCGCGCCGACCGTCACGACAAAAGAGGATAGCCCATGCTAAAGGGTCTGGACCCGTTACTGACGCCCGATTTGCTGTGGGTCCTGCGTGCCATGGGCCATGGTGATGAAATCGTCCTTTGCGATACCAATTTTCCCAGCCATAGCGTCGCCGGAGACCACAGCCTGATCGCCCTGCCCGGTCTCGATGCCTGTCGCATCGCGCGGGCAATCCTATCCGTCATGCCGCTGGACAGGTATGTCGATACTCCAGCGATGTATATGGCGGCTCCCGAACAGCAACCCATCCACACCATGATGCAGGACGTGGTATCGGCGCTCAATGAATTCCCGGTTGCTCTTGCTCCGGTGGAGAGATTTGCATTCTACGAAAGAGCTAAGCAAGCGTTTGCGTTCATTGCCACGGGAGAAACGCGCCTTTACGGCAATTTCATTTTCAAAAAGGGAGTCGTGGTGCCGGACAGCACGTGCTGATCGGCGCTACCACTCCGACACTGCCGGGCGGCGGTGTCGACCTAAGGATACCTTCCAGGGGCAGGTTATCTCTAGGCCACCTGTTCAAAAACCCCAGTAAACCCCTCTCCGTCCCAGCTATACAACATCTGCGCCGCGTGCCGACAATTCGCTAACGTACGCGGACGGAAAGCCGCGACGCAGACGCCACCTTTGTCGCGCACGCTTGCATAGACCAGGCCAGCAGAGCCGCCGGCATACAGTTCACCGCCGAGCGCCTGCGAGGCGACATAGCTGTCGCGGTCATAGAGCTCGGGACGCGCGCTCACCAGGGGACGCAAATCGTGCAGCCGGCCGGTCACGTCAACGTGATAAACGCGCATCTGCAGCTGCATTGGCCCTTCGCGAGTTGCACGAAGGAACTGGGCGTGGTGATAGCGCGTTTCCGCGACCGCCGTGGCTCGCTCGTGTGCGGCGTAAAACACGCCGTAGCTGCCCTCGCTAAAGCGGCTACCCATGGGATTGGGATGAGTGAATGCCGCCATGATCGGGCCGCTACCCGGGCCGAACAAGCGCTCCTCTGGCGGAACGAGATGCAGTTCGCCCACTTCGTCGCGAATCCTATCGTTGGTGAGCGCCTCCAGGCGATAGAGGTTCTCGAACTCTTCGGCCGAAGCAACCCGTTCGAAGAGGTTAATGCTGGGATAGCGGCTAGGAACAATACGACAGGCCGGATGCCACTTCACACGGGCCAGAGCGATATTCAAGCCCATCCGCCACGCATGGCGTCAAGGTACTTGCGCACGACATACAAATCGGCAACATTGCCCGATAGCATTCGGTCGAGCGCACTGTTGCCGCCGAAAATGGACGCGTGGTTGGGCTTGCGCACCCAGGCATCCGCAGCGCCGGTATCAGGCAGTAAGATCTGCAACGCTTTATAAATTCCCAACAGGTAGGAAATCCTTTCCAGCGTGTCTTTACCAAGGCTTGCGCTCTCCGGCGCCTTCTTCCATTTAAAGAAGGTCGATCGTGGCGGGCTGCCAAGAAGGATGAGCTGCTCATCCGTAGCGAGCTGCCATAAGCGGGCGATATTGGCGAACGCACGAATCGCCGTTGGAGCGAGGTCGGCGGCCGTTGACGATTGGGTAGCGACGCGAGTCGCGCGCATCATTTATTCGCTTAGCTAGGCGATCCAGTAATAGACTATATTGATAATATGGTCTATTTTGAGAATAAAAACAAGCGGCAGGATTTTCCCGGACACAAGGGAAGGAAAAGCTTGCTTGCAAGAAACAAATAACCGGCCGCCAGGACCTTCCGGGCGGTCGAAGCCCTGTTCCCGGAACGCGCGAAAGCGACCCACCCAGCCCGCGACAGGCTGTGCCGGCAAGGCCGCCACTGCCCCTCGCGACCGTCGACTTTGATCGCCAGGCGTTCGGCGCAGTCTCACTGCGCACCGAGCGGAGGACAGCAGCACTTTCCACTTCAGGACGGTTGCATCTTGTCGATAACCTTGGTTGGGAGCGGTCTACGAGACTAAGAGCTTATCCGTAAATAATATTAATGCTCGCCGGCACTTTTCGAAAGCAGATGATGGCGGCGGCGAGCATGTT
>Ga0209118_1000317_pt1 | contig 28521 bp, 24 predicted proteins | sample BlaSpr_A8_Ref_M1_FD_187988 | JGI IMG/M metagenome (GOLD analysis project Ga0209118, IMG submission 187988) | Forest soil microbial communities from Thunder Bay, Ontario, Canada - Black Spruce, Ontario site 2_A8_Ref_M1 (SPAdes) (version 2) | ecosystem: Environmental > Terrestrial > Soil > Boreal... | reverse complement strand
GCGCAAGACTCGACCGTATGGTCTCCACAACCGCTCGGCCTCGTCCATGGCCGCGCGCAGCCGCTTGAGGTCCTCTTCGATCAACCCTTGTTCGGTCCCCACCTGCTCCGACAGCACACGCGTGCGCCGGGCCACCCCGAGGGCCCACACCACCGCAAGCAGGCCTTCAATCACGATCGCCAGCGCGCTGGCCACCAGCAGCCAGACGCCGATCCAGCCGAGGGGAGTCACGGCTGGAGACCTCGGCGAGAGATTCGGTGCCCAGGGGTCCCTCCCATGACTGCGTCATGGGGACCCCAATGGACCGGCCGAGCACCGGAGCGAGCGCATCCGTTGATGCGTGAGCGAGGAGCGGAGGCCGCAACGACGCAGATGGGCCGCGTGGGCGCCGAAGATCCGTCGAGGGGCTCCGGCCGCGACTCAATCAACGAGCTACTCCTTCGTGTCCTCTTCTTCGAGGGCGGCCACCGGGGCGATCGCGACGATCTGGTCGTCCGGTGCGATGCGCATCACGATCACTCCTTGCGTCTGGCGGCCGATGCGCGAGATCGCACCCACTTGCGTGCGAAGGACCATGCCGCTCGCGCTGATGACCAGCACCTCTTCCTCAGGGTCGCTGACCACCCGCATGGCAACCAGCTTTCCGACGCGATCTGTGATTTTGAGCGTGAAGACGCCCTGTCCGGCCCGGTGATGCATCGGGTACTCGGAGACAGGCGTGCGCTTGCCGTAGCCGCGCTGCGTGATGACGAGCAGGTCGCCATCCGGGACCGCCGTCGCCATTCCCGCGACCGCATCGCCTTTGGCCAGCTTGATGCCGATCACGCCCTGCGTATCGCGGCCCATCGCGCGGACCTCGGTCTCGCTGAAGCGGATCGCCTTGCCGAGCTCGGTCGCGATCAGGATCTCGTCCGACCCCGTCGTCGGGGTGACCCAGTCCAGCTCATCGCCTTCCTGGAGGTTGATCGCGATCAACCCGTTGCGCCGCACGTTGGCGTACTCGGCGAGCGCCGTCTTCTTGATGTAACCGTTCTTGGTGACCATCAGCATGTAGCGCGCCTCTGTCTCGGATTCGGGCCGCACGAAAACAGCGGTGATCCGCTCGTTCGACCCGATGTCGATCAGGTTGTTGACCGGCACGCCCTTCGCCTGCCGCTCGCGCTCCGGTACCTCATGCACGCGCAGCTGGAACACGCGCCCGCTCTGCGTGAAGAAGAGCATCGACGCGTGCGTGTGCGTCGTCAGCAGGTGCAGTGCGTAGTCCTCCTCGCGCGTGCCGCTCGGTGCGTCGCTGCCCGCGGTGGGCTTCGCGCCCTTGAGCCCGACGCCACCGCGCTTTTGCGCGCGGAACACACGCAGCGGCTGGCGCTTCACGTAGCCGCGATGCGTCAGCGTGACCACGACCTCTTCTTTCGGTACCAGGTCCTCGGCCGACAGCTCTGACGCCTCCTGGTCCGTGATCTCGGTCCGGCGCTCGTCGCCGTACTTCTTGACCAGGTCGTCCATCTCGTCCTTGATCAGGAGGCGAACCTTCTGGTCGCTCGCCAGGATCGACTCGAGGTAGGCGATGGTCTTGATGACCTCCTCGTACTCGGCGTCGATCTTGCCGCGCTCGAGCCGGGTCAGGCGGCTCAGCGTGAGGGCGAGCACTGCTTTGGCCTGCCGCTCGCTCAGCCCGAACTTAGATTGCAGCTCGGTCGACGCGATGTCCGGGTCGGCCGCCGCGCGGATGGTCTTGATCACCTCGTCGAGGTGGTCGAGGCAGATCTTGAGGCCTTCGAGGATGTGGGCCCGTTCCTGCGCGCGCTCGAGGTCGAAACGGGTGCGGCGCAGGATAACGTCGCGACGGTGGTCGATGAAGAGCTGCAGCGCCTGCTTCAGGCTCAGGATGACGGGGCGCCCCTCGACGATCGCGAGCATGATCACGCCGAACGTCGTCTGCAGCGTCGTGTGCTTGTACAGATTGTTCAACACTGTGAACACACGAGCGTCGCGCTTGAGCTCGATCACGATCCGCATGCCGTCCCGGTCGGACTCGTCGCGCAGGTCGGCGATGCCTTCCAGCTTCCGATCAGACACCAGCTCCGCGATCTTCGCCACGAGCGTTGCTTTGTTGACCGCGTAGGGAAGCTCGTCGATGATGATCCGCTCGCGCCCGTTGGGCGCCTGCTCGAACGTGTGCCGCGCGCGGACGATGATCCGGCCGTGCCCGGTCGCGTACGCGGCCTTGATTCCCGCTGTACCCACGATCAAACCGCCGGTAGGAAAGTCCGGGCCCTTGACGAAGCTCAAGAGGTCCTCGCCGGTCGACTCGGGGTTCTCCACCAGGTGCTTGATCGCGCCGGCGATCTCAGTCAGGTTGTGCGGGGGAATGTTGGTCGTCATGCCGACCGCGATTCCAGTCGCTCCGTTGACCAGGAGGTTCGGCAACCGCGCGGGCAGCACCTCCGGCTGCTCCTCAGTGCCGTCGTAGTTCGGGACCATGTTGACCGTCTGCTTCTCGATGTCGGCCATCAGCTCTCCGGTGATGGCGGAGAGGCGCGCCTCCGTGTACCGCATCGCCGCCGGCGGGTCGCCGTCGACGCTTCCGAAGTTGCCCTGCCCGTCGATGAGCGGGTAGCGCAGCGAGAACGGCTGCGCCATGCGGACCAATGCGTCGTAAACCGGCGAATCGCCGTGTGGGTGATACAGCTTCATCACGTCGCCGACGAAGGCCGCGCTCTTGCGATGCCGGCTGCCAGACGTCGCTCCGGCACGATGCATCGCGTAGAGGATGCGTCGCTGCACGGGCTTGAGCCCATCACGCACGTCGGGCAGCGCCCGGCTGATGATGACGGACATCGCGTACTCCATGTAGGAGGTCTGCATCTCCTCCTGGAGGCTGCGCCCGATGATGGTCCCGATTGTGTTTTCGTCAGTCACTGCTTTGTCGAATCACTCCTCGTACTTCTTCAAGACGACGACGGCGTTGTGGCCGCCGAAGCCGAACCCATTCGAGATGGCGATGCGCACATCCTTCCTTCGCGCCTGGTTGGGCACGTAGTCGAGGTCGCACGCCGGGTCGGGGTTTTCGTAGTTGATGGTCGGGTGGATGATGCCGCGGTTGATGGTCAGGAACGTGGCGATGGCCTCCACCGCGCCGGCGGCGCCGAGCAGGTGCCCGATCATCGACTTGGTGCTGCTGATCGCGACCTTATATGCGTGGTCGCCGAGCGCGATCTTCAACGCCTTGGTCTCGCCCGCGTCGTTGAGCTGCGTCGAGGTACCGTGCGCGTTGACGTAGTCGATGTCCTGGGGCTCGATGCCGGCGTCCTTCATGGCAAGCGTCACCGCGCGAGCAGGCGCCTCCCCGGCCTCGTCGGGCGCGACCTGGTGGAATGCGTCGCAGGTGAGGGCGTAACCAAGCACCTCGCCGTAAATCCGCGCGCCGCGATTCGTGGCGTGCTCCTCCGACTCGAGGACCAGGATGCCGGCGCCTTCACCGGGCACGAATCCGTCGCGGTCACGGTCGAAAGGACGGCTCGCCTTCTCCGGCGCTTCATTCCGCGTGGATAGAGCTCGGATCGCGTTGAACGATGAGATCCCGACCTCGCATAGAGAAGCCTCCGAGCCGCCAGCCAACATCACGTCCGCGTCGCCGTGCTGGATGATTCGCGTCGCATCGCCCAGCGTGTGTGTTGAGGCAGCGCACGCGGTGGTCACCGTCGTGTTGGGGCCGCGGAGGTGAAACGCCATCGCGACCGAGGCGGCCGCCATGTTGGGGATGATCATCGGCGCATAGAGCGGGTTGAGCCGTCCCTTCGTCGCGAAGGAGATAGCGCCCTGGGTCATCTCGATGAAGCCGCCGATCCCGGTGCCCATGTCGACGCCGACGCGGAAGCTGTCCTCCTTGGCGAGGTCGAGGCCTGAATCGGCGAGCGCCATCTGCGACGCGGCGACCGCCATCTGCGAGAAGCGCGCCATGCGCTGCGCCTGCTTCCGGTCCATGAAGTCCTGGGGGTCGAAGTTGGGCACCTCGCAGGCGAACTTCGTGGTGAGCTTGTCGGTCGGATAGCCCTCGGCCGGGCGCGCGGTGCTCCGGCCTTCGATCAGCCCGTGCCAGTACTCCTCCAGGTTCTTGCCTAAGGGATTCACCGTTCCCATCCCGGTGACCACGATGCGCATGCGCCGGTTGTTGCCGTTTTCCCTCACTTGCCCACCTCTGCCCGAATCTTACCGACGAGCTGATTTTGAACCGCATCGCGCGTAACGCGGATGGCGTTCTTGATCGCGCGGGCGTCGGAGCGTCCGTGCGCGACCACCGCCACACCATCGATTCCGAGCAGCGGCGCACCGCCGAACTCGCGCCAGTCGATCCGAGCGCGCAGCTGCCGCACTCCCGGCCGGATGAGCATGCCACCGAGCTTGCCCCGCATGGTCTTCGGGATCTCATCTCGAAGGTTGCGGAAGAGGAAGTCAGCGGTGGCCTCCGCCATCTTGATCGCGACGTTGCCGACAAAGCCGTCCGCCACGATGACGTCGGCTCGCGCGCTGTAGATGTCCTTCGGCTCGATGTTGCCGACGAATCCCTCCAGCGAACCCTTCAACCGCCTGGCCGTTTCTCTGACCAGTTCGTCGCCCTTGCCCTCCTCCTCGCCGTTGCTGAGCAGGCCGACACGAGGCTTTTCGCGGCCGAGCATCTCGCGCGCGTACACCGCGCCCATCAGTGCGAACTGCACCATGTACTCGGGCTTGGAGTCTACGTTCGCGCCGACGTCGAGGAAATAGGCGAAGCCGTTTTGAGTCGGCACGATCGAACCGAGAGCCGGGCGCTCAACGCCCTTGATGCGGCCCTGAATGAAAAGGGCCGCGGCCATGATGGCGCCGGAGTTGCCGGCCGAGATCCATCCGTCGGCGCGCCGTTCCTTGCACATGCGCGCGCACACGGACATCGATGAGTCCAGCTTCGTCCGCACCGCCTGGGCGGGGTGCTCATCCATCGCGATGACCTGCGTGCACGGCACGAGCTGCATCCGGGGATGCGAGTCGAGCAGCGGCTGGACCGACGAGGGCAGACCGACGAGAGAGATGTCGATCCCGTATTCCGTCGCGGCCTGCGCAGCTCCCTGCACGACCTGAGCCGGCGCGAAGTCGCCGCCCATGGCGTCGACTGCTATTCGCATTGTTACGACCCGCTAAATGTCGAGGTTGCGGACGCTCTTGGCGTGCGCCTGAATGTACTTCTTGCGAGGCTCAACGTCAGGCCCCATCAACTTCTCGAATGTCTCGTTGACCGCGGCCGCGTCCTCCACGTTGACCTGCAGCAGCACGCGCGTGGCCGGGTTCATGGTCGTCTGCCACAGCTCCTCGGCATTCATCTCACCGAGGCCCTTCATGCGCGCCGACTCGGCGTTCTTGCCGAGCTGCCGGAGCGCCTTGTCGCGCTCGCCTTCGGAATGGCACCAGACGACCTGCTTGCCCTTGAAGACCTTGAACAGCGGCGGCTGCGCCATGTAGAGGTAGCCCTTCTCGATCACCGCCGGGAAGTAGCGATAGAAGAACGTGAGCAGAAGAGTGCGGATGTGGCTGCCGTCCACGTCGGCGTCAGTCATCGTGATCACGCGGTGGTAGCGCATTTTCTCGACGTTGAAGTTGTCGCCGACGCCGGCGCCCATCGCGGTGATCAAGTTGCGAATCTCGTCTGACGTGAGCACCTTGTCCAGGCGCGCCTTTTCGACATTCAGGATCTTGCCGCGCAACGGCAGGATGGCCTGCGTGCGCCGATCCCGCCCGCCCTTGGCGGTTCCGCCGGCGGAATCGCCTTCCACGATGTAGAGCTCGCAGAGCGCCGGATCCCGCTCGGAGCAATCGGAAAGCTTGCCGGGCAGGGTGCTGGACTCGAGCAGGCTCTTGCGCTGCACCAGGTCCCGCGCCTTGCGCGCCGCCTCACGAGCGCGCGCCGCGGTCAGTGATTTCTCGACGATGCGCCTGCCCTCGGAAGGGTTCTCCTCGAGGTACTGCGTGAGGCCCTCGGTGAGCGCGATCGACACGTGGCCCTGGACCTCGGCGTTGCCCAGCTTGCCTTTCGTCTGGCCTTCGAACTGCGGCTCGAGCACCTTGACGCTGATCACGGCGGTCAGGCCCTCGCGCACATCCTCTCCGGTGAGGTTGGGGTCCTGTTCTTTCAGAATGCCGGCCTTGCGCGCGTATCGGTTCAGCACGTTGGTCAGCGCGGAACGGAAGCCGGTGAGGTGGCTGCCACCTTCGATGGTGTGGATGGTGTTGGCGAAGGCGATCACGTTCTCGACGAACGTGTCGTTGTACTGAAGCGCGATCTCGACCTGCGTGCCCTCGACCTCGCGGTCGACGTAGAACGGGAGGCTGTTCACAACCTGTTTGTCGCGGTTTAGGGCGCGGACGAACGAGACGATGCCGCCCTCGAAGTAGAAGGTGGTGGTGAAGCCAAGGGTCTCGTCGGCGAGCGCGATCTCGAGCCGCTTGTTCAGGTAGGCCATCTCGCGCAAGCGGTGCTTGATCACCTCGCGGTCGAAGGTGGTGTCGGGGAAGATCTGGGGGTCAGGCCAGAAGCGGACGACGGTGCCGGTGTGGTCGGTCTTGCCGACCGGCTTGACCCGGCCCTTCGGCACACCGCGCTCGTACTCTTGCTGGTAGACCCTGCCGCCGCGGTGCACCCACACCTGCAGGCGCTCGCTTAGGAAGTTGACGGCGGAGACGCCTACGCCGTGGAGCCCGGAGGAGACCTTGTAGCCGCCGCCACCGAACTTGCCGCCGGCATTGAGCCGGGTCATGACGAGCTCGAGAGCGGACAGGCCCTCCTTCTTGTGGACGTCGACCGGGATGCCGCGGCCGTTGTCGTCGACCTGGACGCTGCCGTCGGCGAACAGGGTGACGATGATCTTGGTGGCGTAGCCCGCCAGGGCCTCGTCCACGGCGTTGTCGACCACCTCGTAGACCAGGTGGTGAAGCCCGGTCGTGGAGGTCGACCCGATGTACATGCTGGGACGCCGCCGGACATGCTCCCGGCCTTCGAGGACCTGGATCTGCTCGGCGGTGTAGGCGACGTCCGCGCCTAAGGGTTGGGGCCTGCGATGTTCAGGGTGCGCCCTGCGCGCGCCCGGCACCGCTCGTTCCGGAGAGGGGTTTTTGGCCGCCATCACCGGTAAAAAGGCCCTCCCAGCGCGGAGAACTCGTGGGGATCAACTGGGCAGAGGTTCAGGAGACTAATTTTACCCGATTTCGAGTTCGAAAATGGCCTCAGGGAGGCTCTTAACAGGCCTATTTCCCCGGTGGTTTCCAGCGCAGGACGGGATCCTCGCTCTGGCCCTGCAGGTAGGCGTTGATCCGCCGCGCCGCAGCCACCTCGTCAAGGCGGCCGACGGGCAGCTTTTTGGGTGCGTCGTGGAGGTCCTGTGGGTTGGTTCTGGCTTGCGCCACGATGTCCTTGATCGCCGCGGCGAAGGCGTCCAGGGTGGCCTTGCTTTCGGTCTCGGTGGGCTCGACCATGATCGCCTCCGGCACGACCAGCGGGAAGTAAATGGTCGGCGCGTAGAAATCGCGGTCCAGGAGGGCTTTGGCGACATCCAGAGCCCTCACGCCCTCGTGGGCAAGGTTCTGAGTGCTGGCCACGAACTCGTGCATGCAGGGACCCTCGTGGGGCATGTCGAGGTCATCCTCGACCTGCTTGCGCAGGTAGTTGGCGGAGAGCACGGCGTCGCGCGACGCCTGGGTCAGGCCGTCGCCTCCCATGGCGACGATGTAGGAGTAAGCCCTGACCAGCATCCCGAAGTTGCCGTAGAAGCTCCGCACGCGGCCGATCGACTTGGGTCGCTTGAAGTCCAGCGTGAGGTGGCCGTTGGTGCGCTCCACGGTCGGCGTGGGCAGGAAGGGAACCAGGTCGGCCTTGACGCCGACCGGCCCGGCGCCAGGGCCTCCGCCGCCATGCGGGGTGGTGAACGTCTTGTGCAGGTTCATGTGCACCGCGTCGAAGCCCATGTCGCCGGGCCGGCAGATCCCCATGAAGGCGTTCAGGTTGGCGCCGTCGTAGTAGAGCATGGCCCCCGTGGCATGCACCATTTCAGCGATATCCAGTATCTGGCGCTCGAACAGGCCCAAGGTGTTGGGGTTGGTCAGCATGAGGGCGGCGACTCGCGGCGAGAGCTTGGACTCCAGGTCGGCGAGGCTGATCCGGCCGTCGGGGCCCGACTTCACCTCCACGACGTGGAAGCCGCTCAGGGCGGCGCTGGCCGGGTTGGTGCCATGCGCCGAGTCGGGCACCAGCACCTCGGTCCGGTTGTCTCCGCGCGAGTGATGGTAGGCCGAGATCATGCGCAGAGCGGTCCATTCGCCGTGGGCGCCGGCCGCCGGCTGAAGCGTCACCCTGTCCACCCCGACCACGGCACACAGCGCCTGCTCCAGGCGCCACATGAGCTCGAGCGCGCCCTGGACCGTGTCCTCTTCCTGGTAGGGATGCAGCCCGGCGAACCCTGGCAGGGCGGCGGCGAGCTCGTTGACGACCGGGTTGTACTTCATGGTGCAGCTGCCGAGGGGGTAGAACTGCTCGCTGATCGAGTAGTTCATCGAGGCCAGCCGGCTGTAGTGCCGCATGATCTCGGGCTCGCTGAGCTGTGGGAGGCCGGGAGCCTGCACGCGAAGCTGGTCGGGGGCCAGCACCTGGGAGGCTTCGGGCGCGGTCACGCCGGCGTCCGGCAGCCGAGGGGCGCTGGCGCTGCGCCGGCTCTTTTCAAAGCTCAGGAGCTCGGTCACGGCTGGAGCGCCTCGACGAGCTCGTCGAGCGCGCGAGGGTCGTTCACCTCGGTGCAGGTGAAGGTGAGGACTCCATTGAGCTCGCGGAACCACCGCCTCATTTCGAGGGGACCCAGGATGCCTTTGCGCGCGAGCTTGCGCACGACGGCGGGCGCCTTCGGGACTCGCATCGGGAACTCGTTGAAGAACGGGCGGTCCGGGAACGCCAGTTCCCAGCCCGGGAGCGCGGCCAGCCGGCCGGCGAGCGCGTGTGCTCGCTTGAAGCTGACGCCGGCGACCTGGCGCAAACCCTGAGGACCCATGTAGGTCATGTACACGCTCGCCGCCAGGGCGCAGAGAGAGTGGTTCGTGCAGATGTTGGACGTCGCCTTCTCCCGGCGGATGTGCTGCTCGCGAGCGGCGAGGGCGAGGTTGAAGCCGCGACGGCCCTGCGCGTCGTAGGCCGTGCCGACCAGCCGGCCAGGAAGGCGCCGCACCAGCTCCTTGCGGCACGAGATGAATCCGACGTGCGGGCCGCCGTAGCTCGGGCTGAGTCCCAGCTGCTGTCCTTCCCCGACCGCGATGTCCGCTCCGTATTCGCCCGGAGGCGCGAGCACGGCGAGGCTGATCGGGTCCACGCAGGCGATGGCGAGAGCGCCGGCGGCGTGAGCGCTTTCCGTCAGCGCCCTCGCGTCGACCAGGAGACCGAGGAAGTCGGGCTGCTGGAAGATCACGGCCGCGGTCTTGGGTCCTGGCTTGGTTCCCTTCCGGACCTTGATGCCGCGGCCCTCGCAGAAGGCGCGCAGAACTTCGACGTATTCGGGGTGCAGATAGCCGGAAACGACGACCTCGTCGCGTCCCGTCTGGATGTGCGCCATCATCGCGGCCTCGGCGACGGCGGTGGCCCCGTCGTAAAGCGAGGCGTTGGCCACGTCCAGCGCTGTCAACTCTGCGATGAGCGTCTGGAACTCGAAGATCGCCTGCAGCGTGCCCTGGCTCGCCTCAGGTTGATAGGGCGTGTAGGCGGTGTAGAACTCGGGTTTCGAGGTGACCGCGGCGACCGCCGCCGGGATGAATCGCCGGTAGACACCGCCGCCGCGGAAGGTCAGGCGATCGGGGAAAACCCGGTTCCGAGCCGCGAGGGACTCGATCTGCGACATGGTTTCGAACTCGGACAGGCCGGCCGGTAGTTCGAGCGCATCCAACCGCAGGGACTGCGGGATGTCGACCAGCAGGTCGTCCATCGACCGCACGCCGATCGACTCCAGCATCGACGCGCGGTCCTCCTCGGAGTGAACCAGGTACGGCACGCTAGTGGGACGCGCCCTCCGTGACCTTCTTGTATTCCGACTCGTCGAGGAGGTCGGACGGGAGCTCGCCGGCCAGCTCTAGCTTCAGGATCCACCCCTCGCCGTAGGGATCCGAGTTGATGAGCTCCGGCTTGGTGGTCAGCTTGTCGTTGACCGCAGAGATTCGCCCCGCGACCGGCGCGTAAAGGTCGCTGGCGGCCTTGACCGACTCAACGACTCCGAAGGTCTCGCGCATGGCCAGCTTGCGGCCGGGGCTTGGCAGCTCGAGGAAGACGACGTCGCCGAGCTGTGCCTGGGCGAAGTCGGTGATGCCGACCGTTACCGTTTTGCCGTCGACCGTGACCCACTCATGCGTCTTGGTATAGCGACGGTCAGCCATACGACTCCTCCTCTTCGCAATCGGTTTCTTGGCTAAAAGCGGTGGCGGGTCACGACTTGGCTGGGGCGACCACCGATCGCGCCGAACCCCGGTAGAAAGGAAGCTTCACGACCTCGGCCTGGGCTTCGCGGCCTCGAACCTCGACTGCGATCTTCTCCCCAACCGGAAATGATGGGACTTCGATCATCGCCAGCGCGACCGGGTAGCCGAGGAAGAAGGAATGTGTCCCGCTCGTGACGACGCCTACGCGGCGTCCCGCATGGCTCACCGCGGCGCCATGACGCGGAATGTTGCCGGGTTCGGTCTTGAATCCGATGAGGGTGCGCTTCGCGCCCTGCTCCTTCACAGCGACGAGTGCGTCCCGGCCGACGAACTCTCCCTTGCCGAGCTTGACTGTCCAGCCGAGGCCGGCCTCGTACGGGTTCACGGTTTCGTCCATGTCATTGCCATAGAGACGCAGAGCGGCTTCCAGCCGCGTGGCGTCGCGAGCGCCGAGGCCCGCTGGGAGCACCCCCGCGCTCTTGCCTTCGTCGAGGATGGCGTCCCAGACCTTGACGACATCTTTGGAGTCGATGAAGAGCTCGAAGCCGTCCTCACCCGTGTATCCGGTCCGCGAGATGAGACCGGATACGCCCGCGACCTTGCCCGGCCGAAAGCCGAAGTACGGTATGTCCTCCGTTTCCGAGGAGCCACGCGGCAGAAGCTCATGGGCCTTCGGTCCTTGAAAGGCGATCAGGCTCAGGTCCGGGGTGTGATCCTCGAGCGTCACGCCCTGACCAAGGTGCTTTCGCATCCACGCCGTGTCCTTCTCTCGGTTCGAAGCATTGACGACGACGAGGAAGCGGTCTTCGGTCTCGCGGTAGATGACAAGGTCGTCGATCGCGCCGCCGTCTTCCTTGCACATCAACGTGTAGATGGCATGCCCGGCCCCAAGCGGGGCCAGGTCGTTGGTCATCAGGTGCTGCAGATACGCTTCCGCACCTGCTCCCTCGACCACCAACCTACCCATGTGCGAGATGTCGAACAGTCCTGCGACTTTCCGCACCGCGAGGTGCTCGTCGCGAATCGATGTGTACTGCTGTGGGAGCTCCCAGCCACCGAAGTCCACCATGCGGCCGCCGAGCCCGACGTGCCTGTCGTAAAGAGGGGTCCGCTGCGGCGGGTTAGCTGTCAAATGCAGTGGGCTCGTCGGCGTCGAAGTCGATCGCTTCCGGATCGATGAACTGGAGCATCTCTTCGTCGTGGCGGCGTCGCGCGTCGTCCACGACCTGGGCTACATAGCGTGTGCGTTCGATCGTCCATTCGAGCTTTTCCGCCAGCTCGCTCTGGGTCGCCTCGCGGTGCAGCTCCCGGCGCAGCACCAGCTGGGTGTGCTCGTAATCGGTGGCGGCAGCGACCAGCAGCTCGGCGTCGCGCACTGCCGCCGCCTCGGCCGCGATCGCGTCTTCCATCCGCAGCGTGACCATCTGCTCGGCGAAAGCAGCGAAGTCAGGTTGCCCGCTCGTCGCGAAGGAGCGCACCGCCTCGACCAGGCCGATCGAGCCCTCCTGGACGAGATCGGCGACCGAAAGGCGCTGCTCGCCGCGCGCCTCGGCCACCCGGATGACCATGTCGAGGTGAGCAGCCACGAGCCGATCCTGGCTGGCCTTGTCGCCCAGCGCCGAACGCTCGAGGAGGACTGACTCCTCCGCGGCGCCGACCGGGTTCTCGCTCTGAATCTGCCGAATCAGCTCGCGCATCGCAGCGGCATCGCTATCGAGCGTGCCGGGGCGCGAATCGTCGTCCAGCTGGTCGCGGAGGGCCCCCATCACAGCGATTTTACGACGGCGGAACTGGTCCTTCGAGCCGCCTCGCTCCGGGCAATGTTCCACGTTTTACATCGCCACCCGGCCGGAGGATTGCCATACTCGGAGCATGCGCAAACGGTTCGCGCTGCCGTTCGGCTTCGCCCTGTGCGCCCTGGCGGCGCTTCTTCCGGCCCAGGCCTTCGCGGCTACTCCCCGCGTCGAGCGAGCTGACCTCACCGGGGACATCAACAACATCATGGCCGCTTACATCCAGAGTTCCGTGAGTCGCGCCGAGGCGGACCACGCGGACGCCCTGCTCGTGGTGATCAACACTCCAGGCGGGATCTCAACCTCGATGGACGATATCGTCACCAGCCTCCTGAACTCGAAGGTGCCCGTGATCGCCTACGTCTACCCCAGCGGCGCCCGCGCTGCGTCGGCCGGACTCTTCGTCGCGCAGGCAGCCGACATCCTGGCCATGGCGCCAGGGACCAACATCGGGTCAGCCCACCCGATCCAGGCCACTGGCGCGGACATCAGCGGAGATCTCGGGGCCAAGGTCCTCAACGACGCGGTGACGCGCGTTCGCAACCTCGCGACGCTCCACGGGCGCAACGCCGACTGGTGCGAGCAGGCGGTACGCAACAGCGTCAACATCAACGCGGAAGACGCGGTCCGGCTCCACGTCGCGGACCTCGAGGTCTCCGATCCGAGTACGTTGATGAACGAGATCGACGGTCGTCAGCTTACGAGACCGACCGGCGGGCTCGGCGTTCACACCGCCCGCGCGAACATCGACGACTTCCCGATGCCGTTCTGGCAGGTCTTCCTCAACACGCTGATCGATCCGACGATCGCCGCGCTCCTGATCATCGTCGCGGGCTACGGGATCATCACCGAAATCTCCACGCCCGGCGCCATTCTGCCGGGCGTGATCGGCGGAGTCGCCGCCATCCTGGCCATCGTCTCGCTCGCCAACCTCCCGGTGAACATCGCGGGCGCGCTGATGATGCTGCTCGCCCTGATCCTGTTCATCGCGGACCTAAACGCCAACACGCACGGCATCCTCAGCGTGGGCGGTGTCGTCGCCCTCGTGCTTGGCATGGCCTTCTTGATCGACACCGGGCCCATCGGCCTGGGGGTCAACCCTTTCGTCATCCTGGCCACGGCCATGCTGACGCTGGCCTTCTTCATCTTCTTCATCCGCAAGCTCTGGCAGGCGCGACGCGCTCCCCCGTTTGTGGGGGCCGAGAGCATGGTCGGAGCCATCGGCGAGGCCCGCGAGGAGCTCGCACCCGAAGGTCTAGTCTTTGTCTCAGGTGCGTTGTGGAAAGCCGTCGCCGCTTCAGAGCCGATCCGCCTCGGGTCGCCCGTGCGGGTGGTCGGTCGCGATGGGCTCCAGCTGAAGGTGGTCGCCGGCGAGCACAGCGCGAACGGCGCGAACGGGACGATTAAGGAGAAGAGATAGTGGGATTCGCCGTCTTTGGTGTGATCGTCGTCCTCGCCGTGATCGTCGCCTTCTCGAGTCTTCGCATCGCCAATGAGTACGAGCGCGGCGTGGTCTTCCGGCTTGGCCGGCTCATCCCCCTCAAGGGCCCTGGGCTCTTCTTCATCATCCCGTTCGGGGTCGACCGACTGGTGAAGATCGACCTCCGCACGATCACGCTCGAGGTGCCGCCGCAGGAAGTCATCACCAACGACAACGTCACGGCGAAGGTGAATGCCGTGATCTATTTCCAGGTCATCGACGCGCGCAAGGCGGTGACCCAGGTCCTCAACTACATCAACGCCACGTCGCAGATCGCTCAGACCACGCTGCGGGCGGCGCTCGGGCAGGCAACCCTTGACGAGCTGCTCGCCAACCGAGAGAAGATCAACCAGAACCTGCAGAAGATCATCGACGAGCAGACCGAGCCTTGGGGCATCAAGGTGGCGGTCGTCGAGATCAAGGACGTGGAGCTGCCGAGCACCATGCAGCGTGCGATGGCCAAGCAGGCCGAGGCGGAGCGCGAAAAGCGCGCCAAGATCATCAATGCCGACGGTGAGTTCCAGGCTTCACAGACGCTGGCCAATGCCGCGGCCGTGATCTCGTCGCAGAAGGGAGCCCTACAGCTGCGGTTCCTCCAGACCATGGTCGAGATCGGCTCCGAGAAGAACACGACGATCCTGCTGCCGTTCCCGATCGAGCTGATCCGGCCGTTGATCGACGTGGGGCCTGGTGCAGAGGATGGGGCGACGCCTCCGGCGCGACCCCTTCCGCAGCCAGGCTCGAAGTCAGGCTGAGCGGACTCGTCGTCGTCTTAGACGCGGCGGCAGCCGTGGTGGTGCTGACGCCGCTGCCGCTGGTCGTCGTGGCGAACGCGGCCGTCGGACGTCGGTGGGCGCACCTCGCGATCGGGATCCTCGCCGGCTTCAGCGCCGGCGTCACCTTCCTGATCGGCGCGATCGACCTCTCCGGTGCCGCCCGGACGACGGCCGGTTCAGGGGGTCAAAACTCAACCGAAGTCGACATCGGAATCATGGTCACCGCTGTGGTCGCGGCCGCGCTGGCGTCAAAACCTCTGCGCGAACGCGTCGCGCGCGTCCTGCCGGTCGACCCTGACAACCCTGTGCACGCCCTGGCTCTCGTGCTCGCGGTGCTTCTGTTCGGCACCCAGGTGACCTCGATCCTGTTCACGAACCTGGCGGCCGCCGCCCAGCCGGCGCTCACCCTGGGCGACCTGATCTCGCAGGAGGCACCGTTTCTCATCCTCGCCGCCGCCGGCGTCGGCATCTTCATGCGCCGCAACCTGCCGCAGGTCACCGCGCGGCTCGGACTGGTCATACCGACGTGGTGGCAGGTGGTCATCGCCATCGCGGCGGCGGGCGTTTTCTTCGCTTTCGGGCAGGCGATGGACGTGCTCAGCCATGCCTGGACACCAGACATTGCCCGGAACGTCGACAAGACCTCGCAGCAGCTCTTTGGCGGCCTCGACAATCCACTTGGGATCGCGGCCCTTGCCCTGGCGCCTGGAGTCTGCGAGGAGATCATGTTCAGGGGCGCGCTGCAGCCGCGGCTCGGCCTTCTCGCCACCGCGCTTCTCTTCACGTCCATCCACACGCAGTACGGCGTGTCGCTGGCCGCGCTGTCCGTGTTCGTGATCGCGCTGGGCCTGGGGTTGATTCGAAAGTTCACGAACACGACGACCTCGATGATCTGCCATGTCACGTACAACCTCGCCGTCGGCATCGGCGTCGCGGCCGCACAGCTCGACTACGCGATTGCACTCGAGGTGGTTTTGATTGCGGTTTCGGCGTACGCGATCTGGTCCAATCGACGCCGGGCGCCGGCGGCCGCGAATCCTTAAACCGTTACCTCCCCGGACCGGGCCCAACGAGCCCTTAACAGGCTGGCTTGGCAGCCTCGTCATTCTGAACTAGAATTCCCACCATGCTCCCAGATATAGGATCTCTGGAGCGAGCCAACCCCAAGATGTTGGCCTCTACCACCCCTCCCATCATCGCAGTCGTCAACCAGAAGGGCGGAGTTGGAAAAACGACGACCGCCATCAACCTGGGCGCTGCCCTGGCGGAGCTTGGTCACGGCGTGCTGCTGATCGACCTGGATCCGCAAGCCAACTCGACCTCGGGGCTGGGCCTCGATCCGACGAGGGCGCGGCTCAACGTCTACCACCTCCTCATCGGCGAGGCCGACCTGGCCCAGGTGGCGCAGCCGACCGGCGTCGCGAACCTGGAGCTCGTCCCCTCGCATATCGACCTCGCCGGGGCCGAGATCGAGCTCGCCACCCTCAACGCACGCGAGACGCTGCTGCGCAAGGCGCTGTCCATTCCGCAGCCCGGAATCGAGTGCGTGATCATCGACTGCCCGCCGTCGCTGGGCCTGCTCACCCTCAACGCACTTGCCGCAGCGACCAGCATGCTCGTCCCCACCCAGTGCGAATACTTCGCGCTCGAAGGCCTGCGACACCTTATGTACACGCACCAGCTGATGCGGTCGAACCTTAACCCCAAGCTCGTCATCGCCGGCATCGTTATGACGCAATTTGACGCGCGCACGACACTGGCCTGGGATGTCCTGGAATCGGTGCGGCGCTCTTACCCCAACGACATCCTGCAAACCCTGATCCCCCGCAACGTTCGCATCAGCGAAGCGCCGAGTCACGGCAAATCGGTGATCGAATACGACCCCACATGTCGAGGCGCGGCCGCATATCGCGCGCTCGCAAAGGAGCTGCTGGAACGATGAGTCAATCACGCATGCGCGGTCTCGGGCGCGGACTCGAGGCCTTGATCCCGATGTCTCGCGGGGGCGACGCCCTGGTGCCGCAGATGATCGCGGTCGATCAGATTCGACCTTCACATCAACAGGTGCGCACGCGTTTTGACGCCGAACCCCTCGGCGAGCTCGCGGAATCGATCCGCCTGCACGGCGTGCTTCAGCCGATTCTCGTGCGGCGGCTGCCCGACGGCTACGAGCTCATCGCCGGCGAGCGGCGATGGCGCGCCGCCCGGCTGGCCGGTCTCACAGCGGTGCCGGCGGTCGTGCGCAGCGACGCGGGCAACGACACGCAGCTCGTGCTGGGCCTCATCGAAAACCTACAGCGCGAAGATCTCGACCCGGTCGAAGAAGCGCGCGGCTTGCGGCGACTCACCGAAGAGTTCGGTCTCACGCACGAGGAGGTCGCGCAGCGGATTGGCAAGCATCGCGTCTCGGTGACGCAGTCTCTGCGCCTGCTCGCCGGCTGCGCGGCGGTGCAATCCGCTGTCGCAGCGGGCGTCATCAACGCGGGACACGCGCGCGCGCTGGTCGCTCTCGACGGGCAGGCGGCGCAGGAACACGGGCTCAAGGTGGTGATCTCGCGCCACCTGTCGGTTCGCCAGACCGAAAACTGGGTCAGGACCTACCGGCCGCGTCGCAAGCCACGGATCGATTCGACCGCGGAGCTGCGGGCGATCGCCGCCGACATCGAGTCCAGGCTTGGCCTGCCGATCAAGCTCACCGGCAGCCTCAACCGCGGAAAGATCGAGTTGCGCTACTCGAGTCGCGAGGAGCTGGAACGGGTCTGCGCTAAGCTCGTCACCTGAATTCATGGCCGCCCCCCAACCGCGCGCGGCCCAAGCCGCTCCCGCCGTGACCACAGGCGCCTCTTCGCTGCTGCGCGAGGTCGCCGAGGTCGTCGTGCTCGCGATCATCCTGTACTTCGGCATCAGCTTCGCCGTCCAGGCGGTGCACGTGGAGGGGCTCTCCATGTACGCGACCCTCGACGACAACGACTACCTGATCGCCAACAAGATCGACTACCGGCTCCACCCGCCGCAGCGCGGCGACATCATCATCCTGCGGCCGCCTACCGACAACTCGAAGGACTTCATCAAGCGCGTGATCGCGCTGCCCGGAGAAAAGCTGCTCATCCGCGACAGCATCGTCTACATCAACGGAAGACGGCTTGACGAGCCGTATCTGCCGGAGGCCTGGACGACACTGAACAACTGGCCTCAAACCGGCTCGGACGGACAGGTGATGCGCTCGAACGAGTATTTCGTGATGGGCGACAACCGCAACCGCTCGCAGGATTCACGCATCTTCGGTCCGATCGGACGCGACCGGATCGACGGGCGCGCGTGGTTTCGCATCTGGCCTCTGAATCACTTCGGGGATATCTACTCGAAGGTGCCGACGCTCGAAACGTCGACCACCGCCGTCGGCTGACGCTCTGAGCTAAGCGCCGATCGCCGACCGGAAGCCGGCCTCACTCGAGAAGGGGCCGATCACCGCCATCTGAAGTGGTCCACGCAGGATCTCAGCGGCAACCCGTCTGATATCCGCCGCCGACACTGCGTCGATCAGCACCAGCTCTTCTTCGATGGTTTTGATCTCGCCCAGCAAGAGCTCCTGGTAGGTGAGCCAGAACGACACGCCGTTGGTCGTCTCCAGCTCGAGCCGCAAGCGTCCCTTGGTGAATTCCTTCGCCCGCTCGAGCTCTTCCGGCAAGACATCGCGCTCGCCCAGCATCCGCAGCTCGGCAATCACCGCGTTGACTGCTTCCACCGCCTTCTTCGGGTCCACTCCAAGGTAGACGCCGAGGTAGCCCGTGTCGCGGTGCTTCTGAGCGAAGCTGTGCACGTCGTAAGCAAGACCCAACCGCTCGCGGATGTTCAAAAAGAGCCGCGAGCTCATGCCTTCCCCGAGGACGGTGTTCAGCAGGTCGATGACGTAGCGGTCCGGGTGCAGATAGCTGTAGGCGCGCACGCCGACGCAGATGTGCGCCTGCTCGGTCCGCTTGCGCCGGACCAGCACCCGAGCTCCGCCAAGCGGGGCAGGTGCAACCACGGGGACAGACCCGTTCGGGTCCGCCGGCAGTGTCAGCCGCGGGCTCACGAGCTCCACTATCTCCGCCTCGTCAACCGCGCCCGCCGCCCCGATCACAACATTGGGCAGGCGGTACTGCGCGTTGGCGTACTCGAGAATGTCATCGCGCGTGAGACGGCTGACCGACTCCTGCGTACCCGCGATGTCGCGGCCCAGCGGATGGTCCGGCCACATCAGCTCCTCGAAGAGGTTCTGGACGAAATCCTGCGGCTGATCCTGGTACATCTTCAACTCTTCGAGGATCACTGCGCGCTCGCGTTCGATGTCCGCGGGGTCGAGCTTCGAGTTCGACATGATGTCGAAGAGAACGTCGAAGCCGAGTTCCGTGTGCTCCGATGGCACGCGCGCCCAGTAGGCGGTCAGCTCCTTGTCGGTGGATGCGTTGATGAAACCGCCGACTCCCTCGATCGCATCAGCGATCTCCTTCGACGTAGGCCGCCTGCGCGTGCCTTTGAAGAAGAGATGCTCGATGAAATGCGAGACCCCGGCGAGCCGGTCGTCCTCCAGCCGCGAACCTCCGCCGACCATGACGACGATGCTCGACGAAAGACGCTCAGGCAGCGAGGCCGTGACCAGCTTCGCGCCTCCCGGCAGTACGCGGACTTGATGCTGGGAGGCCATGGGAGGGCCAGTATAGGACGGCCCCTGAATGGGCCCGGCTGGAACCTCTAGACCAACGAGCCTCCTTCTCGAAGGGCTCCGAGTGCGGCGTAAAGGGTCATCGCGACGAAGTCTGCCGGCATCCCATCCGAGACTGCGTCGAGCGCCTCGCCCAGGTATTTTCGGACGTTGGCCACCTGGTCCACCTCGCTCATCTCGAGGCAGTCGCGGATGGCTTCGGCGATCTCGGTTGGCGTGATGTCCTCGTCGCCTGCGTCGTCCGCGACGGAGTTGACCAGCGCGATCGCCTTCCGGATCCGCTCGGCGGCCCGGCCCGGCATCGGCTCGTTACTCGGCGGCCGGCTTGCGCGGGCCGACGACTACGCGACGCTCCGGCTCTTCGCCGATGCTCCCGCTCGTCACGTCAGGGTCACCCTCGAGCGCGAGGTGAATCGCCCGGCGCTCGAACGGCTGCATCGCATCGAGCGTGATCGCGTCGCCAGTCATCTTCACCTGGCGCGCCGCTCGCATCGCGATTTCGCGCACCGTGTGCTCTCGCCGTTGCCGGTAACGCTCCACGTCGACGATGATTCGCTCGCCTTCCTCCAGGTGCCGGCCGACCATCACGTTGGTCACCGACTGCAGCGCACGCAGCGTCTCGCCCCGCCAGCCGATCAGCGCGCCCAGGTCGCGGCCGCTGATGTCCAGGGTGATCGGTTCGGTGCCGGGTCGCACTGTCACCTGCGCGCGAACGCCCATGTGCTTGAGCAGGCCTTCGACCAGACCGCGCGCGATCTCGGCCTTCCCGTTGGCCGGAGCCGCGGCCTCCGCAGATCCAGCTGCTTGATCGATCACCGTGACCTCGACGATCGTCTCCTCCGAGCCCTCGCTGATCACCTTGATGTCGACGTTGCGCCGGCTCTCTTTCAGCTCGATCAACGCCGCGTCGACGGCCTCGTCCAGGGTCCGCCCGCGACCTTCAGCGGACTTCATCGCAACTCACCTCTTCCCCTCTTATCTCTTGGGTTTCTTCGGTTTCGAGCCGTTACCGGGACCGTTCTTCGGGCCGCCCGGCGGGAGCTTTTTTGGCGGTGGCCCATTTCCCGCGCCGGAAGCCCCTCCAATCGCCGGCCCTCTAAACCGAGCCGGCAGCACGTTTCCCCAGCCGACGACGAAGCTCTGCTGAATGATACTGACGCAGTTCCCGATAAACCAGTAGAGGCCCAGACCCGCCGGCACGTTCAGCGCGAAGTAGCCGATCATCAGCGGCGACAGCCACACCATCGTGCGCTGCATCGACTGGGTTTGGAGCTCTTGCTCGGTCGGGTTGGGCGGCGGCGGCATCTGCAGCATCCTCGACTGGATGAGCGTGGTCAAGGCCGCCAGCAGGGGAAACACCAGGTAGGAGAGCATCGGGATCGGGAGGCCCGGGAACATCACGTGGTGATTCGGGTTCTCGTTCAGGTTGGGGATGAACAGGAACGGCTGGGCCAGCTCGCTCGTCTTGGTAAAGCCAGTGAACACGTAGTACAGGGCGGTGAGGATCGGAATCTGCACGATCAACGGCAGGCAGCCGACCATCCCTCCTAGCGGGTTGACCCCATGCTCCCGATAGAGAGCCATCATCTCCGTGTTCAGCTTCTGGGGGTCCTTCTTGTACTTCTTGCGCAGCTCGGCGACCTGGGGCGCCAGCTTTCGCTGCTCGACCATCGTCTTTCTCTGCGTGACCAGCTGGAACTGCTGAAGCGGGGCCAGGGCCAGCCGGATGATGATCGTGAGGATGATGATCGCCACGCCGTAGGCGCCGATGGCGTGGATGACCGGCACCGTCGAAAGGTGCGTGTACAGGAACATCAGGAAGTGGGCGAGGGGCTGCTCGATCCACGCCTGCCACAGATCGTGGATGGGCGAGAAGAGATTTCCGAGGCTCTTGAAAAGGTCGCTCAACTCAGTATCTCCGCGGCCGAGCGGCTAGGGAACAGGATCGTAGCCACCCTTGGCGAATGGATGGCAGCGCGCGATCCGCGCCGCGCCCATCCATCCTCCGCGCAGCCAGCCATACCTCTCCACCGCCTCATACGTGTAGTGAGAGCAGGACGGGTAGTAGCGGCATGAAGGCGGAAGGATCTTGGAAAACGACATCTGGTAACCCCGAATCAGAGCGAGCAGCAACCTGGTCATCAGTTCAGCTTCGAGAGCCTTAGCGCAGCCTGTTCCGCCTCGGCGACGAGATCGGCGAACGGAACCTCGAGCGCAGCCGGTCGAGCGATCAGTACCACGTCATATCGTATTCCCACGCCGGTGAGCGGCGAATCACCGCCCAGCAAGCTGAGGCGAGCCAGCTCCCGCAGCCGTCGCCGAGCCCGGTTTCGGTCGATTGACCCCTTGACCGCACGGCTGACCGTCACGCCAACCCGGCTCCGGTCCTGTTGGTTGGGCACCGCAAAAGCGACCAATGTCCTACCGCTGAAAAAGCGCTTGCCGCCGATCGCGGCCTGGAAGTCGCCCTGCCGGCGCAGGCGGCTGCGCCGCTTCACCGGGCTAGCTAGACAGCCGCTGGCGGCCCTTGCGCCGGCGGTTCTGCACCACGCGTGCTCCGCCCCGGTCGCTCATCCGGCGCAGGAAACCGTGCACGCGTTTGCGATACCGCTTCTTGGGTTGGAAGGTTCGCTTGATGGAGTCCCCCTGTAGGGCTAGTTCAAAAGCCGCCGAGAACCGCGGTAGTGTACCGGAGGACACGCCTCACGATCGTGATACCGCCTGTGTCACTTATCCGGCGGCCTGCATGCCTTGCGATACCCACAGGCCTTTGCTACACTCCCCGCCCGGAAGCAGACGGGGTAAGCGTGCGGGCGCTAAGCCAGTACAGATTGCACCAGTTGAACTCAATCATCCTGATACCTCCAGACAGCATAACGATATAGTACCGCTTCCAGATTTCGGGATCGACCGGATGGGGGATTTCAGATGGCTGCGCAGCGTCAGCCTGTGGAAATCCGGTCCGCTCTTTTCCACAGGCACCGAGGAGGCGGAGCTCATGGTCAGGGAGCTTCGGTTGAACCAGCGGTCGGCGTTCGCGCGATTTGCGCGGGCCTGCTCGAGCGCTCAGGTAGGGAGATGTCGATGAATGAGTTGATCCCAGGTTGTCCACAGCATTTGCAGAGCAGAACGGGGATCCGTCCCCAGGGCCACACATCTTCCTGCGAGGTCACCATGCCGCCGCCAGACAAGGGAGAGATGAGGTGAATCAGGACCAGATCTGGTCACAGGTACAGGAGGAGCTGCGCTTTCAGCTTGCCAAGCGCACCTATGACATGTGGCTCAAAAATACGTCGGTCGTTTCGGCCGACGGCGCGACCTTTCGCATCGGAGTGCCGAGCAAGCTCGCCAAAGATTGGCTCGAGGACAGGTTCTCCGGGCTGATCCAGGAAACACTTCAAGCAGTCACCGGATCCGAGGTCGACATCGACTTCGTCATCTCGCCGTCGGGCCATCGGCCCCCGCTGGCGACCATCGATGGCGATTTCGACCGCGTCTCCGAGAACGGTAAGGACAACGGCGTGGAGGTGGTGCCGGACGCGCCGGAGATCGCACCATCGGAGCTCAATGCCCGCTTTCGGTTCTCATCGTTCGTTGTAGGGCACAACTCGCAGTTCGCGCATGCGGCCGCCAAGGCGGTCGCCGAAGCGCCGGGAGACAGCTACAACCCGCTATTCCTTTATGGAGGCGTGGGCCTCGGCAAGACACACCTCATGCACGCCATCGGTCATGAGGTTCACGACCGCTTCCCGCGCAAGCGCGTCGTCTATCTCACATCCGAGCAGTTCACCAACGAGGTGATCAGCTCCATCGCGACAGCGCGGATGGGCGAGTTCCGTCATAAGTACCGGACCGTGGACGTGCTGCTGATCGACGACGTGCAGTTCCTCGCCGGCAAAGACCGCACCAAAGAAGAGTTCTTTCACACCTTCAACGCGCTGCACGAGATCAACAAGCAAATCGTCATCTCATCCGACCGGCCGCCCAAGGAGATCCCCACCCTGGAGGACAGGCTGCGCTCGAGGTTCGAATGGGGGCTGATCGCCGACATCCAGTCGCCAGATTTTGAGACGCGCCTGGCCATCCTTCACTCCAAGCTTGGACAGAATGGCGGACTCATCCCGGAAGAGGTCCTCAGCTTCATCGCGCATAAGGTCCAGCGCAACATCCGCGAGCTCGAGGGAGCGCTGACCCGAATCCAGGCCTTCGCCGCGGTTCACCAGCGGCAGATCGATGAAGAGGAGGCGGCGCGACTGCTCGCCGACATCATCCCGGCCGGGACTCGCAAGCCGATCAACGTCGAACGCATCCAGGCGCTCGTCGCCGATTACTACAACGTCACGCTCGAAGATATGAAGGGAAAACGCCGCGACAAGCACATCGTCTTCCCGCGCCAGGTGGCGATGTTCCTGGTCCGCGAAGAGACGCCGTCTTCGCTGCCGGCGATCGGCAAGGCCTTCGGCGGGCGAGACCATACGACAGCGCTGCACTCGATCGAGAAGATCGCCAACGAGCTGAAGGAGGACGAGCGATTGCGGTACGAGGTTCAGGCCATCCGCGAGAAGCTTTACGTCCAGTGAGCCGGGTTTCCACACTTTGTTCGAGTGGCCTTGGGATGTTCGGCGCGGCGGTCACCGGCAGTCGATTCGTCCCCAGTGCGTCAACAGCACTTCGTCGGTCACGCCGCCGATACCCAGACCTTATGCACCTAACAGCTCGATCTGTAAATGATCTCGACATCCACAGTCTGCACAGCGCTTACTGTTATCTACTACGAATAAGTTCATTTAAGAGAATCTCTAAGAACGGGGGACAACTGTCTTGAATGCCAAAGTAATCGCAGCCCAGATGAAGGTCACCTGCAGGCCGGCAGTGTTGGGTCAAGCGCTGCAAGTCGTATCGCGAGCCATCTCGAGCCGAACCACGCTTCCCATCCTCAACAACATCCTGATCGAGACCACTGCGGATGGACTGGCCCTGAGCGCGACCAACCTCGAGATTGGCATTCGCAAGGTCGTGCCGGCAGAAGTGTCGATGGAAGGCGCGACCACAGCGCCTGCGCGACTACTGACCGACTTCGTCAGCACCCTACCGGACCAGGACCTGGAGATGTCGCTTGACGGAGCAACGCAGTCACTGAGCCTGCGGTGCGCGCGCTTCGACACGCACATCAAGTGCATCGAGGCTGAAGAATTTCCGCCGGGTCCCCGTCCTGACGAGGGTGACCGGATGGAGGTCGCGCTGGACGAGCTGGTCAGCGCGGTCGAGCAGACGCAGATGGCGGCCTCGACCGATGAGGCGCGGCCGGTGCTGACCGGGGTGTTGGTCCAGATACAGGGCGGCAGCCTGACGCTGGCCGCGACCGACGGTCACCGTCTGGCGGTGCGCAAGCTCGCTGCCACCGGGGCTCCCGACCTGGAAGCGAGCCTGATCGTGCCGGCGCGGGCGCTGGCCGAGCTCTCGAGGGTGCTGAAGGGGGAGCCAGGCAAGGTCGAGGTGATCATCTCGAAGGCTCGCAACCAGGTCTTTTTCCGGGCAGGCAGCTCTGAGCTGACCTCCAGGCTGATCGACGGAAAGTATCCCAACTACGCACAAGTTATCCCCAGCAAGAGCTCAACCAAGGTGCGCGTTTCCACAAGCGAGCTCACACAGACCGTTCGCGCCGTTTCGCTCTTCGCCCGCGACAGCGCCAACGTGATCCGGGTCAAGGCCCAGCCCGGGGCGCTGGTGCTGTCGGCCACGACCAACGAGGTCGGGGACAGCAAGGCCGAGATGACCGCGGACGTCGATGGTTCCGACATCCAGATCGCGTTCAATGCCCGCTACGTCCTGGATGCCCTTGGAGTGATCGGGGAGGACGAGGTCGAACTGCTTTTCGACGGCCCCCTGAGCCCGGGGCTCCTCAGACCGCCGGGCAAGGAGCACTACCTGTACGTGATCATGCCCGTGCGGGTCGCCATGTCCTGACGCGGAGTGCAACTCCGCCGTCTGGGACTTAGAAACCACCGGAACTACGCCCAGCTAGACCTGATCCCCGGGCCGGGGCTCAACGTCTTCATCGGCCCCAACGGGCAAGGCAAGACGAACCTGCTCGAAGCCGTGGCCATGCTCGCCCTCTCCTCCTCCCCGCGCTCGCGGCGAGAGCTCGAACTGATCGGCCCGGTGGCGCCGATGTCGCGCATCGAGGCGGAGGTGGAAAGCGCCGGCCTCAAGGCTGAGCTCGCGATCACCTTGAGTCTCGAGGGCGACCGGGCGCGGCGGGTGATCGAGGTGGACGGCATCCGGCGCAGGGCGTTCGACCTCCCAGGCCGGTTTCGGGTGACCCTGTTCTGGCCCGATGACCTGGGCCTCGTCAATGCAGGACCGGAGCAGCGGCGGCGGTTTCTGAACCAGATGCTCGTACAGGTCGAGCCCGGCTACGCCCGGGCCCTCGCCGGGCTGAAACGCGTGCTCGAGCAGCGGAACAGCCTGCTCAAGAAGATCGCCGCCGGCGAGGAGGCCCAGGACGTCCTGGAGGCATGGAACCAGGAGCTCGTCCGAATCGGCGGCGAGGTCGTGGCGGCCAGGGCTGCGGCGGTCCTGGAGCTGGAGCCCGAGGCGGCCAGGTATCACGCTGAGATCGCAGCCGGTGAGCGCCTGGAAATCCGCTACGAAGGCCCTCCGGAAAACCTCGCAGAAGCTGTGCATAACTCCCTGGCGGATGATCTCCGCCGGGGGTCGACCACGGTCGGCCCGCACCGCGACGACATGCGCGTGCTGCTGGGTGGACAGGAGGCGCGCGCCTATGCGTCGCAGGGGCAGCAGCGCACGGCGGTGGTGAGCCTGAAGCTGGCGGAAGCAGCGCTCGTCACGGGGCGCACGGGACAGCGTCCCGTACTCCTGCTGGACGACGTTCTGTCCGAGCTCGACGCCGAACGTAGGGCTGCGCTCCTGCGCCAGGTCGCCGAGGGGGGCCAGGTCATCATCACCTCGGCCGAGGCCGGCCCTTTTCCGCCCGATCTCATTGCGAACGCGATGGTCTGGATGGTCAACCAGGGCAGGATCCAGCCCTGTGGATAAGTTGGGCAATATCCTGCCGAGAGTGCTGCGCAGGCAGCCTGACGGGACGAGGCTGATCGGAACCCAGGTCGCCTCTGCCTTCCGCACGGTGATCGGTCCGGAACCGGCGAGTTTGTGTGACGAGATCGAGCTTCATTCCGGAACGCTGGTGGTCACGACGTCCAGCCCGGCGCTTGCCCATCAGCTGCGCCTGGACTCGGAGACCATCATGGGGCGGCTGAACCATCTCGGGCTGGGCCGGAAGGTGCGCACGCTTCGGGTGAGGATCGGTCGCTCGACCCCGTCCCAATGACCATCCGGCTGGGCGCGGACCAGCGCGTGGCCGTGGAGATCGGGGGCGGCCCGATCCGCGTGGTCGCGGGCGCCGGCACCGGAAAGACGGCCGTGATCGCGGAGCGCTTCCGCCGCCTGGTGGGCTCGGGTGCACCGGCCGGTTCGATCCTCGTCATGACCTTCACGGAGCGCGCCGCCGCCGAGATGCGGATGCGCATCGAAGACCTCATCGACGCGACCGCTCCGGCGGTGGGCACCTTTCACTCGGTCGCGATGGGTTGGCTTCGCGCGGACGGCGGAGCGGTGGGCGTCCCGGCCGGGTTCCGGATCCTGGCCGGCGCCGAGCGCTGGATCCTCGCCCGCGAGCTCATGTGGGAGCTTGGCGACAGCGCGCTCGCCGGCGACGAGCGTCCGGACGACCTGGTCGCGCCCGCCCTTCAGATGCTCGAGCGGATGAAGCAGGAGCTCGTGCCGATCGGTCGCCTTGCCGCCTGGGCCGCGTCGAGCGACGACTCCGAGCGAGCCGAGCTCATGCACGCGTCCGTCCGCCTCCTCCGCGCCTACGAGAAAGAATGCAAGAAGCGGCGCCTGCTCGACTTCGAGGACCTGCTCGTGCTGGCGGTGCGGATGCTCGAGGAGAGCCCCTCGCTGCTGGCCAGGTACACCGAGCGCTACCTGCACGTCCTCGTCGACGAATACCAGGACCTGAACCTGGCTCAGGAGCGCCTGGTCGAGCTGATCGCGTCGCGGAGCCAGCCGTTCGTGGTCGGAGACGACGATCAGTCGATCTATCGATTTCGCGGCGCGTCGCGGGCCAGCCTCGAACGATTCCACGCTCGTTTTCCAGAGGCGAGGACGATCACCATCGGACGCAACCGGCGCAGCTCCCGGCGGATCGTGTCCTCAGCGTCCGCACTGATCGCGAACAACCCCGATCGACTTCCGAAGCAGCTGCTTTCCAGCGTGCCGGGACCAAAGGTCGAGCTGTGGCTGTGCCCAGACGGGGCGACGGAGGCGGCCGCTATCGCGGACCACGCGGCCGCATTGGTCAAACGTGGAACATCGCTGCGCGAGATCGCGGTCCTGTGCCGGACCAACGCGATCGCCCGGCCGATCGCGACGGCCCTCGCGGCGCAAGGCCTGCCTCACGTCGTGATCGGCGGTCACGGATTTCACGACCGGCCCGAGATCCGAGACGTTGTCGCGCTGCTGCGGGTGCTGCGCGATACCGGCGATGTGGTCGCGATCGCTCGGGCCATCACGCGCCCGCCGTCGAGCCTCGATCCCACGGCCGCGCTGACCGTGCTGCGGGATCGCAGAGAGAATTCGCCGCTCGACGCGATCAAGGCGTGGCCTCCAGCGGCAGGTTTTGCTTCCCTGCTCGAGGAGCTTGCGTCCGAGGCGCTGCGACTCGACGTGCGCGACCTGTTCTTCGAGCTGATGAACCGGACGCGCTACCTGGACGTGATCGCTCCCACGCTCGAGGCGAGCGAGGCCGCGCGCGTCACGGCCAACGTGAGCCGGTTCGCCGAGATGATCGCCGAGTTCGCCGAGACATCGGATGATCGCTCGCTGGTTGCGTACATGCGGCACCTCGACCTGGTGTTGCTCTCGGGAGAGGATGAGGAGCCGGCCGCGGTCGAAACAGCCGGCGACGCGATCCATGTGATGACGATCCACCAGGCCAAAGGGCTCGAGTTTGAAGCCGTCTTCGTGCCTGGCCTGGTCGAGGGACGTTTGCCTCAGTCAGGACGGTCGCCTCGTTTTGAGCTGCCGCCGGCAGTGCTCGAGCCGCTCGTCCGCGGCCGCGAGGACGTCGTCGGCGAAGAACGTCGGCTGCTCTACGTGGCGATGACGCGGGCCAAGCGTCATCTCTACCTGACGCGCGCCTCGCACTACGAGGGCGGCCGGAGGTGGCGGGACTCGCGCTTCCTTCAAGAGGTGCGCGCGGCGGGAGCGGGG
>Ga0209118_1000316_pt1 | contig 28546 bp, 20 predicted proteins | sample BlaSpr_A8_Ref_M1_FD_187988 | JGI IMG/M metagenome (GOLD analysis project Ga0209118, IMG submission 187988) | Forest soil microbial communities from Thunder Bay, Ontario, Canada - Black Spruce, Ontario site 2_A8_Ref_M1 (SPAdes) (version 2) | ecosystem: Environmental > Terrestrial > Soil > Boreal... | reverse complement strand
AAGCCATTGAGGGAGGGGCCGGGCGGCCCCCGCCGTGCTTTCCCCTTGCAGGGGGGATGTGCTATAACCATCGGGCCGTGGAACATGGCGCGAAGCGGGGGGTTGTTCCGGTAAGTATGGAACCGGCAGAAGCGGTGTCTGGGAAGGCTGCGCAGGAGAAGCCCAGCCGCTCCATGGCCACCGGGAACGAAGATGCTTCGCGGTATTGTCCCGTCTGCTCGCAGCGGCTGGAATCACGGCGGTGCAAGTTGATTTGTGGGGTCTGCGGCTATTACATGTCCTGTGCGGATTATTACTGATAAGCTTTGCGGGCCCGGCCCGGGTTGCCGCCGGAACCGCTTTCCGATGAGGAGGAAACTAACGTGGCATTGAAGATGACGAACCGCGAAGTGGACGGCGTGTCCGTGGTGGCGCTGGAAGGCCGGATTGTGCTTGGCGAGGAGAGCAATGCGCTGCGGGAAAAGGTGAAGAGCCTGCTTGCCGAAGGGAAGAAGAAGATAGTGCTGAACATGGATAACATCACGTTTATAGACAGCGCGGGACTGGGTACGCTGGTGGCCGCGCATCATAGCGCGAAGTCGCAGGGCTCATCGCTGCGGCTGTGCCACCTGGGATCGAAGTTCCAGGAAGTGCTGCAGATCACGAAGCTGTTGACGGTGTTCGATGTGTTCGATACCGAGGCGGCAGCGGTGGCGAGCTTCTCGAAGACGTAGACGCGGCTGCGTCTAACAAAAAGAGATTTTTGAAGAAGGGCACCCGCCGCGGCGGGTGCCCTTCTTGTTTTGTGCTCGAACGTGGTTACTCGATGCGGTACACGGTAATGCCGCTGAGCAGCTTGGGATAAAAGTCGGTGGACTTTTGGGGCATCACTTCGCCGGCAGAAGCGATGCGCATGACCTGTTCCACTTCCACGGGGTTCAACAGAAATGCTATTTGCGCAGCGCCGCGGTCGACCGCGTCGAGTGCGGCGGAAGCTTCGCGCTCGTAGGTCAGGTTGGCTTCTGAGGTCACAGCGTGCGGGGTGATGCCCAGGGCCGGCTCGAGGATGCCCTCGTGGAGGAGCACGACGTCCAGCTCGCGCTGGAGAGAGGAGACGTGCGGCAGAAGCTGGGCGAGGTCGACGCCGGGACGCAACGTCAGTAAATAAAAGGCGCGCTGCTGCGCCGGTGCGGCCGGATAGACGCCGATGGCTCGTTTCGTTCGCCCAGCCGCGAGGGATTTCAGTAATTCTTCGCGCGCTTCGGTTTTCTTTGTGCCGTCCTGGAAAGAGAAGACTTCCGTTGAAAACCAGGGTTCCAGGTGGCGCCGTACCGCAGGCCAGGAGAAGTCGTGGAGGTTGGCGGCGACACGGTGCGTGGGCAAAATCGTCAAACCCTCGCTGCGGGTATTGATGAAGGTCATCATGGCGCGTTCGTAGGGAGCGTCGAGATCGTTGCTCCCCGCTCGTGCGCGGCATTCGTTGCGGTAGTTCAGCGCGGTTTCGTAACGGTGGTGGCCATCGGCAATGACCAGCTTTTGTTCGGTCATGGCCTGTTGGATGGCGGCGACGCACTGCGGCTCGGCGATGACCCAAAGACGATGGAGGACGCCGAACTCGTCGCGCATTTCCGTTGCGGGCGAAGCGGCGGCCTCGGCTTCCGCGAGAATCACGTCGATGCGTTTTTGTGGATCGGAATAGAGCAGAAAAAGCTGTCCGGTGTGAGCGCGGGTGTGCCGGAGAAGCTCGAGGCGATCGGCTTTCGGTCCGGAGAGAGTCTGCTCATGGCGGAAGACGACGCCAGCTGAGTAATCCTCGAGCTTTCCCGCTCCGATGAAACCGCGACGCACGCAGCGCCCGTCCGTGCCAGGAACTGTAAATTCCTGGGTGTAGGCGTAAAAGGAAGGCGCGGGGTCCCGCACGAGGATGCTCCCGCGAATCCAGCTTTCGAGCGCAGAGGCGGCGCGCGTGTAGACGTTGTTCTGAGGAGAATCTTCCGGATAGACGCGGCCCTTTTCGACGGTGATGAGGTTATGCGGGTCGGCGGCGTAATATTTTTCCTGCATCGCGGGAGAAATTTTGTCGTAGGGCTGCGTGAGGACGCGGTCGAACGGCGCGCGTGTGGGATTGTAACGGTAGGCGCGAAAAGGGTAAACCTGGGCCATGCATTCTCCGGTAATGTTTTATCCCGAGTGCGAAGCCCTCTAGTTTACGCGAACTCGGGACGGTTCCGGAAAGAGCATGGCGGTTGATTCTTGACGGATGATTGCGGTCTGTTGAAAACTCCGGTCATATTAGAATAGATGATTCATGGGCACACCAAAACTTCCTCCTGTGCGCGGGTTGATTTTCGATTTGGATGGCACGCTGATCGACTCCCAACGCGACCTCATCCGTTCCGTGAACGTGATGCTGCGCGAGATGGGCCGCGCGGAACTGAAGGAAGAGACGATTTCCGGCTACATCGGGCAGGGGGCGCCGATTTTGGTCGGGCGCGCGTTGGGGGAGGGCGCTTCGGACGAAGAGCACAAGCGCGCATTGCAATTTTTCCTGCGCTATTACGAGGAACATAAGATGGATACGACGCGAGCGTATCCGGGCGTGGCGGAAACACTCGAGGAACTGGCCGGGCTGCCAATGGCCATCCTGACGAACAAGCCAGCGCGCATCAGCGTGCGCATCCTCGATGAGCTGGGACTGAAACGGTATTTCCGGGCGATCTACGGCGGAAATAGCTTCGAAACGAAAAAGCCCGATCCCCTTGGGGCGAATACCATCCTGCGCGAATTTGGCGTGGCGCCACACGAAGCTTTGCTCATTGGAGATTCCGAAGTGGACGTGCAGACCGCACGGAACGCCGGTGCACTGGCCGCGGCGGTGAACTACGGCTTCGGCGTGCACGACCGCGCCGCGCATCCGGCGGACATTTATCTTGAGCGCATCTCCGATCTGGTTGAGCTCCTCGCGCAACGCAGTGGTTGAGAGTGGAGCAATTCAGAGAATTGCCGTCTTGCGTTCGTGCGCGGCAGTTGGCAGACTCGGCGCGTGCTCATCGGACTGTTCCCGGAGCTGGACGCGCCCGGAGGGGTGCAGCGTGCAGGCCGCCACATGGCGGCGGTGCTCGCGGAATTTGCCTCCGGCCACGCGATGGATTGCCGCTTGCTCAGCCTGAACGACACGCCGGAATTGCACCGCATGTCGGTGGGAGAGCGCGAATTTGTGTTCACGGGCTGCGAGCGTGGCAAGGTGCGTTTGATGGTAACGGCCATGCGAGCGGCGCGCCGCCGGGCCAAGCTGGTTCTTGTGGGCCACCCAAACCTTGCGCCCGTTGCGCAAGCCATGCGCATCGTCTCGCCACGGCTCAGGACAATTGTCAGCACGCATGGGATGGAAGTCTGGGAGCCATTGTCCTTTTTGAGGCGGAGGGCGCTGCGGCGCGCGAACGTGGTGCTTGCACCAAGCCGGGACACTGCCGACCAGGTGGCTATGCAACAGCAAGTTGGGCGAGAGCGCATTCGGGTATTGCCCTGGGCGCTGGACCCACAGTTCGAGGCGCTGCTGACGCCGCCGTCCCAAGCTGCACTGCCGGCGAATTTTCCGTCGGGACGGGTAGTGCTCACGGTCGGCCGCTGGCTCGCTACCGAACGCTACAAAGGGATGGACACATTGATCACCGCGCTGCCGCGTTTGCTAACGCGATGGCCGGAGCTGCAGCTCGTCGCGGTGGGCGAAGGAGATGATCGAGCCTGGCTCGAGAACCTGTCGGAGGAACGCGGCGTCAGCCGCCATGTTCATTTCTTGAGCGGGCTGAGTTATGCGGAATTGGCGGCGTGCTATGGCGCTTGCGAAATGTTTGCGCTGCCGAGCCGGGGCGAAGGCTTTGGCCTTGTCTATCTGGAAGCGATGGCGCTAGGCAAGCCGGTGATCGGCGGCGTGCACGGTGGTGCACCGGAAGTGATCCGTGACGGCGTTACCGGCTACCTGGTGCAGCACGGAGACGCCGTGCAACTCGCTACTTGCATCGAAACGCTGCTGTCCGACCCGGCGCACGCGCGCGAAATGGGTGCGCGCGGCCGCAAACGGGTGGACCGCGATTTTCGCTTCAACGTCTTCGCAAAATCCCTTAAGAAAATTATCCGCGAGCAATGCGAATCCTGAACGTCACGCAAACCTACTCACCCTTTTTCGAATTTGGCGGACCGCCCGCAAAAGTGCGTGCATTGTCCGAGGGACTTGCGCGGCGGGGGCATGCAGTGACGGTTCTGACGGCGGACTGGGGGTTGGAACGGCGTTTGGAGGCCGAGAAAGAACAAGTCGGCGCAGACCATTCTCCTTTTGGGATGCGGCGCGAGGAAAATGGCGTGCAGGCCATCTACCTGCCAACGTGGCTGAAGTATCACGCCACGAGTTGGAACCCTGCGGTGAAGCGCTATTGCCGCGCGCGGCTCCAGAATTTCGACGTGGTACACATTTTTGGTTTATATGACTTGCTTGGTCCCGCGGTGGCCGCGGCCTGCCGGGCGCGCCAACGGCCCTACATCGTCGAACCCATCGGGATGTTCGTCCCCATTGTGCGGAACCTGCTGATGAAGCGGATGTATCACGCGGTCTTCGGCCGGTCTCTTTTCGGGGGCGCGAGCGCAGTTATTGCAACGTCTGAGCAGGAAGCCGCAGAAATGGCGTCTGGAAGCATCCCTCGCGAGAAAATCGTGATGCGCCGAAACGGAGTTGAGGCACCGGCGAAGTTCCCCGAGCACGGAGTGTTCCGCGCCGCGCAGGGAATTTCGCCGGAAACGAAGCTCATTCTTTTTCTCGGACGTCTTTCGGAGAAGAAAAGCCCTGACCTTCTGCTGCGGGCCTTCGCGGCCCTCCCTGCCCAGATGGAGGGAAGTGACCTGCATCTCGTGTTTGCGGGGCCAGACGAAAGCGGTATGAGGTCGCGGCTGGAACAGATGTCGGGAAAACTTGGGCTAGCTCCACGAGTACATTTTTGCGGACCACTCTATGGGAAATCCAAGTGGGGGGCATATCGCGATGCGGATGTTTTTGTACTGCCGTCACAGAACGAAAATTTCGGCAATTCAGCAGCGGAAGCGGTTGCGGCAAGCACGCCGGTGATCGTGACGCATGACTGCGGCATCGCTCCGTTACTAGCGGATCTCGCGGGTCTGGCGGTGGCGCATGAGGTCGAGGCAGTGTCGCAAGCGCTCGCTCGCGTGCTAAGTGATCGCGAATTGCACGCGCGACTTGCTGCAGGTTGCCGTGTGGTCGCCTCCCAGCTTGGCTGGGAAGAACCAATCCGTCAGACGGAAGAGTTGTATGGAAAGCTTGCGGTGTCCTAGTCCGCCGTAGCAGAATCGCTGCACGTGGGGTAATTCGTTGCCAACAACCCGGCACAGGGTATTTCGCGGAGCTTGGTGGGGTAGCGGCCTGTTTCTCGCCCGGTACGCGGATCGTCGGCTGCGAATCCCGCGCATTCATTTCTTCCAAGACGCTTTACACGCCGGCAGCGCTTTCTTTTACTCTCCGGAGATTAAGTAGCAGCGTGTGCGGCATATGCGGCGTCGCGTTCGTAAACCGCTCAACTGACGCCGAAGCGCGTGTCCGGGCCATGGCGGCCGCGATGCGCCATCGTGGTCCGGACGATGAGGGCTTCCTCGCTGGGGATCCGCGAGCAGTGGGCTTGGCGCTGGGCATTCGCCGGCTCAGCATCATCGACCTGGCCGGCGGCCACCAGCCGATTTGGAATGAGACACACGATGTCGCCGTGGTGTTCAACGGCGAGTTGTATAACTATCGCGAACTGCGGGAGCGGCTGTCGCTCTGCGGGCATCACTTTCTGACGAAATCCGACACGGAAATACTCGTGCACGCGTGGGAGGAATGGGGGGAAGACTGCCTGACGGAGTTGCGCGGCATGTTTGCGTTCGCACTGCTCGACCTGCGCGGGCGCTACGCGAGCGCGCCATTGCTGTTCCTCGCGCGGGATCCGCTCGGCATCAAGCCGCTGTATTACACGCAAACCGCAGAGGGCTTCGCGTTCGCGTCTGAGGTGCGCGCGCTGATCGCTTCGAGGATTGCCGCCAGGCGGCTCTCGCAAGACGCGCTCACGGCGTATCTGCTCTTCGGCAGCGTGTCCGAACCCGTGACGCTGCTGGAAGGTGTATTTTCCCTGCCACCCGGGCATCACATGATGTTGCACGTGCCGGAGCGGCGGCGGACTCCGCGCGCTCGGCCGTGGTGGGACCCGGCGCATAGCCCTGCTGCGCGCGACTTGGAGAAGCCGCAGGATCTCCCTGCGGCGGCACGGCGCTTGCGACCGCTGCTTGAAGACGCGGTTCAGGCCCATCTCGTCGCCGATGTTCCGGCGGGGCTTTTTCTCTCCAGCGGCCTGGACTCCAGCGCCATTGCGGTATTGGCGGCGCGCGCTCGCGCAGGCATCCAAAGTTTCACGCTGACGTTTCCAGGGACACCGTACGACGAAGCAGCGATGTCCCGCATCGTCGCCGAGCGCTTCGGTACAAAACACCGCGAAATTCCGCTGGACAGCAGCGCTGCCATGTCGCGGCTGGACGCGGCGCTCGCGGCGCTCGATCAACCGACGATGGATGGGATCAATACGTATTTCGTGTCATGGGGGGCGCGCGAAGCGGGCTTGAAAGTGGCGCTGTCGGGCCTTGGAGGCGATGAAATTTTCACAGGCTATCGCACGTTCGCCGATACGCGACGCGTGGCGCGATTGATGCAAGTTGCCCGGTTCGTGCCTGCATCATTACGCCGTGCCACGGCCAAGCTTCTTGGCAACCTGGTCGCACTGCGAAGCTCGCCAGACGCGGGAAGGAAAGTGGCGGCGGCGTGGGTTACGCCCCAGGCGCTGCCTTCCCCTTACTATTTCACGCGCACGCTGTTTCCTCCCGGTGAATTGGCGCGCTTGACGGAACCCCGATTCCGCCCGAGCGCGGTGGGTGCCGACGGAGTTACGCTCGAGCCGACCTGGCTCGGATGGCTGGAACGGGCGGCGGACGAGGCGCGCAAGATTGAACAAGTCGCGGCAACGTCGTGGCTGGAACTGCGGACATATATGGCGAGCACGCTTCTCCGCGACACCGATTCGGTGAGCATGGCGCATTCGCTCGAGGTTCGAGTGCCGCTGCTCGATACGCCGCTGGTTGAATTTGTGAGTGCGTTGCCGGATGCAGCGCGTTACCGGAAGGGCGCGCAGAAGGCCTTGCTCGTGGAAGCGCTCGGCGAGCTTCTGCCGCGTGAGATTCTCGCGCAGCCGAAGCGGACGTTCACGTTGCCATGGGATGAGTGGCTGCGTGGAGCGTTGCGCGCAAGGCTGGAGGCGAGCTTCGCCGATCCTGCTCCCTCGCTCGCGCCGCATTTGCACGAAGCGGGTGTCCGGGCGGTGTGGAACTCATTTCTTGCGGGCAAGACATCGTGGTCGCGGCCGTGGTCGCTCTATGTACTCAATGAGTGGTGCCGGCGCCATCTCGCCGCGTGAACAATTTTCCTGAGGTACACTGACCCATCGCGCGATGAATATTCTTGGAATTAATGCGTACCATGGGAACGCATCGGCGGCGATCGTCTGCGGCGGGCGGCTCATCGCCGCCGTTGAGGAAGAACGCTTCAATCGCGTGAAGTACGCTGCGGGATTTCCCGCGCAAGCGATTCGCTACTGTCTGCGGGAAGCAGGGCTTACGCTCGCGGACATCGATCATGTGGGTGTGCCGCGGAACCCTTACGCGCGGCTCGGCACAAAGATTTTTTACGCATTGCGCATGCCGTCTTTCGCGCGCGACCGCGCCAGGGTGCTGACGAAAGTCACCGGGGTGCGCGAGGCGCTCGCGCAGGCATTCGACGCCGATCCGGCAAAAATTGCCGCGCAATTCCACCGCATCGAGCATCACCAAGCACACTTGGCAAGCACATTTTTCGTCTCGCCGTTTGAAAGCGCGGCGGTTCTCTCCGCCGACGGCCTGGGTGACTTTGCAAGCACCATGTGGGCCACTGGCGATGGCGAAAGATTGCGCGTGGAAGGCTCGATCGCGTTCCCGCATTCGCTGGGCCTCTATTACACCGCGGTTACTCAGTACCTCGGTTTCCTGAAATTTGGCGACGAATACAAAGTCATGGGCCTGTCAGCGTACGGCCAGCCAGAGCAGCTCGCTACGTTTCGGGAGATCGTGCAGTTTGATGAGCGAGCCAAGGGCAACGGTTTTCGGCTCGGCCTTGCCTACTTCATTCATCACCGCACCGGCCCGGAGATGAGCTGGGCCGAAGCCGGCAAAACGCCAACGCTCGGCAGACTTTTTTCTGACGAGATGCCGCGGCGGCTCGGCCCGGTGCGCCAGCCGGAAGAGCCCGTGGAGCAGAGGCACCGCAACCTTGCCGCATCGCTGCAAACGCGGCTTGAGGAAGTCTATCTCGGCATGTTGAAGAAACTTGCCGAAAGCACGCGGCGGAAGGCAGTGTGTCTGGCAGGCGGAGTGGCGTTCAATTGCGTGGCCAACGGAAAAATTTTCGAGGCGACGCCATTCGAGGAAGTTTACGTCCAACCCGCCGCAGGCGATGCGGGGCTCTCCGTCGGCGCTGCGTTTCACGTCTGGCACCAGATTCTTGGGAAGCCGCGGTCTTTTGTGATGGATCACGCTTATTGGGGGCCTGGATTTACACAGCCGGAGATTCGCAAGACGATCGGCGCGAGCAGCATTGCGAACAGCGGCTATTCCGTAATCGAATTGCCGGAGGAAGAATTGATTCGTCGCTCTGCCGGAATCATCGCCGATGGCAAAATCCTTGGATGGTTTCAGGGCCGGGCTGAATGGGGTCCGCGAGCGCTCGGCAACCGGAGCATCATCGCTGACCCGCGGCGTGTGGAGATGAAAGAGATTCTGAACCGGCGAATCAAGCACCGCGAAATCTTCCGCCCTTTCGCGCCATCCGTCCTCGCGGAAGCCGCGGGCGAGTGGTTCACGAAATCGCATCCCTCGCCGTTCATGACGCTCGCGTATCCCGTGCGCCCGGAAAAGCGCGAAAAGATTCCTGCGCCGACGCACGTCGACGGATCCGGCCGCCTGCAAACCGTCAGGCGAGAAGCCAATCCGCGCTACTGGAAGTTGATTCGCGCTTTCGGTGACGCCACGGGTGTTCCCGTCGTGCTCAACACCTCCTTCAACGACAACGAGCCAATCGTGTGCCGGCCCGAAGAAGCGCTCGATTGTTTTCTGCGCACGCAGATGGATGCGCTTGTGCTGGGCGACTTTTTGGTCACGAAACCGTGAGCAGTGATTCGCGAGCTTCGACCCCATGAAGATTCTCCTGCTGAACCATTACTATCCACCGGACACCTCGGCCACGGCGAGGATGGCAGCGACGGTCGTCCAAGCGCTCTCCGCGCGGCACGACGTGACGGTACTGTGCGGGCGGCCATCGTACGACACGCCCGAAAGGCGTCCGTGGCGGCTGTGGCAGACGGAGCAAGCTGGCCGCGTGCGCATCGTGCGCATCGGTTCGACCGATTACCCGCGCTTTCAAATGAAATGGCGCGTGGTGAACTATCTCAGCTACGCCGCGCTTGCGGCCGTGCGCGCGATGTTGACATCGTGCGACGTGATAGTGAGCATGACCGACCCGCCGTTCCTTGGCATCGTTAGCGCATTCCTGGCGAGAGTCAAAGGCAAGCCGTTCGTCTACAACATCCGCGACTTGTATCCGGACATGGCGCTGGGCGGCGCGATCGTCAATCCGGGACTTCTCACGCGGGTCTGGCAAGTGCTGCATGGCTGGACATTTCGGCACACGTCGCGATTGATTGTCTTGGGCGAGGATATGCGCGCGCGCATTGTTGCCAAGGGCGTCGACCCCGCTCGCATCGTAATTGTGCGCGACGGCGCGGAGCTTCCTGGTGTTGATACTCCACAGCCATCTCCCGACCCAGAAGTGATTCGCACGATTCGCGGTGAATTCCGGATTGTGTTGCTCCACGCGGGTAATCTGGGCTTTTACGGCGCTTGGGAGACGCTGATTGCCGCGGCCCGCGAGCTTCAAGAGGACGGTGTGGGCTTCGTCTTTGTGGGCGATGGTGCTCAGAGGGCGCAACTGGAAGCCGCTGCACAGGGAGTAGCGAATGTACGGTTCCTGCCCTTTTTCCCGGCAAGCAAGATTCCTTCCGTGCTCGCCGCGCCCGATGCGCACGTGATTACGATCAAGCGAGGCCTTGAAGGAGTCGTGGTGCCGAGCAAGATGTACGCGATTCTCGCGGCGGGACGACCGATTATCGCTGTCGCGCCAAGAGAGACGGATGTTGCATCCCTGGGCGCGCTGCGAGGATTCGGCTTATCGGCCGATCCGGACAAGCCGGAGGAGCTGGTCAGGGTGGTTCGCGCTCTCGTGTCCGACCCGGGCAAACTGAAAACAATGGCGCGGGCGGCACGCGACGCGGCGCCTGGTTATGATCGAGTGAAGGAGCATGAAAATTTTTTGAAGATCGTAGAGGAAACCGTACAAGCAGATCAACCTTGAAGACAATTTGAGGGCAAACGCTTGCACGTCTGACAGAAGTCTGTCAGCTGTCGGCGACAGTTTACAGACACGGAAACTTGCTGCAATTTTTGGGGGATAAGGCGGCAAGTTCGCGGTATGGTGTTTGTTGCTGCGTGGAGCAGCCATTTTTGACTTGGGAGCCGGGCCCCAACCTGGCGAGAGTTACTTTAGGCATCGGCCTGCAGCCCCGGCCGGAAATGTCGCCCGAAAAAAGACGAGGACGAATGGCTGCAGGCCTGCTCGCATTTTTCATTGCTTTGCTCTCATCGCTCATGCTGACTCTGCCGGTGCGCGCACTGGCTTTGCGCGTGGGGATGGTAGATCTCCCGGGACCCCGCAAGGTGCATCTCCAGCCGGTCCCTCTGCTTGGCGGACTGGCGATGTACGCCGGTGTCATGCTGGCAATCCTCTTTGTTTTCGACGGGCGCGCACGCGCACAGAGCGCGGGAATCGTGACCGGCGCGACCTTGGTCGCCATCATCGGCTTCCTCGACGATCGCGGCTGGTTGCATCATCAAATCAAGCTATTCGTCGGCATGCCGCTGGCTGCGGGTTTTTTGCTCGCAAGCGGAATTCATGCCCGGGCCTTCGGCTTGTTTGTCGCCGGACATCCCGGCTATTTGCTCGATGCCGGGCTCACGGTGCTTTGGGTCGTGGGCATCACCGCGTCCTTCAGCATCCTCGATCACATGGATGGCTTATGCGCCGGCGTTGCAGCGATGGCCTCGATCTTTTTCGCCACGCTTGCCTATTTGAACGGCCAAACTTGGGTCACGACGCTGGCTGCCGCAATTCTTGGAGCCGCGACGGGCTTCCTACGCTGGAATTTCAAACCCGCTAAGATTTTTATGGGCGACGGCGGCGCGATGTTCCTCGGATTCCTGATGGCCACACTGGCTCTCAAGCTCCGGCTCGAGAATGCCAGTGCTCTTGCTGGATGGCTTGCGCCACTTCTGATACTTGGGGTGGCCATTTTCGATACGACCCTGGTGACAATCTCGCGCTCTCGCCGCAGGCTCCTGCCATTCGCCTCACCGGGCAAGGATCACATTGCGCATCGCCTTGCCAACCTTGGGCTCGGGCAGCGCGGCGCTGTAATCGGGCTCTACATTCTCGGCGCAGCGAGTGGCAGCGCGGCACTTCTCGTCAACTATCTCTCGACGCGTGGCGCAGCGCTCACTAGCATTGTGACCGCGGCCGTCGTTCTCGCAGGCGTTGGCTTGCTCGAACGTGTGCCTTTCGAACGTCAGAACCGCGAACCCCGAACTTCGCATTGAATCTGTGCAGTTCGCGCGGAAACTTACCGCATAACTTCCGGCGCACCGCCAGCAGCGTGATGTGCAGCCTTCGCGCTTGTCCTCACTATTGGATTCGCTATACTTACCAACGCCGTCTCAACCCTTGTCATAAAGTCCCCAACGGGGCGGGCAAGAAGTACTGCTATTTTCACGTATCGCGGGAACCCATGAACTGCCAGGTTTAAGGAAACCAGTGCGACTAGGATAAAAAGAAATCGTGCGAACAATGAAACAACGGCCCGGGCGCGGCCAGAACAGTGGCGAAGTCGTAGTCGTCGGCGGATCCGCCGCAGGTTTGTATACCGCCGCAACTCTGGCGCGTGCGGGCCGGAGCGTTCGCATTCTCGAATCGATGTCCGAGCTCGATCCCGCCCGCCGCACACTCATCGTTACGGATCATTTCCGGCACCAGCTTGGCGCCTCTTCTTCCGCAAGCATCGTAAATGAAATCCGGCGTTTTGAACTTTTCACGGACGGACGCTCGGCGCAAGTGGCGCTCACGAAGCCGGACCTTATCGTCGAGCGTTCGCGCTTGATTCCTGCTTTGGCGCAGGATGCGCGCCAGGCCGGAGCGCGGCTTTCCTTTGACACGCGCTTTCTCGGGCTGAGCCCGAACTCACGGGGTCTGAGGTTGGAAGTCGAAACGGCCGGGCGTTGCGAAGAGTTGCATGCCGGCAGTGTGGTGGGCGCCGATGGTGCCGCAAGCCGGGTGGCGCGCATGGCGGGCTGGCCGCCCATCGAAACTGTGCCGCTTGTCCAGGCGATCGTGAAGCTTCCGAAAGATTGCCCTCCGGATACGACGCGCGTGTGGTTCGTGCCGGACGACACGCCGTATTTCTACTGGCTGATTCCGGAATCCGCGGAGCGCGGCGCGCTGGGGATAATCGGCGTGGACGGCCGGGACACTTCGCGGTGTATCGCGCGCTTTCTTGAAAAAAAACAGATGGAGCCGTTGGAATGGCAGGGCGCTCGCATCCCGGTTTACCGGCGATGGGTGCCCGTGCGAAGACGAGTAGGGAATGGCGATGTATTCCTCGTCGGAGACGCTGCGGCTCAAGTCAAAGTTTCGACTATCGGTGGGATCGTGACCGGCTTTCGGGGCGCGCGGGGCGTCGCCGATGCCATCCTTCGGAATGGCCACAGCCCGGAGCTGTCGGCCTTGCGCCGGGAACTAGGCACTCACTGGCTCATCCGCCGCGCGCTTCATCATTTTCAGCAGAAGGATTATTCCCAGCTCGTGGATCTGCTCAACACGGCCACGCGCCAATCCCTGGGCGAAGTCAACAGGGACGAATCCATGCGTCTGCTTTGGAACGTCTTTCGACGGCAGCCAAGACTTGTCCTGCTGGGCTTGCGCGGATTGCTCATGGGGAATAATTCAAGGTATCCCTGCGGGAGTGCGTCATCTTAGGTCAGCTATTTGAAACCTTTTGACGATCTGCGGCTTTCTTCTCATTCATAATTCGGTGACAATAGAGTGCTATATTCCGTTTCGGAGAGCAGCCGTTCGGCTCCTGAACCGTTCTTAGAGGACCTCCACTTGCATCTCACGGTGATTGGATGTGGCTACGTCGGCCTGGTAACGGGAGCGTGTCTCGCTGAAGCAGGACACCAGGTAATTTGCACGGACATCGATGGCGCACGGATCGCTCAGCTTCAAGCCGGCCGCGTGCCCATTTATGAGCCTCATCTTGACCAGATTCTCGCTTCCGCGCGGAAAGCAGGACGCATCTCTTTCACGGCGGACGCCGGTGAGGCTATTCGCGGCGGTGAGGCAATTTTTATTTGCGTCGGCACGCCGCCGAAAGAGAGCGGGGACGCGGACCTCTCTGCCATCGACCATGTTGCGCGGCAGATCGCGACGGAAGCGCGCACACCGAAATTCGTCATCGAAAAGAGCACCGTCCCTGCCCGCACGGGAATCGAGCTGCGCCGCGCGCTGACCGCCTATACCCGCAACGGCAATCTCACGTTTCGCGTGGCCTCGAATCCGGAGTTTCTCCGCGAAGGTACCGCTGTCGAGGATTTTTTCCATCCCGACCGCGTCGTGGTGGGCGTCGAAGAGGAGTCCTCAGCCTCCGAATTGCGGGAAATTTACCGCCCTATCCTCGAACACCGCTTTCATTGCCCGATCCATGACGGGAAATGTCCTCCGGGACACGAAGGAAAGTTTCTGGTCACGACAATCAACAGCGCCGAGCTGATCAAACACGCCTCCAACTCCTTCCTCGCCTTGAAGATCAGCTACGCCAACGTCATTGCCGATCTCTGCGAGAAAATCGGCGCGGACGTCGAGGAAGTCACGCACGCAATGGGTCTTGATCCGCGCATCGGCGCGCAATTTCTGCGCGCTGGCCTGGGTTTTGGAGGCTTCTGCTTTCCCAAGGATATTCAGGCGTTTATCCATCTTGCCGCTTCTGTTGGAGTGGATTTCGAAATCCTCAAGGCTGCGGAGCGCGTCAACAAGCAGCGCATCGACCGCTACCATGAAAAAATCAGCAAGGCATTGTGGGTCGTAAAAGGCAAGCGTCTCGCGATGCTGGGCCTCGCCTTTAAAGCCAATACCGATGACATCCGTTTTGCCCCCGCTCTGGAAGTCATGAAGCGGCTGATCAATGAAGGTGCGCAGGTTCACGCCTGCGACCCCGAGGCAATCGCAAAAACCAAATCCATGTTTCCTCAGGCTGTCTATCACGAGGATCCCTACGAAGCGCTCCGCGATGCCGACGCGGCTCTGGTTTGCACTGAATGGGAATCTTTCCGCACACTGGACTGGGAACGCGCGGGAAAACTCATGGCGCGAAAACTGGTGATCGATGGCCGGAACTTGTACCGGCCGCAGCGGATGCGGGAGCTGGGATTCGAATATTATTCCTTCGGAAGAGAATAAAGTTTTGCGCGAAGCCGCCCAAGTGTTTCACTCCTCGATCTAGCCGCGACCGGCTTTTTCCTTCGCGAACTGCTCTCTGAAGTACGCGAGCGTCAGGCGCAAGCCCTCCTCCAGCGACACCCGTGGCTCCCATCCTAGAAGGCGTCTCGCCTTCGTAATGTCCGGGCAGCGCCGTTTGGGGTCATCTTGTGGAAGCGATTCGAAGACGATGGCCGGGGCTTTGTCAAAGTTCATCCGGATCCGCTCGGCAAACTCCAAGATCGTAATCTCCTGCGGGTTGCCAATATTCACCGGCAAGTGCTCGTCGGATTGCATCAACAGGTAGATTCCCTCGATCAGGTCGGACACGTAGCAGAAGCTTCGTGTCTGTTTTCCATCGCCGTATACCGTGAGCGGCTGGCCCGTCAGCGCCTGATAAACGAAATTGGGCAGCGCACGCCCATCGTTCAGGCGCATCCGCGGACCGTAGGTATTGAAAATCCGCACAATGTGCGTGTCCACCCCGTGATAGCGGTGGTATGCCATCGTCATCGCTTCGGCAAACCGCTTCGCTTCGTCGTAGACCCCACGCGGTCCAATCGGGTTCACATGCCCCCAGTACTGCTCGCTTTGCGGGGACATCTCCGGATCGCCATAGCATTCGCTCGTAGAGGCAAGAAAAAACTTTGCTTTCTTTGCAAATGCCAGGCCCAGTGCGTTGTGCGTGCCGAGCGCCCCAACCTTTAACGTCTGGATCGGGAGTTTCAGGTAATCCACGGGACTCGCGGGAGATGCAAAATGCAAAACGTAGTCCACCGGCCCCGGCACATCGATGTATTTCGAAACGTCCGCGCGCACGAGCCGGAATTTTGGATGCTTCAAGAGGTGTCCGACGTTTGACTCCACCCCGGTGACAAGATTATCTACGGCGAGAACGTCCCAATGCTCGGAAATCAATCGGTCACACAAATGCGAACCGAGGAATCCTGCTCCGCCAGTCACCACTGCGCGCATGCGCCCTCCCAATAATTAGCGGCTAGAGTTTAGCCTCCGAGCCGTAGCTTGGCCATAAAGACGAAGAAAGACCGTGCTTGATTTCTCTCAGATTAACTGTATGTCTAGGCTAAGGAGACCCTCCTCGATTCCGGCTCAAGCGATTTACCCGAGTTAGAAGAAAAAAAAGCGTTTCCGCCGTGGCCGCGTTATCTCGTCCGGCACCTCGGGAACGTGGGGCAACGAGCGCCCTGCAAACGCAGCCAGAGGATTTTCAACGAATAGCGCGCGGGCTTTTTCTTCGCCAAACTTTTTGTCTACCACATCGTAAGCAGGCTTCAGCTTCAGCGGACGACCTCGCGTGTTGTGCGCGTCGCTCGAAACGAAATGGATCCAGCCCAATTCGACCCAGGAGAGCGCGTCCTGCTGCGCACTGGTCCCAAATCCCCCTGTAAGAGATCCGCCCGTCACCTGCGCATAGCATCCCAGCCGCAGCCATTTCGCCAGTCGCTCCGGCTGCGCGCGCAAAATGGCGTTGCGCTCGGGATGCGTGATCACAGGACGCAAACCCGCGAGCCGAAGCTCATGCAGTGTTTGGTCCATCGCCGGCGGAATGGAGATTTCGTTGAATTCCACGAGCAAGTAATCCCGCTGGTTGATGCAGAAGCGTGGCGCGTCTTCCTTCAGCGCCGCTAGGTTTTCCGGGTCCATGTGAAAATCGCAACCCGTCGCAAGCTTCAGCCGTCCGCCGACGAGTTCCTGCAATTCATTTTGCAGCTTCCGGGCGCGGTCAAAGTCGAAGGCGAATACGCTGTTGGCGTGCGGTGTGGCGACAACATGGGTGATTCCTTCTGCAATCGCGGACTCCGCCATGGCAATGGATTCGTCCATCGATTTCGGCCCGTCATCGAGCCCAGGCAGAATGTGACAGTGCAAATCAACCATAATCTTTGGCGATCTCCTCAGCCCCACCACGCGGTAATCGCCTGCCAAGCTCCCAGCGCAAACAGCATCGCGGCAAAAATCTGCTGCATGCGCAGCGGCTTGATGCGCTTCGCGAGGACCCCGCCCAAAATGCCCCCTGCAAGGATCCCGGGGATCAAGAGCCAGCCGGTGAGCCAGGAAACGTAGCCCGCCTTCGCATACGTGAGGAAGGCCGGCAAACCCGTGGGAGGAATCAACGCAACCAAGCTGGTCCCCTGCGCGCGGTGTTGATCAAACGCAAACAATAGCCCAAGGAGCGGCACGAGCAGCCCTCCTCCCCCAACTCCAAATAATCCAGCGGCGAACCCGGTAAGGCAGGCCGCGGCAAAAATCCCCGCGTTGCGCGCTGCTCCCTCACCCACCGGTTTCTTCCCCGGCTACCAAGGTTGGCGAGTAACTGTTCTGACGCGTCTTTCTCCAAAGCAAGAACGCGAGGAGCATGAGGAAGCAGCCAAAGAGGCCTTTTAGATTCCGCGACGTAAGCGGGATCGCGATCAGGCTACCGAGGTATCCACCGATCAACATCCCCAGAGCGCACAGAATACCCGCGCGCAAGTCCACCTGGCCACGTTTCCAGTAAACAATCAACGCCCCAAGCCCGAGGGGCGGCAGCAGAACAAAGAGCGATGTTCCCTGCGCCATGTGCTGATCCATCCGGAACAGGTAGACCATCGCCGGGACGAGCACCACACCGCCGCCAATGCCTAGCAGCCCCACGAGCACGCCTACGCCGAATCCAAGTAACAGGATTTCAAGGACCATTGATATGAATAGCGCCAGGGAGCGGAATCCGCCTCCTCACGAAGTGCACATCATTTTCCCGCGTCTTAACGCCAGGGGCAACCTCTGGCACGCAGAAACACGACAAAACACACAACCCCAGCCATTTCTGTCTGCGCGCAAAACCCTGCTATATTGGAACGTCATTGTCCCATCGGCGTGTGACTTGCAATATCCCCAAGAACTACGAGGAGCGTGACGGAACTCATGGCGATTGACCGGAAACCCGAGTTTTTCAAGGGCGCCCAGCTGAAGGTCGCGATCATTGGCTGCGGTTATGTGGGCCTCCCGCTGGCGCTGCGCTTTGCGGAAGCGGGCCACAAAGTCACGGGGTTTGACACTGATCCTGAAAAGGTCGCATCGCTGAATGCAGGCAAGTCCTATATCGAGCACATCCCGCAGACCAAAATTCAGCAGTATGTAAACAGCCGTCATTTCAGCGCCACCACGGATTTCGCCCGCCTCAAAGAGGCAGACGCCATCATCATTTGCGTGCCCACTCCGCTTGATGAACGCCGGGAGCCGGATCTCAGCTACGTTGAGCAGACGGCAATATCAATTCAGCCTAACCTTCAGAAGGGCCAGCTGGTAGTTCTTGAATCGACGACCTACCCGGGCACGACCGAGGAACTGGTTCTCCCCATCCTGGAAAAGAGCGGCCTGCGCTGCCCCGTCGCCTCCGGCCCGAATAACGAAAATTTCCCCTGCGATTTCTTTCTGGCGTTTTCACCGGAACGTGAAGATCCGGGAAACAAGCAGTTCGGCCTCGCTCAGATTCCTAAGGTTGTCGGGGGCATCAACCCTCCCAGCGGCCGCGCGGCGCAGTCGCTTTACGCGCAGGTAGTGGCCCGTGTCGTGCCCGTCAGCTCCACGCGCACCGCGGAAATGACCAAGCTGCTCGAAAATATTTTCCGCTGCGTTAATATCGCGATGGTGAACGAGCTGAAAATGCTCAGCCTGCGCATGAACATTGACATTTGGGAAGTAATCGATGCGGCTGCCACTAAGCCGTTCGGCTTCATGCCTTTCTACCCTGGCCCGGGTCTCGGCGGCCACTGCATTCCCGTTGATCCCTTTTATCTCTCTTGGAAAGCACGGGAGTACGATTTCTCCACGCGATTCATCGAGTTGGCCGGTGAAGTGAATACCGCGATGCCTTATCATGTTGTTGACGCGATCGCCGCGGCCCTCAACAATCACAAGAAGAGCCTCAAGGGTTCGAAGTTGTTAATCCTCGGCGTGGCCTACAAGAAAGACGTCGACGACCTTCGCGAATCCCCTACCCTAAAGATCATGCAAATCCTTCAGCAGCGCGGCGCACAGCTGGACTATAACGATCCCTATTTTCCGCAGCTTCACAAGATGCGGCACTACAATTACGAAAAGATGAAGTCCGTGCCTATCAATTCTCACACTCTCGGCAACTACGATGGCGTGGTCATTGCTACCGATCATTCTAGTTACGATTACGCGGCCATCGTCGACGCGTCGAAGCTGGTCGTGGACACGCGCAACGCCACTCGCCGCGTGATTCGCCATCGCGACAAGATCGTTCTCTGCTAGGCCTCGATTGCGCCGAGCACCGAGGTAATTCGCCCTCAGCTCGAGGAAAGCGCCCGCGTCAAACAAAGTTTTCCGACGGTCTGACCAGCCGCATTGCGCAGTTTGCGGAGAGATGTGCGGCGGCATTGCGCTTAGGCGCCAAGGTCGATCTTCTTCTCAACGTGCCTTCGCCCGGCCCCCAACGCATCCAGGAAACTCACATCACCCTTGGCCATGTCGTTTGTGCCTTGATCGAACAGTTGGTTCTCTGCGGATCGTGACAGGAAGATTTGTAGTTCTCGAAAATTACTCGAAGCCGCCAACGCAGAAGCCTTTCTCGCCGTCGCTTGCCCATACTATTGCGCGCGCAGCAGCTCCACCCTGGCGTTCGCGAACGGCAGCTGCGCTTCCAAAAGCACGGGCGTGCGCGGCGCATTGTTGGCTAGGTACAAGAAAAAGTGCGAGTCTTTCATTTCTGTGCCATTTTCGAAAACGCGAAGCTCGATTTTTGAGGCCGTGTAGCTCCCTGCTGGCACCGCCACTTTTTCGAATCCTCCGGCGAGGCTCGCGCGCACGTCGTAAAGCTTTTGTCCATCGTAGACAGGGCTGCGTACTTCCGGAGTCTTCGCCCAATCAACGCTCCGTAGATACACCAGCATGCCCAGCGGGTCACGCGTTCCCGGCGGCACCACGGCCGCCGTCGCGTCTGTCGGTGCGGGGTCCTTGCCCGCCGTGCTCATCCGTTGCAGCGATTGCACTTTCTGCCCCCGCTCGTCCAGCCGCATTTCGTATTGCAAGCTGGTGAACATGCCGGCATCGCTGTAAGAGTCGAACTGATCATCAAGTGCAAACACCATCCGCAGGGGGTTTTCTGTGTGAGCAAACGCCTGAAGGTGCCAGGCGTTCTTTCCCAGGAAATTTCTCCGCTCCGCAACACGCACGCGCAGGTTTGCAACATTATTCAACGTGGCCACGTTCGCCGTAAATTCCAGGGCTTCGCCGGCCCGCAGGGGTCCTTCCGCTTCCTTCTCCCCTGAAGTCTTTTTCGGCTCGGCGGCTTTATCCCAGGAATCCGATGGCTTGACATCGTTCGCTGAACTGTTGGCTCTTGGAATATTCATCACTCTTTCATTCAAGGCGCTGGAGTGTGCCGATTCGGCTTGCGTTTGCGCCGCCCGATTGTGCAGCCAGAAAAACGCAGCGCCACCGCACAGCAGTGCCGTCAAGGCGGCGATTCCGGCATTCTTCAGATAGCTCATGCTTTTTATGCGACCTTCCATCGGATCGAACCTTGGCGCATCCGTATTCCGTCGTACAATACGCGTTCGTGCCGGGCTCGCGGCTCCGGTCGCGGCAGCCCGGCCCAACTTTGAGCGTACCAAAACGGGGGGCGCTCGTCTTTCCAGAACCTGCGGCCATTGTCGCAGCCGAACGCCGTGGCCCGGCGGTGTGGATCGAGGAGGATTTTTCGCATGCGCTTTTTGGTGACAGGCGGCGCCGGCTTTATCGGCTCAAATACCGTTGACGAACTTGTGCGCCGCGGGCACAGCGTGGTCGTTCTGGACGATCTTTCTTCCGGCAAGGAAGAAAATTTGGCGGAATCCCGCAACAAGATTTCGTTTATCAAAGGAAGCATCACGGACCTCGAAGCGGTGCGCAAAGCCGTTCACGAAGCCGAATGCGTTCTTCATCTTGCGGCGCGCACCTCCGTGCCCCGTTCGGTAAAGGACCCAATCGAAACCAATCGCATCAATGTCGACGGCACACTTAACGTCCTCGTCGCCGCACGCGACGCCAAGGTCAAGCGCGTGGTCTTCGCCGCCTCCTCTTCCGCCTATGGGGAGACGCCCACACTGCCAAAAGTGGAAACTATGCAGCCGGAGCCCATTTCGCCTTACGGTGTCACGAAATATGTAGGTGAGTTATATGCGCAGACGTTCGGTCGGGTCTATGGCCTCGAGAACGTTTCGCTGCGCTATTTCAATATTTTCGGGCCCCGGCAGGATCCAGCTTCTCCCTACTCCGGCGTGCTCGCAAAATTCTGCACGGCCTTCCTCGATGACACACAGCCCGTGATCTTCGGCGACGGCGAGCAGACCCGCGATTTCACATTCGTGGAAAACGCCGTGCAGGCCAATTTGCTCGCTTGCGAAGCGCCGAATGTTTCGGGCAAGGTTTTCAACGTCGGCACGGGCGGGCGTTTCTCCTTGAATCAAACTGTCGAGCTTCTTTGCAAGATTTCAGGTAAACGGCTCGAAGCCAAGCACGATCCGCCGCGCGATGGTGACATTCGCGATTCGCAGGCGGACATCACACAGGCGCGCGAAATCCTCGGCTATGACCCGCACGTGGGTTTCGAGGAAGGCCTCCGCCGCACGTTCGAGTGGTATCGCAGTGTCCATGCCAAGGCAGAAGCAAAATAGCAGGCTGCGATGTCTCGCCGCCGGCACACTCTTTTTTCCGTGGTCTCGAAGCAGGCTGAAGCCTGCGTCACCTTTCTGACTCTTCTTCGTCTCCGCCGTCCCGTCGCTGCGGTGTCGCCGCCGGAACGATATGCGGAATGCCCGCATCATTCATCTTTTTATTGAACGCCGGCAGGTCTTCTTCGGCGATTTTCTTTACCTGTGCGGAAGCCTCATTCACCAGCGGCGTCAGCTCCGCCAATTTTTCTTTTTGCTGGCTGCCCGGCGCAGCAACGAAACCATCCAGGTCCTGCAGCAGGTTTTGGACTTGCTCTGGCAGCGGATCGGGCTTCCATTCGAACGGTGGTCCGGCATTGCCCAATCCTTCCCGCTCGCGAACAAACTTCTCGGCCACTGCGTCAACTTTTTTCTGCAGCTCGTCCGCCGCTTTCTGGATTTCCTCCGGAATCTTCGTGGCGTTCGGCTTGCCCGCGTCCTTATTCCACTGTTCCCGCGCGGCCTTCAATGCTTCCTTGATTCCCTCGATGGTCTTGCGGTCCTTGCCCGTTGTCTTCGCCATCGCGTACAGCAGCTCGATCGCTGCGCGGCGCGCCGCGCGATCGGCTTCGGGGATCGTGACGCGGGAGTCCTCTTCCACAACGACTTTCTGCTCAGCCGATTTCTCTCCCCCTTTGATCTTCAAGGTGTATTCGCCCGGCTCGACGAACGGGCCGCGCGGACCAAAGTCGAATCCCGCCGCAATCGCTTCGAGTTGTTCCGTCGTGGGCTCCGCCGGTGAACTCCACCGCAGGTCCCAGTTCGTGCGGTTCACTCCCGCCGCCCCCGGCCCGTCAAGTTCGCGCACTAGGTTGCCGTCTTTGTTGAAAACGCTGATCTTCGCCTTGCCTTCTTTTTTCGCAGCACCCGCTGCCTTTGACTTCTCGTCCGGCGCAGATTTGTCTTTGTCATCCTTGTCCGTCTTCGGCGCTTCCGGTGGAACTGCTTCCTTCAGGTAATAATTCAGAATCGCGCCGTTGGGCGGGTTCTTTCCCGTGAACATCTTTTGCCCAGCGCTCCAGCGCCGGTTGCGCAGGTGCCAGGTCGTCGCCGTCCGCGGAGCAAAAAACGTGATGTCCGACGCAACCACGCCACCATCAAACTTTTCTACGGGTGTCAAATCGTCGAAAATCCAGATCGAACGGCCGTGCGTTCCGAGCACGAGGTCGTTCTCCCGCGCTTGAATTTCAATATCGTCCACCGGCACCGTCGGAAAATTATTCTTAAACGCGGTCCAGTTCGCGCCGCGGTCCCACGACACCCACAGCCCGAACTCCGTCCCGGCAAACAGCAAATTCGGATTCCGCGGATGCTCACGCACCACGTGCACGCTCCCGGCTGATTCGGGAATCCCGCGGTGAATCGCTTTCCAGTTCTCACCGTAATCCGTCGTCAGGAAAATGTAAATGTTGTAGTCGTCGCTGCGATGCCCGTCGAAGGAAGCGTACGCCGTTCCTTCCGCGTATTTCGAAGCAACCACCCGGCTCAGGTAGGTTCCCTTCGAAACTCCGGGCACGCGCGAGGCCACGTTCTTCCAGCTCTTTCCGCCGTCCCGCGTCACCTGCAAGTTGCCATCGTCCGTCCCCGCCCACAAGACATTCGGCGTCACCGGCGATTCGCTCAGCGTCGTGATCGTGGGGTATTCCTCCACGCCGTCGTGCCGCGAAAGCGTGCTCTTGTCCGGTGTCTTGCCGAAAATCTGCAGCTTGTTGCGGTCCACCCCCGTCGTCAAGTCACCGCTCAGCCGCGTCCACGTGTCGCCGCGGTCCGTGGACTTGAAGAGATAATTTCCGCTGTAGTAGATCGTCTTGTGGTCGTGCACGGAAACCGCCACCGGGGAATTCCATTGGAAGCGATAGTGCGGCTCTCCGGCCTTCGCCTCCGGCCGGATCGATCGTTGCTGCCCCGTCCGCAAATCGCGCCGGTCGATGTAGCCATCCTGCCCCTCGGCGTACACAATCCACGGCTCCACGGGATCGATCTGAACGTAAAATCCATCCGCCCCGTGAACCACTTGCCAGTCTTCGTTCACAATTCCGTCGCGGCTCAAGGAGTTGCTCGGTCCGCACCAGCTTCCGTTATCCTGTAATCCCCCGCAGATGTTGTAGGGTTTCTGGTTGTCCAGCCCCAATTCGTAGAACTGCCCGATGGCGATCGTGTTGATGAAGTCCCAGGTCTTCCCGTTGTCGTAGCTCCAGTGAATTCCCCCGTCCGAACCAGTGATGAGGTGGTTCGAATCCCGGGGATCGATCCACATCGCGTGAAAATCGCCGTGAATGCTCTTCACACGCTCCGTCGAAAACTTCTTTCCGCCGTCCTCGGAGTAATACATGGACGCTCCCAGCGCCCAGATTCGCAGATCGTTATTGGGATCCACCCGCACCTGGCTGTAATACGAGGGCCTCGGATTGGTATCGCTCATTTTTATCCATGTCTCGCCTTTGTCTTCGCTGCGGAAGATTCCGCCCTTCTCGTGTTGCACCAGCGCGTAAACGATGTTCGGATCCTTGCGATAGATATCCAGCCCGATGCGTCCCGTTTCTCCGCCGTTTTCATAAGGTAGGCCCTTCGTCAATTTCTTCCACGTCACGCCGCCGTCCGTGGTCTTGTAAATCCCGCTGTTCGGCCCGCCTCCATTGAATCCGTACGGTGCGCGCCGCCGTTCATACGCCGCGGCGTACAGCGTGTCGGGGCTTTCCGGATCCATGGCGATGTCGCTTACGCCGGTATCCTCGTTGATTTTCAGCACCTGCGCCCACGTTTTTCCGCCATCCGCCGTTTTATAAACGCCGCGCTCCACGTTTGGCCCCCACAAATGCCCCAGCGCGGCCACGTACACCACGTCCGGATTCTTCGGGTGAATCACGATGCGGCCAATGTGATGCGTCGCTGCGAGCCCCGCCTTCTGCCAGGTCTTTCCGCCGTCGAGCGACTTGTAAGCCCCGTCGCCCCACGAAGAACTCTGCCGGTTGTTCGCTTCTCCCGTGCCCACCCACACGATGGACGGATCCGACGGCGCAATCGCGATGTCTCCAATAGTGGACACGCCTTCTTTGTCGAACACCGGCTCCCACGTTGTGCCGTTATTCGTCGTCTTCCAAACGCCGCCTGACGCCACTCCTACAAACACGATGTTCGGGTTGCTCTCCACGACGGCGAAGTCGTCGATTCGTCCGCCCATGATGGCGGGACCTATCTCTCGAAATTCCAGATTCTTCAGCTTGTCGGTTGGATTCGGCTGGTCGGCCGGCCCGGCGAGCGCAGCCGTCGCCAACGCGCCGCAAAGCGCCGCCAACCCTAGAGCAATTCTCGAGACAGGTAAAAATCGATTCATAATCATCTCCCTGGTGCAAAGCTCGGCATCATACCGCCTCAGACCCGCCGTGCGCATCAGATGTTTCTGGAAGGGTGCATGGACTCAGTGTGGACAGACGCGCGGGCTGCAAAATGGTTTTCCTTGCGCCCGCGGCTACACATCGTTTCCCCCGCATGCTAGGCTATCGCACTGCTTTCATTGACTGCATGTTTCGCGTGAATCGCCATCCTCATGCCCGGAATTTCTCCCCGCTCCGGCTCTTCTTCCTGGCCGCGCTCTTTTCTTTGTTTTCCTCATCGCCCGCTCTTGGCGCGCGCCCCCAACAAATTCATTTGCCTTCCGGAAAGGGCGGCATCGCCGAACTCTCTTCTACCGGACCACAGCGCCGGCAGGGCGACCTCTATATTGCGGATGGCGACGTGGACTTACGCTACGGCGATTTCCGCCTGCGCGCCGACCACATCGAATACAACAACAAAATCTCGGAATCCGTTGCTCGTGGCCATGTCCAATTTGACTACGAGAATCAGCATCTCGAAGGCGACGAAGCCCATTACAACGTCAGCACCGGCCGGGGCCTTTTCCGCAACGTGCGCGGCACCGTGAAGATCGAACGCCGCCCCAATCCCACTCTCTTGGTGTCTGAGAATCCTCTCTACTTCGAGGCGCGCGAAGTCGAGCGCCTTCCCGGCGACATCTACCTCGTCCGCGAGGCCTGGATCACGGTCTGCGATCCCCAGCATCCCAAGTGGCAGTTTTACACTGCGCACGCACGCATCCGCCTCGATAAGACCGTCGCGCTCGTCAACGCTAATTTTCGTCTCTTTCGCGTCCCGCTCATCTGGCTTCCCTACGCCACCGCGCCCGCGGGGCGCAAGGTCCGCCAGTCCGGCTTCCTGATTCCGGAGCCCGGCAACAGCTCCCGGAAAGGTTTCATCCTCGGCGACGCCTATTATTGGGCGCCGGCTCCCTGGTTCGACGCCACCATGGGCATGCAGTACCTCAGCCGGCGCGGTTCCGAAGAACGGGGCGAATTTCGCGCCCGGCCTTTTGAAAATACCTCCATCAAATACACCTATTTCGGCGTCATCGATCGCGGCCTCAAGGACTCTGCGGGCGTTCGCCATCCCCAGGGAGGCCACCAGCAAGAGTTCGCCATGCAATCTCTGCTCCCGCATCATTGGCGCTTTGTTGCCGACGTCAACGAGCTCTCTTCCCTGACGTTCAGGCTCGCTTTTGCCGATACCTTCGGCGATGCCATCAACTCCGAAATTCGCAGCGCCATTTTTCTCACCAACAATTTCAATGGTTTCAGCTTGAATCTTGCTGCGCTCACTGACCGGAGTTTTCTAACCATCACGCCCGCAACCAGCGTTGTGCTGCGCAACATGCCGGAAGCCCGCTTCGGCTCAGTGGAACAAGCGCCGTGGAAGAATCTGCCCGTGTATTTCGGTTTTGACTCTTTCGTTGGCGCCGTCCACCGCGAAGATTCCGTCATCGACACGCCGGACGTCGTGCAACGCACCGAATTCGCGCCTCGCGTCACCCTTCCGATTCATTTCGGTCCCTGGCTGGGAGTCACTTCTTCCGCTGCCTTCCGCACCACCCGCTATGGAGCTTCGCTCGATTCCAGCGGCTTGCTCAGCGGACAATCCATCACTCGCGACACGGGTGAATTTACGCTCGAGCTTCGTCCCCCAACCCTGGAGCGCTTCTTTGACCGGGCCCCGCGCGATAAAAACAAGCGCAGGAAACGGTACAAGCACACGATTGAGCCGGAGATTACCTATCGCTACGTGACTGGCGTCAACAATTTCCCGAATCTCATCCGCTTCGACGCCGATTCCACGCTGACGGACACGAATGAAGTCGAGTACGGCGTTACCCAGCGCTTCTACGCCAAAGAAGGCGACGACGCGCCCCAGGAGCTCGTTTCCTGGCGCCTTGCCCAGAAGCATTTTTTCGATCCCACGTTCGGCGGCGCCATCGTCAACGGCCAGCGCAACGTTTTCGAGACGCTCAACTCCTTTACGCCTTTCGCTTTTGCCTTCGGCCCCAGAAACTCGTCTCCGATCATCAGTGACTTCAAAATCACTCCGGGCGGCCTCTACGATACCGAGCAAATCCTCGAATATGATCCTCAGCTGTCGAAAATCACCGTCATCGGCACGCTGCTCAAAGTGAAGCCCTACAAGGATTTTTTCGCTACTGTCGCGCACTTCCGTCTGCAAGCCGACCCGATCCTTCAGCCGCTCTCCAACCAGGTTCGCGCGCTGGTCGGCTATGGCAGCGAGACCCGCAAGGGTTTCAACTTCACCACCGGCATCAGCTACGACATCACCAACGGCGCGCTTCAGAACCAGGTCGTGCAAGTCAGCTACAACGGCGGCTGTTGCGGAATCGCCTTGGCCTACCGCCGCGTGGCTCTTGGCACGGTTCGCACCGACAATCAATTCAGCGCGGCGCTGATCATCGCCAATATCGGCACTTTCGGAAATCTCCGCCGCCAGGAAAAGATTTTCTAGATGAGTGACGCCGATCTCGTTTTCGCTTCCATCGAAGAAATTGCCACCCTCTTCCGTAAGCGGAAGCTCTCTCCCGTCGAGCTGACTCATCTCATGCTCGACCGCATCGAGCGCCTCAATCCGAAGTTGAACGCCTACATCACAGTGACTCGCGACTTCGCAATCGCTCAAGCCAAAAAAGCCGAAGCTGAGCTCTTCGCCTCGCGCGGCCGCAAAGGCCATCGCGACCGCGGCCCTCTCCACGGCATCCCCATCTCCCTGAAAGACAACATCTATACCAAGGGCATTCGCACCACCGCCGGGTCCAGGATTCTTGCGAACTTCGTGCCCGAACAGGACGCCGTGGTCGTCGCGAAATTGAAAGAGGCGGGCGCCATTCTCCTCGGCAAGACCAACCTGCACGAATTCGCCTACGGCGCCACGACCAACAATCCTCACTATGGCCCCGCGCGCAATCCCTGGGACTTGGCGCGCATTCCCGGCGGCTCGAGTGGTGGCTCCGCTGCGGCCGTCGCTGCCGGCCTGTGTTACGGCAGCATCGGTACCGACACTGGCGGCTCCCTCCGCATCCCAGCTTCCCTCTGCGGAGTCGTCGGCCTTAAGCCGACCCTCGGCCTCGTCAGCGATGCTGGCGTCATCCCTCTCTCAAAGACGCTTGACTGCACCGGTCCACTCGCCCGCTCGGCGCGCGATGCAGCCATCTTGCTCAAAGCCATCGGTGGTCTTGATCCTCAGAACCGTGGCCGTTGGTCCGCGCGCGCATTTCTCCCGAAGTCAAAGAAATTTTGCCTCGGCTTGCCTAGGGAATTCTTCTTCGATGTGATTTCCCCTGACGTGCATTCGCTTTTTGAATCGGCTCTGCGCGATTTCCGCAAGCTCGGTGCGCGCGTCAAGCAGGTTTCGATCCCCCTGTTGAACAACACGGAAAATGCCGGCAACCAAATCGCCTGGCCCGAAGCCACGCACTTTCACGAACAGTCCGGATGGTTCCCATCACGCTCGCAGGAATATGGAGAAGATGTCCGCACTCGCCTCGAAATGGGCGCCAAGATTCCCGCCGTTGTCTATCTCGAAGGGCTAGCCCAGCGAGTGCGTTTTATTCGGGAATTATCATCGAAGATGTCCGGCGCTGGCATTGACGCCCTCGTCGTCGCCGCAACTCCTATCGCTGCGCCACTGATCGGAGAGGAAAGCACGCGCATCGGCGAAAAAGATCATCCCACTCGTGCCCTGCTTCTCCGCCTCAACCGCCCCG
>Ga0209118_1000315_pt1 | contig 28551 bp, 19 predicted proteins | sample BlaSpr_A8_Ref_M1_FD_187988 | JGI IMG/M metagenome (GOLD analysis project Ga0209118, IMG submission 187988) | Forest soil microbial communities from Thunder Bay, Ontario, Canada - Black Spruce, Ontario site 2_A8_Ref_M1 (SPAdes) (version 2) | ecosystem: Environmental > Terrestrial > Soil > Boreal... | reverse complement strand
CCGGCGCCTCCAAGAAGAAGCGCCTCGAGGTGCACCAGCCGATTCTCACCGACGACGACCTCGAGAAGATCCGCGAGATCGCCGACGTCGGTGACGGCTACTTCAAGTCGGAGACCCTCGACATCACCTACCCGGCCGACACCGGCGCCGACGGCATGCGCGCCGCGCTCAAGACGCTGTGCACTGAGGCCGAGACCGCGGTGCTCGCCGGCACCAACATCATCATCCTTTCCGACCGCCACGTGAGCGCCGAGCGCATCGCGATCCCGGCGTTGCTCGGCACCGCGGCCGTCCACCATCACCTGATCCGCAAGGGTCTGCGCACCTCCGTCGGCCTCGTGGTGGAATCGGGCGAGCCGCGCGAGGTGCATCACTTCGCCTGCCTCGCCGGCTACGGCGCGGAAGCCATCAACCCTTACCTCGCCTTCGAGACGGTGATCGCCAACAAGGACACGATCGCCGGCCAGCCGAGCGAGAAGGAAGCCCTCAAGCGCTACATCAAGGCGATCGACAAGGGGCTGCTCAAGGTGATGTCCAAGATGGGCATCTCCACCTACCAGTCATACTGCGGCGCGCAGATTTTCGACGCGGTGGGCCTCGCCTCCGATTTCATCGACGAGTATTTCGCCGGCACCGCCACCCGCATCGAGGGCGTCGGCATCGGCGGCATCGCCGGCGAGGCGGTGGCGCGCCACCGCGACGCCTTCTCCGACGCGCCCATCTATCGCGACGCGCTGGACGTGGGCGGCGAGTACGCCGTGCGCGTGCGCGGCGAGGACCATGCGTGGAACGCGGAGACCGTGGCGCTCCTGCAGCACGCGGTGCGCGGCAACTCCCAGGACCGCTACCGCACCTATGCGCAGCTGGTGAACGACCAGTCGAGCCGGTATCTAACGATCCGCGGCCTGTTCCGCCTGAAGACCGCCGAGGAAGACGGCCGCAAGCCCGTGCCGCTCGAGAAGGTGGAGCCCGCGAAGAGCATCGTGCGCCGCTTCGCCACCGGCGCCATGTCGTTCGGCTCCATTTCCCGCGAAGCGCACACCACGCTCGCCATCGCCATGAACCGCATCGGCGGCAAGTCCAACACCGGCGAGGGCGGCGAGGAGCCGGACCGCTTCAAGCCGCTGCCGAACGGCGATTCCATGCGCTCGGCGATCAAGCAGGTGGCGTCGGGCCGCTTCGGCGTCACCGCCGAGTACCTCGTCAATTCGGACGTGATGCAGATCAAGATGGCGCAAGGGGCGAAGCCCGGCGAGGGCGGCCAGCTTCCCGGCCACAAGGTCGACGCCACCATCGCCAAGGTGCGCTACTCGACGCCGGGCGTCGACCTGATTTCGCCGGCGCCGCACCATGACATCTATTCGATCGAGGATTTGGCGCAGCTCATCTTCGACCTCAAGAACGTCAATCCAGAGGGCCTGGTGTCGGTGAAGCTCGTCTCGGAAGTCGGCGTCGGCACCGTGGCCGCCGGCGTGTCCAAGGCGCGCGCCGACCACGTGACCATCGCCGGTTTCGAGGGCGGCACCGGCGCCTCACCGCTCACCTCGATCAAGCATGCCGGCTCGCCGTGGGAGATCGGGCTCGCCGAAACCCACCAGACGCTGGTCATCAACCGCCTGCGCGGGCGTATTTCGGTGCAGGTCGACGGCGGCATCCGCACCGGCCGCGACGTGGTCATCGGCGCGATGCTGGGCGCCGACGAGTTCGGCTTCTCAACCGCGCCGCTGATCGCCGCCGGCTGCATCATGATGCGGGTGTGCCATCTTAACACCTGCCCGGTCGGCGTCGCCACCCAGGACCCGGTGCTGCGCAAGCGCTTCAAGGGACAGCCCGAGCACGTGATCAACTATTTCTTCTTTGTCGCCGAGGAAGTGCGCGAACTGATGGCCGCGCTCGGCTACCGGCGCTTCGACGAGATGATCGGCCAGATGCAGATGCTCGACCAGCGCAGGCTGCTCGAGCACTGGAAGGCCAAGGGGCTCGATTTTTCCAAGCTGTTCACCAAGCCGCCGGCGGCGGAAGGCACTCACATTTTCAAGTGCGAGCCGCAGGACCACAAGATTCACAAGATCCTCGACCGCAAGCTGATCCCCGAATCGCAAGCCGCGCTCGACCGCGGCGCGCCGGTGCGGCTGCAGACCAAGATCCAGAATACCGACCGCGCCGCCGGCGCCATGCTCTCGGGCGAGGTGGCGAAACGCTACGGCCATGCCGGCCTGCCCGACGGAACCATCCATGTGCGCTTCACCGGCACCGCCGGGCAGAGCTTCGGCGCGTGGCTCGCGCGCGGCATCACTTTCGAACTCGAAGGCGACGCCAACGATTATGTCGGCAAGGGTCTCTCCGGTGGACGCATCGTGATCAGGCCGCCGGCTGACTCCGGCATTGTCCCCGAGGAATCCATTATCGTCGGCAACACCGTGCTGTACGGCGCCATCGCCGGCGAGTGCTATTTCCGCGGCATCGCCGGCGAGCGCTTCGCGGTACGCAACTCGGGCGCCATCGCCGTGGTCGAGGGCGCCGGCGACCACTGCTGCGAATACATGACCGGCGGCGTGGTGGTCGTGCTCGGCAAGACCGGCCGCAACTTCGCCGCCGGCATGTCGGGCGGCATCGCCTACGTGCTCGACGATGACGGCACCTTCGAGAGCCGCTGCAACATGGCGATGGTCGAGCTCGAGCCGGTACTTGAGGAAGAGGAAGTTTCCGAGCGCGTCTATGGCCACGCCAACGATCTCGAAGCGCATGGCCGCGTCGATATCCTGGCCGACCTGACGCGCCACGACGCCGAGCGCCTGCACCGGCTCATTGCCAATCACGCCCGCTATACCGGCTCCCGGCGCGCGGCCGAAATTCTCAGCCACTGGAAGAAATATTGCCCGCTGTTCCGCAAGGTGATGCCGGTCGAATACCGTCGCGCGCTGGCGGAGATGGCAAAGGCGAGCCTGCAGGCCGCGGAATAGTTATGGGCAAGATTACCGGTTTCCTCGAAATCGAGCGGAACGACCGGGACTACGCGCCCGTCAAAGAACGCGTCAAGCATTGGCGCGAATTCGTCCTGCCGCTGCCGGAGAAAGAGACCCGCGACCAGGCCGCGCGCTGCATGGATTGCGGCATTCCCTATTGTCACACCGGCTGCCCGGTGAACAACCAGATCCCCGATTGGAACGACCTCGTCTACAAAGGGAACTGGGAAGAGGCCGCGCGCAATCTGCACTCGACCAATAATTTTCCCGAGGTGACCGGACGCGTCTGCCCGGCGCCCTGCGAGGCGTCCTGCACGCTCAACATCGACGACAATCCGGTCACCATCAAGACCGTCGAATGCGCAATCGCCGACCGTGCCATCGCGCAGGGCCTCAAACCCGAACCGCCGGTGGCACACACCGGAAAGAAGGTCGCCATCGTCGGCTCGGGGCCGGCGGGCCTGGCATGTGCTCAGCAGCTCGCGCGCGCTGGCCACGAGGTGCACGTCTACGAGCGCTGGGTGAAGGCCGGCGGGCTGCTGCGCTACGGCATTCCCGACTTCAAGATGGAAAAGCACCACGTCGATAAGCGCGTAGCGCAAATGGAGGCGGAAGGCGTGCGTTTCCACTACGGCGTGCATGTCGGCGTCAACCTGGCCGCCGAAAAGCTGATGAAGGACTACGACGCGATCGCACTCACCGGTGGCGCCGAGAAGTCGCACGACCTGCCGATCCCCGGCCGCGATCTCGACGGCATCCATTTCGCCATGGATTTCCTGCCGCAGCAGAACCGGCGCGTGAGCGGCGAGCCGGTCGGAGACGTCAAGCCGATACTCGCGAAGGACAAGCGCGTCGTCGTGATCGGCGGCGGCGATACCGGCTCCGACTGCATCGGCACCTCGATCCGCCAGGGCGCGCTCTCGGTGACCAATTTCGAGATCATGCCGCAGCCGCCCGAGCACGAGAATAAGTTGCTCACCTGGCCGGACTGGCCGCTCAAGCTGCGCACGTCGGCCAGCCACGAGGAAGGCGCCAAGCGCGATTTCGCCGTGCTGACGACGAAATTTTCGGGCGAAAACGGCCGCGTGCAGAAGCTGCACTGCGCGCGCGCCGACGAGAAATTCAAGCCGGTCCCCGGCACCGAGTTCGAAGTCGACGCCGATCTCGTGCTGCTCGCCATGGGCTTCGTTCACCCGGTGCATGAGGGCATGATCAAATCGCTGGGCTTGGCGCTCGATCCGCGCGGCAACGTCAAGGCGGACACCCTCGCCTATCAATCCTCGCTGCCGAAGGTGTTCGCAGCCGGCGACATGCGGCGCGGCCAGTCGCTAGTGGTGTGGGCGATCCGCGAAGGCCGCCAGGCGGCCCATTCCGTCGACAAGTTCCTGATGGGATCGACGACGCTGCCGCGCTGAAGCTAGCGCGGGGTGCTCGGCGCGGGCGCCGCGGCCTGCCCGGTCGCAGGCGGCACTGTCGACTGCGGCCGCTGCCAACGGAAATCGTCGGCGCGGCCCGCTACCGGTTCCTGCGGCCGGCCTTCCACCAGGATGCGCGCGGCGCTGGCGTCGATCGCCGCCGACAGCGGCCGTTGCGGCAACTGCTGCCCGCCGGCGAGCGCGCCGCCGGCGGTCGCCTGCGGCTGGTTCAGCGGCAGCACCGGTCCCGCCACCGGTCGCACCGCCGGCGCCGCCGGCGTTTCCGGCATCGTCTCTTGGGGCACTACCGGCGTCGCCCCGCGCTGGTCGAACAGCCGGCTCAAGTCGCGCTCGACGAAATGAGCGGCCTTACGCGCGCCGACCTTGGTGAAATGCACGCCGTCGCCGATGCGCAGGCGCCGGCGCTGGCCGTCGAGCGCCGGACCCATGACCATGAACTCGCCGCTCTCGTCGACGAAGGCGTCCCAGATGTCGACATAGAAGGCGCCCGCCTTCTGGGCACTCTCCTGCAGGATCTCGTTGATGTAGGTCATGTCGTCGGAAAGCCGCTGGTTTCGCATGGGCGGCGCGCCCACCACGAAGACCGGAATCTTCTTGTCCTTTAGCCGCGCCAACAGGTCGTCCATGCGCTTGGCATAGAGCTCGCGCCAGCGATCCGACCGCGGCTCGTGCATGCCCGTCTCGTCGCGCAGCTGCTGGCGGTCGTTGGCGCCAACCATGACGACGACCGCGGTCGCCTTCTCGCTGGCGGCGAGCAGCGGCGTCTGCGTCACCCAATCGTAGAAGTCGGCGCGCACCAGACCCGAGCCGGCGCGGACTTTCTTGATCACGGCGACTTCGGGTCGCTCGCCGTAGAACGCTTCGGCGAGGCCCTGGGCAAGCTGCTCGGCGAGCGTGTCGCCGACCACGAGCACATACTCACTCGGCGCCTTGCCACGCTCCGCCTCGGCTTCCACCGCCGAACCGTACGCCGTGCCGGCCGGCGCCTCGTAGCGCGGCTCAAGCGGGGCAACGATCTGCGGCGGCGGCGGCGTCTCGCGCGACGGATAGGGAGCATACGGCTCCCGCGAGAACGGACCGCGTCGGAACGGATCGCGCAACATGAAGAAGCGATCGTCGTTCAGTCCCTGCGCGCGCACGTCGCCAGGCGCGAGCACGGTGCCGGCCGCTGCCACAGCCAAGATTGCAATCAGAAGAACCCGGCGAACCATGGACGCCTGCGCCAGAAAGCCTTCGCTCGGCCATAGCGATGGCGGAGTTTCGCGGCCATTTCAAGGCCCTAGGCGGAGCCGCCGGGCAAGCCGGCTGCGGGCTTTAGTCAGCGCTGCAGGCGCAAGCCCACCATCATGACGTTCGCGGTGTAGTCCTGCCCGGGAATGTCGGAGGTGAGCCATTCGCGGCGGAACTCGCCGCGCACCGCCAGCGTGCGGTTGAGATAGTAGGTGAGCGACGCGCCGGCGCGCATGCGCTTGTCGAGGCGGCCGGCGCCTACGTAGTCCTCGTGCGCGTAGGAGAAATTTACCGAGCCGATGAGCCAGCGGCGGAACGCGTGATCGAGGATGATGCGGCCCTCGTGACGGAAGCGCCCCGACGCGCCGGCCAGAATCGTCTCCTCCACCGCGGACGTGGCGCCGAGCGTGACGGTGGTGAGGACACTCGCTCTCCACACCAGTGAAGAATCGAAGATCGGGCCGGAAATGTCCGGCAGCGTCGGATCGTCGTAGGTGCGCCGCGTGTAGCCCGCGGAAATCTCGCCGGTCAAAAGGGCGTTGCGCTCAAAGGCGATGCCGGCGCGCAGCACATAGCCGTCCGACGACCGTTGCAGGCCGAACGGGTCCACCGCCTGATCGTAATCGCGCCGGTCGACGATGCCTTCGACGAAGGGCTTGAAGCCATCCATGTTGTATCCGGCGCGCACGCGCGTGGAATAGACGGTGAAGTCGCGGAAGGAGAGATTGTAGACGGCGCCGGTGTCGAGCAGCGCGTTCTGGTAAGTCGAGTGTTCCACCCCGCCCCACACGCCGAGCTCGAGCCGGCCGAGCCGCTGCACCACGCCGGCGGTGCCGCCGAGAGAATAGACGAGCGGCAGGCGCACCGCCGTTGAGATGGCGTCCGGGCTGCCGGGATATTCGGTCCACGCGCGAGAAATGCCCTCGATCTCGATCCGCGTCGTCGGCGTAACATCGATGCGCCCGCGCAGCACCGCCGAGCCGTCGGGTCGGTCGAGGCCGCTCGCGCTGGAATAGGCGGTGTAGGAGCCCCTGACCTCGCCCTGCACTTCGTGGCGCGCCCAGTCCGAGCGGAACGTCACGTTCGGCGCGATCACGGTGAACCACGATCCGGGGCCGCCGGCCGGGGCGTTCGACGGATTGGCGGCGTAGCCTTCCGAAACGTCGAGGGTCGCGCGCAACACGAAGGAGCCGACGCGGACTCCGGCCGGCGTAAACGGTTCGTTCTCGACGGGCGTGCGGCGCGGCCGCGGCGGCTCGATGATCGCGTTCTCGCGCAGCACTGGCCGCGCGCGCAGTGTCGGCACCCGCTCCACTGGCGCCGTGAGCGGCGAAGGCGCCGCCGCGGCGGGCGCGAGCTGCGCAACATTCAGCTTTTTCCGGAGTTGCCCGCGCCTCGTCCGCGCCGGCACGTTGGTGGAAATGAATCCGCTGGCGCCCGCGCCGGAGCCCGGCGGATTGCCGTAGGGCGTGTTCTGGAGAAGCGCCGCGATGCCCGCATCGCTGTCGGTGACGGCGGAAACGCGAGCCGCCACCGGCCCGAGTGTCGACCGCAGCAGCGGCCTCCCTTCGTCCCGGTCCTGGGCGGCCGCCGCCGCGGCAAGGAGCGCGAGCACGAGCGCGCCACCGGCGGCGCACATTGGACGAGAGGTTCGTTGCACGCGCGCGGGCCCCGCGGTTTGCCAAATGGTTAACGAAAGTAAAACCGCGATGGTTAACGGACCCTTGCCCAGTGGCCGCGCTGGCTAACAAACCCTCGCCGATTGGCCTCGCCGGCCGGCCCCATGCTAGGAAAGGCTTTGCGGGGATTTCCCATGGCCGGCCCGAAAAGCCGCAAGGCAGACAATCGCCAAGACATGCCGGAGTTCGTCCGCTCCGCGCTGCGCACGCTGGCGACCGAGGCCGAGGGCCTCAAGGCGCTTTCCGCCGCCCTCGCCGACGGCCTCGGCCATGGTTTCGTCGAGGCGGTGGAGAAAATTCAGGCGGCGCGCGGCCGCGTCATCGTCACCGGCATGGGCAAGAGCGGGCACGTCGGCCGCAAGATCGCGGCGACGCTGGCCTCCACTGGCACCCCCGCCTATTTCGTTCACCCCGGCGAGGCGAGCCACGGCGACCTCGGGGTCATCACGCCCGACGACGTCATCATCGCGCTGTCGTGGTCGGGCGAGACCACCGAGCTCAAGGACCTGATCGACTATGCCAAGCGCTTTCGCGTGGCGCTGATCGCGGTGACGGCGGCGGCGGATTCCACGCTGGCGCAAGCCGCCGACGTGGTGCTGGCCCTGCCGGCCGCGCGCGAGGCCTGCCCCCTCGGCCTCGCCCCCACCACCTCGACCCTGATCCAGCTTGCGCTCGGCGACGCGCTGGCGGTGGCGCTGTTCGAAACCCGTGGGTTCACCGTGTTCGATTTCAAGGCCCTGCACCCCGGCGGCAAGCTCGGCGCCGGCCTCACGTTCGTGCGCGACATGATGCGCACTGGCAATGACGTGCCGTTGGTGCGATCGGGCACCACCATGGGCGAAGCGATTGTCGAGATGTCGGCCAAGGGCTCCGGCTGCGTCGGCATCGTCGACGGCGCCGGCGCGCTCGCCGGCATCATCACCGACGGCGATCTGCGCCGCCACATGCGCGCGGACCTGTTCGGCCGCAAGGTCGACGAGGTGATGACCAAAAAGCCGAAGACCGTGCGCCCCGATCAGCTGGCGAGCGAGGCCCTGGGGCTCCTCAACGCCGCCAAGGTTACCGTGCTGTTCGTGGTCGAGGGTGCCAAGCCCGTCGGCCTCGTGCGCTTCCACGATCTCTTGCGCATCGGCGTCGCCTGAAAACTATATCTTCCGCTCGTCGGCGATGACTTTGCCGTCGTTCGGCAGCGCGCCGGGCGCCACCAGCTCCACCTTGCCGCCGAGCTTGGTTACATCCCGCAACGTGCCTGCGATCTTGTCGGCGAGCGCGGCGTCGGGCTTCCCCACTTCGGCCTTGAGCGCCATCGCGTCCTGCTCGCCCTCGCGCGTCACCACGAGACGCGCGCGCTTGATTTCCGGGTGGCGTTTGATCACCTGGGCCACCTGCTCTGGTCGCACGAACATCCCCTTCACTTTCGTCGTCTGGTCGGCGCGGCCCATCCAGCCCTTGATCCGCGTGTTGGTGCGGCCGCAGGGCGACGGGCCGGCGAGGATCGCGGAAAGGTCGCCGAGCGCGAGCCGGATCCAAGGATGGTGCGCGTCGAAGGAGGTCACCACCACCTCGCCCACTTCGCCGTCGGCCACCGGCTCGCCGCTGCCCGGCCGCACGATCTCCAGGAGCACATCCTCGTTGACCACCAGCCCCTCGCGCGCCGGCGTCTCGTAGGCGACGACGCCAAGGTCGGCGGTCGCATAGGTCTGATATGCCGTAATGCCGCGCTCCCTGATCTCCGCCTGCAACGACGGCGGAAACGCCGCGCCGCCGACCGAGGCCTTGCGGATCGAGGAGGCGTCCTTGCCGGCCGCCTTGGCCGCGTCGAGGAGAATCTTCAGGAAATCCGGCGTGCCGGCGTAGGCCACGGGCTTGAGGTCCGCGATCGCCTCGAGCTGCACCTCGGTGTTGCCCGGGCCAGCCGGTATCACAGCGCAGCCGAGGGTGCGGGCTCCCGTATCGAACATGAAGCCGCCGGGCGTCAGGTGATAGGCGAAGGTGTTGAGCACCACGTCGCCCTTGCGGATGCCGGCGGCAAACAGCGCCCGCGCCGTCCGCCACGGATCGGCCGCAGCCCGCTCCGGCTCGTAGATCGGGCCGGGCGACGTGAAAAGGCGTCCGTAGGCCCCAAGCGATTCCGGCAACAGCCCGGCGAACGGCGGATCGGCCTTCTGCATGGCCGGCAGCTCGGACTTGCGCATCACGGGGAGCGCGGCGAGCGCGGCGCGGCTCCCTACGAGCTCGGCATCCACATGCTGAAGATGCTTGGCCCAACCGGGCGCGCTCATGGCCGCCATGACAAGTCCCGGCAGGCGGTCCATGAGATCGCGTTCGCGCCTCTCCGGGTCACGCGTCTCGAGCTTGTCGTAATGGTCGGCCATGGCCGCCCCCGTCACGCCAGCCAGCGCTTGCGCCGCTTGTAGTGCTTTGCGCCGCGGAACGACTTGCGCTTGCCCTCGGCGATGCCGAGGTAGAATTCCTTGACGTCCTCGTTCTCGCGCAGGCTCTTCGCCGCGCCGTCAAGCACCACGCGGCCGTTCTCCAGGATATAGCCGTAGCGGGCGTAGCGCAGCGCCATGTACGTGTTCTGCTCGGCGAGGAGGAACGACACGCCCTCCTCCTCGTTCAGCCGCCTCACGATCTCGAAGATCTCCTCGACGATCTGCGGTGCCAGCCCCATGGACGGCTCGTCGAGCAGGATCATTTTCGGCCGCGACATCAAGGCCCGGCCCAGCGCGCACATCTGCTGCTCGCCGCCAGAGGTGTAGCCGGCGAGGTTGTCGCGGCGGTCGACGAGGCGCGGGAAATAGGAATAGACGAGATCAATGTCGCGCTTGATCGCCGCACGCCCATCGCGACGGGTGAAGGCGCCGGTGAGCAGGTTTTCCTCGATGGTGAGGTGACCGAAGCAATGCCGGCCCTCCATCACCTGGATGCAGCCGCGGCGTACGAGCTCGTTCGGCTCGAGCCCATGGACGGTGACGCCGTCGAACAGGATCGCGCCCTTGCTCACCTCGCCGCGCTCCGCGTGCAGGAGGTTGGAGATCGCCTTCAGCGTAGTGGTCTTGCCGGCGCCGTTGCCGCCCAAGAGCGCCACGATCCCGCCGCGCGGCACATCCAGCGATACGCCCTTCAGCACCAGAATGACGTGGTCGTAGACAACCTCGATGTTGTTGACCGCGAGGATCTTCTCGGACGCGGCGGTAATTGCGCCTTGGGCCGGAGCGGCAACGTTCATTGTGGGTCTCGTCGGAAGTTCGCCCTCATCCCGCAAGACGGCCGCCCGGGCGGCCTCCGCGGGACGAGGGCGATTACTGCTTGCTACCTTACGACGACTTGTCGCAAGACTCGGTGCGTTTCGGCCAGCCGGTGTTCTGCTGCACGTAGTCCTTGGCGGCCGCCTCGATCAGCGGGCGCACGCGGTCCTTCATGGGCGAGATCCAGTCGGAAATCTTGACCCACTTCGTCCCGTCCCACTGCTGCATGTACGCCGACTGATGGCCGTTATGGTCGGTGCACGACACGCCGGTAATCGGCGCCGCGAAGCCCGCCAGCCCCAGCTCCGTCCAGCGCGCGTCGGTGATACGGAGCGATTCGAGCCCGCGCCGCACGTCCTCGCCGGTGACCACTTTCTTGCCGGTCACCTTCTGGGCGTTGCGGATCGCCTCGGCGATGATCACCGAGTTCATCACGCCGCGGTTGTAGAAGTTCTCGCCGACCTTATCCTTCGGCGTTTGGCTCTTGCCCTTGTCCACGAGGTACTTCTGGATGTCCTGGATCGCCGGATAGTTGGCGCCGACGCTGTGGAGGTTGAGGCTAAGATAGCCCTTGCCGTCCTGGCCCGCCGGCCGCGCGTCATCCTCGTTGCCCGACCACCAGATGCCGACGAAATGATCCATCGGATAGTTGATCTTGGCGGCTTCCTTGACGGCGGTAGGGTTCATCGCCCCCCAGCCCCACAACACCATCCAATTCGGCTTGTCGCGGCGCACGTTGAGCCACAGGCCGGACTGGTTCTGCATCTCGGCCGGCGGCACCGGGTATTCCTTGACCTCGAAGCCGTAGTCCTTGGCGAACTGATGCAGGAGCGGCAGCGGCTCGCGGCCGTAGCCGCCGTCGAAGAAGATGTAGCCGATGGTCTTACCCTTGAGCTTGTCGAGGCCGCCTTCCTTCCCGGCGATGTACTTGATGATCATCGACAGACCATCCCAGTAAGTCGCCGGCGGGTTGAACACCCATGGGAAATTCGTGCCGTCGGCCGAGGCCGAGAGGCCGTAGGCCATGGACAGCACCGGGATCTTGTCGACGGCGGCTTTCGGAATGAGCTGGAGCGTGATGCCGGTCGAGTATGGATTGGTGATGACCGGGTTCTTGCCCTTGGTCGATTCGTAGCACTCGACGCCCTTCTTGGTGTCGTAGCCGGTCTCGCATTCCTCGACCACGATCTTGACGCCGCCGATGCCACCATCGCGCTCGTTCAGCATGTTGAGATAGTCGGCCATGCCGTTGGCGATGGGGATGCCGGAGCCGGAGAACGCGCCGGTGCGGTAGGAGAACAGCGGCACGTAGATTGTGCCCTGGGCCTCCGCCTTCGAGACGACGACGGGCACCCCCGCCATCGCCGCAAGCACGGCGCTGAGTAACAGTCCTTTCAAGCGCATAAATTCCTCCCTTGTTTGTTGGTCGGTCGCGCCAAGCGGCGCACCGCCGGATTGAGACCGATTTTGCACGTTCAGTAGGGGAAAGGCCACACCCTTAGTTTCTGCTTGGTGATTTGCCATAACCGAGCCAAGCCGTTGGGTTCCACGATGAGGAAGAAGATAATCAGCGCCCCCACGATCATGAAGCTCAGGTGCTCCACGGTCGCCGACCTGATGGGGATACCGAACTGGTCGGGCACGTAGCGGAGCAGGATCGGCAGCATGAAGATCAGCGCCGCGCCGAAGTAGGAGCCGATCAGGCTGCCGAGCCCACCGATGATCACCATGAACAGGATGAAGAAGCTCTGGTTGATGTTGAACACGTCGGCTTCGGCGCCGCCGTACCACAGGAACACCATCAACGCGCCGGCGACCCCGCAGTAGAACGACGACACCGCGAAGGCGAGAAGCTTGGTGGGCAAGAGCCGGATGCCCATCAGCTCGGCAGCGATATCCATGTCGCGCACCGCCATCCACATGCGCCCGACGCGCCCGTGCACTAGATTCGACGCGAGCCAGGTCATGGCGACGACGATGGCAAGCACGATGAGATAGCGCGTGGTGGGGGTCGCATTCGGGCCGGTCACCGGCACCCCGAACAGCGTGCGCGTCGGCACCTCGATGGCGTTGGAGACGTTGTAGTTGACGAGCCACGGGATGCGCACGAAGCACCACTGCAGGAAGAACTGCGCCGCAAGCGTGGCGACGGCGAGGTAGAAGCCCTTGATGCGCAGCGACGGCAGGCCGAACACGACGCCCACCGCGGCCGCGACGAAGCCCGAGGCGACGACCCAGACCAGGATGTGCACGCCGGGAAATATGGTGGCGAGCTTGTAGCAGGCATAGGCCCCCACCCCCATGAAGGCGCCGGTGCCGAGCGAGAGCAACCCGGTATAGCCGGTGAGCAGATTCAGCCCGATCGCGGCCAGCGAGAAGATGAGGAACGGGATCATCACCGCCTGCAGCAGGAAGGAGTTGCCGAAGTACGGAATCACGACGAAGGCCACGGCGAGGATGACGAGGATGCCGATCCGGTCCTGACGGATCGGGAAGATCGCCATGTCGGCGGCGTAGCGCGTCTTGAACTGTCCGGCCTCGCGGTAAAGCATCGCTACACCCGCTCGATGATCTTCTCGCCGAACAGCCCCTGCGGCCGGAACAGCAGAAACGTAAGCGCGATGAAATACGAGAGCCAGCTCTCGATGCCGCTGCCGAAGAGCGGCCCCCAGTAGAACTCGCCGAGCTTCTCGCCGATGCCGACGATAAGGCCGCCGACGATCGCGCCGGGGATCGAGGTGAAGCCGCCGAGGATGAGCACCGGCAGCGCGCGCAACGCGATAATCTGCAGCGCGAACGACACCTCCGAGCGCGCGCCCCACATGATGCCCGTGACGAGCGCGACGAGGCCCGAGGCGAACCAGACGATCACCCAGATCTGCTCGAGCGAGATGCCGACCGAGAGCGCCGCCTTGTGGCTGTCGGCGACCGCGCGCAGCGCCCGGCCGATGCGCGTCTTGGAGAAGAACACCGCCAGCACCGCCACCATGATCGAGGCGATGAGCGCCGCGGCGATGTCGATCTTCTGCAGGCTGACGAGGCCGCCCAATATCTTGAGATCGAGCGCGCCGCGCGGCAGGTTGAGCTCGTTCGCGATCATGATCTTGGGGTCGCCGCCGAACACGAGTTCGCCGAAGCCGATGAGGAAGTAGGTCAGCCCGAACGTGGCCATGAACAGGATGATGTCAGGCTGGTTGACGAGCGGCCGCAAGACCAGGCGCTCCACGCCCCAGGCGAGCGCCAGCATCACGAGGACCGCGAGACCAAGCGCCACATAGGCGGCGAGGCCCGCCGGACCGACACCGAGCCGCCGCAGAAGCTCGTAGAAGCCCACCAGCGTCAGCGCCGCGAACACCACCATGATGCCCTGGGCGAAGTTGAACACGCCCGAGGCCTTGAAGATCAGGACAAAGCCGAGCGCGATGAGCGCATAGAGCATGCCCGCCACGAGGCCTTCCCACAGGGTCTGCGCCAAGAGGTCGGGCGCCGCGGCCATCTGCACGAACGGATCGAGAAAGATTTTGTAGAGGAGGTTCATCTCGCTTCGTTCAATGCGCCACACCGAGATAGGCGGCGATCACATTCTGGTCGCGCTTGACGTCGTTGGGAGTGGCGTCGGCGATCTTGCGGCCGTAATCGAGCACGACCACGCGCTCGGCGAGGTCCATGACCACGCCCATGTCGTGCTCGATCAATGCGATGGTGGTGCCGTAGTGGTTGTTCACGTCGAGGACGAAGCGGCACATGTCCTCCTTTTCCTCCATGTTCATGCCGGCCATGGGCTCGTCGAGGAGAAGCAGGTCCGGTTCCATGGCGAGCGCGCGCCCCAGCTCCACCCGCTTTTGCAGGCCGTAAGGCAGCCGGCCCACCGGCACGCGGCGGATATGTTCGATCTCGAGGAAATCGATGATCTCCTCGACCTTGCGCCGGTGCTCGACCTCCTCTTGCATGGCCGGCCCGAAGCGCAGCAGCTGCCAGACGAGGTTGCGCCGCATCTTCAGCGTGCGGCCGGCCATGATGTTGTCGAGCGTGGTCATGCTCTTGAACAGCGCCACGTTCTGGAACGTGCGGGCGATGCCGCCGGCAGCCGCCTCGTGCGGCCGCATCTCGTTCCGCGTGACCCCCTTGAACGTGATGCGGCCCTTCTGCGGCTGGTAGAAACCGTTGATGACGTTCAGCATCGACGTCTTGCCGGCGCCGTTGGGGCCGATAATGGCGCGGATCTCTCCCTTGCGGATGTCGAAGGAGACGTCGGTGAGCGCCTTGACGCCGCCGAAGGCAAGGGTGACAGCCTCTGCCGCGAGCAGGATTTCGCCGGCCGCGACCTCCGGCGTCGGACCCTTCATGCCGCCTTCCCCAGGGGCGGCGCCGACGCGGCGACCGGCGCGATATCGCGGATCTTGAGGCGCGCGGCGATCGCGCCCTTGCGGCCGTCCTCGAAGGTGACCTCGGTCTTGATGTCGACTTCCTTGGAACCGTCGTAGAGGGCGGTAATCAGCGGCGCATAGCGGTCGGCGATGAAGCGACGGCGCACCTTCTGGGTGCGGGTCAACTCGCCGTCGTCGGCATCGAGCTCCTTGTGCAGGATGAGGAAGCGGCGGATCTGCGCGCCCGCCATCGGCCCTTCCTCGGCGAGCCAGCGGTTCACCTCGATCACATGCGTTGCCAGCATGTCGTAGACGCGCGGATCGGCGGCAAGCTCCTGGTAGGAGCCGTAGACCACGTTGTTGCGTTCGGCCCAGGAGCCCACCGAGGTGAGGTCGATGTTGAGCATGACGCTAACGAACGCGTGGCCGTCGCCAATCGCCACCGCCTCGCGGATGTTCGGAAAGAATTTCAGCTTGTTTTCGATATACTTAGGCGCGAACAACGTGCCGTCCGTGAGCCGGCTCACGTCCTTGGCGCGATCGATGATCTTGAGGTGGCCGGTCTTGCCGTCGAAGAAGCCGGCGTCGCCGGTATGCACCCAGCCGTCGGCGGTCTTCGTCTCCGCCGTCTTGTCCGGGTCCTTGTAGTAGCCGACGAACACGCCGGGCGAGCGGAACAGCACCTCGCCGTTCTCGGCGATCTTCACCTCGACGTCGAAGTTCGGTTTGCCCACGGTGTCGGCGTAGATCTCGCCGTCGGGCTGCGCCGTCACGTACACCGACGCCTCGGTCATCCCGTAGAGCTGCTTCAGGTTGATCCCGATCGAGCGGAAGAAGCTGAACAACTCCGGCCCGATCGCCTCGCCCGCGGTATAGGCGACGCGGATGCGCGACAGCCCGAAGCGGTTCTTCAGCGGGCCGTACACCAGGAAGTCGCCGAGCCGATAGAGAATCCGGGCATACAGCGGCACCGGCTGCTTGTTCAGAATCCTCTCGCCCCAACGCCGCGCCACGCCGATGAAATAATGGAACATAGCGCGCTTCGGCTTGCTCGCGTCCTCCATGCGCACCATGGAGAGGGTGAGGATGTTCTCGTAGACCCGCGGCGGAGCGAAGGCGTAGGTCGTGCCGATCTCGCGGCGGTCCTCCACTACGGTCTCCGGGCTCTCCGGGCAATTGACGCAGAAGCCGGCGGTGAACGACTGGGCATACGACAGGACATGATCGCCGACCCACGCCATGGGCAGATAGGCGATGACCTCGTCGTTCTCGTTCAGGTTGTCGTAGGCGTTGCCGTTTGCGGCGCTCTTGATGGCGTTGTCGTAGGACAGCATCACTCCCTTAGAATTGCCGGTGGTGCCGGAGGTGTAGAGGATGACGGAGACGTCGGAGCCCTTGCCGGCGGCGATTTCCTTCTGCCAGTCGAAATCCTTCTTGCCGCGTCCGAGCGCCTGAACGTCCTCGAACGACTTCAGCCGCGCGTGATCGTAGTCGCGCAGGCCCCAGGGCTCGTCGTAGACCATGTGGGTGAGCGTCGGCAGCCGGTCGGAGATCGAGAGCAGCTTGTCGACCTGCTCCTGGTTCTGCACCACCGCCACCTTCACGCCGGCATGCGCCAGCACGTAGGCCATCTCGTCGGCGACTGCGTCGGCATAGACCGGCACCGGGATGCCGCCCAGCGCCTGCACCGCGGTGATCGCCCAATAGAGGCGCGGGCGGTTGCCGCCGATGATCGCGACCTTGTCCTCCCGGCCGACGCCGAGCGCGGCGAGACCGACGGAGAACGGCCGGACCTCCTCCAGCACCTGAGCCCAGCTCCAGGTCTGCCAGATGCCGAGGTCCTTGAGGCGGAAGGCGGGACGGCTGCCCCGCGCCGCCGCGTTATGCAGGAGCAGTTTCGGAAACGTGTCGGCCTCGACTTTGGGGTCGATGCGCAAGCCAACCCTCCCCGGCTATCGACCGGCGGGGTGGTGCGCCGGCCGTTCAATGATCGTTGGCTGGCCCTCGTGCCGGGGCCTTGGGTTCCCGGTTAGGAACCAGCTCCGGCGGCGTCAAGCGCTACCGGATACCGCCGATCCTGCGGCGGATGCGGCCGCTAGACAAGCCATGCTTTCGTTGGCTTGGAGGAGGCTTAACCAGGCCTTTCCGCCTCGAAGCGGCTATTCGGCCGCCGCAGCGGCGAGCGGCATTCCGCTCTCGCTCGCCGCGCGGAAACGCTGCAGCGACGCCGCCTCCTCCGCTTTTGCCGTGGTCACCTGCTTCATCTTGACCGGCCCGAAGCCGCGCATCTTCTCGGGCAGCGAAGCGATCGCGACGGCGAGCGCGTGGTTCGCGGGCTTCAGCGACACGATCAGCTCCTCGACCACCGCCATGTACTCGCGGACGAGCCGGCGCTCGAGCTTGCGCTCCTCGCTATAGCCGAACGGATCGAGCGGCGTGCCGCGCAGGAAGCGGAAGCGCTTGAGCGCCTTGAACGCCGAGAGAATCCACGGGCCGAAGCTGATCTTGCGCGGGCGGCCGAGGTTCGGGTCGATGCCGGCGATCAGCGGCGGCGCCAGCAGGAACTCGTAGCGCAGCTTGCCCTCGAAGCTCGCCGCCACCTGCTTCTCGAACGAGCCGTCGGTGTAGAGCCGCGCCACTTCGTACTCGTCCTTGTAGGCCATGAGCTTGAACAGATAGCGCGCCACCGCGTCGGTAAGCGCGGTCGCACCCGGCATCCGCACCGCTTCCGCCGCGCGCACCCGGTCGACCAGGGCGCGGTAGCGCCGCCCGTAGCGGGCGCTCTGATAGTCGGCGAGGAAGACGACCCGGCGCTCGATCACCTCGTCCAGCGAGCCCGACAGCCGCCGCGCATCGGTGCGTGCGCCCGCCGGGGTCACCATACTCACCACCGAATCGGGATCGGCCGCGGCACGCCGGCCCCATTCGAACGCGCCGAGGTTCATGGCCACCGCTTCGCCGTTCAGCTCGACGGCCTTCTTGATCGCCTGCTCCGAAACCGGCACCGCGCCGAGCTGATAGGCGTAGCCCAGGAGAAAAATGTTCTGGCCGAGCGAGGAGCCAAACAGCGCCGTCGACAGCCGCGTCGCGTCGATGAAGCGCGCGTGATCGCGGTCGGCCGCGGTCTGGATCGAGCGCTTGAGCCGCTCGACCGGCAGCGAGAAATCGGCGTTGCGGGTGAAATCGCCCGGAAACGTCTCGTGGGTGTTGACCACCACCGTGGTTACGCCCGCGCGCATGGAGGCCACCACCCGTTTGCCGCCGGCCACCACCAGGTCGCCGCCGAGCACGAGGTGGGCGCCGCCCGCCGGCACCCGGATCGCCTGGATATCCTCGGGCTTCTCGGCGATGCGCATGTGGCTGAACACCGCCCCGCCCTTCTGCGCCAGTCCCGCCATGTCGATAATGGCGGCGGCCTTGCCTTCGAGGTGGGCGGCGGTTCCCAGCACCTGGGCGATGGTGACGATGCCGGTGCCGCCGATGCCGGTCACGATGATTCCGAAGGTGCCGTTGATCGCCGGCAATTTCGGGGCCGGCAGCGGCGGCAGCGCGCCGACGCTAGCGGCCAACCCCGTGCCGCGCTTGAGCTTGGCGCCGTGCACCGTCACGAACGACGGGCAGAAGCCCTTGAGGCAGGAGAAGTCCTTGTTGCAGCTCGACTGGTCGATCTCGCGCTTGCGGCCCCACTCGGTCTCCAGCGGCTGGATCGACACGCAGTTCGACTGCACGCCGCAATCGCCGCAGCCTTCGCACACGAGCTCGTTGATGATGACCCGCTTGTCCGGATCGGGGAACTCGCCGCGCTTGCGGCGGCGGCGCTTTTCGGCGGCGCAGGTCTGGTCGTAGATCAGGACCGTGACGCCGGGTATCTCGGCGAGGTCCTTCTGCACCTTCATCAGCTCGTCGCGGTGATGCACGGTCAGGCCCTGCGGCCAGCCGATATCGCGCGGGTATTTCCACGGCTCGTCGGTGACGACCACGACCTTCTTGACGTCCTCGGCCGCTACTTGGCGAGCGATCATGCCCACCGTCAGCCCGCCCTCGTGATGCTGGCCGCCGGTCATGGCGACGGCATCGTTGAACAGGATCTTGTAGGTGAGGTTCACGTCGCGGGCGGCGACCGCGGCGCGGATCGCCAGGATGCCCGAGTGGTTATAGGTGCCGTCGCCGAGGTTCTGGAACACGTGCTTGCGCTTGGAGAAGGCCGACTCGCCGATCCAGTTCGCGCCCTCGCCGCCCATATGGGTGAAGCCGAAGGTGGAGCGGTTCATCCACAGCGCCATGGTGTGGCAGCCAATGCCGGCATAGGCGCGCATGCCCTCGGGGACGACGGTGGAAGTGTTATGCGGGCAGCCGGAGCAGAAGTAGGGCGAGCGCGCCGCTACTTCCTGCAGCTCCGAGAGTGCCGCCTGCGCCTGGCGCAGCCGCGACACCCGTTCCGCGATGTCGTCGATATGGCCACGGCGCAGGATGCGTTCGCCAAGCGTGATGGCGATCTCGTTTGGGTCGAGCGCGCCCTTGGATGGGAACAGCCATTCGCCCTTCTCGTCCTTCTTGCCGACGCAGAGCGGCTGATTGGCGGTGCCGTAGAGCTCTTCCTTCACCTGCACTTCGATGAGCGAGCGCTTCTCCTCGACAACGACGATGACGTCGAGGCCCTTGGCGAACTCCTTCAGCCCCTCCGGCTCGAGCGGCCACGGGCAGCCGATCTTGTAGAGGCGGATGCCGAGCTCGTTCGCGCGCACCTCGTCGATGCCGAGCTCGTCGAGCGCAAGCCGTACGTCGAGGTAGCTCTTGCCGGTGGTGATGATGCCGATCTTGGCGTTGGGCCCGCCCGAGGAGATGATCTTGTTGATCTTGTTGGCGCGCAGGAACGCGAGCATGGCGTCGCGCTTGAACTCCTGCAGCCGCGCCTCCTGGGCGAGCGCGCCGTCGATGACGCGGATGTTGAGGCCGCCCGGCGGCATCTTGAAGTCGGTGGGCGTCACCACCTGGATGCGGTCGACGGCGCCATCGACGACGGCCGTGGACTCGATCGTCTCCTTGACGCACTTCAGCCCCACCCAGGTGCCGCAATAGCGCGACATGGCGAAGCCGTAGATGCCGTAGTCGAGGAGCTCCTGCACGCCGGCCGGATTGAGGATCGGGATCATCACGTCGACGAAGTGGTATTCCGACTGGTGCGCGGTGGTGGACGATTCACAGGTGTGATCGTCGCCCATGAGGGCGACCACGCCGCCGTTCTTCGATGAGCCGGCGAAGTTGGCGTGGCGAAACACGTCGCCGGTGCGGTCGACGCCCGGGCCCTTGCCGTACCAGATGCCGAACACGCCATCGAACTTGCCCTCGCCCTTGAGCTCGGCCTGTTGCGCGCCCCAGAGCGCCGTGGCGGCGAGGTCTTCGTTGAGTCCCGGCTGGAATTTGACGTCGTGCGCATCGAGCTCCTTCTTGACGCGGAAGAAGGTCTGATCGAGCCCGCCCAGCGGCGAGCCGCGGTAGCCGGTGACGTAGCCCGCGGTGTTCAGGCCGGCGCGGCGGTCGCGCTCCTTCTGCATGAGCGTGAGGCGCACGATCGCCTGCGTCCCGGTGAGGAACACGTGCGATTTGGACAGGTCGAATCTGTCGTCGAGGGTGACGTCGGAGAGCGCCATCGCCTGCTTGGTATCGGCCACAGCAAGTCCTTGTGATTCAACGTGCGGCAAACTGGCACAACCGCCGGAGCAGCGCAATTTCGTTATCGGCATGCCAGCGATGCCTAAATTTCCCGTTTCGCCGGTCTGCGCGCAACGGAGTGACCGACTAGCCGGCCATGAGCAGCTCACCGCCGTCGACCACCACGGTGGAGCCCGTCATCCAAGCCCCCGCACCGGACGCGAGCAGCAGGAAGGTGCCGTCCAGATCGCCCGGCGTGCCGAAGCGGGCAAGCGGAATTTTCGCCTTCAGTTGTTCGCCATCCTCGCTGGCGAGGAAATCGCTGTTTATCTCGGTGGAGATGAAGCCGGGGGCAATGGCGTTCACGCGAATGTTCCTGCGGGCGAACTCAAGCGCGAGCGCCCGCGTCGCCTGGATCACGCCGGCCTTGGCCACCGCGTAGGCCGAAAGCCCGCGCTCGACCATGTAGCCCGCGATCGATGCAATTGTGACGATCGACCCCGGCTTGCCGGCGGCGATCATGCGCCGCGCCGCCTCCGTCGCCGTGAAGAACACCGCGTCGAGATCGGTGCCCATCACCTTGCGCCACGTCTCCGGCGTCATGTCCACGGCCTTCGCGACCTCGACGACGCCGGCATTGGCCACGAACAGATCAACCGTGCCGAAGGCCTTTTCGGCCGCGCCGAAGGCGCGCTTCATGGCCGTCTGATCGGTCACGTCGGCCTGCGCCGTCACGGCGCGACCGCCCGCCTTCTCGATCTTGGTCTTGAGGGCCTCGAGGCGCTCCTTGCGCCGCGCCACCAGCACCACCGCCGCGCCGTTCGCCGCCGCGACCTCGGCGAAGCGCTCGCCGAGCCCGCTCGACGCCCCGGTGACGAGCGCGACGCGCCCCTTCAGATCGAACAGCTTGCTTGCATCCATCCGCTCCTCCCGATGCCCGGCAGCATACGCGCAAGCGAGCGCCGGGCTCAAACCGGCAGCATGCGCTCAGAGACCATGAGACCGGTGATCAGGGCGGCGCCGAACACCACGATCAGGACGGCGCCCGCCACCTCCAGACCCAGGATGAGCATGACCGCGGTGCCTCCCGAGCGCGTGCGCGCCAGGCGCTCAGCGAAGGCCCTACCCGTCACCGCCAGCGTCGCGATCGCCGTGACGGTGATGGCGGTGCCGAGCGCCATCACCAGCGTCGCCACGACGCCGATGAGGAAAATGCCCTGCGACCACGCGAACACGAGAACGAGGATCGCGCCCGAGCACGGCCGCAAGCCCACGGCCACCACCGCGGTGGCGCCGCGCTTCAGCCAGCCGCGGCCCTTGAGCTCGCCCGGCTCCGGGCCGTGGGCGTGATCGTCCCCATGGTCGTGACCGTGGGAATGGGAGTGACCGTGATGATGATCGTGATCATGTCCAGTGCCCCGCCATGCGGCGCGCGCTTGCAGGAAGGCGCCGCCCTTGCGCCAGACGAGCAGGAGGCCGAACGCGACGATGAGCCCGTAGGCGGCGAGCTCGATCACCCGCACCGTGAGATTCATCGCCCGCCCGGTGGCGCCGAGCATGACCGAGAGCACACCGACCACCGCGATCGCGACGATGGCCTGCAACAGCGCCGCCGCCACCGACAGCGCCACGCCGCGCCGGTAGGTGGAGCCGTCGGCGACGAGATAGGAGGAGATCACCGCCTTGCCGTGCCCGGGTCCGGCGGCGTGGAACACGCCATAGAGGAAGGAGAGCCAGACGAGCCAGACAGCCGCACTGCCGTCGGTCTTGGCGGCGCGCACCGTGGCCGCGAGCATCCGGTAGAATTCCGCCTGCTTGGCGAGGAGCCAGGCGGAGAAGCCAGAAGGCGCCGGCGCCCCGCCGAAGGGGCTCCCCTGCGCGAGCAACGGCGTCGCGACCAGCGCGGCCGCCGCCAACAGCAATAGTCCGAGAACAAGATCGGCGGATCGGCCGGAACGCATTGCCTCAGCAGCGCACGATGATGCGGTTGGCGAACTGGGCGCCGAAGGAGGAGCCAGCTGTCAGGCCGTTGAAGAAGGACTCCGACAGTCCTTGCGACGCGAGGTTGGAAGCGCCCGAGCGCAGCACTTCGAGCTTGCACGCCGCCGGGGCGCTCACGAGCTTCACCGGGTCGCTCTCGGCGAAATTGAAGGCGACGAAATAGGTGGGGTCGTAGACATCGAGCGCGACTTCGCCCGGGGAAGCCGCGCCGGCCTTCACCGGCAGCGTGAAGTGGAGCGTGAGCTGGCTGTCGGCGTACTCGAGCCAATAGTCGACCGGCGGGTCGAAGGCGACCTGCTTGCCGCCGGCCTTCGCCACCGTGAAGTAATCGAATTCCTTGAGCGAAGAGACGTTGACCTCGGCGAGCTCGGCGAGCTCGTCCCGCGAAAGCTTGCCGTCGTTGTTCTTGTCGAGGCCCTGGGTCGCGAAGGTGGAGAACATCTCGTCGAAGGTCCACACGTGGCGCACGGCGACGAGCGCCCCGTTCGGCCCGTAGACCACCTCGCTCTTGAACGTCATCCACACGTGCGGATGGGCGTCGGCCGCGGTCGCGCCAAATAGAAGAAGCGCGCCAAGTATGAATGGGCGGCAGTCGATCGCCATTGCCGGCGGATCCTCCACGAACGGAGCGAACAGGCTCGCCGACTTCGGCGGAACCGTGGCGTCTAGCGCGACACGACGACTGGGGCGCCGAGGTGAGCGCGCTCGAACAGGTCGGCCGCGTCGGCGTTATGCATGCGGAAGCAGCCGCTCGAGGCGGAGCTGCCGATGGAATAGGGCGCGTTGGTGCCGTGGATGCGATACTCGCTCCAGCCCAGGTACATGGCGCGGATGCCGAGCGGATTGTGCGGTCCCGGGCCCACCACCTTGGGCAGCCGCGGGTTCTCGCGACGCATGCGTGCCGTCGGCCGCCAACTCGGGTTGCGATATTTGGCGCTGATCCACAGGTTGCCGGACCACTGGAACTTCGGCTTGCCCACGGCGATCGCGTAGCGCACCGCCTTGCCGTCGCCCAGCGTGTAATAGAGCTTGTGCTCCGCGGTCTTGATGACGATCGTGCCTTGCGGCAGGTCGCCGTCGAAATCGACGACCTCCTTGGTGGTGGCGCCCTGCGGCTGCGCCGCGGATCGCGAACGCGCCGCCTCGGCCGAAGTCATGCTGAGAAGGGTGGACGCCGCGATCACCGCGGCCAACGCAATACCCGGCCTCATCTCTGCCCCCGCTACAGCCGTCCCAGGGCGAATGAATCACAATGACGGGGCCTAAGGCAACCCACGGCTATTAAGGTTTGGTGGGCTTAAACCCCGGCCGCCCCACCGTCGCCGCGCGGGTCGTGGGCCCCTTCCAGGGTGCCGTCGGGAGAGAAGGTGACGGCGCCGGCGTGGCCCATGACCTCGGTGTAGGGCTCGACCACCTGGACGTCGTGGCCGGCGCGCTCCAGCTCCTCGAACAGGCTCGCCGGAAAGCGCGATTCGATCCTGAGGTTGGTGATGTTGGTCCCCCAGGTGCGGCCGAGGATCCAGCGCGGCCGGTCGATTGCCTCGAACAGCCCCTCGCCGTGGTAGGCGTGGCGCGTGAGGAGGGCCGCGAGCGTCTGCGGCTGCCCTTCCCCGCCCATGGTCCCGTAGCCCATGACGCGGCCGTCCTTCAGCACCGCGAGCGCGGGGGCAAGCGTGTGCGGCGGCCGGCGGCCGGGCTCGAGCGCATTCCTCGCCTTGGCATCGAGAGAGAAAGCGGAACCGCGGTTCTGCATCAGCACGCCGGTGCGCGGCAGCACGCAGCCCGAGCCGAACTCGTGGAACAGCGACTGGATATAGGAGACGACGAGGCCCGAGGCGTCGGCGGCGCCGATCCAGACTGTGTCGCCCTTGCCCGCCGGATGCGGCCACGGAGCCGCCCGCTTACGATCGATCGCCCCGGCCTCGCGGTCGAGCGCCGCCGGCTCGAGATAGTCGGAAGGGTCCTCGGTCAGGCGATCGAAATCGGTCACCACCCGGTCGCGGATGCGGAAGGCGCGTTTGGTCGCTTCGACGATGCCGTGGACTTGGTCGAAGGTCTCGGCCTGGCGCACACCCAGCCGGTCGTAGATGCCGAGGATGATGAGCGAGGCGATGCCCGGCGTCGGCGGCGGGCAGTTGTAGGCGATGCCGGGCTTGAGCGGGACCGATAGCGGCTCGCGCACCAGGGCGCGGTAGCGCTCCAGATCAACCCGCGTCACCGGGCTGCCGATGCTCTCGAGGTCGGCGGCGATCTCGCGGCCGACGTCGCCGCGATAGAAATCGACGAGCTTGGCGCGGGCAAGTTGCTCGAAGGTGTCGGCGAGCCGGCCGGTGGAGAGCGTTGTTCCTTCCTTCGGCGGATTGCCGTCCACGAGGAACGCCTCGGCGAAGCCGGGGACGTCGATCTTGGCGCCGCGCTCGGTGGTGAAGCGCCAGGCATAGGAGCGCGACACCGGGCTGCCGGCACGAGCGAGCTTGGCCGCAGGCTCGATCAGCCGGGCGAGCGGCATGCGGCCGCCGAGCGCCTTTGCGATCTCCAGCGCCACCATCCAGCCGCCGACCGCGCCCGGCACGGTCAGCGCCGCGTGCGGGCCGCGCTCCGGGATCTTGTCGTAGCCGAGCTCGCGGTAGCGCTGCCGGGTGGCGAGCGACCCGGCGTAGCCCGCCGCCTCGATGTAATGGGTGCGTCCGGAGGGCTCGCGGACGAGCCAGAAGCCGTCGCCGCCCATGTGGTTCATATGTGGGTAGGCGACGACGATCGCCGCCGCGGCGGCGACCGCCGCCTCTAGCGCGTTGCCGCCGTCGGCGATGACGTCGCGGCCGGCCTCGGCGGCGAGACGATGGGGTGCGGCGACGACGCCGCGGCGGACCTTCACGCTCTCGGCAAACATGCTCTGCAAGTAGCCGGGCCGCGGCAAGAAGGGAAGCGCCGGCGCTTGATCGCCCCGTCCATTCGGGCCAGATTGCCGGCCCCTGGAGCGAGAACGATGACCGACGGCAGCACCCGACCCGCCCGCATCAAGTGGACGAGCTTCGCCACGGTGATCAGCGCCGCGATTCTGATCGGCACCGAGATCGTCGGCGCCGGACTCGCGACCGGCTGGGCGATCGCGACCATGCTTGGGTTTGGCGAGGTCGGCGCGTGGGTGCTCGAAGGCCTGTTCGCGATCAGCGGCTTCGCCGTCATCATCGCGTTCGTTCGCTCCGCGACTCGCATCGAGCCGATCGTCGAGCGGTGAGCTCGTCACCCGTTAAAAAATTCTGAAAAACTTTTCGGCGAGCGCAAGAAAACACTTGCAACCGAATCAATTTCCTCCTACATGCGAATTGCCCAATTTCGCACGTGCCTGTGGTCGCGTGCCGGTCGACGGAGTCCCGGACAAGAGGCCGGAAAGACGTCGGGGCAGACCGGTAGCCGGAGTCAACCGGCCGACCCCGCTCTCCGCGAGGGACGCGACTTAAAGCAACGACGTAGCGGGCCTTATTGGTCTCTGCCGGCGCTGACGGAAGGCGTCGGGGTTACTGAAGAGGCACTACTCTTGCCGGCTGTGCGGAACGGGGCTCTCCCCAATCCAAGCAGTGACGAGAAGGTCTCCGGTACGTTCATCCGGAACTCTCTGGTCACAACGGCGCAAGGAAGCCGGCGTTAGCCGGCAAAGCGGGCGAAGGCCCGCCACGGGCGTAGCGCATCTGGCGCTGCCCTCGCGGCACCTTCGTCCAGGGCTTGGAGTTGGAGAAGGAGAAGGAAGAGGTGACAGAACGCATACGCAAATTCCTCCGGCGACGACGAGAGGACGGACCCTGCCTAGTCGTTGATTCCGAGGTCATCCGCGAAAACTATCTGGCCTTTGCCAAAGCGCTGCCTGACACACGCGTCTTCTATGCGGTGAAAGCCAATCCCGCCCCGGAAATCCTGAAGCTCCTCGCCGAGCTCGGCTCCTGCTTCGATACCGCCTCGCCCGCTGAAATCGAGATGGTGCTCGCTGCCGGTGCAAGCCCGGAGCGCATCTCCTATGGCAACACCATCAAGAAGGAGGCGGACATCAAGCGCGCCTTCGAGCGCGGCATCCGCCTGTTCGCGGTGGATTGCGAGGCCGAGGTCGAGAAGATCGCCCGCGCCGCACCCGGCTCCAAGGTGTTCTGCCGCATCCTGTGCGACGGCAGCGGCGCCGAATGGCCGCTGTCGCGCAAGTTCGGGTGTGTTCCGTCGCTGGCGCCAAAGGTGCTCGAGCATGCCCATAAGCTTGGGCTCGTCGCCCACGGCATCTCGTTCCACGTCGGCTCGCAGCAGAACGACGTCAAGGCTTGGGACAAAGCGCTCGCCGCCGCGGCCGCGATCTTCCGCGACCTGTCGGACCGCGGGCTGAACCTCGCCATGGTCAACCTCGGCGGCGGCTTCCCCGCGCGCTACCTGAAGGAGGTCCCCAAGGTCCAGGTCTACGGCAAGTCGATCTTCCGCTCGCTGCGCAAGCACTTCGGCAACCGCATCCCGGAGACGATCATCGAGCCGGGCCGCGGCCTCGTCGGCGACGCCGGCATGATCGAAGCCGAGGTAGTGCTGATCTCCAAGAAGTCGGAGGACGATCCGGTCCGCTGGGTCTACCTCGACATCGGCAAGTTCGGCGGCTTGGCCGAGACTATCGACGAATCGATTCGCTACCCGATTCGCACCACTAAGGACAAAGACGAGCGCACGCCGTGCGTGATCGCGGGCCCGACCTGCGACTCCGTTGACGTGCTCTACGAGAAGGATCCGTATCTGCTTCCGGTCTCGCTCGCGATCGGCGACAAGGTGCTGATCGAGGCGACCGGCGCCTACACGACCACGTATTCTTCCGTTGCTTTCAATGGCTTCGCCCCGCTCAAGTCGTACGTGATCTGAGCGAATCTTCGGCGCGGCGACGCGCAACCGCGGCCCTCGGTGCAGAACCGAGGGCCGTCGCGTTTTAGGAATGATCCACATGAGGAACATCGAACCCGGTCCAGACATTGACGCGCGCGCGCTAGCGTGGATTCTGGGTACCGGGAAAGGAAATTTCCCATCGGATTTCACTGCTGCGAGGTCGCGCACGTGAATATCTTGCCTGGTCGCACCAAGATTAAGCCAGAGACCCGCGCCGACTGGCCGGTCTACCATACGATCGACGGTCCGATCGTGGTGATCGGCTTCGGCTCCATCGGCAAGGGCGCTTGGCCGCTGATCGAGCGCCACTTCAAGTTCGACAAGTCGCGCTTCGTCATCGTCGACCCCGAAGACAAGGACCGCGGGATGCTCGACGAGCGGGGCGTGCGCTTCCTCAAGGAGCGGCTGACCCCGGAGAATTACCGCGACATCCTGCTGCCGCTCCTCACCGACGGTCCCGGCCGCGGCTTCTTGGTCAACCTATCCATCGACGTGTCGTCGTTGGCGCTGACCGAGCTGTGCCGCGAGATCGGCGCCCTCTACCTCGACACCGTGATCGAGCCATGGCCCGGCCTCTACTTCAACCCGAAGTCCACCCCGGCCGCCCGCACCAACTATGCGCTGCGCGAGAACTATCTCGCCGCCCGCCGCCGCCAGCCCAACGGCCCCACGGCCGTCTCCTGCTGCGGAGCCAATCCGGGCATGGTGTCGTGGTTCGTGAAGCAGGCGCTCCTGAACGTTTCCACCGATCTCGGCCTCAACGAGCCCGAGCCCAAGACCCGCGAGGATTGGGCCCGCCTGATGATGAAGGCGGGCGTCAAGGGCATCCACATCGCCGAGCGCGACACCCAACGTGCCCGCCGGCCCAAGCCCGACGGCACGTTCGTGAACACCTGGTCGGTGGAGGGGTTCGTCGCCGAAGGCATGCAGCCCGCCGAACTTGGCTGGGGCACGCATGAGAAATGGATGCCGGAGAACGGCCGTAAGCACGAGACGGGCTCCCAGGCGTCGATCTTCATGCTGCAGCCCGGTGCCAACACCCGCGTGCGTACCTGGTGCCCGACGCC
>Ga0209118_1000314_pt1 | contig 28628 bp, 19 predicted proteins | sample BlaSpr_A8_Ref_M1_FD_187988 | JGI IMG/M metagenome (GOLD analysis project Ga0209118, IMG submission 187988) | Forest soil microbial communities from Thunder Bay, Ontario, Canada - Black Spruce, Ontario site 2_A8_Ref_M1 (SPAdes) (version 2) | ecosystem: Environmental > Terrestrial > Soil > Boreal... | reverse complement strand
CACTCCCGGCGGCGGGAAACACTCGCGTCGGGGCAATGATCCTCGAAGGTGAATCGGAACCCAAAGAACTCCAAAACGCGCGACTTTGCCGCGCGATTGGAATAACGGCGGGATACTTTAGAACCTGCCGCATTCCAGTAATGCGCGGCCGGGATTTTGCCATCTCGGATAATAAAGACGCGGCCCGCGTTGTGTTAATTGATGAGAATGGGGCTCGGCTCTGGTTTCCAAATGTGGATCCGATCGGCCGTCAGCTTCGGCTTATCGACAAGCCGGGCGATCCACCAAAATGGGCGACGATTGTCGGAATTGCGCGGAACGTGATCTATGATCGCCTGGCCAGCCGACGCGATATTCCATGTGTTTACACGTCGCAATTCCAAAGTCCGGATTGGTTTCTGTCCGTCGTCCTTCGAACAAGATCTAATCCAAACACCTTTGTCGATCTCGCACGGAAGACCGTGGCCTCAGTGAACAAGGAGGTTCCGATCTACAAAGTCTTGACGATGGACGAGATCGTATCGCAGTCCTTTTGGGAGAGGAGATTTTTTGGATCACTTTTTGTAGTCTTTGCTGCTCTCGCCTTGTTTCTGGCTTCTCTCGGGCTCTACGGCGTGACGGCATATTCGGTCCGCCAACGCACGCAGGAGATCGGGGTGCGGATGGCACTCGGTGCGCAGACCGGTGACGTGCTGCGGCTCGTGACCGGCCAGGGCCTGCGGCTGATCTTGATCGGGCTCGCGATCGGATTCGTGAGCGCGTTCTTCCTCGCCAAATTGCTCTCCGGAAGTTTGCACGGAATTTCCGCGCACGATCCGCCAAGTTTCGCGCTCGTTCCGGTGATCTTGTTCCTGGTCGGATTAGCTGCCTGTTACCTGCCCGCGCGTGCCGCCATGCGTTTGGATCCGATGGAAGCGCTTCGTTATGAATAAGGGAAATGACGAATGACGAATTAATGACGAAGCCAAAATACCGAAGCGAGCGCGGCACTTCGACATTCGTCATTTGCTCATTCCTTCGTCCTTCGTCCTTCGTGCTTCGACATTAATTTTATGATCCGAGAATTCCGCTTCGCTTTTCGTAACCTCGTCAAAACGCCCGGGTTTACTCTCGTCGCTGTCATCACCGTCGCGCTCGCGATCGCGGCGAACACGGCCGTGTTCAGCCTGGTCAATGCGCTCCTGATTCGCCCGCTGCCGTTCAAGGCGCCGGAGAATCTCGTTCTGCTCTTCGAAAAATTCAGCGGCCAGGGGCTCGACCAGATTCCCGTTTCCGCGCCGGAATATCTCGATTGGGAAAAACAGACGCGCAGTTATGAGCGCATCGCCGCCTTCAACTTCGCGGACTTCAACCTCACCGGTGGCGATATGCCGGAGCGAATCCAGGGCGCGACGGTCACCCCGAGTTTGTTTCCACTGCTTGGCGTGACGCCCATCAAGGGCCGCGTTTTTAACGACAGCGAATTCGGCGAAGGCAACGACGGCGTCGTCGTGATCAGCGAGCGTCTCTGGCGGCGCCGTTTCAATTCCGACGCGCAGCTCGTGGGCACGCAGGTCTCCGTCAACGGCCGCAGCTTCACGGTCGTCGGGATCATGCCCGCGAACTTCGAATTCCCCCTGCCGCTGTTTGGCGTGCAAGGCGGGACCTTTGCCGAACGCGCGGATATGTGGAAGCCGATCGCGTTCACCAAGTCCGAACTGGAATCACGCGGCTCGCGCAGTTACGGCATCATCGGCCGGCTGAAACCCGGGACGTCGATCGCCCAGGCCCAGGCGGAGGCGAACACAATCGTGGCCAATTGGCACCCGCTCTTCCCCGACAACTACGAGCCTTCGACAAAGTTCGGCGCGACCATTTATCCGTTGCACGACCTGGTCATCGGCGGGATGCGGCCGGCCTTGATGATTCTGCTCGGCGCGGTGGCGATGGTGCTGTTGATCGCGTGCGCGAATCTCACCACGATGTTGCTCGCGCGCGCCGGAGCGCGGGAGCGCGAATTCGCGATTCGCCTCGCACTCGGCGCGGGCCGGATGCAGCTCGTGCGGCAGATGCTTTCGGAAAGCGTTCTTCTCGCGATCATCGGTGGAACGGCCGGCGTCGTCCTTGCGATCTGGGGATTGGATCTCCTGCGGTCGATCGGGGCGCAGACCGTGCCGCGCATCGCCGAGGTGAATCTGGACCTGCGCGTTCTCCTGGTCACTCTCGGGACGGCGGTCGTAACCGGAATTGTCATTGGACTCATTCCGGCGCTGGCCAGCGGCAAGCCGGAATTAACCGAAGCGCTCAAGGAAGGTGGACGCGGCGCGACCAGCGGCCTCCGCCGGAATCGTCTCCGCAACGCTCTGGTCATCGCGGAAGTGGCGCTCGCCCTGGTCTTGCTCGTTGGCGCCGGCCTGTTGCTCAAGAGCTTCGTCCGCTTGCAAAACGTCCATCCTGGTTTCGAGACGAAGAATGTCCTGACGATGGAAGTCGCGCTGCCGGTGCTGAAATATCCGCGGGGCAAGCCGGTCGCCGATTTCTTTGCGGAAGCCACCCGGCGGATCAAAGCCCTGCCGGGAGTCGAAGGGGCGTCGTTCACCAGCATCCTGCCGCTGAGCGGGACGAACAGCGACAGCTCCTTCGCGATCGAAGGCCGCGATCATATGGCAGAGAAGATTTTTCCCGATGAAGAAATTCGCGATGTCACTCCGGAATATTTCTCGGTCCTCAAAGTCCCGCTCTCAAAGGGTCGCTTCTTCAACGACGGCGACCAGTTTGACGGCCCGGGCGTCATCATCGTCAACAGTTCCTTCGCGAGAAAATGGTTTCCGAACCAGGACGTGGTCGGCAAACGCATTACCTTTGACGACCCGCGCAAGCCGGACGTGAAATGGCACACCATCGTCGGCCTCGTGGGCGACATGCGGCATCGCGGCCTCGATCTCGATTCAAAACCCGAGTACTACCTGGCGCATAATCAGCGGCCTTATCGCGGGATGATCCTGGCCGTGCGGAGCACGCAGGACCCACGTTCGCTGACGACGGCGATTCGCCGCGAAATCACCCGGCTCGATCCCGATCTTCCCGCCGCGAACGTGCGGACGCTCGAGCAAGTCGCAGCCGATTCGATTGCGCCGCGGCGCCTCTCGGTGATCCTGATCGGAGTCTTTGCCGCCGTGGCTCTCGTGCTCGCCTCAGTCGGTATTTATGGAGTGATGTCTTTCCTTGTCGTGCAACGCACCCATGAGATCGGGGTGCGGATGGCGCTGGGCGCGCAGCGGGCCGATGTTTTGCGCCTCGTCATTGGCCGCGCCGCGAAGCTGGTTCTCTTCGGCACCGGCCTCGGTCTTCTTCTTGGCGTTCCGAGCAGCAATGCACTTCGCAGCCTGCTTTATAACGTCGGCGCGTTCGACCCGACGACGTTCCTCACTGTGACCCTCGCGCTTTGCGGGGTCTCGTTCCTGGCCAGTTACATTCCGGCTCTTCGCGCCACTCGGGCCGACCCGATGATCGCGCTCGGCCACGGCGCCTAACGAATCGATGATGGCCGATCTTCGATATGCAATACGGATGCTGGCGAAATCGCCGGCGTTCAGCCTGATCGCAATTCTTACGCTCGGCCTCGCCATCGGAGCCAACAGCGCGATTTTCAGTGTCGTCAATGCGGTCCTCCTGCGGCCGCTGCCTTATCCGCATTCCGAACAACTCGTTCGCGTTTTCGGAAAGCAGCCGCAGCTCGACCTCGCCCCAAACTCGCCCGCGAATTTCCTCGAGTGGAAGGAAGAAAACCAGGTCTTCGAGCGGATCGGCACTTATGTCGGCCAGGGTTTCAACTTGTTGGGCGGCGACAAACCGGAACGCGTGATCGGCGCGCGCGTTTCGGCTGATCTCCTTCAATTGCTGGACGTGCAGCCGGCGCTCGGCCGCCTTTTCACGAACGACGAAGACCAGGAAGGCCGCGGCCAAGTCGTGATTTTGAGCCACGATTTCTGGCGCAACCGTTTCGGCGGCGACGCAAACACGGTCCGGCAAACGATCACGCTGAACGACCGACCTTACACGGTCATTGGCATCATGCCGGCGGGCTTCGCGTTTCCCAGCACCCGGACCCAGGTCTGGGTGCCGGTCGCTTTCAATGCGGCCGAACGCAAGACCCGCGACACGAACTTCATCGACGTCGTCGCGCGCTTGAAGCCCGGCGTTTCGATCGAGCAAGCGCGCGCGAACATGAACGCGGTCGCGCGGAGCCAGACCGAACGTTATCCGAAAACGAACACCGGGATCGGGGTAAAGGTCGTGTCCCTCCAGGAGCACACGGTGGGCGACGTCCGGCCGATGCTCGTCGTGCTTCTCGGCGCGGTCGCTTTCGTCCTCCTCATCGCGTGCGCGAACATGGCGAATCTTCTCCTGGCGCGCGCGGCGGCCCGGCAACGCGAAATGGCGATCCGCGGCGCGCTCGGCGCGAGCCGGTCGCGTGTCGTTCGGTTGTTGCTCACCGAAAGCGTGCTGCTCGCCGTCGTGGGCGGCGCGGTCGGATTGCTCATCGCCATCTGGAGTCTCGATCTGCTGGTGTCGTTGAAACCGGCGAACCTTCCGCGCCTCGCTGAGATTGGGGTCAACCGCACGGTCTTTCTTTTCACCCTGGCGGTTTCCGTCCTCACCGGCCTGCTCTTTGGCGTGGCGCCCGCGTTGCAGGTCTCGAAGATGGACCTGAATGAAGGCTTGAAGGAAAGCAGTCACGGCGGAACGGATTCACCGCGCCGCCAACGGATGCGGGCGCTCCTGGTGGTTTCCGAGGTCGCGCTTTCTCTCGTTCTTCTCGTCGGCGCCGGGTTGATGATCCGCAGCTTCTCTCGCTTGCTCGCGGTCGATCCCGGTTTTAAGGCCGACCATGTCCTGACCGCGTTTGTCTCTTTGCCGGTCTCGAAATATCCGAAGCGGGAAGAGCAGACCGCTTTCTTCGACCGCCTCCTCGAACGGTTGCGCATCGTCCCCGGCGTCTCCGCCGCCGGTCTCGTCACCGATATTCCGCTCTACGGCGGCAGCTCGACTGGGTTCGATGTCGAAGGACATCCCGAAGCCGCGCCGGGAACACGGCCCATGACCGACTACCGGCTGATCAATTCGGATTACTTCTCCGCGATGGGAATGAAGCTCGTGAAAGGCCGCGCCTTTTCGCGCTACGACACCGAGGCCGCGCCGGGTGTCGTTATCATCAATGAAACGATGGCGGCGCGCTATTTCGCCGGCGAAGATCCGATCGGAAGGCGCCTCGACTTGAGCGGCGACCCGAAAGACTTGCGCGAGGTCGTCGGCGTGGTGGGGGACGTGCGGAATTACGGCGTCGACGCCGAGGTGAAGCCGGAAGTTTATGTGCCATTCCTGCAGAGCGCACCGGGTTATCTCTCGTCAGTCGTTTCCGCCCTGACCATCGTGGTGCGCTCGGCCATTGAACCGACGGCGCTCGCCGCCGCGTTGCGCGAACAAGTCCAGGCGCTGGATAAGGACCAGCCGGTCTCCGAGATCAGGACCATGGAATGGTATCTCGGCGATTCGATGGCGCAGCGACGTTTCAACATGCTTCTACTCGGCGCCTTCGCCGGTCTCGCGCTCGTTCTCGCGGCGGTCGGTATCTATGGCGTCATCGCCTACACCGTCACGCAGCGGACGCACGAGATGGGAATTCGGATCGCGCTCGGCGCGAAGGGTGGCGATATCCTTCGGCTCGTCTTCGGCAACGCCATGGCGACAACGCTCACTGGCATCGCGCTTGGTCTCGGCGCCGCCTTCGCGCTGACCCGGCTTTTGCGGAGCCTTCTTTACCAAGTCAGTCCGACCGATCCGGTCGTTTTCGCCGCGATTCCTCTGTTGCTGCTGAGCGTCGCCGTCATTGCGACTTACCTTCCCGCTCGCCGCGCCATGAAAGTCGATCCGATCACGGCATTACGAGAGCCATGAAGACGATGAATTCTCCGGCCTAATCAATGGACACTCTGCTTCAAGACCTCCGTTACGGAGTCAGAATGCTTTTCAAGCACAAAGGCTTTACCGCCATTGCCGTGATCGCGCTCGCTCTCGGAATCGGCGCGAACACCGCGATCTTTAGCCTGGTGAACGGCGTTCTCCTCCGGCCGCTGCCGTTCCCGGACGCGGAACGCATCATCTACATCGAAGGAAAAAATCCTGCGGCGGCGGGCATTACCGAGAGCAACATCTCGTTTCTCGACTTTACTGATTGGTCGCAACAAACCGATCTCTTTGCGAGCACCGCCGCCTACTGGACCGGTACCGCCAACTTTGGTGCGGATGGGGGGGAACCGGAACGCGTGCCGCGCGCCGGTGTGACGACCGGGTTTTTCGCCGTGCTCGGGGTCCAGCCTGTTCTCGGGCGAACGTTCGTTCCCGAGGACGACAAAGGGTGGCCGCAAAGCGTCGCGATCATCAGCCACGGCTTATGGAAGCGCCGCTTCGGATCTGATCCGGCCATCGTCGGGAAACAGGTCCAGATGAGCTCAAGACCCCTCTCGATCATCGGCGTGATGCCGCCGGGGTTTGAATACCCGGAGCAAACCCACGTTTGGGTAACGACCGCGGTCAATCTCTCGTTAGAACCGCGCGATAACCGCGTGTGGTCGGCGGTCGCGCGTCTGAATACCGGTATCGATCTGAAGCAGGCGCAAGCTCGTCTCAGCGCCATCAATGCGCAGCTCGCCAAGCAGTTTCCCGAGACGAACAAAGGTTGGGACGTGTTTATTTCGACGCTCCACGAAAGGCTCGTTCGCGAGGTAAAACCATCCCTCCTTGCGCTCCTCGGCGCCGTCGGATTCGTGCTGCTGATTGCCTGCGCGAACGTGGCCAATCTCCTCCTGGCCCGCAGCGCCGCGCGGCAAAAGGAAATTGCGATCCGGGCCGCGATGGGCGCGAGCCGCACGCGCGTTCTGCGGCAGATGCTGACGGAGAGCATCCTGCTCTCGGCGATCGGCGGGGTGGCGGGACTCCTCCTCAGTATTTGGTTAACCGATCTGCTGATGTCGATGTTGCCCGAAGGCGCGCCGCGGCTCGAACAGATCGGGATTGATTATCGCGTCCTGACGTTCGCGCTCGGCGTCTCGGCGCTTACCGGCATTCTCTTCGGCATCGTCCCCGCGCTCCAAGCCTCGAAGCTCGACGTCACCAGCGCATTGAAAGAAGGCGGACGCAGCGGCGAAGGACATCGGCGGACAAGTGCGCGCAGCCTCCTGTTGATTGGTGAGGTCGCCCTTTCGCTCATGCTGCTGGTTGGCGCTGGATTGCTCGTCAAGAGCTTCCTCCGTCTTCAGGAGGTTCGGCCCGGCTTCAACGCGCACAACGTCCTCATCGCCAACGTGGCGTTGCAGGGTCCGAAATATAAAGATGATCAGCAGTGCGTGGAATTTTTCCGGCAACTGAAAGAACGGCTGGAAGTGGTGCCGGGCGTGCAAGCGGCGGGAGGCAGCGTCAATCTTCCGCTCAACGCGAGTGGTTATGCGATTGGACGCGGGTTTATTCCGGAAGGCCGGCCGCTCACGGTGGATGAAAATAGGGATGCGATGTTCTCCACCATCACGGGCGATTATTTTCGCGCGCTCCAAATTCCGTTGCTTTCCGGACGCACCTTCGAACCTCGCGACAATGCTGACGGATCGAAGGTGGTAATCATCAACGAAACCACCGCGAAGCGTCACTTCGGTTCGCCCACAGCCGCGATCGGCAAACGCCTCAGCATCTGGTCTGCATTTCGAGGGCGTCGCCGCGATGAAAAATTCCTGCGCGAAATTGTCGGGGTGGTCGGGGACACGAAGACGGGGTCTCTAACCGGAGAGGGGGGCATGCAAATCTACGTTCCACACGCCCAGGACTCCCAGTGGAATTTCATGGGACTTGTGATTCGGACGACTGGCGATCCGGCCGCATTTGCCGCCACCTTACGACGCGAAGTGCAGGCGCTCGACAAGGACCAGCCCATCTACAACGTCCGCACGATGGACGACGTCGTCGTGAACTCGTTAGGCACGCGGCGCGTGTCGATGCAGCTGTTCACGGTCTTTGCCTGCGCGGCCTTGCTCCTCGCCGCGCTCGGGATTTATGGCGTCATGGCTTACTCGGTCACTCAGCGCACCCAGGAAATCGGCATCCGCATGGCGCTTGGCGCCCAGAGATCGGACGTGCTCGCGCTCGTGATCCGCCAGGGTATGACGTTGACCGTGATCGGCGTTGTTGTCGGTCTGGCGGGCGCGTTCGTCCTAACGCGCTTGATTGCCAATCTTCTCTTCGGAGTAGCGGCGACCGACGCGGGCACCTTTGTCTGGATTCCGGTTCTCCTCGTCTCCGTTTCCTTTTTTGCCTGCTACATCCCGGCTCGACGCGCGGCCCGCCTCGATCCGATCAAAGCCCTTGCTTCCCAATGAATACACTCCTTCAAGACCTCCGTTACGGACTGCGCATGCTTCTCAAGAACAAAAGCTTTACCGCCGTCGCCGTCCTCGCGCTCGCTCTCGGCATCGGCGCGAATACCGCCATCTTCAGCCTCGTAAACGGTGTCCTCCTTCGCCCGCTGCCGTTTCCGAATGCGGAACGCATCATCTACTTCGAAGGCAAAAATCCTTCGGCGGGGATTACCGAGAGCAACATCTCGTTTCTCGACTTTACCGATTGGTCGCAACAAACCGATCTGTTCGCGAGCACCGCTGCATACTGGACCGGGAACGCCAACCTTGGTGCCGATGGCGCCGAGCCTGAGCGTGTTCCACGCGCCGGCGTGACCAGCGGGTTCTTCTCTGTGCTCGGTGTCCAGCCTGTTCTCGGGCGAACGTTCGTTCCCGACGAGGACAAACTGGGAACAATAAACGTCGCGATCATCAGCAACGGGTTGTGGAAGCGCCGCTTCGGATCAGACCCCGCCATCGTCGGGAAACAGGTCCAGATCAGTTCACGACCCATCACCGTTATCGGCGTGATGCCGTCCGGATTTGAATTCCCGGAACAAACTCAGATTTGGGTGACGAGCGCGGTCAATCTCTCGGAAGAACCGCGCGATAACCGCGCGTGGTCCGCGATCGCCCGTCTGAATCCCAACGTCGATCTGAAGCAGACGCAATCCCGCATCAGCGCGATCAACGCGCAGCTCGCCAAGCAGTTTCACGAGACGAACAAAGGCTGGGACGCCACCGTGTGGGTCCTCCATGAGCGGCTCGTTCGGGCAGTGAAACCTTCGCTCCTTGCCCTGGTTGGCGCCGTTGGTTTCGTGCTGCTAATTGCCTGCGCGAACGTGGCCAATCTCCTCCTCGCTCGGAGCGCCGCCAGGCAGAAAGAAATTGCGATCCGGGCCGCGATGGGCGCGAGCCGCACGCGCGTTCTGCGGCAGATGCTGACGGAGAGCCTTTTGCTTTCGGTGATCGGTGGAACTGCGGGACTGCTCCTCAGCATCTGGCTTACCGATTTGCTGATGTCGATCGTCCCCGAAGGCGCACCTCGGCTCGATCAGGTCGGGATCGATTATCGCGTCCTGACATTCGCTCTCGGCGTCTCGGCGCTTACCGGCATTCTCTTCGGCATCGTCCCCGCACTCCAAGCATCGAAGCTCGACGTCACCAGCGCATTGAAAGAAGGCGGACGCAGCGGAGAAGGACATCGCCGGACGAGCGCGCGCAGCCTGCTGTTGATTGGCGAGGTTGCTCTCTCGCTGATGCTGCTAGTCGGCGCTGGATTGCTCATCAAGAGCTTCCTCCGCCTCCAGGAGGTGCGGCCCGGCTTCAATGCGCACAACGTCCTGATCGCCAACCTGGCGTTGCCGGGCGCGAAATACAAAGATCAGCAGTTCGTGGAATTTTTCCGTCAGCTGAAAGAACGGCTGGAAGTGGCGCCGGGCGTGCAAGCGGTGGGAGGCAGCGTCAATCTTCCGCTCAACGCGAGTGGTTACGCGATTGGGCGCGGGTTCATTCCGGAAGGCCGCCCGCTCACGGTGGACGAACAGAAAGACGCGATGTTCTCCACCATAACCGGCGATTACTTTCGCGCGCTCCAAATTCCGTTGCTTTCCGGACGCACCTTCGAACCGCGCGACAATGCTGACGGACCGAAGGTGGTAATCATCAACGAGACCATCGCGAAGCGTCATTTCGGTTCGCCCACGGCGGCGATCGGCAAACGCCTTTCTATCTGGCGGGACGAAAAATTCCCTCGCGAAATCGTCGGGGTTGTCGGCGACACGAAGACGGGTTCTCTCACCGGAGAGGGCGGCATGCAAATCTACGTTCCGCACGCCCAGGACTCCCAGTGGAATTTCATGGGGCTGGTAATTCGAACCGCCGGCGACGCGGCGGCCTTCGCTCCGACCTTGCGACGCGAAGTGCAGGCGCTCGATAAGGACCAGCCCATCTACAACGTCCGGACGATGGACGACGTCGTTGCAAACTCGTTAGGCACGCGCCGGGTCTCGATGCAGCTCTTTGCTGTCTTCGCCGGAGCCGCCCTGCTCCTCGCCGCCATCGGGATTTACGGCGTCATGGCCTACTCGGTCACGCAACGCACCCAGGAAATCGGCATTCGCATGGCCCTGGGCGCCCAGAAATCGGACGTGCTCGCGCTCGTGATCCGCCAGGGCATGACGCTGACCGTGATCGGCGTGGTTGTCGGACTGGCGGGGGCGTTCGCCCTGACGCGCTTGCTGGCCAACCTTCTCTTCGGAGTAGCGGCGACCGATCCGCTCACCTTTGTCGCAATTCCGTTGTTGCTCCTCTTCGTGGCGCTGGTTGCTTGTTACTTACCAGCACGGCGCGCGGCTCGCCTCGATCCGATCATCGCGCTCGCGCAAAGCTAACCAGTTATGTCTATGATCACACTCAAACACCTCGAACGCTTCTATCCGCTCGCCAAAGGGAAATTCTTTTATGTCCTGCGCGACATCAACCTGGAGGTGAACGAAGGCGACTTCGTTTCCATCATGGGCCCTTCGGGCGCCGGTAAGTCATCGCTCCTTCACGTCCTCGGCATGCACGACCACGCCTGGACCGGAGAATATTACTTCGAGGATGCGCCCGTTCATACCTTGAAGCCGAAGGAGCGGGCTACGCTCCGGAACGAAAAGATCGGGTTCGTCTTCCAGAACTATCACCTGCTCGACGATCTCACGGTCTACGAGAACCTGGACATCCCGCTTTCCTACCGCCACGTAAACAAGGCCGGCCGCGACTCCATTGTCTGCGATACGCTCGATCGCTTTCATATCGTCGGGAAAAAAGACCTATACCCGCGACAGTTATCCGGCGGACAACAACAGCTCGTCAGTATCGCGCGGGCGATGATCGCGAACCCGAAGCTGATCCTGGCGGACGAACCGACCGGCAATCTCCACTCGGATCAAGGGAAGGAGATCATGGAGATGTTCAAGACGTTGAACGCCGGTGGCACGACGATCATTCAAGTAACTCACTCCGATGTAAACGCGGCCTACGGAAACCGGATCATTCAACTTCGCGATGGCTTTGTCGTGTGAAAGAAATCTTTCTGTCATTCCGAGCGCAGTCGAGGAACCCCGTGGCAGGTCGAGCGACGCTCCACGGAGTCCCTCGACTTCGCTTTCGCTGGGCTCGGGATGACTGCTCCAGCCAACTAACTCTTATCTTATGCTAACTGATCTCAAATACGCCCTGCGAATGCTGGTGAAGGCTCCAGTGTTCACGGTCATCGCCATCGTTACTCTCGCCCTCGGCATTGGAGCTAATAGCGCCATCTTTAGTGTCGTCGATACGGTTTTGTTGCGGCCATTGCCGTTCAAGGACCCCGATCAAATCGTGATGGCCTGGGGACGTTATGCCAATGACAGCGGGCCGGTCCGGGGCAACGTCCACTCGTTTCCCGACTACGTCGATCTTCGCGACCAGAGCCAGAGCTTCTCCGCCATGGCAGCTTACACGCGCACCGCGGGCACGTTGGCCCAGGCCGATGACGCGCAATACATCGAAGGCGTCGCTATTACCCCCGATATTTTCGACGTCCTCAGCGTGCCGCCGCTCATGGGCCGCGGCTTTACGCAGGAAGACGCGAAGAATGACGCGAACCGCGTTGTTGTTCTCACCTATCCGCTTTGGAAAAGTGCTTTCGGCGGCGACCCCAAGATTCTAGGGCAACAAGTCACGCTCTCGGCGCGCAGTTATACGGTCATCGGAGTGATGCCGCCGGGATGGAAGTTTCCGATCGAAGACGAGCACATCGATTACGTCGTGCCGCTGCAATACCTGGTCGCTTCGGCATTGACTAATCGCGGCTCACACTTCCTGAGCGTGGTAGGACGGTTGAAGCCGGGTGTGCAGATCAAACAGGCGGAAGCGGAACTGAGCGGCATCGCCGGCCGTCTTTCGAAACAGTACCCCGACACGAACCTGAATTTTACCGGCGTAGCTGTCGTATCACTGCACGATGATGTCGTGGGCAATGTGCGTCCGGCGTTGTTTATCTTGCTCGGCGCGGTAGCGCTCGTCCTTCTGATTGCTTGCGCGAACGTCGCTAATCTTCTTCTCGCCCGCGCCGCGTCGCGCAGCCGAGAAATCGCGATCCGCACCGCGCTGGGCGCCAGCCGCCTGCGCGTCATTCGGCAACTGCTTTGCGAAAGTCTTCTGCTCGCGCTGATGGGCGGCACGGCGGGTCTGCTCCTTGCCGGGTGGGGCGTCGACCTTCTGGGAGCAGCCGGCGCCCAAGGCTTGCCCCACCTCGGCCAGGTGAAAATTAACTCTGCCGTTTGCGCGTTTACCTTTATCTTGGCGATTGGCAGCACGGTTCTCTTTGGGCTCATTCCCGCGCTCCAGGTTTCGCGGCCGAGTGTGAACGAATCTCTTCAACAAGGCGCGAAAGGATCGACCGGGGGTTTGCATACCAACCGGTTGCGCGCATTCCTTGTCGTTTCCCAGGTGTCTCTTTCGCTTCTTCTGCTGGCCGGCGCAGGGCTGTTGATCAGGAGCTTCTTTAATCTGCGCGCGACCGATCCCGGTTTCGATCCGGTGCGGCTGATGACGATGTCACTGACTTTGCCGCGAGCACGTTATCCGGAGCTGGACCAGCAGATCCGCGCGCATGACGCGATCATGGAAAAAATCTCCGCCATACCCGGCGTGGAATCCGCGGGCGGCGCGAACCCATTGCCGCTCGCTGGGAACATCAACAACTACTCGTTCATGGTCAGCGGCGCCGCGCCTCTGCCACGGGGAAACCATCCCGGCGGCGGTTATCTCATCGTCAAACCCGACTACTTCAAGGCGATGAAAATTCCTGTGCTGCAAGGGCGTGCCTTTACGCCCTCGGATACAAAAGACTCGCCGCTGGTTGTCATGATCAACGAGGCGTTCGTGCGCAAACATTTCCCGGATCGGAACCCGATCGGTCAGCGAGTAATGATCGATCGCGAGGAGGGAAAAGCGCCACCGTGCGAAGTGGTGGGTGTCGTGGGCAATTCGCGGCACGACTCGCTGGCCGCGCCGCCCGGGCCGGAAATGTATGTGCCGTTCCCGCAAGATCCGACGCGAAGCCTGGACGTCGTGATGCGGGTGGCGTCCACCAATCTCATCGGGCTGCAGGCCGAGGTGAAACGCGCCGTCCATGAAGTCGACAAGGATCTCTTCGTTCCCCGACTCGAGCCGATGTCGACGTTCCTCTCGACGCAACTGGCGCAGCCGCGTTTCAATATGATGCTGCTCGCGGTCTTCGCCGGCGTGGCGATGGTGCTCGCGGCCATCGGGATTTACGGCGTTATCGCCTACAGCGTCACCCAACGCACCCGCGAGATCGGGATTCGCATGGCTCTTGGCGCGCAGAAAACGCAGATGCTTGGGATGGTTTTGCGCCAGAGCATGCTGCTCGTCGCGATCGGCATCGCGATCGGTTTCCTCGTGGCGCTCGCCGCGACGCGAGTGATGGCGACGTTGCTCTACGGCGTGAGCGCCAATGACATTTCGATCTATGCGGTCGTGATCGCGGTCCTGAGTGCCGCGGCGTTTCTCGCCAGTTACGTCCCCGCGCGCCGCGCCATGAAGGTCGATCCGATGGTGGCGCTGCGATATGAGTGACCGCGTTCGATCGGCGGTCATAGACCGCCGCTACAGCTAACACATAGTCATGTTAGCTGATCTAAGATACGCCTTCCGTATGTTAGCTAAGGCGCCGGGCTTTACCACCGTGGCGGTTATTACACTTGCCCTGGGTATCGGCGCGAACAGCGCGATCTTTAGCGTCGTCGATGCGGTTCTGTTGCGGCCGCTGCCTTTTCCGCATCCCGACGAGCTGGTCATGGTCTGGGGAACTGTGCCGCATGAGGGCGGCGGTCATGATGTCGATTCGTATCCCGACTACGTCGATCTCCGGAAACAATCGAAGACCGTGAAACATCTGGCGGCGTTCACTCGCACCGGTGCAATTCTCAGTGGGAACGAACAGGCTCGGTTGCTGCAAGGCGTCGCTGTCACTTCGGATATTTTCGATGTGCTTGGTGTTTCGCCGTTCCTCGGCCGCCGTTACACTCGCGCCGAGGATAACGTCGATGCCCGCGTCGTGGTCCTCACCTATGAAGGCTGGCGGCGCGCGTTCGCGGGCGATCCGAAAATCGTCGGACGCCAAGTGGTCCTTTCGGCGCGCCCTTACACGATTCTCGGAGTGATGCCGGCCGGCTGGCGCTTTCCCGTACAGGATTTGGCCAAGGATTTTCTCATGCCTCTCGAGCCGATCATTCCGAAGGAGCTGACGCGCCGGGGCAGTCACTCTTATAGTCTGGTGGGCCGATTGAAATCGGGCGTCTCCATGCGCATTGCGGAAGCGGAACTAAACTCGATCGCGGACCATCTCGCGCGCCAATATCCCGACACGAATTTCGACCGGCACCAAATTATCGTCGGTTTGCATGAAGACACGGTGGGCAACGTGCGGCCGGCCTTGACGGTCCTTCTCTGTGCCGTCGGTCTCGTTCTGCTGATCGCGTGCGCCAATGTGGCGAACCTGCTTCTTGCCCGCGCCACGGCGCGCCGCCGCGAAATCGCGATTCGGACCGCGTTGGGCGCGAGCCGCAATCGCATCGTGCGCCAATTGCTTGCGGAAGGGTTCCTCCTGGCCGTGATCGGCGGCGGCGCGGGATTGCTCCTGGCCTGGTGGGGGATCGATATTCTGCGCGCACTCGGCCCGCGGGATCTGCCGCGCGTGGCCGACATCGGCGTGAACCCGACAGTGTGCGCATTCACCTTTGCCACCGCCTTGACGAGCACGATCATCTTCGCGCTGATTCCCGCGCTGCAAGCTTCGAGACCCGACGTGAGCCAATCGCTTCAGGAAGGCGGAAAGGCGGCGATCGGCGGGCGCGAGACGCATCGATTGCGCGCGATTCTCGTGACGTCGCAGGTGGCGTTGTCGCTCCTTTTGCTCGCGGGCGCAGGTTTGCTCATCAAGAGCTTCGCGAACTTGAGCGCCACGAAACCCGGCTTCGAGCCGGCGCGGACTTTCACCGTGGCAGTCGGGTTGCCTTCGGCGAAATATCCCAACAAGGAGCAGCACGAACAATTCTTCGCCGCGTTGATGACGAAGCTGGCCGCGCTTCCCGGGGTCGAATCCGCCGGCGCCGCCATGCCGCTTCCCTTTTCTGGCAATAGCCGCGGCTCGACTTTCACCATCGCTGGAGCGCCGCCGCTCGCCGCGGGGAATCATCCGGCTGCCGCGCATCTCACCGTCACGGGCGGATATTTCCACGCCATGAGAATTCCCCTTCTGACCGGCCGCACCTTTGACGCGCGGGATAAGAAAGATGGCCGGCTGGTTATCATCGTGAATGAAGCGTTCGCGCGGCAATATCTCGGGGGCGTGAGTTCGGCGCTCGGCCGCGAAGTGTTGATCGATCGCGATGATCCCGATCCGCCGCGCTGCGAAGTCGTGGGTGTGGTGGCCGATTCGCATCATGATTCTCTCGCGGAACCGACCGCTCCGGAATTCTACGTGCCGCATACGCAGGAGATCGAACGCCGGATGGATATCGTCCTGCGAATGGCAGCGCCGAAAATCACCGGGCTCGACGCCGCCGTTCGGAATGCGATCAATGAGGTCACCAAAGATTTATACATTCCGAAACTTCAGCCGCTCGAGGAACTGTTGGCGAGTTCGTTGGCGCAGCCGCGGTTTAACATGATCCTTCTTGGCGTGTTCGCAGCGGTCGCGATGATTCTGGCGGCGATCGGAATCTACGGCGTGATCGCTTATGGCGTGGCGCAGCGCACGAAGGAAATCGGCATTCGCATGGCGCTGGGCGCGCAGCGCACGGAAATGCTCACGATGGTCCTGCGCCAGGGTCTCGTTCTGGTGGCGGCGGGCATCGCGATCGGATTGGTCGCATCACTCGGCGCAACCAGACTGCTGCGCACTTTGCTTTTTGGCGTCGCGGCGAACGATTTTTCGATTTACGCCGTCGTCGTGTTGTTGCTCTGCGCCGCGGCATTCCTGGCCAGCTATATTCCGGCGCGGCGAGCGATGCGGGTCGATCCGATGGTGGCGTTGCGTTACGAATGAAGGAGGAATCATGAATTCATGGCTGCACGAAATGCGATTAGCGGCGCGCTCGTTGTGGAAGCGCCCCGGTTTCACTTTGGTGGCAATCTTGACGCTGGCGCTCGGCATTGGCGCTTCGACCGCAATCTTCAGCGTGCTCGATGCGGCCCTGCTGCGGCCGTTGCCTTATCCGGATCAAGAGCGAATCGTCGAGCTGCGTGAGCTGGACGAGAAGGGAAAGGGGATGTCATTCGCCCAACCGAACTTCGACGATCTCCGCGCCCGCACCCGCAGTTTCGACGTTCTCGCTCAATACAGCGCCCCCTGGCCGCAAGCGGTCGTGGGCGGAAGCGAACCCGTGCGAACGAATGCCTGCGCGGTCTCCAGCGATTTCTTTCGCGTGCTGGGCGTGACCCCGATTTTGGGCCGTGTCTTTTCTCCCGAGTCGCTCGCGGAGAGCAAGGAAACGGTAGTAGTCAGTTACGGATTTTGGCGGCGATACCTCGGCGGCCGGACGACGCTGGATGGAACGCCTCTTCGTTTCGACAATCGCAGCTTTGCGGTCATCGGGGTCTTACCGGCAGAGACGGAATTTCCACCGAGCGTCGATGTCTGGTTTCCATCGGAACTCCTTCCACCGGTGCTTTCGCGCACCGCGCACAACTGGCGCGTGGCCGGCCGCCTCAAGCCCGGCGTTTCCCTCGATCAGGCGCGCTCTGAGATCGGCGCCATCGGGCGTCAATTGAAGTCGGAGCAAGGTAACCAGACCGATGCCGCCAGTTTCGGCGCGACCGCATTGCGGGAACGTTTCGTGAAGGATCTGCGCGGTGTGCTGTTGGTGATTTGCGTGGCAGTAGCCGTGCTTCTGATGATCGCCTGCTCGAACGTGGCGAACCTTCTGCTCGTCCGTGCGAGCGCGCGACGCCAGGAGATGGCGGTCCGGGCCGCGCTCGGCGCCTCGCGCTGGCGGCTGGCGCGACAATTCGTGGTCGAAACCGTGTTGCTCACCCTTGCTGCGGGCGCGCTCGGGACGCTCCTCGCTTTTTGGGGAGTCGACCTGATCGTCGGCGGTTACCATGGCAATCTGCCGCGCGTCGGAAAAATCGGGGTGAACTTGAGCGCCCTCCTGTTCACCCTGGCGATCTCACTCTTCGCCGGATTCGTTCTCGGAGTCGTGCCGGCGCTGAGTTCGTCTCATCGGCAATTGCAGGATGATTTGCAGAGCGCCGGTCGCGGCAAATCGACCGGCCGTTCGAGCGCGCGCTTCCGCAATTTACTGATCGTGTCGCAGGTCGCCCTCACGCTCGTGCTTCTGGTCGGCGCCGGTTTGTTAGGCCGCAGTTTTCAGCGGCTGATGGAAGTCGATCCGGGATTTCGCGCGGAAAGCGTCGTCGCCATGACGGTGTTGCTGCCGCGACCCGTGGAGCCGGCGGCGATGCGATCGCTGGCACAATTTTATCATCGTTTGTTTGAGCGACTCGAGACGCTGCCGGGCGTAACCAGCGTCGGCGGCACGAGTGATCTGCCCATGAGTGGCAACGGCGCGAATGGCACCTTCATGGAAATTCGCAGTGGCCAGGCGCCGGCGACGATGCAGGAATTCATCCGGCAAATGGACGCGCTCCCACCGAGCGAACGCGCGCGGGACGCCGACTATCGCGCGGCCAGCGCGGGGTATTTCACCGCCATGGGAATCCCGCTGATTCGCGGTCGCCTTTTCCAGGAGGGCGACGGACCGGACTCGCCGCACGTTGCGGTCGTGAGCCAAACGCTCGTGAAGCATTTTTGGCCTAACGAGGACCCGATCGGCAAACAGATCGAATACGGAAACATGGATGGTGATCTGCGTTTGCTGACCATCGTCGGAATCGTTGGCGACGTGCGCGACAACGGGCTCGATCGCGATCCGCGGCCGACTGTCTACACAAACTACTTTCAGCGACCGGCCACGACGGCCGAATTCTCAATCGTCGTGCGCGCGCAGGGCGATGCCGCGGTCCTGAGTAACACGATGCGGCGCGAAGCGCGCGCCTTGAATCCGGAAATGCCCACGAAGTTCGAAACGATCCAGGAGATCGTTTCCGCATCGTTCGACAATCGCCGCTTCAGCATGGTGATGCTGGGCGTTTTTGCCGGGTCCGCGCTGATTCTCGCGATGGTCGGACTGTACGGCGTGATGGCCTACATCACTTCGCAACGCACCCACGAGATCGGGATTCGGATGGCGCTCGGTGCGCAACGCTTAGATATGCTGCACATGATTTTCCGGCAGAGCTTCACGCTGGTGCTGACGGGTGTCGCCGTCGGAATTCTGGCGTCGCTCGGTCTCACGCGTTTGCTCGCCACGATGCTATATGGCGTGCAAGCCACTGATGTCGTGACCTACACCGGTGTCGTCGGCCTGCTCGTCGTGGCTGCGGCCCTCGCCAGCTACATTCCCGCCCGCCGCGCCATGAAGGTCGATCCGATGGTGGCGTTGCGGTATGAATAGGCGCGAGCTTGGAGCAACCGCTGTAGCCACGGCGCTCAGTCGCCGTGAACAACGCTCGGCGCCCCGACAAAGCGGGGCGGCTACAGCATTTTCCATCGTGGCCGCGGCATTTCTTTTATTCGCGCAAGGCGCTTTCGCCGTCGAACCGGTTGAGGAGATCGTCGAACAAAAGTATCCCAGCGATGGCGCTGTGACTTTGACTATCCGCAACACGGATGGATCGGTGCGCATTTACGGTGGGGACATCGCGGAGATTTCGATCCAGGCGATCAAGAAAGCTTACACTTCTGCGCGGCTGAAAGAAATTGTCGTGGACATAAAAGCCACGCGGAACAGCGTCGCGATCGAAACCATTTCCCCCCCGAGGAAAACCGGTTTCAGTCTAAGGGATCGCTCCGGAACGGTGGATTATATTATCACAGTCCCGCAGACAACTAAGATAACGCAGCTCGAGCTCATGAACGGTGAAGTCTTAGTCGAAGGACTGCGCGGAGGCAGCGCGACCGCGCACCTCGTCAATGGCTGGCTGTGCGGGCACAATTGTTTCGCCGATTTGAATTTCAGCATTGCGAATGGCCGCATCGATCTCGCCTATGATTGGTGGGACTCGCAGAAGTTCTCCGTGAAATCCTCGAGCCAGAACGCGAGCATCCGGGCGATTCTCCCGAGCGACGCCTCGGCGACGATCGCCGCGCAGGCCCCGACCGGCTGGATCGCGAACGGATTTGAAGCGAAGAAAAGCGCGCCGGCTGAGCCGCCACATGCGTTGAACTTCACACTTGGAACGGAACCGGAAGCGGCCTTCGAGATGAAGGCGGCAAATGGCAACATCCGGATCGATAAGATGTATTAGAGCGGCTGGTTGCTGCCAAGGAGCGGCGGTTTACAAACCGCCGTTGGGGGCGATTTGGAAATCGCCCTTCCTCGAAGGCGCTATGCACTATTTGGCGACTTTCGAATTTAATTCTTCCAACGCCTTATGATCCTGGTCGGCCTTCACGAGAAGGCCGAGACGGCGATAACATTGCTCCCGCTTCTGCAAGGCGACGACGTTCTGGCTTGTTTCCAGCGCGTGCGATAACGAATCGATGGCCGACAATGTTTCGCCGCGTTCCATTTCCAATTCGCCGCGATACTGCCAGGCGGTGGCAAAATTCGGATCCAATTCCGTGGCGCGTTTGATCTGCTGAAGCGCCTCCTGGGCATGTCCGAGTTTCGTGAGCGCATAACTCCATTCGGCGCAGGCGCCCGCCGATTTGGGATCGAGGCCTGCGGCCGTTTCCGCGTCTTGCGCGGCCAACGCCGGCTGCCCGATCTCGTTTAGTTGCCAGGCACGCGCGACGTACAGCTCCGCGTTATTCCGTTCCGCGGAAATTTCTGAATCGAGCCGGCCCATCGTTTCGAGAAATTCCGGCGTGAGCGCTTCGAGCCGAATAAGTTTCTGCACGGCGAGCTTCTCGCATTCATCCGCGCGCCCGAGATTGATCAGCGCGATCGCCTGGAACAGTTTTGGCCGCACCGCCCACGGGCCGTTTTTCGCCGCGGCCTCGCTGTCCTCGAGCGCCAGTTCAAAATCTCCGCAGCGCAGAAAAAGCAGGGCGCGATCGGCCAGCAATCCAGGATCATCCGGTGACACGGCCAGCCCCGCATCGAGCTCGCGAATGTCGGCCAGAGACCGCTCCAGTTGCTCGAAAAGTTTGCCAGCGCGCACGACTTCCGGATCGTCCGGCGACAGTTGCTCGGCACGATGCAAGTCCTCGAACGCCTCATGCCAGCGGTGCAGGCGGTGCGCGCACAACGCGCGGTTGATCCGCGCCAGCGCATTGTCCTGCGCGGCGATATAGGTGGTCCACGCGCTGTTTTCCTCCGCCCAATGTCGCTGCGACTTTTCGAGCCGCGCGACCTTTTCCAGAACGCGAAGGTTCTTCAAATCGACCGCCAGGACTTTCGACCATGACTGCACCGCGAGCGACGGCTCCCGTTGCTCGGCCGCGAGATCGCCCCGGTATTCCTCGAGATTTGACGATGGCTTTTTCACGGCGCGCTGCCATTCATCGAGACTCTGTTTCACGCCGGCGAGATCGCGCTCTCCGAATTCCGCCTGAACGAGTCGGTCCCAGATTCCATTATCCTGAGGATCCAATTTTAGAAGACGCCGCGCGAGCTCGCCGGCTTTTTTATAGGAATGTTCGTGCAACGCCTGGCGCAACTCGGCCCGCAGAGCTTTTTCTTCTTTCGTTGTGCGTTGACAGGCTGGGAGCGAAAAAGCGGTGACGAGCGCGAGGGATGCCAGGATCGCGCGAGCTTGACCTAAGAATGGAAAAGGCATTGGCTGAAGTTCGAGTTGGTCGGCAACGTAAACGTTAGTTGTCTTCCCGGCGTAATCGAAAATCGGAAATCCAACACTTAAAAATTACACCATGCCTTCGTTCGACATCGTTTCAGAAGTGGATCCGCAGGAAATTGATAACGCGCTCAATCAGGCGCGCAAGGAACTGGCGACTCGTTTCGATTTCAAGGGCACCACGGCGGAAATCGTGGCGGAGAAAGAGAAGATCACGCTCACCGCGGAAGACGCGTCTCGTTTGCGCGGCCTGCGCGAGATCGTCATCGGCAAATTGAGCAAACGGGGCGTGGATTTGCGGAATGTGGAGCAAGTAGAGCCCGCTATTTCGCCGCTCGGCCATGCCCGCCAGGAACTGAAGATTCAACAAGGTTTGGAGGGGGACAAAGCGAAGGAAATTATTCACGCGATCAAAGCGCAGAACTTCAAAGTCCAGAGCCAGCTCCAGGAGCGGCAGATTCGCGTGACCGGGAAAAAGCGTGACGATCTCCAAGCCGTCATCGCCTTCGTGCGCGGCCGCGATTTCGGCGTCGCGACGAACTTCAAAAATTTCCGCGATTAAGGGGATAGAACCGCGAATCATCGCGAATGGACGCGAATCTTAGTGTTTCTTCATTTGCGTTAATTCGCGTTGATTCGCGGTCGATTCACCGCAACGATTGCTTTCTGAAGTCAGGATCGTTCATCGTTGGGGCTAATTCATCCGCCCTGGACCGGCGGCATGATCGAGATTTCGTCGTTTAGTTGCAGTACGTAATCGCGACCGACAAATTCGACTCCCGCGGCGACCAGAATGCTTTTGTCCCACTCGCGTAATGCCTGGGTGCGCGAGTAAACCAGCTCGAGCAAATCGGCGACCGTCGATTTGTCCGGCACTTCCATCTCCATTCCCGGCACACCGGCCAAGTCCCGCAGGCGCGAGAAAAACTGCACGCGCACTTTCATCGGCATTCAGGCAGTGGCCGCGATTAAATCTTTCCGCAACACGCCGATGCAGGGAAGATTTCGATACCGTTCCATGTAATCCAGGCCGTACCCGACGACGAATTCGTCGGCGATCTGGAACCCCACGTAATCCGCGTCGACGTGACGGAGGCGCGTCTTCTTTTTTTCCAGCAGCACACAAATGCGGACGCTCTGCGGCCCGGCGGTTTCGATTTTCTCGCGAATGGTGGCGAGGGTCACGCCGCTATCGAGAATGTCATCCAGGAGGAGAACGTGCCGTCCGGCAATATCAGGCAGCGACACCTGGCGGAAGATCAGCTCACCGGTGGTCTTGGTTCCGCCGTGATAGCTGGCGACGCTGAGACAATCCAACTTCAACGGCAAAGGAATGCGCCGCAGCAAATCGGCCATCAGGATCACGCTGCCGTTCAGGATCGCGATGACCGTCAATTCGCGGTCGCGGTAATCGTGCGAAATTTTCGCCGCCAGTTCGTCGAGACGATGGTGGATCGTCGCTTCGTCGAAAAGAATCCGCTCGAGATCGGCCTGCATCGTTCACGAACTATCAGCGATCATCGCTTCGTGCGAAGCGAAAACTTGCGGGTGATTGCGGACGACGCGCCGAATTGCTAGCGTGCGCACAATGGCCGGGCTCGTTCATAACGAAAGTTTCGAAGTCCGGACGAAGGGCAAAGGGACCTATGAAGTCACCGAGGGAATCCAGGAGATTGTCCAGCGCAGCAAAATTTCGACCGGCACCGTGACCGCCTTCGTTCAGCACACGAGCTGTAGCCTCGTCATCATGGAAGATGCAGCGCCCGCGGCGCGGCGTGACCTGGAGAAGTTCTTCGAACGGCTGGTGCCCGAAGACGCGGATTATGAGCACGACGATGAAGGACCGGATGATAGCACTTCGCACATCCGCATGGCGCTCACCCGGACGAGCGAAGTGATCCCGTTGGCGAATTCGCGGATGCAGCTCGGGACCTGGCAGGGAATTTTCCTGTTCGAACACCGGCGGTCGCCGCACACTCGCAAGATTGTCGTGACGGTGATGGGCGAGTGATTTTGGTAGGGACGGCGCGCTGCGCCGTCCGCGATTTAGTAGGATAACGCGGACGCCGCAGCGCGGCGTCCCTATTTGTAAAGGGCGTCCACGAGCCGCAGCGACTTCTCGTTAGGCAGGAGCGATTGCTCCATCTGGTTCATGACGTACGCGAATGAGACCCCATTTTCAGGATCGGCAAAAGCATGACTACCGCCCGCGCCCGGATGCCCGAAGGCCAGTGATGACGGACCGAAAAGCCGCCGCGGAGCATCCGGCGGATCTTTCATGAAGCCGGCCGAAAATGCGGTTGGAATCTGAAACACGCGATCGACTCCGGAAACCAGCGTCGTCGTCATTTGCGCGATGGTTTCGCGCGCGAAGAAGCGGCGTCCGTCCAGCTCGCCGCCGTTCGCGAGCATCCCATAGAATTTTGCCAGGGACGAGGCGCTGCCGATTCCGCCAAACGAAACGATCGGTAACGCGCGGTTCTCCCGGCTGTTCATGGCGCTCACGGCATGCAGCCCGCGCGGGGAAGTGAACGTCTTGCGCGCGAGTGTTCCCGGTGTGGCGAGATCGCGGTAGAATTCCGCCGGCGCTGCCGTCCCGCCCGCCCTGGCCGCATAAGTTGTGGCGACGCGTCCCTGCTCCGAGTCGGGCAGGCCAATCCAGATGTCGAGCTCGAGAGGATCGCCGAGCGTTTTCCGCCAGTATTCGCTCACGGTGTTCCCGGAGAGCCGGCGCACGAGTTCATCGACCAGAAATCCGAAGGTGCGCGCGTGATAGCCGTGCGCCGTGCCCGGCGGCCAGAGCGGCGCCTGCTTTTCCAACGCTGCGATGACGGCGGGGTAATCGAGCACGTCCGCTGGCTCGTCGAGCGCGCACAGGCCAGCTTGATGGGAGAGTAATTGCGCGAGGGTGATTTCGCTCTTGCCGGCTTGCGCAAATTCAGGCCAGAACTCGGCGACGCGGCGCGTCAGCTCCAAGCCGCGCTCGTGCAGAAGATGCAGCAGACATGCGCTGGCCAAGCCCTTGGTCGCCGACCAGACGAGCACGATCGTGTCAGGAGTCCACGGTGTCTCGCGTTTCGAATCGCGAAATCCGCCGTGCAGATCGAGGATCGAATTTCCGTTTTGCCAGACGGAAACCGCGGCCCCGAGTTCACCGAAGCGGGTGAAGTTTTCCTCGAAAAGAGAAGCGAGGCGATCGAGTTCCACCGTCGAGCGTAGACCAAGGAGGGGCGGTTTCCAAACCGCCCACGTTTTAAGACGGCGATTTGGAAATCGCCGCTCCTTGGGGCTTCCAAACGTGCGGCGCCTTCGCTAGAATTCGGCATTCTCGGACCCTCAGAATGAATGAGCTGCGATTTTTCAATCCCTACGCTGATATCCGGCAGACGGAAAATCGCCTGCCTCATTGGCAGCAGGAAGGCGCGGTCTATTTCATCACATTCCGACTCGCCGATGGCGTCCCTGCCCGTTTGCGCGATCAATGGGAAGACGAACGCGATAATTGGTTACGTGTTCACCCCGAGCCATGGAGCTTCGAGATCGAGCGCGAGTATCATCAGCGTTTCTCCGGCGCTATCGAGCGCTGGCTTGATGAGGGCCATGGTGCGTGTCTGCTCCGTGGGCGCGATTGCGCGGAGATAGTGGCCGAAACGCTTCGGCATTTTGAAGGCAAACGTGTCGTTATGATCTCGGCGGTCGTGATGCCGAATCACGTGCACGCGCTCTTTGTGCAGAATTCGGAATGGCCGTTGGAAAAAATAATGCGCAGTTGGAAGGGCTTCACGGCGCGACAGATCAATAAGCTATTAGAACGATCCGGCTCACTGTGGCAGCGCGACTATTTCGATCGTCTCCTCCGCGATGAGAAACACTTCGCGAATTGCATCCGTTACATCCGCCGGAATCCCGAGAAAGCGCGCCTAGGTGGCGGTGAGTATATCCTTTACGAGAGCGAAACAGCTCGCGCGATTTGCTGACACCCAAGGAGCGGCGGTTTACAAACCGCCGTCTTAAACGTGGGCGGATTGTAAACCGCCCCTCCTTGATCAAATCACCGCGTGAAGCGCTTTGAGATCCGGATCTTTTTTGGCGAGGTCGCGGAAGGAACTGTCCATTTTGAAGCTGATCTGCAAATTCGCCTGGGCATCGCGCACGTTGCCAAGAAGCGCTTCGTAGCACCCCATGTTGTAATAATAAATCGGCTCCTTCAGGAGGGCGACCGGGCCGGTAATCAGAAGATGTTTCGCCTCCGCCGTCTTCCCGAGTTGGTGCAGGCAAAATCCCGCGTGCAAATATCCGGCCCCGGCATCGGGCGCGACCCGGCAAAGCTTTTGGCTGACGCGGAGGGCGAGGGTCCACTGTTTTTTCCGCATCAAATGATGGAGGCGAAGCTGAAGGACTTCCGGGCGGTTTTGGTAGCGCGCGGAGATTGCGTCGAGTTCGGCGAGGGACTCGCGCGTCATGCCCAGCTCTGCGTAGCCGCAGGCGGCCTGCAATTGCCATTCGAACTGCACGGTTTTCTATTTAGCAAATCGCTTGCCAAGGCGGTTGCGGGTCTAACGGAGTTTCCGGGCGGTAAACGCGGCGCCGGCGGTCAGAGACCGCCGCTACAGAAGAAGCTCCTCCAGCTCGGCCAGTCGCCGCTCGAAAAGGCGAAGCGCGCTTTCGATCGGGGCCGGGGTGGTCATGTCGACGCCGGCCGCCTGCAAAGTCTCGAGCGGGAACCTGGAGCCGCCTGATTTCAGGAAACTGAGGTAGGCCTGAACGCTGCCCGGCGTTTGCGCCAGGACCCGCTCCGCCAGCGCCACCGCGGCCGAGATCCCGGTGGCGTATTTGTAAACGTAAAACGCGTGGTAGAAATGCGGAATCCGCAGGCACTCGAGATCGAGTTGGGGATCGAGCACCACGCCGTCGCCGAAATAGGCGCGGAGCAAGCCGCGGTATTCGGTTTTGAAAATGTCGAGCGTCAATGCGTCGCCGCGTTCTTCGATGGCGTGGATGATTTTTTCGAACTCGGCGAACATCGTTTGGCGGAAGAGCGTTCCGCGCAAATCGTCGATCTGCCGGTTGATGATGTACGCGCGCATCTTTCGGTCGCTCGTGGTCTCGAGAAGATGATGGGTGAGAAGCTCTTCATTGAACGTGGAGGCGACTTCGGCCAGAAAGATCGGGTAATCGTAATCCTGGAAGGCCTGCGAGCGTTGGGCGAACCAGGTGTGCATCGAATGCCCGGCCTCGTGGGCGAGAGTGTAAACATCGGAAAAAACGTCGCTCTTGTAATTCATCAGGATGTAGGGCGGCGCGCCGAAACTGCCGGAGGAGAAGGCGCCGCTCCGTTTGCCCTTCGTTTCGTAACGATCGCACCAGCGGCCGCGCAGACCTTCGCTGAGCGCCGCGGTGTATTCCGGGCCTAACGGATCCAGCGCCGCGACCACTTTGCCGATCGCTTCATCGAAGATGACGTGCGATTCGATCTCGGGAACCAGCGGGACGTAGGTGTCGTAGTGGTGCAGCTCGTCCAAACCGAGAACCCGCCGGCGCAATTCATAATAGCGAAAGAGCGGCCCGAGATTTTTCCGGACCGCGGCGATGAGTCCGTCGTAGACCGCCGCCGGAACATCGTCGCGAAAGAGCGACGCCTCGAGAGCGGAAGGATAATTTCGGGCGCGGGCGCGGAAGACGTCGGCCTTCACCGAATACGACAGGGACGACGCGAGGGTAAACTGGTGATCCTGAAATTCCTCGTAGAATTGGTGGAAGGCCCGCTTGCGCAAGCCGTGGTCGCGCTTCACGAGAAAGGAGCTGAACGAACTTTGCGTGAGCGGTTTCTCGGCGCCCGCGTCGTCGACCAGGACGCCGAATTTCATGTCGACATCGGTCAACTGCGAGAAGGTGTCATCGTAGCCGTCGAGAGCGGAGCTTCCGAGCGCGAGGAGGCGCTCTTCCGGCTCGGAGAGAACGTGCGGCTTCATTCGCCGGATTTTTTTGAGCGCCGTTTTCCATTCGGCCAGCAGGGGATCTTTGAGGAACTGCTCGAACTTCTCATCCGGGATCGCCTGGATTTCCGGGCCGAGATAAGACGCAGCCTCGCTGATTTTGGTCAGCAAGTTTTGGAGCTGTCCCATCCGCGCCAGGTAATCCGGGTTCGCGCCATCTTCGGCGAGCTGAAGCGAAGCGAAGTGAAATAGTCGTTCGATTTTCATATCGAGCGACTTCTCGAATTCAAGGCACGCCGCGAGTGTTGCGGCTGATTCGCCCAGGCGGCCCTTCCATTCAGCAATTCTCGGATACGTCTGTTGAAGCCAGGAGAAGTCCTTAGTCCATTTATCAATGTGGCTAAAAAGATGAGTGAGATCCCATTTGTCGGAATCGGGAAGGTCGGCGCGCGTGAGAATTTTTGCGGTGGTCATTCGGAAGAAGGGGAAAACGTCCAACGGCCTGCCCTGAGCGCAAGTCGAATGGGTCCAACGCCCAACGTCCAACGTCGAATTGAAGAGGTCTGGTAGCGGCGGTCTATGACCGCCGATCATCGCGTCAAATTGTGCGTCGCCGGATGCCGTGCGATCAATCGCATCGCTTTGCGCAGCAATCCGATTCCCGGCGGGATGCGATGCCACGGTGAGGCGCCGGAAGGATGAGGCAGTGGAATCAGATCGAAGGCGCGTCGTTTGTCACGAATTCGGAAGGAGCGACCGACGACTTCGTCCAGCTTCTCGAATGCGAGAAACTGCGCGATGGCGAGTTTTCCGACGGGAACGATCAGCTCCGGTTGCAAGAGATCGATCTCATCGTTCATCCAGTTCGAGCAATTTCTGATCTCGTCCGGCGCGGGAACCCGATCGCCGCCAGCGGGCGTTTTGCCTGGAAAACACCGGCAGACGGCGGCGAAGTAAATCTGCGAACGCACCTCGGCCTCGGTCATGTGACAAAATTCCTCGAACCAACCGAAGAGAGTGCGCCCGGCAGTCCAGGCGAACGGCTTCCGCAGGACCGGCTCTTTCACGCCGGGCGCCTGGCCGATTAACATCACCTTGCTGAGAACGGGTCCGCCAGAAACGGGTGGCGGCACCATGCGCGGACAGCGCCGGCATTGGAGCAGGCGCGCGACATGTCGATCGAGCAGTTGCTGTTTGCGAGACGGCCGGCTCATTGCAACTGCGGTGGCCGTCAGCGGCGAAAGAATGACATAATCAGAGTGAGCACCACGCTAATGACGATGCAGGTGACGATCGGGAAGTAGAACGTGGAGCTTCCGCGTTCGATGCGAATGTCACCAGGCAAACGTCC
>Ga0209118_1000313_pt1 | contig 28638 bp, 22 predicted proteins | sample BlaSpr_A8_Ref_M1_FD_187988 | JGI IMG/M metagenome (GOLD analysis project Ga0209118, IMG submission 187988) | Forest soil microbial communities from Thunder Bay, Ontario, Canada - Black Spruce, Ontario site 2_A8_Ref_M1 (SPAdes) (version 2) | ecosystem: Environmental > Terrestrial > Soil > Boreal... | reverse complement strand
GGCAGGCGAAGGTCGACGGCGCGCATGGCGCCGATCACCACCCCCGACACCGGCGCCCCGGCCGGCGGCCGGCTGGCCAGCTCGCCGCGCGCCTCGGCGCTCAGGTAGGGCGCCAGCGCGTCGAGCTCCTGGCGGTTGGCCCGCGACTCGTGCGCCTTGGCGTAGAGCGCGTAGGCGAAGTCCTCGAACAGCACCACCGAGAACTCGGAGTCGAGGCCGCGGATCGCGTCGAGGTCCTGAGACGGCGGCGCGCCGGGCGGACCCTGGCCGGCGGGAGGCGCGGGCGGACCGCCGCCGCCACGATTCTTGTTGATCAGGTAAAGGACGATCAGCACGACGACGATGATGACCACCAGCATGAAGCAGCCGCCGATGCCGCAGCCGCCGGCGCCGAGCAGCGGCCCGCCGCCGACGCGCGGCGACGAGCCGAAGGAGCCGCCGCCGCGGGAGCTGCCGCCCGAGTAGGTGTGGCCGCCGCCGGGCCGGCCCCCGGAGTATGTATGGCCGCCGCCGGGACGGCTGGACGCGAGGTGCATGCCGCTCGCGGAATGACTGCTCGAGGAATGGCCCGAGTAGGTATGGCCGCCGCCGGGACGGCGAGCATCCGCCTGGCCGGCGGCGACCAGCAGCAGGAGGGCGGCGCTGGCGACGACGAGCCGGCCGCGGCTCCGCGGCGCCGACGAACAAGGAGTACCGTGGCTGGCAATCCTCGGAGCCGCTGCCGCCCGTCGCCGATCGCCGTGCTCGTTGCTGGTCAGCCGCGGCTCCGCCGGTCGCCAGTCGCGGTGCTCGCTGGTGGTCGGGTGGCGGACGCTCATGCCGTGCAAGATCTCCTGGACGCGGGAAGCGGAACGGCGCCCATTGTAGACGAGCGGGCCTGCGGCCGGGGAGAATCCGCGGGTATGACCGCAGCCCAGGGCGCCGGGAGCGCCATCGCCGGTTTGCCGCCCGCCCTGCCCCGGGCGCGCGTGCCGCGGGTGGATCGGGACGGTGCCGCGCCGCCAGGGCTGGCAGGCTTTCCGTGGGCGCGGGCCGCCACTCTCGGTCGGTTCGTGCTGGCGAGCGGCAGCGCCGCCGCCGAGCAGCCGACCATCGTGCGCATCGGTTGGGACGCGCGCGCTCTCTACATCCGCTTCGAATGTACCGACAGCGACGCCTGGGGGACCTGGCGCCGCCGCAATGATCCCATCTACCTCGAGGAGGCCGTCGAGGTGTTCCTGGCGCCGGGGATGGACGATCCGCGGCGTTACTGGGAGCTCGAGGTGAGCCCGCTAGGCGTGCTGTTCGCCGCGCGCATCGAGAACCCGACCGGCCGCCGCGCCGACCTCTCGGCCGACACGTCCTGGGAGTGCCAGGGCCTGGAGTGGCAGGCGGAACCGGCCGGCACCAGCCAGGACTGGTGGGCGGCGCTCGCCATCCCATGGAGGGCGCTCGCTGGCCGCGAGGGGGAGCCCGCCAGGCTGCCGCGCCGCTGGCGCGCCAACTTCTACCGCATCGAGCGCCCGCGCGGCAGCCCGGCGGAGCTGAGCTGCTGGTCGCCGACCATGACCGACCCGCCAGACTTCCACCGCCCGGACCGCTTCGGCGTGCTCGAGCTGCGCTGACTCATCCCGGCCGGATGGGATTCCCGGAAGACGTGCTTAGACGGCGGCCCCCGGCTCGAAGTCGAGCGCGTAGCGGCCTGCCCCGTCGAGGTAGTACTTGAGCAGCCCGCCGAGGATGGCGATGTTCTTGAGGATGTTCACCATCTGCTCCTGCTTGGCGTTGGCGTCGGCGGCGTGGCCCAACAGCGCGCCGTGGATGAGGACGGTGGCGAGGATCACGAAAATGATCAGCGCCAGGGAGGCCCAGCGCACCCGGTAGCCGAGCAGCAGGCACAAGCCGCCGCCCAGCTCGAAAAGGATCGCCAGCGTCAGCCACAGACCCGGCGCCGGCCAGCCAAGGCTCGCCAGGAAGCCACTGACGCCGGCGAAGCCGGTGGTCTTCATGAAGCCGGAGAGGATGAAGATGAGGGCCAACAGGAAACGTGAGATCCACGAAAGGTGTGCGTTCATGCTTTTCTCCTCATGGTCGGACAGCTCTCTTGGTATTGCACCAACCTGACTCGTCAAGCCGCCGGGAAGGCCGGTCCGCCACGCTCCGTCACTTGTCGGTCTCGCCGTAGATCTCCTCGCAGATCCTGGACAGCTCGCGGCAGTCCTTCTCCGGCACTCGCGCGGCGAATTCGCGCTGCAGCTCCATGAGCCGCGGACCGATCGTCTCGAGCAGCTCGAGGCCCGCCGCCGTGATACGGCTGATCGACAACCGCCGGTCGCACTCGCTGCGGTCGCGCTCCACCCAGCCGCGCTTCTCGAGCCGATCGACGAGGCGGGTGACATCCGGTGCCCGCTCGATCATCCGGCGAGCGATCTCGCAGCGCGAGTGCCCCTCGGGATGGACGCCACGCAGGATGCGCAGGACGTTGTACTGGCTCGCCGAGAGGCCGAGCTCCGCGCACAGCCGCTCGGTGCGCGCGCGCAGGTGGTCGGCGGCGACCAGGAGGTTCAAGAACGCCTCCTGTGCGGGACTCTCGAAACGGGTCTGTTGGATGCGGTTGCGGAGCGCGGCGCCCATGGACCGAGTTATAGCACCGGACGGAGCGTGTTGCAACACATATCTTTGGCCAAGCGCTCCGGAGCTCCGGACCCCTGCTCCGGGACCCCTGCGCCCGGCGGCTACTCCTCCGCGAAGATGCCTTTGTAGAGCAGGCCCGCGGCCAGGCCGCCCATCGCAGGCCCGGCGAGATAGACCCAGAGGTTGTCGTAGATGCCGGTCGCTATCGCCGGACCCAGGGTCCGCGCCGGGTTCGCGCTGGCGCCGGTCAGCGGTCCCGCCATCAGGATGCAGAAGGTCAGGGTGAGCCCGATCGCCAGGCCGCCCGGGATGGTCGCCTTGCCGCTGATGCCGGCATTCATCACCGCATTGGCCAGGAAGAAGGTGATGAGGGCTTCGACGAACAGCCCCACCGCCGGGGTCACCGTGTAGGGCGTGCCGTGGAGGTCGAGGTTCTGGGCGAGCCGGGTGGCGCCCAGGCCGGTGGCGGTGCCGCCGAGCACCCAGCGCAACGCCAGCGCGCCCAGGATGCCGCCGACCAGTTGCACGGCGATGTAAGCGACGGCGCGCACGGCGTCGATCTTGCCGGCCACCCAGACGCTCAGGGTCACCGCGGGATTGATGTGAGCGCCGGAGATGTGGCCATAGGCATAGGCGAAGCCGACCACCACCAGGCCATGAGCGAGAGCGACGCCGACCAGGTGGGTGGACAGCGCCACGCTGCCGGCGCCGATGAAGATCAAGGCGAAGGTGCCGATGAGCTCGGCCACCAGCGAGGTCGAAAGCCTGCTGTACATCGGAAGCCCTCCTAAAGCGATCGAGGATTGCCGGCTGCCGCTCGCAGCAGGGCAAGTAGTCTACATGGCCTTCCGCGCCGCCGGACGCGGGGTACAATCCGCCGCCATGGCATGGCTGCGGCGGAAGTTCCGCCTTACTGCCTGCGCTACGTCGGGCGGCTGAGCCGCCAAGATAGGTCCGGGGGACCTGGCGCAGCTGATCGGCCCTCTCGGCCGCATCACCGGGCGGGACGAGAGGGTACTGGTCGGACCGGAGACGGCCGACGATGCCGGAGTCTTCCTTCTCGACGGCCACGCCCTGGTGGCCACCGCCGACTTCATCACCCCGGTCTGCGACGACCCTCGACGCTTCGGCCGGGTTGCCGCGGCCAACGCCCTCTCCGACGTCTACGCCATGGGCGGCGTGCCGCTGTTCGCCCTCAACCTCTGCTGTTTCCCCGAGGCCGAGGTGCCCGACGGAGTCTTCGCCGCCATCCTCGAGGGCGCCGCGGCGGCGCTCGGGGAGGCGGGGGCGGCCTTGCTCGGCGGGCACACGGTGCGCGATCCCGAGCTCAAGTTCGGGCTGGCGGTGATCGGCGAGGCCGCGAGGGACCGGCTGCTCACCAATGCCGGCGCCCGCGCCGGCGACCGCCTGGTGCTCACCAAGCCACTGGGCACCGGAGTGCTGATCAACGCCTTCAAGTTCGACAAGCTAGACGAGGCCGGATTGGAGCCCGCCTTGCGCGAGATGGAGCGGCTCAATGCCGTGGCCTCTCGCCTGGCGCTGGCGCACGGTGCCGCGGCGGCCACCGACGTCACCGGTTTCGGCCTGGCCGGCCACGCTCTCTCCATGGCCCGCGCCTCGGGAGTCGGCCTGCGCGTGGAGCTGGCGCGTCTACCGGTCCACGACGGCTTCTACCGGCTGGCGGCGAGCGGCGTCAGCACCGGCTGCACCGATGCCAACGCGCGCAACGTCGCCGAGGCCCTCGCCGACCTGGCCGGCCTCAACGCGGTGCAGCGCGAGGTCCTCTTCGACCCGCAGACCTCGGGAGGGCTGCTGCTGACCCTGCCGCCGGCCTCGGCGCCAGCGCTCCTCGAGGCGCTGGCCGCCTCGGGCCACCGCGCCGCCGAGATCGGCGAGGTGGTCGCCGGGCCGCCCCGCCTCGAGATTGTCTAGCCCGGCACGCCCGGCATCGAGGCTCTTGCATTCCGTCGGGGGCGGTGCCATACTCTCAACTACATTCTGCGCGTTATGGATTGGACTCAAAGACACACTCCCTCTGTAATTTCTCCGCAGCACCAAGCCGATCAGTGCGCACGAAACACCTTGTAGATCCCGTAAGAACCGCGAACCCATAATCCACCCCTCCGCCGAAACGATAGGAACGTCTGGGATTCATGCGGGTGGGCAGGGTAAAGAGGAGGATCGGACCTGGGTGCCGAGTCATGCCTCGCTAGCGGGTGAGCTGGATCAATGGAGACTATCCTCCCCTGGCTGTCAGGTGTGGGGGTGGGGGGTGCCGCAATGATCGCGGCGACGAACAACAACCCGTTTCAAGGAGCAAAAGTATGCCCGAGCAAGGAACCGTGAAGTGGTTCAACGACGCCAAGGGGTACGGCTTCATCGTGCGTGAGCGAGGCGCGGACGTCTTCGTCCATCACGCCTCGATCATCGCCGAAGGATTCCGCACCCTGAACGAGGGGGACCGTGTCTCCTTCGAGGTGGTCGAGGGGCCCAAGGGCCTGCAGGCGAAGAACGTCGTCAAGATTTCCTGACCACTTCCGCGCCCATAGATCCCGCGCCCTGCCGGTGATGGTGCCGACGGGGCGCAGCCGCCGCCTCTTCCAGCCGGGCGGCCCGCGGAGCGATTGCGTTCGAGCGCTCCGGCGACCGTCCGAGCGATCACTCCCGGGCGTCTTTCCCGGCGAGCCTTCCTCGTCCCTTCCAGCGCTCTTCTTAGCCCTCATCGCTCTGCGGCGATCCCGAGCCATGAACCCGGGCGGCGCACACACCGTTGGGGGCCTACTTACAGCATCTATCGGATCGCCCCCGCATCCCCTCGATCCCCTTCCCACCCTCCGGGGGGAAGGGGACGCCCCCTCCCTCCCCCTCATGTTGGGGAGTTTCCGCTTGTGTCACTCGCCAGACGGCGACGCCGCGTTCGGCGCCGGCCGGCACCAACCAGGGCACCGGCGCGCCCGGGCCGAGCAGTTGGCGCGGTCGAGAGCGCAAGTCCACTTGCCCGATCACCAGATAGGCCACGCCAGCCCGCCGCAGGAGCGGCCGCAACTTCGCGTAGTAGAGCTCAAGCCGGACGGTCTCCGGCCCGAACGCGTCGGGAAGCGCGACGTAACGATGCCGCAGGTATCGCCCGAGGAAAGGCGATGAGCCGCCGAGCGCCACGCCGGCCGGCAACTCGGCATCCAGGCGCCGCAACAGCTCGACCTCGACGTAGGGATGGCGAGCGGCGAAGGCCGGCAAGCGGTAGACGAAGGTCTTGACCGCCAGCAGCAGCACCGCGGCCGCGCCGATCGCGGTCAGGAGCGGCCGCCAGCGGCGGCGGCCGAACGCGCCGGCGGCGGCTGCGCCGCGGGCGTCCGGCGCCTCGCCCCAGGGCGCAAAGGCCAGGGCATAGGCGCCGGGCAGCAGCAGCAGCAGCAGCCGTCCCCAGGTGAAGAAGGCGAACGCCGTCGCGACGAGAAAGGTCAGGAGCGCGAACAGCAGCCAGACCGGTTCCCGGCCTTCCCGGAGGTGCCGGGCTTCCCGAGGTGGTCCGAGCCACCGCGTGCCGCGCGGCGCCACCGCCCAGAGCGCTCCGGCGGCAATCAGCAGGACGTGGGCCCAGGTGCCGAAGAGCTGGGCCGCTCCCGCGGCGGCGAAGCGCCAGAGCTCGGCCAGCCCGCCGCGCAGCACCGCCGAGGGATCGTGCGCCACGACCGCGGCCAGTGAACGGAATGGCACCCGCTCGAGGTAGGACCAGTCGGGCCAGCCGTAGAGCTTCAGGGCAAGGTTCTTCCAGTTCTCGTCGTAGAAGGGATTGCCGAACTGGGCGTAGCGCAGCGCCCAGTGCGGCAGCAGGACCAGGACGGCGGCGGCGGCCGCCATCGCGAGGTGGCCGAGGCGAGGGAGACGGCCACCGCGGCCTGTCGCAGGCGCAGCTGGTGCCGGCGGTGCCGGCGCTGCGGGCGGCGCCGCCGGCGCCGCCAGGAGCCAGGCGGCGATCAGCGCCGGGACCAGGAACAGGGCATTCGCCCGGGTGAACGCGGCGAGCCCCAGCGTCAGGCCCGCCGCCAGGGCCGGCGCCGCCGCCGGCGCTCGCAGGTAGTGGAGGCCGCCCAGCAAGCTCGCGGCCGCCAGCGCCGCGAACAGCATGTCGGTGGTGACGTGCTGGCCGATGGTCCAGAGATTGGGGTTGACCGCGGCCAGCGCCATGGCCCAGCCCCCCGCCGCGGCGCCCGCCAGCCGCCGCCCGTAGGCGAAGGCCAGCCAGGCGAGACCAGCCGCGGCCAGGTTCGACAGCAGCCGCGCGGCAGCGAAGGGTCCGCCGGTCAGCGGCGCCAGCGCCGCCGTCAGCAGCGGGTAGAGCAGTGGCCGGTAGGGGTCGCGCGGCAGCGAACCGGACAGCAGCAGCTCCGCCTGCCCGACGTAGCCGTCACGCTCAGCGGTGCCGGCTTCCTCGACCCAGTGGACGCGAGACCCGTAGAGCGCCAGCGCCAGGAGCAGTACGCCGGCCGCGACCGCCGCAATGACCGCGATGGTCGCCGTCGGGGCCACGCGGTCCGCGGTAGTGGCGCCGGCCTGCCGGGCGGCGGGAGCCGCCGTCACGGTCGCGCCGGCGGCGGGCTCGGCGGCGAAGCGGTGTCGCGCGGCAGCTCGATCACCACGTCCTGCCGGCGCACCAGGCCCAGCTCCTCGCGCGCCAGCCGTTCCAGCGTCGCAGGATCGCCGCGCAGGCGGTCGATGCGGCCGCGCAAGCGATCGATGCCGGTGCGGGTCTCTTCAATCCGGAATTCGAGCTGCTTCTCATGGGCCCTGGCCGCGGTGAGGTCGCGGTAGCTCTTCAGGCCGGCGGCGCCGAGCAGGACGACGAAGAGCACGACGGCCGCCAGCAGCACCGGGCGCGAAGAATCGGCACGGGCGGGGCCCCGCGCTGTCCCCGGATCCTTCAAGCCGGCCAGCGCGGGAAGGCGGCGGCCCCTGGATACGAGGCGACGCCCTCCAGCTCCTCCTCGATGCGGAGCAGGCGGTTGTACTTGGTCACCCGGTCGCTGCGGCAGGGAGCGCCGGTCTTGATCTGGCCGCAGCGGGTCGCCACCGCGAGATCGGCGATCGTGGTGTCGGCCGTCTCGCCGGAGCGGTGCGACATGACGTTGGCGTAGGCGTGCGTCTTGGCCAGCTCCACCGCGTCCAGGGTCTCGGTCAGGGTGCCGATCTGATTGACCTTGACCAGCAGGGCGTTGGCGAGGCCGCCGGCGATGCCGCGCGCCAGGATCTCGGGGTTGGTGACGAAGAGATCGTCGCCCACCAGCTGTACGCGGCGTCCGAGCTCGGTGGTCAGCTCTTTCCACCCTTCCTGGTCGTTCTCGGCGAGACCGTCTTCGATCGACACCAGCGGGTAGGCATCCAGCCACTCGCGATAGGCGGCGATCAGGTCGGAGCTGCCGAGATCGCGGCGACCCTCGCCGGGGAGATCGTAGCGCACCCGGTCGGACCTCGAACCGGAGGCCTGCCCGGACGACTTGCCGCCGGAGCGGCGCTTGTCGCCGCCGGCGCTGGTCAGCTCGCTGGCCGCGACATCGAGCGCCAGCGCCACCTGGCGCCCGGGCTTGTAGCCCGCCTTCTCGATCGCTCGCATCAGCAGGTCGAGCGCCTCCCGATTGCTCGGGAGGTCCGGCGCGAAGCCGCCCTCGTCGCCCACCGCGGTGACCAGGCCGCGCTCCTTCAGCACCCCTTTCAGCGAGTGGTAGACCTCGACGCCGGCGCACAACGCCTCGGCGAAGCTCTCGAAGCCGAGCGGCACCAGCATGAACTCCTGGACGTCGACCGAGTTGTCGGCGTGGGCACCGCCGTTGAGCACGTTGAGCATCGGCACTGGCAGCACTGTGGCGCCCGGCCCGCCGAGGTAGGAGTAGAGCGGCAGACCGGCGGCGTCCGCCGCCGCCTTGGCGACCGCCAGCGATACCCCGAGCACGGCGTTGGCGCCGAGGCGGCTCTTGTCCTCGGTGCCGTCGAGATCGATCATCGCGCGATCGATGCGCGCCTGGTCGCGCGCGTCCATGCCCTGCAAGCGCGGAGCGATCTCCTCGTGGACGCCGGCGACCGCCTTGCGCACCCCTTTGCCGCCGTAACGCTTGCCGCCGTCGCGCAGCTCGAGCGCCTCGCGGCTGCCGGTGGACGCGCCGGAAGGCACCGCCGCCCGCCCGGCGCCACCGCCCGCCAGCACGCACTCGACCTCGACCGTCGGATTGCCGCGCGAGTCCAGGATCTCGCGCGCCACGATCTCTTCGATGCTGAACATGCCCTCTCCTCCGGCTGGCGGCGGCGTGCGGCGTGCGCTCGATGCCTCAAGGTTAGCCGTAAACGCCTGTCGTCTCAAGCGGAGGCGAAAATCTGCCTGATGAGGGGGAGGGACGGAGCGCGCGGTTTCATGGCGCGGGGCCGCCGTAGTCAAGGTTGTGCTGGCGGCGGCTCAGTGGTCGAGATAGCCGACCGAGCGCAGGCGCTGCTCGGCCTCCGTGGCGCGGCGCACGCCGGCGGCGGCCCCGCCGCCTTCGGTGCGCGCCAGCCAGTCGGCGAGGGCGCCGCGCAGGCGCTGGAAATCGCGCCGCCGCAGCGCGAGCACGTCCCGCGTCTCGCCGGGGTCGGCGGCGAGATCGTACAAGGCGAAGTGCCCGGTGCCGAGGTCGTGCACCAGCTTGAGGCGCCCATCCGCGACGCTGCGCAGAGCGCCCTGGGCGGACCACTGATAGCTCGGCGTCAGCGGCAGTCCCAGGACGGCGGTCCGCAGGCTGCGCCCCTCGAAAGCGGCGCCGGGCGGACCGGCGGCGCCGGACGAGCGCGCGTCACCGCGCGCGCCGGACAAGTGCGCGTCATCGCGCGCGCCAGACAACTGCGCGTCGTCGCCAGCGCCTCCGGATGCCTGCGCGCCGTCGCCGGCGGTCAAGAGAGCGAGCACCGTCGGCACGATGTCGAGGTTCGACACCGGCTCGGCGACCACGCGCGGGTGCGCACCGGGAACGCGCAGCAACAGCGGCGTGCGGATGGTGGTGTCGAACAGGTTGTGACAGTGCTTGACGTCGCCGTGCTCGAGGAACTCCTCGCCGTGATCGGCGGCGAAGACGACGATCGCATCGTCGAGGAGACCGGCGGCGCGAGCGCCGGCGAGCAGCCGCCCGAGCTGCGCGTCGAAGAAGGAGATCTTGTCGTCGTAGAGATCGACCAGGTAGCTCAGGTCCGCCGCGGTCACGCCGGGATCCGGCCCGTGCCTGTAGAGCCAGGCGGCAATCGGATTGGGATCGCCCTTGCGCACGAAGTCTTTCGCCGGCTGGCCGAGCGCGAAGCGGCGCCGGTAGCCGCCCGGAGGGGCGTAGGGGCCATGCGGGTCGAGGTAATGCAGGTAGAGGAAGAGCGGCCGCGGATCGTGGGCAAGGTGCGGCAGCGCCTGGTCGGTGACGCAGTCGGCGGCCTTCCAGACGCAGTCTTCCTGAAAAGTGTCGAAGCCGCGCCCGAAACCGCCGCGGGGGTTGAAGCGGCCCGGGCTGTTGCGCACGATCGGGCTCGCCGAGACGGCGTGGGTGCCGAAGCCGCGGGCGTGCAGCATCTCCGCCAGGCCGGGAATGCCCGCCGGCAAGCCCATGGCGCCGTCGGGCTGGCCGAGGAACGCCGCGCCGCACCGCGAGGTCAGCATCGAGTTGACCGACGGGAAGGTGCACGACGCCTGGCTGCGAGCGTTCGCGAACAGCACCGAATCCCGCCCCAGGGCGGTCAGGTTCGGGCTGGTGTCGCGACGGTAGCCATAGAGCGGCAGGTGGTCGGCGCGCAAGGTGTCGACCAGGATGAAGATCAGGTTGTGCGCCGGCGGCAGCGCCGGCGCCGCAGACCTCGAGCGGGCGCAGCCCGCGGCCGCCGGCAGCAGCAGCGCGACCGCGCCGAGCAGCGCCGATGGCCCGCTAATCCGCAAGATGATTCAGGAACTCGCGCTGGATCAGCGCTTCGAACTGCGCCAGCTGCTCGGGCCGCGGCTCTCCCTTGCACGCCTCGACGATGATCACGTGCGGCAGCTCGGGGGCGTCGCCGTAGGTCTCGTGGCGCTCGATGCCGCGGAAGTACGGCAGCTCGCTCTCGCCGTAGGCGCACCAGCGGACGCCGGCGAAGCCGCAGGCGGCGAGCGCCTCGCCGAGCATGTCGCGGTTCCACAGGAACTGATGGCGCCAGCCGTGAAAGGCGCGGTTGAGCTGCAGTGCCGCGGCGCGCTTCAGCTCGGGGTCGCCTTCGAGCCGGTAGTGCGTCGCCCACACCCAGTCGAGGTTCGGCGTGGACAGCCGGATCCAGCCGTGGCGCCCGAGCACCCGCCAGGCCTCGCGCAGGAAACTGACCGCGAGGTCGATCCGCAAGTGCTCGATGAAGTGCTCGGCGAAGATGGCCTCGATGTTGGAGAACTGCAGCCCCTGGGTGACGTCGGCCACCACGTCGACGCCCGGCAGCGCCTGGGCGTCGATGTTGACCCAGCCTTCCAGGCGCTCGCGCCCGCTGCCGACGTGCAGACGCGTGCGGGGCTTGCGGATGAGCTGCAGGACCATGGGAGGGAGGTCGGCGCGCGGCCTGGACATCGGCACATCGGCACATCGGCACATCGGCACATCGGCAGTAGGCGCCGCGAGTGCCGGTGCGCCGCGGCGCGCCTACCGGCGGCGGCGGTGGAGTCTAGCACGCGCTCGCCGCCCGCGTCAGACCGCGGCTGCGCGCGGCGCTGCGGCCTTGACCGGCGCGGCTGCAAGCGGCGCCGCGGCCGTTCCCTGAAGCATGGGGGCGGCATCGAGCGCCGGATAGTCGACGTAGCCCTTGGCGCCGCCGCCGTACATCGTGGCGCGATCGGGCAGGTTCAGCGAGGCCCCGACGGCGAAGCGCCGCGGCAGGTCGGGGTTGGCCAGGAACTTGATGGCGAACGACGCGGCGTCGCCTTCGTCGTTGCGCAGCGCGGCTTCGGCGCTGTCACGATCGAGGCCGCCATTGATCACCAGCGGCCCGCCGAAGGCGCGGCGCAGCGCCGGCGCGAGATAGGGCTGCCCGTCCGCGACCGGCCGCGCCTCGACCACGTGCAGGTATGCCAGTCCGAGCTCGCCCAGCGCCGCCGCCGCGTGCGAGAACGTCGCCAGCGGGTCGCCGTCGTGCATGTCGTTGAAGGCGCTGATCGGCGACAGGCGCACTCCCACCCGGCCGCTGTCGCCCCAGGCCTCGCACACCGCCGCGGTGACCTCGAGCAGGAAGCGCGCGCGGTTGGCCGGCGAGCCGCCATAGAGGTCGGTGCGGGTATTGCTGCCGGAGCGCAGGAACTGGTCGATCAGATAGCCGTTGGCGCCATGAATCTCGACGCCGTCGAATCCGGCGTCGCGGGCGCGGCGCGCTCCCTCTGCGAACTGGGCCACCACGCCAGGGATCTCTTCGCCGGCAAGCGCCCGGGGCGTGACGAACGGTTGCGGGCCTGCCAAGGTCATCGCCTGGCCTGCCGGCGCAATGGCCGATGGCGCGACCGGCAGCGCTCCCTCCGGCTGCAGGCCGGGATGCGAGATGCGGCCGACGTGCCAGAGCTGCAGGAAGATGCGGCCGCCGGCCTGGTGCACGGCGCGGGTGACCAGCCGCCAGCCCGCCACCTGGTCGTCGGTGTGGATCCCCGGCGTCCCCGGATAGCCTACCCCTTGCGGGCTCACCTGTGTCGCCTCGGTGATGATCAACCCGGCCGTGGCGCGCTGCGCGTAGTAGGTGGCGTTGATCTCCGTCGGCACGTTCCCCGCCGCCGCGCGGTTGCGGGTCATGGGGGCCATCAGCACCCGGTTGGGCAGCTCCAGCGCTCCGAGCCGCACCGGCGAGAACAGCCGCGGGGTCGGAGTGGAATCCTCGGTCGTCATCTGGGTCGTCCTTTCTGGTTCACCTGCGTACGGTTGGCCCGGGCACTGTGCTGGAGGGCCCGTCCGCCGAGAGGGCCGAGAGCTGCCCAGGGCCGGCGGCGCTGTCGGGGGGTCTCTCGCGAGCCCGCCATGAGTTTGACAGCCCAACGGCGATATGCCACCATGCACCTTCGCCTCCGCCGGTAGGAGGCGGCTGGAATGACGCGGGGTGGAGCAGCCTGGTAGCTCGTTGGGCTCATAACCCAAAGGTCGCAGGTTCAAATCCTGCCCCCGCAACCAACACGAGATCTGCCGATCAGGCTTTAGAGAGGTAGGGCGGCGAGAGCTTCCCTGCCTCTTTTTGTTGTCTGCCCCCCATGGCTCTGATCGTTCTGATGGTCTTGATGGTGCTGCCCGTTTCGCCTGCTCGCTCTGACCGTCCTAGCCTGGCTCAGATCGGCAGTCGGCAAGCCGGCGGCTGTAGGGGCCAGGGGGATGGAGGGGCGTGCCGTTGCCGGGGTGCGGGAGGCGATGAGCATCAGTGACTGACGGCAAACAGGAGCGTGAGCCCGTCGACGGGTCGCTCTCGGAGAGGGTCCGCAGGACCGTGTTGGGGGCGCCGCGCGACGTCACCGACACCTCCCAGCTTCACAAGATGTCGCTGATCGCCTTCCTGGCCTGGGTGGGGCTGGGAGCGGACGGGCTGTCGTCGTCCGCGTACGGCCCGGAGGAGGCGTTCCGCACGCTTGGCGTGCACACCTACCTGGCGATCGGCCTGGCGATCGCCACCGCCCTGACCGTCCTCATCATCTCCGCTTCCTACAGCAGCATCATCGAGCAGTTCCCGACCGGCGGCGGCGGCTACGTGGTGGCCTCCCACCTGCTCGGGCCGCGCATCGGCGTCGTCTCCGGCTGCGCCCTGGTGGTCGACTACGTGCTCACCATCACGGTGTCGATCGCCTCCGGCGGCGACGCCATCTTCAGCTTCCTGCCGCGGCATTTGCACCACCTCAAGCTGCCGTCGGAGTACCTGGTCATCGCCCTGCTGATCGCCCTCAATCTGCGCGGCGTGAAGGAATCGATCAAGGCTCTGCTGCCCATCTTCCTGGTCTTCCTGGTCACCCACGCCCTGCTCATCGGCTGGTCGGTGCTCGGCCATCTGCCGGAGGTGCCGATCGTGGCTCACCAGGCGTCGCAAGGTTTCCACTCCGGCCTCGCCACCCTGGGACTGGGCGGCATGGCGCTGCTGCTGATGCGCGCCTACGCCTTGGGCGGCGGCACCTATACCGGCATCGAGGCGGTGTCGAACGGGCTGCAGATCATGCGCGAGCCGCGGGTCGAGACCGGCAAGCGGACCATGCTCTACATGGCGCTCTCGCTGGCGCTCACCGCCGGCGGCATCCTCGTCGGCTACCTGCTGCTCAACGCCCACCACGTCGAGGGCAAGACGATGAACGCCATCCTGGCCGAGAACGTCTTCGGCACCTGGCGCATCGAAGGGATGCCGCTCGGTTACTGGCTGGTGCTGATCACGCTGATCTCCGAAGGGCTGCTGCTGATCGTCGCGGCCCAGGCCGGGTTCATCGACGGGCCGCGGGTGATGGCCAACATGGCCACCGACTCCTTCTTTCCTCACCGCTTCGCCGCCCTCTCCGAGCAGCTGACGATGCAGAACGGCGTGCTGTTGATGGGTGCGGCGGCGCTGGGAATGCTGTTCTACACCCAGGGCAACATCCAGGTCCTGGTGTTCATGTACTCGATCAACGTGTTCCTCACCTTCACCTTGTCGCAGCTCAGCATGAGCCGCTTCTGGTGGGCGAAGCGGGGCGAGCCGCGGCGGCGGCGGCACCTGGCAATCCATGGCGTCGCGCTGGTGATGTGCGCCAGCATCCTGGTCATCACGCTGATCGAACGCTTCACCCACGGCGGCTGGGTGACGGTCGTGATCACCTCGACGTTCGTCGTCCTCTGCTACCTGATCCAGGGGCATTACACCCGCGCCAAGGCAGGCTTGCGCCAGCTCGACGACGTGCTGGGCTCGCTGCCGACCACCGGCGAGCCGAACCGGGCCCCGCTCGACCCCAAGGCGCCCACGGCGGTGCTGCTGGTGAGCTCCTTCAACGGCTTCGGCGTGCACACCATGCTCTCGATCCTGCGTTTCTTCCCCGGGCTCTACAAGCAGTTCGTGTTCGTGTCGATCGCGGTGGTCGACTCCGGCACCTTCAAGGGGAAAGAGGAGCTCGAGGCCCTCGCCCGGCACCACGAGGAAGACCTTGCCAAGTACGTCGACCTCGCACGGCGCCTGGGCTTCCCGGCCGACAGCGTCAGCCAGATGGGAACGGAGGTGGTCACCGAGGCGGCGCAGGTCTGCAAGCGCCTCGCCCAGATCTATCCCAAGGCAACGATCTTCACCGGCAAGCTGGTGTTCCGCCAGGAGCGCTTCTTCTACCGCCTGCTGCACAACGAGACGTCCTGGTTCATCCAGCGCCGCCTGCAATGGATGGGCGTGCCGATGGTCGTCCTGCCGATCCGCTCGCAGGTCTGAGCCCCCAACGCCTGCGGCGACCCACAGGGATGAAACGGGCGCAACGGTGAGGCGAGGCCCCGCCGGGCCGCGGAGCAAGCCCTCTGCGACCGGCGCGGGCGGCGACCGGCGGGCTCGGCGCGCTGCCGATCCTTCAGGGCGCGGGCTCGGTCCCTCGGGTATGATCTGGCGATGGAATCGGCGGAAGAGATCAGGGCCAAGTTGCGCGACTTCTTCTCCGCACGCGCCGTTTCCGAAGGGCTTGCGGCAGCCTATCTCTTCGGCAGCTGGGCCCGCGGGAGCGCGAAACCGGCAAGCGACGTCGACCTGGGCGTGCTCTACGTCGACGCCCCGCCTCCGGGTCTCGAAGGACTCGCCTTCCACCTGGAAGCCGACCTGGAAAGGCTCCTCGGCCGTCCAGCGCACCTCGTGGTCTTGAATCACGCCCCGGTGGATCTCTCACAGCGCGTCTTGCGCGACGGCATCCTGTTACTCGACCGCGACAGCTCTCGACGCATTCAATTCGAAGTCCGGACGCGCCAACTCTTCTGGGATCTCCAACCCTTCCTACGGCGCTACCGCCGGACGGCGGAAGACCTTCAACCGTGACCGGCACGGATCGCGACCTCGTCGTCAAGAAGCTCGCACGCATCGAAACGTGCGTCCAAGAGCTGCGGACCTTGGGTGATCCGGCCCGCATCCGGTCTGACCTGCGGGAAGAACGGTTCTTCGAGCACACGCTTCAGATCGCCATCCAATCGGTGCTCGACGTCGCCTCCCACATCGTCTCCGAGGAGCGCCTCGGCGAGCCACGTAGCAACCACGAGCTGATTGATCTGGTCGCGAGGCATGGATGGATCCCTACTGGTCTCGAGCTGCCGTTGCACCGGATGATCGGCTTCCGCAACGTCCTCGTCCATGGGTACGAGAGCGTCGACCTCGCGGTCGTCGAGGACATCGCGCGCAATCGGCTGGATGATCTTCTAGCTTTCGCCAGTGCCGTCCGCGCGCGGATGGTGCCGGGCGGCTGACGCGATCCAAAAGCGCAAGCGGGAGATCAGGGAGAAGCTTGGAAGCGCAGCCTACCCGCTCTATCCACGCGAGTCTGTGAGAAAAGTACTAGATTTCTGGCGCATCGAGCCTTAGTAGACATCGCTCACCTCCAATCGATCGCCCGCGCGGCCTCGGCGAGACGCCCTCCTAACTAAAGTTAAAGCTACTGCGGTGCCTTTTCCAACAGAGGTGGACGCGTGAAGATCATCTCATCAAGGAGTTCCGCATCGCCAGGATGCACTGGGTTGGATACAGGCTTTCTTACCCATTGATATATAGGCGCTCGGCTGCTTAGAGAGCGCCGTCGCCATGCCACAAAAGAGTACGCCGAGAACGTCCTGTGAAAACGCGTAAGCCACCGCAGCCTTCGACCGCATGAAGGCCTGATCGGCTATGCGTGTGAGATGGACTCTGAACGACTCTTGATCGTCAGACTCGTACAGAATGGGCCGGATGCCTGGAGTCGGCGGCCGATGGAAGATGGACTCGAGGCCAACAACCACAAATCCGGCAACGCCGTTCTTCCGGAGCTGACTGACACCTTGATGGATACGTTTCCCGATTCCTTTGAGGCCACGCGGTCTCTTGCAGGCAATGCCAACCTCTGTGTCACCGAACGTTAGGAGGATATCCGGCTCGCCGATACGCACCTTCGCGCCCCGGGAGAGGAGCTTCTGGGCAATGTCGAGCTCAAAGAAGAGGTCCTGCGCGGTTTCGTCTTGCGTAGCCAGTCGATCGAGGGGTGAGGTGAGCCGCTTTGCTATTAGGTCGCTTCCAGGCAGAGTCAATGACCACTTGAGCGCGATGGCGATTCTCACTCCTTGGTCTAGGTAGAGGAAAAGGCGGAGAGCCTTGGACTTGTCCGCCTCAAACGCGGTCTCCGGTTGGAAGCTGTCGGGAGGAAATGACCCGAACCAGTCCAAAGCCTCAAGGATCCGCGCAAGGTCAGAAGAGGCCGGGACAACGATGCTGTGTTGAGAGGAGTAATCCCGTATGAAAGAGGCGTAGGTAGCGGAGTACTCTGCCGTGAGATGAATGATTGACAATGGCTCGTATCTCCTCAGTGACGCACGCCAGGGTCCGCGCTGCCGAGGTGGGGCGGTTTAGCTACCCGCGCCGCGCGCTGGGGGCGGCTGGCGCTGCTACCTGCACTTCGGACACCTCCACGAGGGCGCATTCGGCAAAATCCGGGATCTGGGCCACTTCCAGCGCTGCCGGCGAGGCGACCGGGCGGGTCCGGGGTTCGCGCCGGATGCGCCATGTGAGGACGCCGCCGCCCAACATGAAGGCGGCTGCCGCCCAGAAGGGCAGCATGACGTTGATGCCGAACAACCAGGTGGACCAGAGGGGCCCGAGGAGGCGGGTGATGCCGCCGAATAGCTGCTGCACTCCCATGATCTGCCCCATCTCTTCGCGCGGGCTGCGGCGCGAGACCAGCGCGGTGGTGGACGGGAAGAGCAGGGCGGTGCCGACCGGCACCAGCAGCATGATGGCGGCGAAACAGGCGATGCGCACCGCTAGCGGCGCTGCAAGCCACGCCGGCAACGGCAGCGCTGCCATGCCGACTACCAGCGACAGGTTGCCGGCGCGCATCGCGCCGACCTCTCCCAGCCGCCGCACCGCCGGCCCAAGCAGCACGGCGCGCATCACTACCGAGATCACGCCGAAGTAGGCGATGAACCAGCCGACGGTCTCCTTGGTCACGCCGTAGACACGGCCGAGGTACAGGCCGAGCACAGCGTTCATCGCCATGAAGGCCATCATGGCAATGGCATAGACCCAGATCAGCGAGCCGATGGGCGAGGCGGGCTGCCGCACCACCTCCCAGAGCCTGAGCCAGACCGAAACCCTCGCCGCTGGTGCGGCCGGCCAGGCGACCTGCCGCTTCGACTCGGGCAGCCAACGCCAGGCGAACAGAAAGTTGAGCAGGCAGAGGCCGGCAGCGAAGGCCCCCGGCACCCAGCTGCCGAAGTGGGCGGCGACAGAGCCGATGACCGGTCCGATCACCACCCCGGCGCTGGTGGCGGCCGTGACCCAGCCCAGCGCCTTGGCGCGCTCGTCGGGATGGATCGAATCGCCGACGTAGGCCTGGACGACGCCGACGGTGCCGCTGGCCGCGCCCTGAACCAGCCGCGACAGGAACAGCAGCAAAACGGTATGGGCGAGACCGAACAGCGAGAAGGCGACCACCGACAGCAGCAGACCGGCAAGGATCATCGGCCGGCGGCCGTAGCGGTCCGAGAGCCTTCCCCACAGCGGCGAGAAGACAATCTGGGTGAGGAAGAAGGCCGAGACGAGCGGGCCGACGATCGAAGGCTTAGCCCCCATGTCGAGGACATAGAAAGGCAGCAGCGGCATCACGATCATGGCGCCGATCATGTCCACGAATACCGTGGCCATGAGCACCCATAAGCGGCGGAGCGAAGCGCCGGAGTCCCCGGTGGCTGCGAACGCGTCGGGAGATAGCGCCGCGGCGGTTGGCGTCGTTGGCGTGGTAGGTGGGTTCGGGGGGCGGCTCATGCGGGTTCCTCGGCTGCCTTCAACGGCTCTCGGCGGGGCTCCAGAGCAAGAACGCCGCGGCGCTTCCGGCCATCAGCAACACGCCATAGACGGCACCCATTCCGAGATCCTGGAGCTGCACGTTGGCCAGGATCTCGATCGAGATGGGCCTGGTGTCATACGTATAGAGGACGATGGAAGTTACGAAGTCCCCGAGGGCGGTGATGAACGCCAATCCGGCGCCGGCGGCAAGCGCCGGGCGCAGCTGTGGCAGGGTGACCCGGCGCAGGGTCCGGAAGCGCCCGGCTCCCAGTGCCGCCGCCGCCTCGGCGAGCGCCGGGTCGATCCCGCGCAGGCCGGCGAGGGCGGCGCGGCCGGTCAAGGGCAGGCTGCGCACCAGGTAGGCGAGCGGTAGCAGCACCGGCGTGCCGATCAGCACGAACCTGCCCAGCCAGGGCGCGTCGACGCTGAAGGTCGTGGCGAGGGCAATGGCGAAGACGGTGCCGGGGATGGCCCAGGGGAGCCCGACCAGCGCTTCCAGGATGCCGCCGAGCCGGTTGCCGAGGCGGCCGCCAGGCTCGCCGGCGCGGCGGCGAACGGCGCCGGCGGCGAGCGCCGCGGCCAGCCCGAGAACGCCCGCCGCGGCGGTGGCCGCCGCCGCCATCCACAGCGAGTTGACGATCGGCCGCAAGTGCTGGCGATCGCCCAGCTGCGCCCAGTTGCCGAGGTTGAGCACCGGCGGAAAGGTCTCGGCGATCCAGGTCCCCGCGGGCACCAGCGAGATCAGCGCCATCACCAGGTGAGGCAGCAACAGCACCAGCGCCAGCGTGTAGCCGGCGGCGGCAACGGCGGCGCGGATGAGCGGCGCTCCGACCCGGCGGCGCGCCGGCGCCACGCCGCGGACGCCGCTGGCCGGCGCGCCGCCGGCGCCGCTGCCCTGGGACGCCCACAGGCCGGCGAGCGCCACCACCGCCAGCATCACCGTCTCCACTTGCGACATCTGGCGGTCGCCGTTGAGCTTGGAGGCGAGGATCTGGGTCGGCATGACCCGGAAGCCGCCGCCGAACAGGTAGGGCGCGGAGAAAGACGCCAGCGCGGTCATGAAGGTGAGCAGCGCCGCGGTGACCAGCGACGCGCGCAGCAGCGGCAGCGTGACGCGCCAGAGGCGGCGGGCGCTGCCGGCGCCCAGCGAAGAGGCAGCTTCGAGCAGGGCGGCGTCCTGGCGCGCCAGGCCGGCGCGGGTGAAGAGATAGAAGTAGACGTAGAACGAGTAGGTGTGGACCAGCAGGATGGCCCCCGGCCCGGCCAGCCGCCAGGGGGCATGGTCGAGGCGCAGCAGCGCCTGCACGGCGCGCGAGACGAAGCCGCTCTCGCCGTAGAGGAACAGGAAGGCGATCACGCCGACCAGGGGCGGCAAGGCCACCGGCAGCGCCGCGACCGCGCCGAGGACGCGGCGGCCGGGGAAGTCGGCGCGCTCGAAGATGAAGGCGAGCGGGATGCCCACCGCCGCCGCCAGCACGACCGAGGCCACCGAGATCCACAGGCTCCGCCAGAGCGCCAGCCACTCGTCGGGGCGCCGGAAGAACTCCGCGAACCAGCGCCCGGTCCAGCCGGACGGGCCATGGAACGACTCCGCCAGGGTCAGCAGCAGCGGGTACCCGACCAGCCAGGCCAGGAGGAGCGCGAGGCCCACGGCGCCTATCAGCGGCAACCGCGGCAGCGAGGGGAGCCACCGGCGCGGTGGAGATTGCGGCGGCAGCGGCAGGGCGGGCTGCGACGGGTGAGACGGGAGCGAAGAGTGAGACGAGAGCGGCGGGTGAGACGAGGACGACGGGCGCGCCGAGGACGACGGGCGCTGCGAAGCCGGCGGCCCTGGCAGCTCTCGGATCAACCCTGCTCCCCTGCTTCCCGCGGCGCGCGCCGGAAGATCCGCCCGGCAGGTCCGCCCGGGCCGGCAGCGCCGCCTGTGGCGCCGCCGGGGGCCACCGCCACCTCGTCGCCGGGCGCCGCGTCGCCGGCGCCGGCCGCCACCTCGATCTCGAGCCCCGCGCCGGGCAGCTCGACCTGGTAGTAGGTTACCGGCCCGGCGTAGCGCTTCTCCACCACCCGTCCTGCCAAGGCGCCGGCGGTGCCGGCGGGGACCAGCGCCAGCGCCTCGGGTCGCACCACCAGCTCGACCGCCTCGCCGCCGGCAAGCGGCTCGGCGGCCACCCCCGGCCAGGCAGCGGCCGCCGCCGGTCCAGCGAGCTGCAGCCGCACCCGTCCGGTCTCACCTTGGCCCTCGAAGGTGCCAGGCAGCACGCTAGCCCGGCCCACGAAGGTGGCCACGAAACGCGTGGCCGGCCGGTCGTAGAGCTCCTCCGGCGTCCCCGCCTGGTGCAGCACGCCGCCCTCGAGCACCGCCACCCGGTCGCCGAGATAGAAAGCCTCCTCTTGCTCATGGGTGACCAGCAGGGTGGTGATCCCCACCCGCCGGATCGCCCGCCGCAGCTCGCGCCGGGTGCGCTCGCGCAGCCCCGGGTCGAGGTTCGACAGCGGCTCGTCGAGCAGCAGCACGCGCGGCTCCGGCGCCAGGGCGCGGGCGAGCGCGACGCGCTGCTGCTGGCCGCCCGAGATCTCCCCCACCCGGCGGCGCTCGTAATCGGGCAGGTCGACCAGGGCGAGGGCCGCCGCCACCCGCGACCGCACCTGGCCCCGGCTCAAGCTCCGCCCCTCCAGGCCGAAGGCGACGTTCTCGCCCACCGTCAGGTGCGGGAACAGCGCGTAGTGCTGGAAGACCATGCCGAAATTGCGCCGCGCGGGCGGCAGACCCGAGACGTCCTGGCCCTCGACCAAGACCCTGCCGCCATCGGCGTCGGGAGTCTCGAAGCCGGCGATGAGCCGCAAGGCCGTGGTTTTGCCGCTGCCGCTCGGGCCGAGCAGCGCCACCACCTCGCCGCGATCGATGGCGAGGCTCAGGCCGTCGAGCACCGGCCGGGCGCCGGCATTGGCGTCGCCGAAAGTCTTGGCGAGGCGGTCAAGGAGGAGGTAGGGGGGCATGGAGGGCGCGGGCGCGAGCGGCGGCAGCTTACCGCGGCGGCGGCTGGGGCACCGGCGGCGCCGGCGATCCTGGGGACGTGGCGCCGCGGCCTCGCACCGAGCGGTCCCAGGCGATCATCCACTCCTGCTCGCGGCTCTCGATCAGCCCCCAATCCACCCGGGCGGGGACCATCGCCCGCAGCACCTCCTGCGCCCAGGCAGGCAACCGCGCCGCGGGCAGGTCGGTGCGCGCCGGCAGCCGGAAGGCCTCGCGGGCTGCCAGCTCCTGTCCCTCGACGCTGCCGACGAAATCGATGAACTGACTGGCCTCGACCGGATGCGGCGCGCCTTTCACCAGCCCGATCGAGTCGTCGATGACCGGCGTGCCGCTGGCGGGGAAGCGGTAGTCGAGGGGGGCGCCGCGCTGCTTCTGCCACAGCATGTCGGTCAGCTCCCAGACGGTGATCAGGCCCTCCCGGCGGTCGAGCTTCTGGATCAGCAGCGCCGGGTTCTGCAGGTACTCCTTGGTCTGGGCGTCGAGGCGGCGCAGCCAGGCAAAGCCCCGGTCAGCGCTGCCGGTCTCGGCCACCGACCGCGCCAGGACCATGCCGAACAGGGTGCGCATGGTGCCGGAGGCCAGCGGATCGCGGATCAGGATCTTGCCTTTCCAGCGCGGGTCGAGGAGGTCGTCCCAGTCGCGCGGCGCGGCCGCGGCCGGCACCGCCGCCGAGTTGAAGACCAGCACCGGCGCCGTGCGATAGGCGCCGAAGAAAAGGCCCCGGGAATCGCGGCTGGCCGGCGGCACGGCGCCCGCCCAGGCGGGACGGTAGGCGGCGAGCAGCCCATCGGCAGCGCCGCGCGCGAAGATCGCCCGCGGCCCGCCGTACCAGACGTCGGCCTGCGGGTTGGCGGTCTCCGAGCGCACCCGGTCGTAGACGTCCTGCGACCCCATGTCGAGCCAGCGCACGTCGACCCGCGGGTGGCGGGCCTCGAAGCTCTTCTCCATCAGCGCCAGCAGGTCGCGGCCGTGCGGCGAGTACACGGTCAGCGGCGTGCGGCCGTCGGAGCAGCCGGCAGCCGTGACGCTTGCCGCGACGGCCAGGACGACGGCGCGCACGACGACGCCGGCGCGCGCGGCGGCGAGGACCCGCGGCCGGCGCTGGCGCCCGCGGTTCATCGAACCCGGCCCGGACGCAGCGCCAGCAGGTTGGCGAACAGCCGGTAGCCGCCCGGCACTCCGGCGGGCAGCTGGCGGAACAGGGCGAGACCGGTGTAGACGTACGTGCCCTTGCCGAGGTTCGCCACCAGCAGGGCGCCGCGCTGCTCCGGGCCGCCCGGATCGGCCATGGCGAGCAGCGGACGGTAGGCCGGGTCCCAGGTGTGCGCGAAGTAGAGTCCCCGCTCCTGCACCCAGCCTTGCCAGTCCGCCTCGCCGATCTTGTTGGGGGTGTTGAACACCGGGTGCGCGGGGTCGAGCAGCTTCACCGGCGCGGTCTCGTCGGTCACCCGGTCATGGGGCCGGGCGATCTCGAGCTTGTACGGCGCGAAGCCGCCCTCGACGAACGGGTACTGCTGGTATTGCACGATCATCAAGCCGCCGGCGCGCACGTAGGCGAGCAGCCGGGAGTTGGCGCGCGCCAGCGCCGGCTCGCTCTCGTAGGCGCGGCTGCCGACGACGATGGCGTCGTAACGCGCCAGGTCGGCGCCGGTGAGCTCGGCGGCGCCGAGCAGCTCGACCGGCACGCCGGCCTGGCGCAGGAACTCGGGCACCAGGTCGGAGGCGCCGCGCACGTAGCCGACCTTGCGCAGCGGCGGCAGCTCGAGGTCGAAGGCGCTGACCTCGATGGCGGCGGGATGTGGATAGGGAGTCGGCCGGATGTGCTCGTAGTCGATCAGCGGCACCGCGAGATCGAAGCGCGAGCCGTCGTCGAGCACGGCGGCGAGCTCGAGCGGGTAGCGCCCGGCCGGCAGCGCCGCCGGCGGGCGCAGGGTCAGCGCCAGCGCGGCCGACTCGCCCTGGACGTCTCCCGGCGGCGCGGCGGGGAGCTCGAACGGCAGCGGCGCGATCGCCGGCCAGGAGGTCCCGCCCGGCGCCGGCCGCGGCGTGACGGCGAGCCGGCCGTGCACCGGTGCGGGCCGGTGGGAGGTCAGCACCACGCGCAGGTTCTTGGCTGCGCGGCGGCCCAGCGGCCAGACCTGCATCGACTCGGCCACCGACACCTCGACCGCCGGCACGATCCGCAGCGGCCGCCGCACCTCGCCGAGCACCTCGTCGCGATGCCGGTGCACCACCTCGCGCTCGAGCGCGAGCGGCACCCCGTTCAGGGTGAACGCAAAGCGCGCGGCGAGCGGCGGCGGGCCGAACGGCTCGCCACGCTCCGCGGGGGTGGCGGCGCCCCAGTCGTAGAGCCCGCCCTGCAGCGGCCGGCGCAGGAAGTACGGCACGGTCGGCGTCGCGGCGGCCGGCACCTCGGGTTTGAGCTCCCATTTCGACAGCGCTCCGGCCGCCACCGGCCGGGTCTCGGCGCGCAGCGGCTCGGCCTTCCAAGGCGGTCCATCCGCGGCGGGCACCAGGGTGACCGCGGCGTCGGCGAGCGGCGCCACGGCGCCGCCGTTCCAGAGCTCGGCGCGCACGGTGAACGTGTCCCCCGCCGTGAGGGCTTCCAGATCGGTGGTGGCGTCCACGGCGACGCCCGCCGCCGCCGCCGCCGCGGTCTGCGCCACCTCGAGCTTCTCGGCGATCAGCTCGGCGGCCGCCTGCTCGCCGGCAGCCTGCTCGCCGGCAGCCGGCGCGGCGACGACCGCCAGCGCCGCCTGGGCCGCCCGCAGATGGCGCACGATGTCGAGCAGCGGCGCCAGCGCCTGCTGCGGGCGCGCCGGGTTGAGCTGTTCGCGGGTGCGGCCCGCCAGCGCCTCCACTTCGTCGAGCTCGCCGGCCACCCGCCGGCGTTTCGCGGCGTCGGCGATCGGCGCGGCGATCGCGCGGAGGCGGGTGTCGATGCCGGCGAACACGTCGTTGCGGGCGCGCCCGGCGGCGCCGTCGCTCCCCGCCGCTCCTGCGCTCCCTCCCGCTCCGGCCACCCAGACCAGGCGGCCCTCCTGCGGTCCCAGCGGCTGCAGGCGGCCCATGTCCTGCGAGCGGTGCATGCTGCGGCTGGCCGACGCCAGCTGATAGATCGACTTGCCGGTCCAGGGGTCGATGGCGCTGGTGGAGGTCGTGACCGTGGCGCCTTCGCCGCCGAAGTAGGTGCAGCAGTAGAGCGCCTGCGGCGTCCACGGTGCGAGGCCCTCGGCGGCGAGCCGCGGCAGCGCCGCCGGATCGCCGGCCACCGGGAAGGCGGCGTACGCGATGACGCCGGACTCCTGGTGCTGGCCGTGGTTGCGATGCGGCACGCCCGGGAAGACCGAGACCACCACCTGCGGCTTGAAGCGGCGGATCACCCGCACCGCGTCCTCGAGCATGACCTCCTTGGGCCACTGCCCCAGCGTCTCTTCGAGCGACAGCGTGTAGCCGAAGTCGTAGGCGCGGGTGAAGTACTGCCGGCTGCCGTCGATGGCGCGCGCCGCCAGCAGCTCGCGGCTGCGGATGAGGCCGAGGCCGACGCCGAGCTCAGGCCCGATCAGGTCCTGGCCCCCCTCGCCGCGGCTCAAGGAGAGATAGGCGGCCTCGCCGCCCATACCGCGCGAGACCAGCGTGAGCAGCGCCGTGTCCTCGTCATCGGGGTGCGCGGCGATCACCAGCAGCCGCTTGTGGGTGATCAGCTTGGCCAGGGCGCGATCGAGCGTCGCCAGGCCGCCGGTCGTCGCCGGCGCGAGCGGCGCCGCGCCGAGGTTGACGCCGGTGGCCGCCGCCGGGGCGGTGGGAGTCGTCAGCAGCCCCGCCGCCGCCGCCAGGAGGCAGAGGCCGAGGCAGGCGAGCAGCCGGGCGAGGTGCGGCCGCCGCGGCTCCGCCGGTCGCCAGTCGCGGCACTTCTGGTTCGTCGGGGCGGCGGATGGCGATCTCATCTCGACCTCTCGAAATGCAGCCGTACTGTAACCCATCCCCGCCGGGTGCCAGCGCGGCAGGAACCGGCACCCGCCGCCTCGCCGGCAATCGCCGGCATCGTCCCGCTACCAGCCGGGGGTTGCCACGCGCTATCCTTGAGGAATCATGGCCGCGACCACCGCCGAAGACCGCACCACCGCCCTGCTCGAGGATCGGCCGAAGCTCGATCCCAAGACGCTCAACTCCTTCCGCCGGCTGGGGTTCCTGGAAGCCGATCTCGACCCGATGGGGCGGCTGCGCGGCGAGCCGCAGCCCGGGCTGGAAGAAGAGGCCGACCCGGCCACCGCGGCCTGGGCGCGCCGCTATTACTGCGGCACGATCGGCGCCGAGTTCATGCACATCCCTTACGCGGACCGCCGGCGGTGGATCGCCGAACGGCTGGAGACCGATCCCACACCGCCCGACCGCGACCACGTGCTCGACCAGATCCTGCGCGCCGAGACCTTCGAGCAGCTTCTGCAGACTCGCTACCAGGGCAGCAAGCGGTTCTCGATCGAGGGCGTCGCGGCGCTCATCCCGGCGCTCGGCGAGATGTTGGAGCGCGCCGCGGAGAGCTCGGGGGTGCAGGTGGTGCTGGCGATGAGCCACCGCGGCCGGCTGAGCGTGATGCTCAACACGGTGGGCAGGCCGGCGGCGCAGATCTTCGCCGGCTTCGAGGACGTCGACGCGCGCAGCGTGCTGGGCGCCGGCGACGTCAAATACCACATGGGCGCCACCGGCACTTTCCGCGCCAGAAACGGCAGCGAGCTGCATCTGCACCTGGTGTCGAACCCCAGCCACCTGGAAGCGGTCGATCCGGTGGCGCTCGGGCGGGTGCGGGCCAAGCAGACGCGCCTGGGCGATCACGACTTCACCAAGGTGATGCCGGTCGTGCTGCACGGCGATGCCGCCTTCGCCGGCCAGGGGGTGCTCGCCGAAACGCTCAACCTGGCCGATCTCGACGGCTACCGGGTGGGCGGCACCATCCACGTCATCGTCAACAACCTGATCGGCTTCACCACCGAGCCGCGGGCCCTGCAGTCGTCGCGCTTCGCGTCCGACGTCGCCAAGCGCCTGCCGATCCCCATCTTCCACGTCAACGGCGAAGACCCGGACGCCGTGGTGCGGGTGGCGGCGCTCGCCGTCGACTACCGCTACGCGTTCAAGTCCGACGTGGTCGTCGACCTCATCGGCTACCGCAAGTATGGCCACAGCGAGGTGGACGACCCGACGATCACCCAGCCGCTGCTCTACCAGAAGATCGACTCGCATCCGCCGCTGTGGAAGCTCTATGCCCAGCGCAGCGGCGTGCCGGCGGAGGAAGCGGAGCGCCGGGCGGCAGCGGTGCGGGCCGATCTCGAGGCCGCCCAGGAAGCCGCGAAGAAGCTCGACAAGAAGCCGTCGTTGCGCACCCTGCCCGATTACTGGAACCGCTACAAGGGGGGTTGGTACCGGCCGGAGTACGAGGTGAAGACCGGCCTGGACCGCGACCAGATCCAGGCGCTGGTGGGACCGCTCACCAGCTGGCCCGAGACCTTCCACATCCACCGCAAGATCGAGGCGTTGCTCAAGCAGCGCGCCGAGATGGGCGAGGGCAAGCGGCCCGTCGACTATGGCATGGCGGAAGCGCTGGCGTTCGCCTCGCTGGTGCGGCAGGGGGTCCCGGTGCGGCTGAGCGGCCAGGACAGCCGCCGCGGCACGTTCGCGCATCGCCACTCGGTGCTGATCGACGTCGAGAACGGCGGCGAGCACACGCCGCTCGCCCACGTCTCGGCGGACCAGGCCCGCTTCGAGGTCTACGACTCGATGCTGTCGGAAGCCGCCGTGCTGGGCTTCGAGTACGGCTACAGCCGCGACTACCCCGAAGCGCTGGTGCTCTGGGAGGCCCAGTTCGGCGATTTCGCCAACGGCGCGCAGATCATCATCGACCAGTTCATCGCGGCCGCGGAGAACAAGTGGAACCTGCTCTCCGGGGTGGCGATGCTGCTGCCGCACGGCTACGAGGGGCAGGGCCCCGAGCACTCGAGCGCCCGCCTCGAGCGCTACCTGCAGCTGGCCGCGGAGGACAACATCCAGATCTGCCAGCCGTCGACGGCGGCCCAGTACTTCCACCTGCTGCGCCGCCAGGCGCTGTCGGAGTGGCGCAAGCCGCTGGTGGTGCTGACTCCGAAGAGCATGCTGCGCCACCGCGATTCCTCGTCGCCGATCACGGATTTCAGCCGCGACCACTTCCTCAAGGTCGTCCCGGATGGCGAGGTCGAGAACGCCCATCGCGTCCTGCTCTGCACCGGCAAGATCGCCCACGAGCTGCGCCGCGAGCGCGAGCGGCGCAGGGACCACGCCCGGGAGACGGCTGGGGCCGCTTCGGCGACCGCGGCCTCGGCGACCGCGGCAACGACGGCGGCGCCCGCGGCGACGACGGCGGCTACGACGACGACGGCGATCGTCGCCCTCGACCAGCTCTATCCGCTGCCGAAGGAAGAGCTCTTAGCCGAGCTGGCCCGCCATCCCCACTGCAACGACCTGGTCTGGGTGCAGGAAGAGCCCGCGAACATGGGCGCCCTCTTCTACCTCCACCCCCGCCTCGAGCGCCTGACCGGCAAGCGGGTGCGCTCCGTCCGCCGCCGCGCCAGCGGCAGCCCGGCCACCGGCTCCGCCAAGGCCCATCTGATGGAGCAGCACACCCTGTTGACGCTCGCCTTCACGACCGGCGGCGACGGCGGCTGACCTGCCTTCGGGAAATCCCCCCGGCCGGGCCGTCAGGTCCCTGCCTCCGCCCATCCGGCCTCTGGACTCCTTCCCAGGTTTACTCAGACGGGCTAGTTTCTAGGTGGCGGGCTGGGTCTTCACTCGCCCGGAACGGACCTGGCCCGGACTTGGCCGCGGAGCGGGACGTGGCTCCGCACGCGATCGAGATCCCAGACGCTGTCCCAATCACTCTCATAGTCGGGCGGGCCCCAGAGGGCGCGGTACTTCTCCGCGGCCGCGAGCGCGCGGCGACGAAACTGTCGCCGCAGCTGGGGAGTCGGCGCCCAGGGGCCGCCGCC